>Ga0302320_10001045_pt1 | contig 66456 bp, 57 predicted proteins | sample Bog_T0_3_FD_202130 | JGI IMG/M metagenome (GOLD analysis project Ga0302320, IMG submission 202130) | Peat permafrost microbial communities from Stordalen Mire near Abisko, Sweden - Bog_T0_3 | ecosystem: Environmental > Terrestrial > Soil > Wetlands > Peat | place: Sweden: Abisko, Stordalen Mire...
CTCGGAGGCAGAACCCCGAACGAAGCCTATGTGGGCAACCTGGACGGCATCCAAAGGGCGGCATGACCAAACCTGGAACCAAGCTTATTTAAGCCGCCCCCCTGTCCGGGATTCCGGGGCCACCTCAGGATTGACTGGGGGTTCGGGCGCAAGCGGGGGCTCGGCTTGTGATCGCCATCTCCAGGGGCGATCAACGGTCAACAGGCACCAGCGAGTAGCTGGTGCTTCGCCCACCGGCCTGATCCTTTACCAGAATGCCATGGGCGATCAGATCGTCGATATCGCGCGAGGCGGTGTCCTGGGAACACTTGGCGAGCTTGGCGTATTTCGATGAGGTCAGCTTGCCCTCGAAGCCGTCCAGCAACCGGTTGAGCACCTGGCGTTGGCGCTCCTGTAAGGGCACACCTGCATGCCGCTCCCAGAACCGCGCCTTGATCAGAACGGCTGCGAGAATGACTTCCGCGCCATCGAACGCGCGATCGAGGCAGCCCAGGAACCACTCGATCCAGGCGGTGATGTCCAGGTCGCCCTTTTGCGTGGCTTCCAGAATGTCATAGTAGACCTTGCGCTCGAGTCTGATTTGGGCCGACATGCTGTAGAAGCGCTGCGAGCTTTGTTCGGAGCGCGCAAGCCCCATGTCGGTGATGGCCCGCGCGATGCGCCCGTTGCCGTCGTCGAACGGATGGATGGTCACGAACCACAAATGGGCGAGCGCGGCGCGCAAGACCGGATCGACGGACTCCCGGCCATTATACCAGGCGAGGAAAGCACGCATCTCGCGATCCACGCGTGGCGCATCCGGGGCCTCATAGTGAACCCGTTCGCGGCCCAGCGGACCGGAAACGATCTGCATCGGGCCTGACCTGCCGTCTCGCCATGCGCCCACCCGGATCGTCGTCATGCCGCTGCGCCCGGTGGGGAAGAGTGCGGCATGCCAGTCAAACAGGCGCGTCTCGGTAAGCGGCGCCGCATAATTCTGGGTCGCGTCGAGCATCATCTCGACCACGCCGTCGACATGGCGATCGACCGGCGCCAGGGCGCCAACGTCCATGCCCAGCCGGCGGGCAATCGATGATCGGACCTGTTCGCGATCGAGGACTTCGCCCTCGATCTCATTCGATTTCATGATTTCCTCGGTCAAGGACCGAAGGACGGCCTCGGCACGTAACGGGAAACCAAGCCCTTCCATGCGACCGATCAGCCGGCCCTGGCGATGACGCACCGCGGCTAACCGGGAGGCCAGCGTTTCATGGCTCCAGCGGAATTGGGGCCAGTCGGTCAGATGGTGGATGTAGGTGGTCATTCGCCGCACCTTTCGCGGAGATTATGTCCCATAATCTCCGCCTGCGGCAATCGGTTTCGCCGCATAAATTGCGGAGAATGATGGCGCTATTCTCCGCAACGCTCCCGGTGCCACTCTATCGCCTGTCAAAGTACGCCACCGCGGCCAAGCGCACGCCGAGCCGCCGCCGCTCCTTGAATTCTGGCGGTTTGCCAAGCCAATTTGGCGGTATTTGCCACCAAGGCAGCCGCTTGTGTCCGCCACCAAAATCCTCTGGGGCCAGATTCTCGTCGTCCTCCTGATCGTGCTGCTCACGACCTGGGGCGCGACCCAGTGGACGGCCTGGCGGCTCGGCTTCCAGCCCGAGCTTGGCCTGCCCTGGTTCGAGCTGCGCGCGGCGTGCCGGTCTACCTGCCGCCGGCGTTCTTCTGGTGGTGGTACGCCTATGACGCCTATGCCCCGGCGATCTTCGTCGAGGGCGCCGGCATCGCCGCCTCGGGCGGCTTCCTCTCGGTTGCCGTCGCCATCGGCATGTCGGTCTGGCGCGCCCGGGAAGCGAAGAACGTCGAAACCTACGGTTCGGCGCGCTGGGCGACCGCCGCCGAGATCAGGGCCGCCGGGCTGCTCGGCCCCGATGGCGTGGTCCTGGGCCGGTTCGGCCGCGACTATCTCCGCCACGACGGGCCGGAGCACGTGCTGTGCTTCGCGCCGACCCGTTCCGGCAAGGGCGTCGGCCTGGTGGTGCCGTCGCTGCTGACCTGGCCGGGCTCGGCCATCGTCCATGACATCAAGGGCGAGAACTGGACGCTCACCGCGGGCTTCCGTGCCCGACACGGCCGGGTGCTGCTGTTCGACCCGACCCATGCCGGGTCGGCCGCCTACAATCCGCTGCTTGAGGTTCGCCGCGGCGAATGGGACGTCCGGGATGTCCAGAACGTCGCCGACGTGCTGGTCGACCCCGAGGGCTCGCTGGAGCGCCGGAACCACTGGGAAAAGACCAGCCACTCGCTGCTGGTCGGCGCCATCCTCCATGTCCTCTACGCCGAGGCGGACAAGACGCTGGCCGGCGTCGCCGCCTTCCTCTCCGATCCCAGGCGGCCGATCGAGACGACGTTGCAGGCGATGATGACCACGCCCCATCTGGGGGCGGCGGGCGCCCATCCGGTGGTGGCGTCGACGGCGCGCGAGTTGCTCAACAAGTCCGACAATGAGCGCTCCGGCGTGCTCTCCACCGCCATGTCGTTCCTGGGCTTCTATCGCGACCCCGTGGTCGCCCAGGTGACGCGGCGCTGCGACTGGCGCATCACCGACCTGATCGCGGGCGAGCGTCCGGCGACGCTCTACCTGGTGGTGCCGCCCTCCGACATCAGCCGCACCAAGCCGCTGATCCGCCTGGTGCTGAACCAGATCGGCCGGCGCCTGACCGAGGATTTGCAGGCCCGCAACCGCCGTCATCGCGTGCTGCTGAGGGCGCTGACGAGTTTCCGGCGCTGGGCCGGCTGGACTTCTTCGAAAGCGCGCTGGCGTTCATGGCCGGCTACGGCCTCAAGGCCTTCCTGATCGCCCAGTCGCTGAACCAGATCGAGAAGGCCTATGGCGCCAACAACGCGATCCTCGACAACTGCCATGTCCGGGTGAGCTTCGCCACCAACGACGAGCGCACCGCCAGGCGGGTGTCGGACGCGCTCGGCACCGCCACCGAGATGAGGGCGATGAAGAACTATGCCGGGCACCGGCTCTCGCCCTGGCTCGGCCATCTGATGGTCTCGCGCTCGGAGACGGCACGGCCCTTGCTCACCCCCGGCGAGGTGATGCAACTGCCGCCCGCCGACGAGATCGTGATGCTGGCGGGCACGCCGCCGATCCGCGCGAGGAAGGCGCGCTACTTCGAGGACCGGCGCCTGACCGAGCGCGTTCTGCCGCCGCCCGCGCTGGTCGCTACACCGGCAGCCCCTGTGTCCGAGGACTGGTCTGCGCTCGCCCCGCAACCGCCGTCGGCCCCGTTGCTCGCCGAGAGGCTGAAGACCGAGGACGCCGCCAATGGCGGCCTGCGCCGGGAGCCGGAACTGCCTGAGCATGTGGCGATCGTCAGCGAGACCGCGCATCCGCTGCCCCACGAGGAATTCGTCCTCATCGACGATGAACCCGAAGACACCGTGCGCCAGGCCCGCGCGCTACGCCGGCAGATGCGCGGCCTCGCCCGCCAGGCCTCGCTCGACCCCGGCGACGGCCTCGACCTGTGAGGGAGGGAGCGATGCGCGACCGGATGAACGTCTATTTCCCGCCGGCGCTGTTGAAGCAGATCGCCGACCTGGCCGACCGCAAGGACCTGTCCCGCTCGGCGATCGTTGAGGCCGCGGTCGCCTCGTTCCTGTCGCCCGACGGCGCCGATCGCCGCGAGGCCGCCTTCACCCGGCGGCTCGACCGGCTGTCCCGCCAGGTCCAGCGACTCGAGCGCAATCTCGGCATCGCGACCGAAACGCTGGCGCTGTTCGTGCGCTTCTGGCTGACCATCACGCCGCCGTTGCCGGGCGACGCCCAGGCCGCCGCGCAGGTCAAGGGCCGCGAGCGCTATGAGGGCTTTATCGAGGCACTGGGCCGGCGCTTGCAGAAGGGACAAAGCCTGCTCCAGGAGATTCCCGATGATGTCACGGGGAGCATGATGCCGGAATCGATGGTGGATTCGGCCGATCAATCGTGACGTTCGCCATAGGCCTCGCTGACAGCCGACCTGAAGCCGGCCTTTGTTGCCATGACCGGATTGGGCCGGAAGCGGAATGGCGGGTGTTGGCGGCGGGTGCTGAAACCCAGCCGTTGCGTAACAGAACCGGCCATTCATGCTTGCCGAAGCAGCCTGGATGATGCGTCCGCAAAGGCTTCCATACATGCTTAAAAGATGGTACAACCGAGGGCGCACACTCAGAAAAGCTATCACCATTCATTAGAAATAAGATCTAACTTAGGAGTGCCGCCTGATGGAGAGCACCTCATTTGATGAGTTTCAAAGGCGTTTCAACCTAGCTCGCAACGGCGGTGGCATCCTATTCTGCGGTGCCGGGTTTTCTGCGGATTGTCTGAATTTCAAGCCGGATGAAACGCTCGGCACGGGCGCACAGCTGCTAGATCTCTTCAATACCGAACTCCGGCAGGATCCGCCATACAGGGATCTGCAAAACGCCGCCGATGCACTACAGGAGAAGATTGCCGATAACGGCATGATGACGCTCCTGAAAGAGCGGTTCACCGTTTCCAACGTAACCTCTGATATGGCCGATCTGTTACGCTACCCCTGGCAAGCGGTCTACACGACAAATTACGATAACGCGCTCGAAATTGCGGCTCAGGCCGCGCACAAACAGGCCGAGCCCCTTAACAACACCGACGATCCCAGCACGGCCACGTCAAATCTCCCAATCATCCATCTGCACGGTTATGTGCAGAAATGGGACATACATAACATTCGTGAAAGCTGCGTGCTCGGTGCTGAAAGCTACTCGAAGCTTACCCATGTAAAGAAGTGGCTCGACCGCTTTCGGCGCGATATCGATCAGGCTCAGATCGTGGTCTTTGTCGGGTTCAATGCCGGCGATTTCCACCTCAATCAGGCGATCAACGACCTGACAGGCTTGCGCGAAAAGGCTTTCTTCATCAATCGCCCGACCGCCCAAGCCAACCCCGATGTCATCGCAGCTCAAAAGCGGCTCGGCTCGCCGTTCTTCATCGGCCGGGCCGGGCTTGCCGCCTCCATCAAGGAGCTTTTGGCCAAGGGTGCACCGAAAGCGCCACGCCTTGCCAGTTTCGCGAAATACACGCCTCCGGATCCCGCAGCAACGGTTCCCACGAAAGCGCAGATCGAAGACCTGTTTCTCTACGGCACGGTCGACCCCTCGCAGCTCGCGCGGGATGCATCCAACGATGTATCCGAGTACCACATACGGCGCAGCGCCATACAGGAAACTCTGGACGCCGTCGCAGGTGATACCCGGATCGTGCTATTTGACGGGTACGCCTGTGATGGTAAGTCCCTGCTCACCACCGACCTTGCCTATCGCCTGTCAGGCGCAAGGCCAGTCTACCAGATGCGCCAAGCCTATGAGAACGTACTTAACGAGGTCGCAGACATCCTTCACCATACGTCGAACGCCGCACTGATCATCGAGAACTGTTTTGATCTGCCGACAGAACGGCTTACGAGCATCGCGCGTCAGTTTGATGGTCAGGACGGCGTTCTGATCCTAACAAGCCGGGCAGTGGCGTTCGATGCCAGCCCTGTTAGCCTCAAATCGCTCCAAGGCCTCCGCAGTTTCCGGGAAATGCCCCTTGCCCGTCTCAACAAGGACGAAGCGCGCGTTCTAAGCGACCTCGCCGATCAGATCGCCGGGTGGCGTGATTTTTATGCGCTTGATCAAGGTGCGCGGCTTCGTTTCATCGAGAGCACCTGTCAGGCAAGCCTGCCGCACTTCCTCTTGCGGTTACTCAAGTCAGATTACGTCACCAATCGGTATAAAGAAGAATTCAACAAGCTGTCACTCAGTCAGATTGAACGCAAAGCGATCATCGTCGCACTCTATGTCACCCATATCGGCGAGAATGCACCGGTTGCCGTCCTCAGCAATGTGATGCAGATGGACTACGGTACCATCATCGACAGGATGAATACTAGAGCCGGAAATGACACTTTCCGCCTCGTGCGCCGAATTGGTGGGATCATCCAGACCGTACCCTCGATCGGAGCCCAGAACATCCTCCAGAACCTGTTTGACGATGCCGAAATCGTCGATGCCATCGTTCCTTTGTTGAAGAATCTTGCGGCGACCTATCGCGACCCTTTCGAACAGCGCATGTTCAGTCAGTTGATGCGGTTTTCCATCCTTTCCGACGTCGTCACGGACAGGGTCCAAATCGACCGGTTTTTCGAACATAACAAGCAGGAAACGCAAATCAGGCGAATGCCGCTTTTCTGGCTGCAGTGGCACATGGCCAAATGCGCGGCCGGCGCCCTTACGGACGCGGAAAAGTTTCTCGAACAGGGATACGCTGAAGCCAACGAATACGAACGCCGCACCAGAAAGACTTTCGACCGTAGCCAACTCGACGACAGGCGCGCAAAGTTTCTGATGTTGCGGGCGGAAAAAACCACCCGCGTTGGGGGCGACCTACTCAGGGATTTCAAAGAAGCAATCACACTTACTGGCAAGATACTGCACCAGAGCGACCCGCAGCACTATCCTTTCGAGACTCTTGCAGAGATCGTGCGAACGTATGGCGTGGTGCGTCACCACTTGGACGACGGGCTTAAGGCAGTAATCGATAAAGGGCTGGATCAGCTTGCAATCTATGCCCGCAAGCAAATTGGTGCGCTTGCTTCAGGATATCAAAGGGACAAAGCCCAATCGGCGCTCGACAAAATTGGCTCATGATTGTGAGGTTTGTAGAATGTCCGCTATGTAGAAATGCAATGTCAACGCCGAAACGTCCGATGCGGGCGCAAACCGGCCGTCGATGACGAGAACCCCCTCTGTCCAATTCCCAACATGAACGCCTGCCACGTCAGGGTTAGGTCGCGATTGCCGACTCAACCAACACACGGTCGAGGCAGCACGGATTATAGGATCAACCGGGGCAGCACCACAACACGACTGGTAGCCAGAGACTCAGAGGCGGACAACACCGCCGTCTTCCTGTCTTTGTACGCCAGGGCGCTACGACGGACAGGCGCCCTTTGAACGGCCCGATTCGAGCCCCTTCTCATTCCTCATTGGCGATCGTGTCTTACGACCGGCTCTTCAACGGAGTCGAATGTGAGCGTCCATTCCCTTCAATCCGAGGCCGCGTCACGCGGAGCGCGCATGTTGCGCACCGCCCTCGGGCCGGCGGTCGCCACCTTCCTCGAAGACCCGACCATCGTCGAGGTGATGCTGAACCCCGACGGCGGGCTGTGGATCGACCGGTTGACGACCGGCTTGGCCGATACCGGAGAGCGCCTCTCGGCCGCCGACGGCGAACGCATCGTGCGCTTGGTCGCCCACCATGTCGGGGTCGAGGTCCATGCCGGCGCGCCTCGGGTCTCGGCCGAGTTGCCCGAGACCGGGGAGCGGTTCGAGGGGCTGTTGCCGCCGGTGGTGGCGGCCCCGGCGTTCGCGATCCGCAAACCGGCGGTGGCGGTGTTCACGCTCGATGACTATGTCGCCGCCGGCATCATGACCGGCGTCCAAGCCGCGGTCCTGCGCCGGGCGGTGGCCGAGCGCCGCAACGTCCTGGTTGCCGGCGGCACCTCGACCGGCAAGACCACGCTCACCAATGCGCTCTTGGCCGAGGTGGCCGGGACCGGCGACCGCGTGGTGCTGATCGAAGATACCCGCGAGCTGAGATGCCTGGCGCCGAACCTGGTGGCGCTGCGCACCAAGGACGGCGTGGTTTCGCTGTCCGATCTGGTGCGGTCCGCGCTGCGCCTGCGTCCCGACCGTATCCCGATCGGCGAGGTCCGCGGCGCCGAGGCCCTCGACCTGCTCAAGGCCTGGGGCACCGGCCATCCCGGCGGCATCGGCACCATCCATGCCGGCTCCGGCCTGGGCGCGCTGCGCCGGCTGGAACAGCTGATCCAGGAGGCCGTGATCACGGTGCCGCGCGCGCTCATTGCCGAGACCATCGAGGTGGTCGCGGTGCTCGCCGGCCGCGGCTCGGAGCGCCGGCTGGTTGAACTCGTCCGCGTCACCGGCCTGGGTCCGGCCGGCGACTACGCCCTCTCAGCAGCAGGAGACCCGTCATGATTCGTCCACATTTCCGCATCCCCCAAGATATCGCGGCCGCCGCCGTCGCCGTTATGACTTTGGCCAGCAGCCCCGCCTGGGCCGCCGGCTCGAACATGCCGTGGGAACAGCCGCTCAATCAGATCCTGCAATCGGTCGAGGGGCCGGTGGCCAAGATACTTGCGGTGATCATCATCATCGTGACCGGGCTGACCCTGGCCTTCGGCGACACCTCCGGCGGCTTCCGCCGGCTGATCCAGATCGTGTTCGGCCTGTCGATCGCCTTCGCGGCGTCGAGCTTCTTCCTGTCGTTCTTCTCGTTCGGCGGCGGGGCGCTGATCTGATGGAGGCGCCGGTCCCCGGATATGTCGTCCCGGTCCACCGGGCGTTGACCGAGCCGATCCTGCTCGGTGGCGCGCCGCGGGCCGTGGCGATCTTCAACGGCACGCTGGCCGCGGCCCTCGGCCTCGGGCTGCGGCTGTGGCTCGCCGGTCTCCTGCTCTGGGTGATCGGCCACGCCGCCGCGGTGTGGGCGGCCAAGCGCGACCCGCTGTTCGTCGAGGTGGTGCGCCGGCATCTGCGCATCCCCGGCCATCTCGGCCTCTGAGGTGATATCGATGATGAACCTCGCCGAATACCGCCGCCCGACCAACCGCCTGGCCGACTTCCTGCCCTGGGCGGCACTGGTGGCGGAGGGGGTTGTGCTCAACAAGGATGGCAGCTTCCAGCGCACCGCCCGGTTTCGCGGGCCGGACCTGGACAGCGCCGTGCCGGCCGAGCTGGTCGGTGTCGCCGGCCGGCTGAACAATGCCTTGCGCCGGCTGGGCTCCGGCTGGGCGGTGTTCGTCGAGGCCCAGCGTCATCCGTCCTTCGACTATCCCGAGAGCCGGTTTCCCGATGCCGCGTCCGCCCTGGTCGACGCCGAACGCCAGGCCCAATTCGAGGAAGCCGGGGTCCACTTCGAGTCCAGCTACTTCCTGAGCTTCCTCTACCTGCCGCCGGCCGAGGAGGCCGCCCGCGCCGAGCGCCTGCTTTATGAGGAGCGTGCCCGCGCCGAGGGCGCCGACGCCCGAGCGCTGCTGCGCGGCTTCCTCGACCGCACCACCCGGGTGCTGCACCTGGTCGAGGGCTTCATGCCCGAGAGCGCCTGGCTCGATGACGCCGAGACCCTGACCTATCTGCATTCCACGGTGTCGACCCGGGCTCAGCGGGTCCGGGTGCCGGAGATCCCCATGTATCTCGATGCGCTGCTTGCCGATCAGCCGCTGACCGGCGGGCTGGAGCCGAGGCTGGGAACCGCCCCTCTGCGTCTGCTGACCATCGTCGGCTTCCCGACCGCGACCACGCCCGGCATCCTCGACGACCTCAACCGGCTGGCCTTTCCCTACCGTTGGTCCTTATCTTTAGTTGGGCCGGGCGATCATGCTCGACAAGACCGATGCCACCCGGCTGCTGACCCGGATCCGCCGGCAATGGTTCGCCAAGTGCAAGTCGATCCTGGCCATCCTCAACGAGGTGATGACCAACGAGGCCTCGACGCTGCTCGACACCGACGCCCACAACCAGGCGCTCGATGCCGACGCGGCGCTCCAGGAGCTGGGGGCGGACCTGATCGGTCAGGCCTATCTCACCGCCACCGTCGCGGTCTGGGACGAGGAGCCGCGCCGGGCCGACGAGAAGCTGCGACTGGTCGAGAAGGTCATCCAGGGCCGCGACTTCACCTGCATGGTCGAGACCATCAATGCCGTGGACGCCTGGCTGGGCTCGCTGCCCGGCCATGCCTACGCCAATGTCCGGCAGCCGCCGGTCTCGACCCTGAACCTCGCCCACATGATCCCGCTCTCGGCGGTCTGGGCCGGCCCGGCCCGGGATGATCATCTGAAGGCGCCGCCGCTGTTGTTCGGGCGGACCGAAGGCTCGACGCCGTTTCGCTTCAGCCTCCATGTCGGCGATGTCGGCCACACCCTGGTGGTCGGGCCGACCGGCGCCGGCAAGTCGGTGCTGCTGGCGCTGATGGCCTTGCAGTTCCGGCGCTATGCCGGCGCCCAGATCTTCGCCTTCGACTTCGGCGGCTCGATCCGCGCCGCGGCGCTGGCCATGGGCGGCGACTGGCACGATCTCGGCGGCGCCCTGTCGGACGAGGCCGCCTTGCCGGTGGCGCTGCAACCCCTGGCCGGGATCGACGATGCCGCCGAACGCGGCTGGGCCGCGGAATGGCTCGCCGCCCTGCTGGCGCGCGAGAAGATCGGCGTCACGCCCGAGGCCAAGGATCGCCTGTGGTCGGCGCTGGCGTCGCTGGCCAGCGCGCCCATCGCCGAACGGACCCTGACCGGCCTCGCGGTCCTGCTGCAATCCCAGCCCCTGAAGCGGGCCTTGCAGCCCTATTGCCTGGGCGGTCCCTACGGCCGCCTGCTCGACGCCGAGACCGAACACCTGGGTTCCGCCAGCGTCCAGGTGTTCGAGACCGAGGGGCTGATCGGTAGCGGCGCGGCGCCGGTGGTGCTGGCTTATCTCTTCCATCGTCTCGAAGGCCGCTTCGACGGCCGGCCGACCCTGCTGATCGTCGACGAAGGCTGGCTCGCCCTCGACGACCAGGGCTTTGCCGGCCAGCTCCGCGAATGGCTGAAGACGCTGCGCAAGAAAAACGCCAGCGTCGTCTTCGCCACCCAGTCCCTGGCCGACATCGACGGCTCGTCGATCGCGCCGGCCCTGATCGAGAGCTGCCCGACCCGCCTGTTTCTGCCCAACGAGCGCGCGATCGAGCCGCAGATCACCGTCCTCTATCGCCGCTTCGGCCTCAACGAGCGGCAGATCGAGATTCTCGCCCGGGCGACGCCCAAGCGTGACTATTACTGCCAGTCGCGCCGCGGCAACCGCCTGTTCGAACTGGGCCTCGGCGAGGTCGCGCTGGCCCTGACCGCCGCCTCGTCCAGGACCGACCAGGCCGCCATCGAGCGGCTGCTCGCCGAGCACGGACGCGACGGCTTCCTCCCGGCCTGGCTGCGGCTGCGTGACGCCGGCTGGGCCGCCGATCTCATCCCCGAACTCGGCAACCTGGAGACCCGACCATGATCCGGACTCGCTTTCGCCCGCTCGCGGCGTCGGCCGCGCTGTCGCTGTCGCTGGCCGCAGCGGCGCCACCCGCCTTCGGGCAATGGATCGTCTTCGATCCCAGCAACTTCTCCCAGAACGTCCTCACCGCGGCGCGCGAACTGCAACAGATCGCCAACCAGATCACCTCGCTGCAGAACGAGGCGCAGATGCTGATCAATCAGGCGCGCAATCTCGCGAACCTGCCGTACTCGGCGCTGCAACAGCTGCAATCCTCGATCCAGCGCACCCAGCAACTGCTCGCCGAGGCCCAGAACATCGCCTATGACGTGCAGAAGATCGACCATGCCTTCCAGACCACCTATGCCGGCGCCAGTGCCAGCCAGTCCGATCAGGCGCTGGTCGCCAACGCCCAGCAGCGTTGGCAGAATGCGCTGGCGGCGCTGCAGGACGCGCTGCGCGTCCAGGCGGGCGTCGTCGGCAACCTCGACACCAACCGCAGCCAGATGTCGGCGCTGGTGACCTCGAGCCAGTCGGCCACCGGCGCGTTGCAGGCGACCCAGGCCGGCAATCAGATGTTGGCGCTCCAGGCTCAGCAGCTTGCCGATCTCACCGCCGCCGTCGCCGCACAGGGTCGGGCGCAGAGTCTGCAGGCCGCCCAGCAAGCCAGTGCCCAGGATCAGGCCCGGGAGCAACTCCGTCGCTTCCTCACCCCCGGCCCGGGCTATCAGCCCACCACCATCACCATGTTCGGGCAATGATCGGGCGCCGCAAGCCAGGGGCCGCGGCACGGCTCGCGGCGATGGCGCTGGTCGGGCTGGCGATCGCGGCGACCGCGCTCCGGCTCGGGCATCCGGGCGCGGACCCGGCCGCCGTTCCATCCTTGAGCCCGGCCGCGGTCGAGGCCGATCCGGTCCGGGCCGAACTGATCCGTTGCCAGACCCTGGGCGAGGCCGGCGCGCGTGACGCGGCTTGCCTGCGGGCCTGGGCCGAGAACCGTCGGCGGTTCCTGGACGGCATTGCGCCCGCAGCCAAGCCGATGCCGAAGGACGGGTGACCCCATGGGCGGCACCGGCGTCATCGACCGTTTCCTCGCGGTCTTCACCCAGTACATCGATTCGGGCTTCGGCCTGCTCGGCGGCGAGGTCACCTTCATCGCCTCGACGCTGGTCGTGATCGATCTGACCTTGGCGGCGCTGTTCTGGTCCTGGGGCGGCAACGACGACCTGATCGCCCGCCTGGTCAGGAAGACGCTGTTCGTCGGCGTCTTCGCCTTCCTCATCGGCAACTGGAACAGCCTGGCCCGCATCGTGTTCGAGAGCTTCGCCGGTCTCGGCCTGAAGGCCTCGGGGACCGGCCTCGCCGAGGCGGATTTTCTGCGCCCGGGCCGCATCGCCCAGGTCGGCCTCGATGCCGGCCGACCGCTGCTCGACTCGATCTCCGGCTTGATGGGCTATGTCTCGTTCTTCGAGAACTTCATTCAGATCGCGGTGCTGCTGTTCGCCTGGGTCATGGTGCTGCTGGCCTTCTTCATCCTGGCCATCCAGCTGTTCGTCACCCTGATCGAGTTCAAGCTGACCACGCTGGCCGGCTTCGTGCTGATCCCCTTCGGCCTGTTCGGCAAGACCGCGTTCGCCGCCGAGCGGGTGCTCGGCGCCGTCGTCTCCTCGGGGATCAAGGTGCTGGTGCTGGCCGTGATCGTCGGCATCGGCTCGACCCTGTTCGCCCAGTTCACCGCCGGCTTCGGCGGCGCCCAGGGCACCCAGCCCTCGATCGACGACGCCATGGCCATCGTGCTCGCGGCGCTGTCTCTGCTCGGGCTCGGGATATTCGGACCCGGCATCGCCAACGGCCTCGTGTCCGGCGGCCCCCAGCTTGGCGCCGGCGCCGCCGTCGTCACCGGGCTCGCCGCGGGCGGTGTGGTCGCGGCCGGCGCCGGTCTCGCTGCGGGCTGCGCCGGCCTGTTGGGTGGTGTGCTCGCGGGAACCGCCCGGGGCGGCGCCGCGCTCGCCGGTGGCGCCACCGCCGCCTATCGCAGCGGTGGCGCCGCGGGCGTCGCGTCGGCCGGCCTCGCCCAGGGTGCGGAGGCGATCACCAGCCCGTTGCGCCGGGCCGCCGCGGCGGTCAAGGCCAGCTTCGAGGCCGGCGGCCGGACCGGAACGCGGCCGGACGCCGGCCCGGCCAGTTCCCCGGTCCCCGACGGTCCGCCCGATTGGGCGAAACGGCTGAGGCGCTCCCAGACCATCGGCCATGGCGTGTCCGCGGCCAGCCACGCGGTCAGGTCCGGTGACGGCGGCGGCGGCGGTGCGTCCGTCGATCTCAAGCAAGAGGACTGACCATGTTCCACCGACCCTCGGTGCGCTACGGGCGCACCCCCGAGCCCGAGACGCCCTACCAGAAGGCCGCCCAGGTCTGGGACGAGCGGATCGGCTCGGCCCGGGTTCAGGCCCGGAACTGGCGGCTGATGGCCTTCGGCTCGCTGATTCTGTCCGGCTGCCTGGCCGGCGGCCTGGTCTGGCTCTCGGCGCGCGGCACCGTCACGCCCTGGGTGGTGCAGATCGATCCGCTCGGTCAGGCCCAGGCGATCGCGCCGGCCAGCGCCGACTACCAGCCGACCGATCCGCAGATCGCCTACCACCTGGCGCGTTTCATCGAAGATGTCCGCGGGCTGCCCGCCGACCCGGTGGTCCTCCGCCAGCAATGGCTGCGCGCCTACGACTTCACCACCGATCGCGGCGCGGCGGCGCTCAACGATTACGCCCGGGCCAACGATCCCTTCGCCACTCTCGGCAAGGTCCAGGTCTCGGTCGAGGTCTCCAGCGTCATTCGCGCCTCGCCCGACTCGTTCCGGGTCGCCTGGAGCCAGCGCCGCTACGAGAACGGCAGTCTGAGTGCCACCGAACGCTGGACCGCCATCCTCACCGTCGTGCTCCAGACCCCGCACGACGCCGACCGTCTGCGCAAGAACCCGCTCGGGGTCTACGTCAACGCCATCAACTGGTCGAAGGAGTTGGGTCAATGAAACCACCATCCTTCCGTCATCCCGCCTTTCCGGCTTTCCGGGAAACCACGCTTGCGGCTTTCCTTATTTCCGCTTCCGTGCTCGCCGGCTGTTCGTCCCTGGAGAAGCCGCCGGAGATCGCGCTCGACGACCCGGCTGAGCCGGCGACCCTTCGGCCCGATCCGCCGGCGCCGGTGCAGATCGTCGAGGTGCCCAGGCCGCTGCCGCTTCCCGGCCAGTTGAAGCCGCTCCCGGGCGGCAAGCCGCCGCCGGAGCCGGGCGATCCGACCGCGCGCGTCAATCAGGCCAACGCCGCCGCCCGGGTGCAGCCGGTGCGCGCCGGCTTCATCAACGCCGTGCAGGTCTATCCCTATGCCGGGGGCGCCCTCTATCAGCTCTACGCCGCCCCGGGCCAAGTCACCGACATCACCTTGCAGGACGGCGAGCAACTGGTCGGCTCCGGTCCGGTCGCCGCCGGCGATACCGTGCGCTGGATCATCGGCGACACCGAGAGCGGGACAGGCGCGACCCGGAGGGTCCATATCCTGGTCAAGCCGACGCGGCCGGACCTGATCACCAACCTGATCATCAACACCGACCGCCGGACCTATCTCCTGGAACTGCGCTCGACCGGCGCGACCTACATGGCCTCGGTGTCCTGGCAGTATCCCCAGGACCAGTTGATCGCGCTCCGCCGCCAGAATGCCGCGGCCGCGACCGCCGCACCGGTCGACACCGGCATCGATGTCGCGAAGCTGCGCTTCCGCTACCGGATCACCGGCGGCACGCCGTCCTGGCGGCCGCTCTCCGCCTTCGACGACGGCGCCAAGGTCTACATCGAGATGCCCCGCGGCCTGGCCCAGGGCGAGGCGCCGCCGCTGTTCGTGATCGGGCCGGAGGGCGACGGCCAGCTGGTCAACTGCCGGGTCCACGACAACTACTACATCGTCGATCGGCTGTTCGCCGCTGCCGAACTCCGCCTCGGCGGCGATCCCCAGCAGACCGCCCGCATCTCCCGCACCGACGGGAGGTCGCCGTGAGCGACGGCCGGCAGGAGCGGGCGGCTCCCGAGCCGGTCGCGTCCCTGCGGCTGCGGCCGGAGCGGCCGTCGGTCACCCGCCTGTCGCGGAGGGTGCTGGTCGGCGGGACGGCGCTGGCGCTGGTCGCCGTCTTTGGCGCCGCGTTCTGGGCGTTGCAGAGCAACCGCCATCGCGGCGCGCCCGAGGAGCTTTACAGCACCGATCATCGCACCACCGCCGACGGCCTGGCCGGTCTGCCGCGTGACTATGCCGGCCTTCCGCGGCCGGTTCCCCCGCTCGGGCCGCCGCTGCCCGGCGATCTCGGCCGACCCCTGCACGACGCCCCGGCGCCGCCCGCCGTTGCACCCGGCCCCGATCCCGAGGCCCAGCGGCGCGCGCAGGAGATCGAGGCGGCGCGCCTCAGTCGCCTGTTCGTCTCGACCAGCCTCCGCGAGGTCCCGATCCCGGCGTTGGCCCCCGCCGCGCCGGCCTCAGACGCGGGGGCCTCGCCGGGGCCGGCGGCACCGTCCTCGACCGATGCGGCCTTTGCCCAGAATGGGCAGGATCGCAAGCTGGCCTTCGTCAACGCCGCGGTCGATCGCCGCACCACCAGCCCCGACCGGCTGGCGGCGCCGGCCTCGCCCTACGTGGTGCAAGCCGGCACGGTCATTCCGGGCGCGCTGATCACCGGCATCCGCTCCGATCTTCCTGGCGCCATCACCGCCCAGGTGACGGAAGACGTCTATGACAGCCCGACCGGCCGCTGGCTGCTGATTCCTCAGGGTGCGCGCCTGATCGGCCAGTACGACAGCCAGGTCGCCTTCGGTCAGTCGCGGGTGCTCTTGGTCTGGACCCGGCTGGATCCTGCCCAATGGCCGGTCGATCGTGCTGGAGCGCGTGCCGGGTACCGACACCGCCGGCTATTCCGGGCTGGAGGACGAGGTCGACCATCATTGGGGCGCGCTGTTCGAGGCAGCGCTGGTGTCGACCTTGCTCGGCGTCGGGTCCGAAGCCGGCACCGGCGGCAGCGAAAACGACCTGACCCAGGCGATCCGTCGGGGCGTCTCCGAGAGCGCCAACCAGACCGGCCAGCAGATCGTCGGGCGCACTCTGAATATCCAGCCGACACTGACCATCCGGCCGGGCTTCCCGGTGCGGCTGGTGGTCAACCGCGACCTGGTGCTCGAACCCTATACCGGCTGAGGAGGTAAGGATGGCGACACTGAAGCTCGGCGCATTGGTCGACGATCGGCCGGTGAAGCTCACCGTCGAGTTGCCGGCGGCCGTCCACCGCGATCTGCTCGCCTATGCCGAGGCCTTGGGCCGGGAAACCGGGCAGCCGATCCATGAGCCGGCCAAGCTGATCGGGCCGATGCTGGCGCGCTTCATCGCCGGCGACCGGGCCTTCGCCAGGCTGCGCAAACTCAATGGGCGGTCTGGGGCGGCCCCCGAGCCGGCGGCGCCGATGCCAGCAACCGAGCCAAGCTGAGCAGCCGCCGGAGCGCCGGATTGTCGTTCCCGGGCAGCCAGACGGCGCTATACGGCAGCACATCCGCCGCGCCTTCGAGCGGCCGAAACACCACTTCGGGATAGCGGGTCGCGATGCCGGTGTCGCCGATCAGGCTGATCCCGAAGCCCAATGCCACCAGATGCATCAGGGTCTCGCGCCCGACCTCGTAGCGCTCGACCGCAGGCGTGCCCCCGAAATCGGCCAGTCGATGGACGATGCAATCGTGAATCGACTGCCCGGTGGCATCGCGACCGACGATAAAGCGCTCGTCCTTCAGCGCCTTCCAGGCGAGTCGTTCTTCGTTGGCCAGGCGATGGCTCTCCGGCAGCACGGCGAAGACCCAAGACTGCCGCAGAACCGCGGTGTCGCAATGGGGCGCCAGGATGGTCCCAGGAATGAAGGCGATGTCGAGCCCATGCTCGCCGAGGTCGGCGAGGTGCTCGCCGGTGGAGCCCTCGACGACATCGATGACGATCGCCGGATGCCGCTCGCGGTAGGCACGCACCAAGGCGCGTGGGAAGCCGCCCGACAGCGATCCCAGGATCCCGATCCGGATGCTCCCTTCGGCACCGCAGCCGGCGTTGCCGGCGCCCTTGACCGCGTAATCGATCTCGGCCAGCACCGAACGCGACCGCTCGAGAAACCGGCGGCCGGCGTCGGTCAGACGGACCCCGTTCACCGCGCGCTCGAACAGGGAAACCCCCAACTCATTCTCCAACGCCCGCACCCGCCGACTGACCGCCGACTGCCGGACCCCAAGAACCCGGGCCGCGCGGCTGAAGCTGAGATGCTCGGCGACCACCAGGGCCTGGGAGATCGAAGCAAGGTTAACCATGGGAAAGCCTCCGCGTATCGAGGTGTTGGCCTGCATCCTGGCACATCATTAACTGGCTACCGGTGACGGCCATCGATCGTAACAGTGTGACTGGCGAGCCTGTCGGCGATCACGATGCCACCGATCCTTCCGGCGCTTGCTGTCACAGACCATCACGACACACCAGACAAGCCGATTCCGCGAACGCATCCCGAAGGCCGTCGGGCAACCCCACTCATCGGGTCCGCTCTCGCGCCGGGACGTTGGCTCGCTGACGTCGATTTGGCCTGACCCGACTTCCGAGCCATTAGCTATACCCACTGACTATATTAACGCTCTCCGTCTTTACCCGAGCGCGACGGCGGAGGAAAGTGGCAAGTCAGAGATATTTTTGGGACAAAAAGAGAGCGAAGCTCCAGCCAGGCCCGCCAAGTCCCATGCGGCATGCTTTGATAAATTGAGGTGGACCCCCGCTGTCTGGATAGCGATGGGGCGGAGTTAAGAGAGTCTTTGCTATCGAGACCGATCGACTCAGCCCGCGGCCATGGTCAGCGTGCAGGCCCCGAGGCCAAGGGTGGTGTGGCTGCCGGCGTGGCAGGTGGTGCCGAGGGCGAGCAGGGGCAGGATCGGCGCCAGGTCGCCGCCGATCACCAGGCGTCCGAGCCAGCCGCCGAGGGGGATGGCACGGCCATCCTGCCGGTTGGACCGGCGCTGCCATCGCCGTTCGGTGAGATCACCCTCGAGGGTCAGGGTCTCGGCGTGCTCGGCGATGGTCTTCCAGTCGGTCGCGACGGCGGTATCCTGCCAGCGGGCAAGGCCGCTGACCCGGTTGCCAAGGCTGCTGACCAGGGTGCGGAGACCGGGAAAGCGCAGGTCGTTGCCGTCGCGAAAGGCCACCGGGGTGTGGAAAGTGAGCAGGGCCGGGCCGGTTTCGGCCGCGGGCACCGTTACTGTGTCGGCGGTGACCAGGCGCCGGCCGAGCAGGGTGGCCGGGCCACCGAGCGGCGCCGGCTCGCCATGGCGCAAGCCCGCGACCAGGGCGTCGGCCGCGGCCTCGATCCAGTCGCAGGCGAAGCCGAACACCGTCAGCACCACCAGCAGATCGCCGCCCATCGGCCGGGCCGCCAGGACATAGGGCCGCGGGATCGACAGCCGGGTGGTGATCCGGCCCTGTTCGCGGAACAGGGGATCGAAGGCACAGGGCGGCTCCCACCGGCAGGGCCGCCCGGCCAGCGCCGGGTCCGAAGCCCCGCGCATCAGCGCTCGCCCCCAAGCCCCGCGCAGCCGTCCGGTCAGGGCCGGGTCGGCCGCCGCCGCCGCCCGATCCGCGACCAGGACCTCGACCCGCTGATGAAACCAGCCCGCGGGCAGGGCCGAGAGCGGCACGGTGTCGGCCGGCTCCAGCAGCCGGACCATCAGCGGCGAGCGGTCGCCCGCCGACTCAGAACAGGTAGAAGTCATGGTCCTCCGGCAAGGGCGCGCCGCCGGCGGCGCGGCTCACCCGCATCCCGGTGGCGGTGACGGCATAAAGCCGGAGACTGTCGCCGGTGCCCAACTCGCCGGCCGCGGCCTGGAACAGGGCATGGGCGTGGCGCGGGGTCAGGCGGGCCTCGAACACGCTGTCTTGCACTCGCACCGCCCGGTCCTCCAGCACCGCCGAGACCCGCCGGCGGGCGCGGGCGTCACTCACATCGTAACAGAACACCATCACCATCTCGGTCTCGGCCATCCCGCTCCCCCGGGCCCGGAGTCGCGCCCGCGCGCGCCGCCACTCCCGGCATACCGCCTACGGGCAAGAATCGCGCAAGACCGCGATCATGGCAACGCCGATCTTGAAACAAAAAACCGCCAGACCCCGTGGAACCAGGCCGTACTCATTGTTTTCATTGGTAAAATCCATTACCATGGGGCCGTTTTAGGACCATGGTCCATCGGGCCGGCCGCTGCCCGGGCCATCCCCGTGGAAAGTGGCCAAAATTTTTCAATTGACACAAAGGGTTCCAGGACCCCAGGCTGCCAGCCTTCCGCCATTGGACGCGGATTGAAACCCGGTACCAGCCCCTATCGGGCCCAACATCGCACGGCTGCCAGCCTTCCGCCATTGGACGCGGATTGAAACGCCGCCTTCCAGTCAGGGCTTGTTCGATGACTGGCTGCCAGCCTTCCGCCATTGGACGCGGATTGAAACAAGTAAAGCCTTGTCCTAAACGCTGTTTGTGACTGAGCCGGCTGCCAGCCTTCCGCCATTGGACGCGGATTGAAACTTTCTCGAAGGTGTCGTAGCGTTCGGGATGCGTGGCTGCCAGCCTTCCGCCATTGGACGCGGATTGAAACCCACGGCTCCGCCGGGCAACGAGTCCCGATAGGCTGCCAGCCTTCCGCCATTGGACGCGGATTGAAACGCGCGACCCGCCGCTCCAGCGGGAGCTTGAAGGGCTGCCAGCCTTCCGCCATTGGACGCGGATTGAAACACGTCATAATAACTGCCAGAGCCAAACGTTTCGGGCTGCCAGCCTTCCGCCATTGGACGCGGATTGAAACACAACAGCCAGATGCTATAGATATGTCTCAGGGCTGCCAGCCTTCCGCCATTGGACGCGGATTGAAACACTTCCCATCCGCACCATTGTTGCAGGCGGCGGGCTGCCAGCCTTCCGCCATTGGACGCGGATCGGGTCTATCGTTTTCGTGGCGAGCGGCGCGCCGATGGCGTATGCTGACTGGGCGTCCCCTGCGGGGCCGCGGGAACCTTCGTGGTCGGGATGACATCACCATGAGCAGGTTGAGCATGGAGACGGTTGCCCGCTTGTCCGTGGCCGACCGGCTGGCCTTGATCGGCCAGTTGTGGGACAGCCTCGAGGATACCGACGTTCAGGTGAGTGCCGCCCGGCGTGCCGAACTTGACCGCCGCCTTGCGGAGGCGGAGCGCGGCGACGACGCCCTCGCCTGGGCCCTCGCCTGGGAGAAATTCCGAACCGCGCTGGACCGGCGTTTCGGCTGATGCGGCCGGTCGTCCTCGGGGCGTCCGCGCGCGCCGAAATCCTGGCGACGGTGGACTGGTACGAAGCCCACGCGCCGGGAACCGGCGGGCGCTTTGTCGACGAATTCCAGACCGCCGTCACCCGAATCGCCGAGACACCGCTTCGCCTTCCGGTGATTCACAAGGACGTCCGTCGTGCCCGGCTGCGCCGCTTTCCCTATGGCGTATTCTTCCCGATCGTGGAAAGGGCGGTGCCGAGCGGCGGGCAGGCTGCGGCGGCCCTCAATAATCCATGACGTAGGGCTGGTAGGGGGCCTCGCCGGCGACGTGGCCGGCATAGGCCACCACCTGTTCTTCGACCAGGCGGCGCCACAGCACGCGCCGCTTGCTGCGCGGGCTTTTGACCGGGCGGTCGAGCCAGGTCTCCCAGCCGCGGATCAGGGCCTCGGCCCCGGCCCGGACGATCCGGCAGCGGCCGTCCGCGGGGCTCTCGAACATTCCGGGCTTGAGAATGCGGTTATTGATCAGGTAGAGCGCCAGGCCCTCGACCAGCGGCGCCCGGAACTCCTCCATCAGATCGTAGACACAAGGCCTCGTGCCCGTCCTGGGCGCTGTGCAGGGCGCCGAAGGCCGGGTGCAGGCCGTGGCGCATCACCAGCGCGGCCATGTCCCGCGTCAGCAGGCTGGCCAGGAACGACAGCACCGCATTGACCGGGTCGGGCGGCGGGCGGCGGCGGCGGACATCGAAGGTCCAGCCCTCGGCGAGCAGCCGTCCCCAGGCCGGCCAATAGCTGGCCGCCGCCGCGCCCTCGTGACCGAGCAGGGCCGGCACGTCGGCGGCCAGCGGCAGGGCGCCCAGGATGCGGTTGAGTCCCAGCAGCACCCGCACCACCTCGTGGTCCTTGCGCTCGCGCCCATCCTGACCCTTACGAATGAGCCGGCGCAACAGCGCGCGCTGATTGCGCACCCGGCCGTCCACCAGCCGGCGCGCCAGCTCGGTGCGGGCCACCGGGTCGAGGGTGTGGCGCGCCTGATCGAGATGGCGCCGGCCGTGGCCGAGGGTGGATGTGGCCAGCACGCCCGCGGTTTCGCCGTGACCGTTGACGAAGGCCAGCGGGATGTCCATGGCCAGGGCATGGCGCAACGCCACCAGCGTGGTCTCGGCCGCCGGCCCCAGTTCGATGCGGTCCAGGCGCTGGGGCGGCAGGGCCGCGATCTCGCGCCAGCCGCCTCCGGTCCCCGGACCGTCGGTTTTTTCCTCGACGGTGAAGGCCTGATTGCGGATCGACAGGCGCCGCCCCGGCTCCATCAGATAGAGCACGCGCAGCACCCGGTCGAAGCCGGCGTCACGATCGGCGGCGTCCTGGTCTTGCGCCCGGACCGCGGCCCGGCCGGCCGCCGCGTCCTGACCGGCCAGCCGGCGCAGCATCGCCTCGGCGTCGTCTTCGTCCTCCTGCTCCCGGTTCGGGCTGGGCAGCACCAGCGAGCGCAGGAACAGCCGGCCCAGGAACCGGAAGCCCTGCTCGAACGAGACGATCCGGGTCTTGTCGGGATTGAGGCCGAGCCCGTGCCGGGCCAGCAGCTCGCCGATCCGGGCCAGCGCCGCCTCGGCGCGCTCCCGGTCGCGGGTGAGCAGCACGAAGTCGTCGGCGAACCGGACCAGACGGATGCCGCGCCCGGCGATGGCATCGTCGACGCTGTCGAGGTAAAGATTGGCCAGCAGCGGCGACAGCGGCGAACCCTGGGGCAGGCCGCAGCCGGTGGGCGCCGCGGTCTCCAGCCACAGCGCCACCAGTTGGGTCAGCGGGCCGTCGCCGATCCGGTCGGTGATCCGTGTGATCAGCGGATCATGGGGCACTTTCTCGAAGTAGCGTTCGATATCGCCGTCGACCACCCACTGGTAGCCCTGGTCGCGCCACTGGCGCACCCGGGCCACCGCCTGATCGACCGAGCGCCCCGGACGGTAGCCGAAGCTGGCCTCGCTGAACTCGGGGTCGAGCACCGGTCCCAGGGTCAGCGCCACCGCGCTTTGGGCGATCCGGTCGACCACGCAGGGAATCGCCAGCGGCCGGGTGCCGCCGCCCGGCTTGGGGATGTCGACCCGCCGGATCGGTCCCGGGTCGTAGCTGCCGTCGCGCAACGCCCGCTGCAAGGCGATCAGGCGCAGGGCGGCCGAGCCCTCGAAGGCCGCGATGGTCTGGCCGTCGCCCCCCGCCGCCCCCTGATTGAGCCGGACCCTCTGCCAGGCCTCCTCCAACCGGTCAAGCCGAGTCGCCGCCTCGAACAGGGCGCGGTTGTCCCTCGCCTCGGGATCGGTGCCGGCCCCGCCGGCTGCCATGCTCATGATCGCCGCCAACGGCCTTCTGGACAGGGAGGGGTGATCTTCTTACCATGACGGCGGCGATCCTGAAACGAATCTTCGCGGGACTCCGTGGAAAATAGCATACGGCCTTGAAATGCATGCAAAAACTCATTACTCTCGTGCCAGAATAGGACCGTATTCCGAGTCCCCCCGGCGCTCGGAGAGGCCACCCCGTGGAAACCGGGCGAAATTTTTCAATTGACACAAAGGGTTCCAGGAGCCCAGGCTGACAGCCTTCCGCCATTGGACGCGGATTGAGACTGAACCGATAAATCGGTCCATTATAGCGGCCGCGGCTGACAGCCTTCCGCCATTGGACGCGGATTGAGACATGTGAGGCAGATAACCGCCCCACATCTTCGGGAGCACCGGCTGACAGCCTTCCGCCATTGGACGCGGATTGAGACAATCCCTGAGATGGGAGAATGACCTGGTAAGGGGCTGACAGCCTTCCGCCATTGGACGCGGATTGAGACGAATCAGCGGCCACCCAAGAATCATTACTTTTGGCTGACAGCCTTCCGCCATTGGACGCGGATTGAGACAGCATTTCGTCGCAAGACGAGTGGGTGACCGGGCTGACAGCCTTCCGCCATTGGACGCGGATTGAGACGCCCTTCGACCTCACCGTAGACAGTGCGACCGTAGGGCTGACAGCCTTCCGCCATTGGACGCGGATTGAGACAAGGCTTCCTTGTTGTACCAGTCCTGATTGTAGAGGCTGACAGCCTTCCGCCATTGGACGCGGATTGAGACTTGATGACGATCTCATAGGCTAAGCCGCGTAGGGCTGACAGCCTTCCGCCATTGGACGCGGATTGAGACATTGACAGGTTCCCATGGATCATTGCTGCCACGCGGGGCTGACAGCCTTCCGCCATTGGACGCGGATTGAGACACCCAGGTACATCGAGTCATTGAGTGGCCCCGGCTGACAGCCTTCCGCCATTGGACGCGGATTGAGACTTTTTGGCAGGACGTTGTCCCGCACCCACTCGTTGGTGAGGCTGACAGCCTTCCGCCATTGGACGCGGATTGAGACTGCAGGGTGCCGGTGCAGCTGGCCGTGTTGTCGCGCAGGGCTGACAGCCTTCCGCCATTGGACGCGGATTGAGACTCTGCGGTGTCGGGGTTGGAATTGCCGTGGGGCTGACAGCCTTCCGCCATTGGACGCGGATTGAGACGTGGTGCAAGTACCTCCCGGACAAGGGAAACGGGCTGACAGCCTTCCGCCATTGGACGCGGATTGAGACTTGCTCGACGAATCGCCAGAGTAGGCTGCCGTGGCTGACAGCCTTCCGCCTTTGGACGCGGAGTGAGACGTGGTCACCGCGCCGGTCACGACAGGGGCGGCCGGCCGACCAGCCGGAGCTGGGAATAACCACGACCCTCTGCGCGGGACACCGCTCCCTGCTCAGGCCGGACCGCTCTGGCCACGCCGCGGTGCATCCAAGCGGGGCAGGCTGGCAAAGCCGGGCAAACGATGTCATCCTCAGTGCGCAATACCGCCGAAAGCGTGTAAACCATGCAGCATGTCGTCACCGTAGCGGCCCGACAGGCTTCCGCAGAACTGATCCGCCGGGGGTTCAAGCTTCAGCAGGTGGTTCGTCTGGTGGTCGACCGGGACGAAACCGACGAACCACCGGTCACGGCGATCAACGCGGCCGGCGGCGGCTTCGACTGGCTGGCGGACGCACGGGAATCGCTTGAAGCCATCACGGGGCGGTGAGAACCTGGGCGAGGAATTCGTCGCTGATGGCTGCGAGGCCGCGTTTGACGCGGATGCTTTTTTTCTTGGGAGTTTGGGTTCTCTGGAGCATGTTAAGGGCAAGGTGTCGAAAGGTTGCGAAGTTAGCTGGACCGTTTTGGCTGCGGATACGGCAGTCATCCTCACGGAAGACGACGTCCAAGACGTAATGAAGGCCGCTCCCGACACCCCAGTGCTGACGGGCCGCGGTGGCGAATTCATTGGCGTTGGCTCGTAGAGATGCAATGTAATAGCGGGTTTGGCTGGATGTCGGGCCGCCGGGCGTCTGGACAAGAGATTCGACCATGGCGATGCTGGTGAGATCGAGCCATTCTGGGTGGCGTTCCTTGAGCCATTCGATGTCGTCAACGATCCAATGGTTCCGTACCTCGATCCGGCCATGGTCGGCATCGGTGGTCTCCAGGGTCTGCCAGCGTCCGGCGGCGCAGTCGGCGAAGCCGCGGGTGCGCTGTTCCTCCAGGAACTCGATAACGTCGCGGTGCAATGTCTCCTGATTTTGTTTGAGCGCCAATAGGTAATCGGCACCGGCGCTGCGAATGACCTTGGCGATTTTCTTCTGATAGCCGATGGCATCGACAGTCACAATCGCCCCCTTGAGCGAGAGAAGTGCCAACAACTCCGGGATCGCGGTGATCTCATTGGTCTTGGCATCGACGTTCATCTGACCGAGCACGAGGCGTTGCCCGCTCGCCCAAGCCGAAATCATATGGATTGCTCCACGACCGCGCGCCCGATCGAACGAACGCCGCAACGTCTTGCCGTCGATCGCGATAATCTCGCGGATATTCTCCTGAAGCGCGCCCGCCCAGGCGATGAAGGCGGACGCAAATGCCTCGCGATCCAGCGCATTAAACACGTCGGAAAACGTGTAATGGCTCGCAATACCTTGTTCGAAAGGGAGAAAACGACGCAAAAATCCCAGCTTGGCCTCGCAGTACTCTTCGATCTCGACCCAGCCGTTCGCCCCGCATATCACCCCGACCAAGCAGCACAGCAGAGGTTCCGACAGGGGATACAACACCTTCGCTCGCTGTCGCGGCTCCGGCATCCCCTCGAAAAATGTCAGGAAATCAAGAGCGTTGCCAATCTTCGTCGTCACCATGAACCTCCTCAATGTCTGGGATTCATGGTACGTTCATAGGCGGTCGAGGGGAATTCCCTATCGCATCCGGTTCAAGCGATTACCGTGCTGGCGGACGAGCCAAACCTGTACAGTGATGCTGATCTGGTCGAACGCTACCGGCCATCACGATCCCGTTCGGCGCCATCATCCTGATCGGCTTTCCGTTCCCGACCTGTCGGCCGGCACGCGGCGGCCGGCCCTGGTGGTCTCCACCGACAATGAGCGGCGCCGGGATCTCGTGGTCGCCTTCATCACCCCGGTTCCCCGGCCGGAGCCGGACGCGGTGCCGATCGCGCCGACCCCCGGCGACGGCCTGAAGGTTCCCTCCCTGGTCCGCTGCGACAAGCTGGCCACCCTGGACCAGGGCATCATCGCGGGCCGTCTGGGCACCGCGGAGTCCGGCTGGTTGTCCGGAAGCCGCAATGCTTTCTTCGCCGTCTTCGGCTTCGGCTATCCCTGACCAAACGCCGACGCAAGCTCCCCGCTTGTTTCCACTGGATTTCCATGTATACTGACCGGCAGTTCGCTTTGGGGAGGTTCGGATGGCGGCGATATCCCTCTTGGTGGCGGTCAACGATCTGGAGGCGAAGACCATCGCCGAGCTGGCGACGGCCCGGGGATGTCATGTGCCGCCATTGACGCTCGACTGGGGCGAGCGGCTGGACCCGGCGACCATCGCCGCCGGGGACCTCGCCGAAACCGTGATCCTGGTGGAACTGCCGCACCCGGAATTCGAGGCGCGCCTGCGGGCGCTCGGCAAGACGGTGCATGTGGTCGACCACCACCTGACCATCGCGCCCAACGGCGAGAGTCTCGACCGGCGCCACCCGTGGTCATCGCTGGAGCAGGTGGCGGCGTTGCTCCAGGTCAAGACGCTGACCCCCCGTCAGCGACAGATCAGCGCCAATGACCGGGATTTCATTCCGGGCCTGGCCGCCGCCCTGACCGACCGCGACACCGGCGCTCTCGACCATAAGACCCTCCACGACCTGCGCCTGGAGGAGTTGAACCTGCGCCTCGCCGGCCAGGGGCAGGCGCGCCTCGACGCGGCGCTGGCCTGGGTGCGCGGGGCCCAGCAGGCCGGCCGCCTGGCGGTGCTGGAAACCGGGCGGGATGTGGCCGATGATCCGTGCCTGATCCTGGTACGTGCGCCGGTCGAGCACGCCGCCTGCCTGACCGATGCCCTGTACCGGTGGCGTCATGAGCAGGACCCGAAGCGCCACCCCCTGACCCAGCCGCTGGAAGTCCTGGCCCTGTTCGCGGAGGCCGACGATCCGGCCCGGCCGTCCACCGGACTGCTATTCTCCGGGCGCGCCGAACGCCTCGACCTGATCCGCCAGGTGCTGGAGGAGCCGGACGGTCCCCGCGCCCGACTGACGCGCTGGGCCGGCGGCGGCGGGGTCGGCAGCTTCTTCGGCGCCCGCGACGATTGGGGCAGCGAGGACCCGGCGGTGGATGAGCTGGCCGACCGGCTGCTCGACGAACTGCTGACCGGCAACCGGCCGCTGGTGTCGTGGCGCAGCCATTTTCTCCAGACCGTGACCCTGAAGACCGCGGTCGAGCCCGGGCAGGTCAAGGCACCCTGGCAGCCGGAGGTGTTGAGCACCGAGCATCGCCGCTACTTCCTGGCCCATTTGCGCGACCTGCTGACGCCGGCCGCGGACGCGCCCGGTTACCGGCCGGGGCCGGGGCCGGAGCCGCGCGACCTGTACCTGCGCAGCTATGTCTGGACAGACCCCGGCCTCGGCCTCGCCGTGACCATCCCGGCCGGCGCCGGGTTCAAGCTCCAGGCGGTGGTACCGGTGCGGACGATCCGGGTCCATCTGCTGCTGGACGATCTCGCCATCGTCGAGTGGGAGTGCCGCGGCGGCCTGTGCAACCACGATGGGACCGACGGGATGCCCATCTTCCGGGAGCCGTCGGGACGGACCTGGCGGCGGATGCTGGCCCTCGACTCGTTCGCGTGCCGGGCTCGTCCCGAAGACCGCGCCCTGTCGACGGTCGCCCAGGTGCTCGACTTCAACTGGGCCGTCCGCTTCTGTTCGTCCCCCTACCTCAATCCCCGTGACAGTGCCCGGGTCGCGCTGTTGAACCCGGCCGGCGCCGTCCTCGGCGAATTGACGCTCGGGGCCGGCGTCGACACCACCGAGATCGCCGGCGCCTTCGCCGCCCTGTTGACTCACATTTCCGAAAGCGGCCTCCCGATCGCGCCCGATGGGCTGGTGTTCGACGAGCGGGCGCGGGTGGTGTCGGGCCTGGTCGCCACCGGCAACCCGCCCCGGAGCGCCGCCGGGCGGGACTTGGCCCGGGTGATCCTAGCCCGGCTGGCCACCGTCGACTCCTACGGGACCGGTCATTGCTATGACCGGGACTTCGCCACCGCCGAACTGGAGCGCAGCAGCTACGATCGTTTTGCCGGATTCGGCTCGCGTTACGCCATCACCGACCAGAGTTTCATCCTGTTCGCCCATGGCGACTTTGCCGCCGAATTGATCCTGCGCCACCATCTGCCGGTCCTCTATCACCGGATGGTGCTGATTGCGCTGTTCTATTCCGCCGCCCTCAACCGCTTTGCCCATGAGGTCGGACGGCTGTCGCGCCAGCAGGACCTGGAGCCGGCCGGAGAGAAAATCCGAACCCTGCGCAAGCGCTTCGTCCGTTTCGCCAACGGCCTGTGGTTCGAGACCGTCACCAGCCAGTTGCAGGGGCGCGACCTGTTCGAGCGCATCCGCAAGGCCCTGCCCATCGCCGCCGACTATGCCGAGCTGAAGGTCGAGATCGAGCGCACCGATGACATGCTGGACGCCATCCAACAGGCCGAAAATCAGCACTTGACCCGACGCTGGCAGATCATCGGCGGCGGCGGTCTGGTGCTGGCGGTGACCAGTGGGCTGCTCGGGATGCATGTGTTCACCATGAAACACCCGGCCGTGACCGGCTGGAACCCGTACGGCCTGTTTGCCTTCGTTCTGGCGGCCGGGGTCGCGCTCCTGCTGATCGCTTGGGCTACCGCATCGGGCTGGCCACGCCGGCTGTCGGGGCTGCGTCGCTGCTTACGGCCGGGAGGGCGGGGAAGTGGCCCGCCGTGAGCCGCCTCCCCGAGCGCGTTCCGAGCCGCCGCTTCTGGGCGCGACGGCGCCGGCGCCCCTTTCCGCGACCGCCGGCCGGACAGAGTCTTGCGACCGCTCGGCCGAACCCGCAACGAATCGCCGCGGAACCCTGTGGAAGAATGGGAATCCCATTGATAAGCCAGTAAAAATCCGTTGCGTCGGCCCACAGTCAGGACAAAAGTCCGAGGCCGCAGAGGCGCGTTCGGTTCACCCCGTGGAAACCGGCCGAAATTTCCCTATTGACACAGGAGGTTCCCAGACCCCAGGCTGCCAGCCTTCCGCCATTGGACGCGGATTGAGACCCTCCTCACTTTGCGTGAGGTGTTGGAGAGCAAAGGCTGCCAGCCTTCCGCCATTGGACGCGGATTGAGACGAGAGAACCGGGGTCTGCGGCATAGCGGCCATGGCTGCCAGCCTTCCGCCATTGGACGCGGATTGAGACGCCTGCGTGAGTCCCGGCAGGACATTGGCGACGGCTGCCAGCCTTCCGCCATTGGACGCGGATTGAGACCACTTTGGAACGTTTGGGAGCGAGAGAGGTCGGGCTGCCAGCCTTCCGCCATTGGACGCGGATTGAGACCAATGCACCACATGGGTAAGTATTTCTGTCTGAAGGCTGCCAGCCTTCCGCCATTGGACGCGGATTGAGACAATGGGTGACCTGCTCGGTGACGAGGGCCTCCGGCTGCCAGCCTTCCGCCATTGGACGCGGATTGAGACATGTACGGTGATCAGTTCTTCCAACACGCTCCCGGCTGCCAGCCTTCCGCCATTGGACGCGGATTGAGACCGGGAGCTGGCTCGTAGTCGATATGCACTGGCGTGGCTGCCAGCCTTCCGCCATTGGACGCGGATTGAGACGGGGGGGGGGGACAGCCCCCGCTTCGTAGCTTTGCCGCCGCGGTGGGGCTGACAGCCTTCCGCCATGGGACGCGGGTTGAGACACGATGCTCGCACACGTATCCGGCCGCTCGGCATGCCGAGCGGCCGGTAGCCGCGATCACGCTGGTGTGGCTGGCCGCTGGGTCAGGCGGGACGGTCCGCCGTCTCCTCCGGAGGGGAGCGGAAGCGGTGGATGCGGCCGTTGCGGTTGAGGGTGCGCAAGGTGTCCATCACCCGGCGTTCGTCCAGGTCCGGCCGGCTGCGCAGGACTTCGTGGAGATGGATGAATTCGTTGCGCAGGGCATTGGCGAAGATGCCGGGATCGTCGGACCCGAGCACGACCTCGGGTTGCGGCAGGTCGCCCTCGAGTCCCAGCCAGCGCAGGATGTGGTGTTCCTGGTGGTCCTGGTAGACGCTGATGCGGACGTTGGAGGTGGGCATCGACTCCAGCACGATGCCGGTCTTGACGATCCGGGCGAGGGCCGCCCGCTGGACCGCGGCCAGCAACGCGGCATCGGCGTCCGCTTCGGTGGTTGCCAGCGGCTCGTCCCAGCGGGCGCGGACCGGCTGGGAATGGTAGGCGCGGAACAGCCGGAAGGCCGGGGCCTGGTCGGTCCGTGCGTCCCGAATCTTCTCCCAGGCCTGTCGACGCGCGAGGTCCAGGGCTGGTTCGTGTTCGCGGGACGGGTCCAGCGCCAATAGTGGATCGAGCCCGCGCAGCCGCCACGCCGCCGCCAGATCGTCGGGCGTCAGCGACAGGCGGCCGTCGGCGTCGCCGTACAGCCGTCGCGCCTCCCGCCCGATGCGATCGCGTAGCGCCATCAGGCGATCGGTCATGAGCCGCGCCTCGGCCAGCACTGCATAGGCGAACACCAGATTATCGAGCCATTCGCCGCGCGCCAGCACGATCCGCCCGCCCATGCGCCGCCACCACAGCGCGGGATCGAGGCCGAGTGCGGTGGCATGGCCGATGCGGTTGCCGCGGCGCAGGTCGAGGAACTCCACCGCCTCGACCACCGCGCGCATGCCCGACAGCAGATGCCGGAAATCCTCGCCGGCATGGTAGGTGAAATGGGTGAAGCCGTGCCGCCGGAAGCGCTGGAACACCGGCGCGAACACCTCCGGCGGGGCGTGCAACTCGTTGGACGCGGCGTCCACGCCCACGAGGTAGCGCTGCACCAGGCGTGCGCGGCGGTGCAACGCCAGCAGGCTGACCGCCTTGCGCTGGCTCCGGCGCCGCAAGGCTTCGTGGCGGCAGAGGCCGCGGGGCTGCGGGCGTCCGTCCCCGTCGTATCCGGTCTTCTCCGCTTCCTTGATGAAGTGAACCACCAGGCCGAGTTCCAGGCGGATCGGGCCGGCGACGGCGTCGGTATGCGGAGAAAGCGGCTTTTTCGCCGCACCGCCCTGGAACAGCTGGTAACCCTTCAGGATGCCGTGCAGGCGCTTCCAGTTGTCCGGGACGGTGTCTGCCGGCGCGAAGCGGCCTTCCAGGAACACCAGATCACACCGGTCGGTTCGGGCGAGTTGGTGATAACGACGCCGATAGTCCTGTTCAGACAGCGTGCGGAATTCGTTGACCGTGATCTTCTGGAACTGGTCGAAGCCCTTCTGGTCGGTCTGCTGGACCAGGAAGCGGGTGAACTGCGCGGCCAGGAGCAGATACAGGTGGAGAGGGGGCGCGATCCGTTCGCCCCGATCGGAGTCTTCCAGCGCATCGAACGCCCGCCACAGGAAATGCGCCTCGTATTGGGTATCGGCGTCATCGCCCACGGACCCGAGATAGGGCTGGGCGGGATGCGTCCTGTGGGTGAAGCGGCTGTCGTCGAAGGTAATGAACCGGGACTCGATGCGGAGGTCGAGGCCGTCGAGTTCGAGCGGTCGGCCGGCAAACAGGTGTTCGGTCAAGGCAAAGCGCAGGTAGCGGGCGAGACGCAGGCGGCGGCGGATGCTGGTCGGGTTCAGCCCCTCTTCGATCTGGTCATACTGCTCGCGCACCGACTGGAGCGCCTGCGTCCGAAAGCCCTTTTCCAACTCCCGGCAGACCGCTCGTGGCCGGTGCAAGGCGTCCTGCCACACCGAGTCGGCCTCGGTGGTGCCGTTGAGGTGGACGTGGAGGTCGCTCAGCCCCTCGCTCTCCACCATCTCTTCGATCGCCGGACAGAACACCGTCGGCAGCGTCGACCGCCCAAGGTTGGCCGTGATGTAACGGTGCGCCGGCCCCTTGTCCCACCAGCCGAATTCGTGCCGGAGGGCATAAGTCACCAACGGCACCGTCGGTACCCGCGTGATCAGCCGCTGCCACGAGCCGAACCGTCCCGGCTTGATGCCGGCACGGGTGTGACGGAACTCGACATAGTCCTCCGACAGGCGCCGGAACGTGGTGCGCAGCAGCCCGCGCAGCGTTCCGACGCCCGCGAAGTCCTGCTCGCGCGTCGACTTGTAGAGATGATCCGGCCGTGTCGCATCCTGCTCCCGTTCATCAAGGAACATCAAGTCAAGCGCCCTCGGCACCGTCGGCGCGCCCTCGCTCAGGTAGTGCCGGAGCAGACGGCCGCTCGACAGGACGAACCGGTGGAAGAGGAGGTCCATGGCGAGCGTCAGGCTTGCGATTCGGGGGGCTGCGGCGGCACGCTGAGGTGTTCCGGCCGGTAAATCAGGAGAGAATTGAGCAGAGGGAACAGGTTTGGCACCGGCTTTTCGCTCGTGAGGTACAATATTTCTGGGTTAATTGACGCCTCCGGCGGCAGTAGACTAGATACACAAGTGCGATGCATCTCGTATATTGCTCTGACAATCAATGCATCGTCTTTGCTGGTCGGAGGTTCGCCGGGGTCGAGGTAGTATCCCCAGAGGGGGCAGCTCCATAATATTCGGAATAGTATTGGCGTATTCGCCGTTAGGCCGGCTTCGAAGGCATTAAGATTGTGCCGAAAAACAGTCCCTGCGAAATCTGGACTATCCAAGTTGATGCGCGAACCCAATCCGGCGTAGAGGGCACCTTCGACCAGCACCGCGCTTAAAAAGGCGATAATCATATGGTGAAGAGCCTCGCCGGCGTAGACTCTCTCGCCGCGGGCCTGCCGTCTGTCAAACTCCATATCTAATTCTTGCAGAGAATGATGGAACCGCTCCCACATTCTGATGACGATGTGAACCGCCAAGGGCGATCCCTGCCATTCTCGGACTTTATTGGCCCAAGCGAGCAACGCCTTCGCTAACGGCTGAAGGTGGTTTGGCTCGTTTCCGTCGTGGACGCTTCTCGCTGTTCGTTGATCGCCCCTATTGACCGACGGCGACGCCGCAGGAGTCGTTTGGTCATCATCGGCGCCTGAGGGGACCCGAAAAAAATGAGTTATAGTATAACGTGTCATGACATCCTTCACGTCATCAATCGTATGACACTCAAGGATGTTGCAGAGAATCGCAATAAGATTGAAGATCGACACAATGGGGGTTACCGTGCCGAAGCGATCAACAGCGATGGCTATGGGTTGACTGACAAGGAATGCGTGTGTAGCATCCCGTATTCCCAGGCAAAGTCTTGTTGGAGTATTGTAAAGAAGAGAGCGCTGGCCATCATCGTCAAGGTCCAGGCCGCCAGGCACATCAACCAGCATCTTAAAATAATAATTTATCATTGCCGGCGTTGTTTCGGAGGATAGCCCCTGCCGGTCATCTCGCCGTCCGTACATTAAGAACATCGGACCCCGAGGCGCAGTTTCGCTGCCATACAATGCAATGGTGCCTATTTTAGTTGTATTTCCTTTTACTCTTCCACGATCTGTCCGCAGGAAAACAGCGGCGCGCACCGCGACGCCAAGGGCGGTTTCCGTCGAGTCGAGTTCCGTATAGCGCACATACAGCTGCATATGGGCGCGCCGGGCGCGCGGGTTCGTCGGGGCGTCGAGTTCGATCTCGCGCGTCAGGCCAACCTTGATCATGTACTCCAGGATAGCCGCCGGGCGGTCGGCCATGAGTCTCGAAATTTTGGCACCGAGGGCGATGAGGCCAAGATTGAGCATCGCATCGCCGAGGTCGGGCCAAAGGCGATAGGCTTGGTTGAGAATATCCAACTCGACGAAGCGCTGGGCGATCATCGGGCCGAAATCCTGTGGCCCCATCTCCCGGACGTGATGGGGTTGCAGGCCGAGCCTCGACAGCGGGCCGCTGAACACATGGAGCAGGCGGTCGATCACCTCGTCCCGCGGCGCTTCCCGGGCGTTGGCTTCGCAGGCGCGCAGGACCTGGACGACGGTTCGGATCGGCTCCCCGAGCAGGACCCGGGTGAACAGGCGGCGATCAGTATCCCGATGCAGGTAGAACACGGCCTTGAGGAACTCGTCCAGTAGCTCCTTCAGCGGCCGTTCGGTCTTGCGTTCGGTCTTGTCGGTCAACCGCACCCGGATGGCCTGGTCGCTCCGGGCATGGTGCCGGTAGATCGGGCCCAAGAAGATGCGGTTTTCCGGCTTGATCAGTTTCAGGAGATACTGGTCCTCCAGGCGGTCGACCATGCCTTTGTAATAGTGCTGCTGCTCCGGCTCGAACTTGAACGGCAGGTCGCCCAGGTTCTCCCATTGGCGTTTGCGCACCAGTGCGCTGAACAGTTCGAGATCGCCGGCTATCAGCACGATCAGCTTTGGCGAGGTCAGATAGCGGCGTAGCGTCTCCAGCACCGGCCAGCCGCGCTCGAAGGCGGTGTCGATATCGTCGATGCCGAGAATGAACGTGTCGGCCCGGATCAGGCGGAGGCTGCACTCGAGGAAATCATGGAAACGCCGCTCCAGGAGTCGGCTGTTCTTCACGCGGGACAGACCCTCCTCGACCACGAAATGGGGGTCCTCCCAGCCGTCGCCGGCCAGCGGGTTCGCCCCCACCTCGTCGAGGGCGGCCAACCCGCCGGCAAGATGGCGCAGAGCCCTATCCCACTGTTCCGCCGCGTCCGGACGTTTGCTGCGATCGGTCTCGTCGATAAGAGACTGGATGCGCGAGATGATGGTCAGGAGGACGCTCTCCTTGGTCGCGATCAGCGTCGGGTCGAGTACACCCAAGCCCCGGAATGCGCCCGCCAGTTCCGGGAGCAAGCCGTCCTGTTGGCTCTTGTCCGCCGCCCGATGATTGCCCCGAGGGCTCTCGAATGCATCAAGCACCGAGAGCAGAAAGGTCGTCTTGCCGCTGCCCCGCCCCCCAAGGATGGCAATGGTATCATGCCTCCGATCCGACCCCTCGCGGTCCGAGACCGGGCAGTGTGATTGAGAGTCGTCTAAGTCGCGATACTTCGGCCTGCCGGCCAAGGCCAGGGTGTGCAACAGGGTCCTGAGCTGACTCAGTGCATCCTGATGTACGAAAGACTCCTTGTGGGCGACCCGTCGCGCGTCCAGGCGAACGCCGAGGTCGATGAGGATGGACTCGTCGGTCAAGAGTGTCGCCCCTGATGGCAGGAAATCCGTCACCGACTCATACTACGACCTTTGCCGACGCGAAACAGGGGTAATGGCGGCCGACCGCGGCTCCTTCGAAACTCCGGCATCCGGCCACCGTCCCCATCGATGGCAGTCCATACCGTTGCATGCTGCTTTGCCGCATAATCTTATTCCCGTAGACCTTTCACCCAGCTTACGATAGCCTGTGTCACAAGCTGGCATCCTCTGATGTCCAAAGTCCTGCCGCGTGAGGGGACATGGCCGAGTATGTGATGCGCGTGGAAGGGGTGAACTTCGCGACCACGATGCTGGACACCCAAGATCTGTCCTGTATCCGCGGCGCCAGTCTGGCGCTGCTGCATGCCATTCGGAGGGTGGAGTGGCTGCTGACCCAGCAGGACGGACTTTCACGGTGCAGAAAAATTCACGACGGAGCTTCGCAGGCGGCGTTTCGCTTCCAAGCGGAAGACAAAGCCGCCCTTCAGGCAGCGGCACGAGTCCACGAAGCGTTGGAGACCGAGGGCGACGATCCTGACAGCCACCGGAAGGTACTGAGGCTGGCAGAGGGGGCCGAGGACCGGGGGGAATGGCAGGGGGCGATACCGCTCGCGCATCTCAGTTTCGTGGTCGATCTCGTCAAGGCCGACAATAGCGAACCAGCGGCCATCGACGTGGCGCTGGCCCTTGCAGAGGCCCGCAACCGCGCGCGCCAGTTCCAGAGTCTGACGGTCCGAGTCCCCAAGATGGACAAGGAGAACCTGGCGATCTGGCCGGATGAACTGAGCCGCGTGCTTCCAGCGGTCAGCGAGATCATGATGCCGCCGGACAGCGTTACGCCCTTGCCGGAAGAGCGGGACCCGGACCCGGACGACAAGGCGATGAAGACAAGGATGTCCCGCTCGGTCGCTGCCCGGCGCCATTACGGCCGCCATATGCGTCAGTTCTTCTACCAATCCGAGCTAGGGCGGAGTTTCAAAGACATTCGTTTCACCGATTCGATCGAATCCATGTGCGAGCAGCCACCGAAGGATATTCCCGAATCGATTCGCAACAAAATGGCCGTGCTCCATTTCGACGGCAACGGTTTTACAAAAATACGCAATTATATTGCCGATCATAAGGGCAAGGCGGCGGCGCTGGAGTCTTTTTCCCAACAGCTTGGCGAATACCGTCGCGAGCTTTTGGGCAAAGTGATGGACCGGTTGATCAAATTGCAGGGTGACGGCGATAAGGAGACCATGAAGCGCGGCTGGGTCGACGTCGCCAGAGCGGCAGGTCGCGCTTTACGCTTCGAAACCCTGGAGTGGGCTGGCGACGACGTCCTTTGGGTGGCGCCATCCTGGCTGGCGTTCTGGCTGGCTGAGGCCTTCTTCACCTTGAGCCGGTCCTGGACCGTTGATGGTTATCCTTATCCGCTCACGCACGCTGCGGGCATCGTCTTGTGCGACCGGAAGACGCCAATCCGTCAGGCCAGGGCGATGGCCGAATATCTCGGCAAGCGCGCAAAAAAGACAATGGAGTGGCCAAATTTATTCAACGTCTTGCAGGTCGAAGTGTTCGAGAGTGCAGATTTACCCGAGGGCGGAGCCGATTCCCACCGGCGGGCCCTCTATCCGGGTCTGACGGATACCGAGGTGAAGGATGAAATGATGGCGGCGACTTTCACCTTGCCGGCCGGGCGGCTCAGCGCACTCATCGATCTGTTCGAGGAGCCTTTTCAAGAGACGCCCGCTCAGGAGCCGACGAAGGGCCTGCTGCGCCGGTTGCCGCGGTCACAAATCTATCCCCTGTTGCGCCGTGCGGTGACGGAGCGCGCCTTCGGCGGCGGGGCCGGGGACGAGATCATAAGGAACGAATTGGCGCGTTACCTGACAGGTGCCGGATCGGATCGCGACTTCGATACTTCGGCGCTTGATTTCTGGCGGGGAGAGGACGCCGGCTGGAGCCACCAAGTCCGTCGTTCCACGGCTTTAAAGCTGGCTCTGGTGGCCCAATACTGGGATTACGCGGCCCCCTTCGCGGGAAAGGTCCGGCCTCCCAAGCGATTCAAGGCGGAGGACCGACCATGACTCGCCGCGCCGAGATACACCTCACGCTGACGCTGCAGAGCCCCTTCCTCATGCAAGGGCTGGGCGGCACGGTGCTTGGGGTCGATGCCGCGGCGTTGCGCGACGAGGTGGAGCGACCGCTCGTTCCCGCCGATCAGGTCAAGGGGCTGTTGCGGGCGGCCTGCGTGACCCTCGAGCGGGCGACCGATGGCGCGGTGGTGAATGCCGTCGAGATCGACGCCCTGTTCGGCAGTCGGTCGCCCGACCGGAAAGACGACGGGTCCGAACAGGACCGCCCGCTCCGGGGGGCGCTGATCTTCGGCGATCTGGTCGCTGAGAAAAGTTCGACCTGCGGCACCATCACCCGCGTCCACATCGATCCGGTCACCGGGGCCGCCCACACCGGTCATTTACAGACGGTGGACCTGGTGGCCCCGCTTGGCCGGAAGGTCGTCTTCCGCGGCCGGGTGATCGCACGGATCGACCCGGCGAAACTGCCGGGGGCCGGAACCGATCCGGCGGCCTGGGCGGCCGGGCTTCTCGACAAGGCCATCCGCGTGATTCCCGCGGTCGGCGCGCTCAAGAGTGCCGGCTTCGGGCAGGTGGTCTCGGCCGGCGCCAGCCTGTCGAAGGACGGGGCGCTTGATCTGGTTCCGCCCCAGCCGCGAGAGGCCGAGGACACCCACCGCAGCTACCGGGTCACCTTCGACCGCCGGTTGCTGGTCGATGCCGAGCGGGTGGCCGACAATGTCTGGCAAGGCAGTGACATCATCCCAGGCGCGGTGTTCAAGGGGGCGCTGGCCGAACGGCTGAGGCTGGCGGGCGGCAATCCGGAAGCGGATGGCGATGTCTTTGGCCGGGCGCTGGCGGCGATCCGCGTCAGCCATGCTTTTCCGGCCTGTTACCATCCGAACCGACCGATGGAACTACCGCTGCCGCTGCCGCTGTCGCTGTTCGTGGACGGGGCGTCGGACCGCGTCTCGATCGCGGCGGATGCGCTGCTGGACGGAAAGCCCGGGCTTGCGCCGCGGCGCCATGGGAGGATTCCGGTGTTCCAGGCCGACTGGAAGGAGGACGACCACCAAAAGGTTCGCACGCTGCTTGGTCTGGCCAAACCGGATGCGCCGGCCAAACTGCCGCGCGGACATGTCAAAATCGGGCGGGACTACGTGGCCGAGGAGGGCAACCTGTACATCGACGTGGCGCGCTCCCACCTGGTGAACGGCAATTCAGAGACCCCGTGGAACTGGTACCTCGACATTCACCAGGGCGGCGCCGAGGCCGGGATATTCGGTGGTTTCCTGGAGATTCTCAAAGAGGGATTGGACGGCATCGGCGCCACCGGCGCCCACGCGACGTTCCATCTGACTCCCAGGTCCAGGCCTCCCGCCACTGTGAGCGAGGTGCAGCCGGGTTCGGGCCTGTGGGCGGTGACCCTGGCCACACCGGCAATGATCCTTGACCCGTGGGAGCTGCAAGGTTATCCGCCGAAAAAGACCCTATTTGACGCTTATGCCGACTATTGGAACGAGACGGCGGGAGCGAAACTCGAAAATTTCTATGCCAGCCAGCGCCTGACCGGCGGCTACATCGCCATGCGTCGCCGCCTCTATGGCAAGTACTACTATCCCTTCCTGCTGACCGAGCCGGGCTCGGTGTTTCTCTTGCGCGGCGATCTTCGCCATGGGCTGACCAGGCTTCTCGCCTCGGGACTGCCGGCCAAGGCCCTTTACGATCCGTACCATAAGCAGAAGGCGGTGCCGCCGGAGTGGAAGACCTGTCCCTACCTCCCCGAGAACGGCTATGGCGAAATTCTGGTGAACGGGATCGACCACGCCAAGTATGCCCAGGGGGTGAGCCATGATTGAAGAAGCGCAAGGCCTGCACCCCTTCCGCTATCGGATCACCGCGACGCTGAAGGCGCTCAGCCCTTTGCATGTGGGGACCGGTGAATTGGCGCGCGACATTCTTCCCGAGCGCGAAGAGGACGGCAAGAAGGTATCGTCGATGCTGGCCCTGACCATGCGCGACGGTGCCGATGCCTTCTACCTGCCCGGCTCGACCCTCAAGAACCTGCTGCGCCGGGCCGAACCGGACGAGGTGCTGGCGCGTTGCTTGTTCGGCGAGATCCTGGGACCGGACAGCGGGCGCATGGGTAGCGTCCTGGTCTGGGGTGCCCGATGCATCTACGCGGAGCCCCCGAGTGAAGCACCCTATGCCAAGGAATTGGACACAAAGGGGCTGAAGGGTGCGTTCGTCGCCGCCCGGACGCGGATCGACCGCAAGCTCGGCGTGTCGGCGGAGGGCCTCCTGTTCTTCCAGGAAATGATCCCGGCGGGATCGACCTTTCGCCTCAAGCTGCTGGTGGTCGGCGACGATGCCGAATCGGCCAAGGTCCGCGCCGGCGCCGTGCTGGCCATCCTGCGTCGGCTGGAGGCGGGCAGCACGCTGGGCAAGGGCCAGGCGGACGGTCTCGGCCGGGTCAGCGTCAGGTCGGGAAGCTACTGCTGCCTCGCCAGGACCATCGGCGCGGACGGCACCTTTCGCACCACACGCGCCAACCACCTGATTAGTCGAGAGAAGCCGGAGCCAGCGCGCGATACCGCGACCAAGCGGCGGAAGATAGTGCTCCGCTGCGACGGCCCGTTTATGGTGGTCGACAGTTCCCGCAAGCGCGAGGAAAGGGCTGCCGCCGCGCGGGACCGGGCGCACCTGAAGGCCCAGCGCCTGAAAGAGAAGCTGCCGCTTATCCTCGGCAGTTCCGTCATGGGCGCGCTCCGCAGCCGGGCGGCCTGGCTGGCCGCGACCCGGCTCTGGCCTGATCAATGGCCGACCGATCCCCCGGACAAGCTCTGCCGTACCCGGGACGATGCCGGGGGGCTCACGGCCGTCCAACGGCTGTTCGGCGTCACCGGGTTCCGCGGCCTGCTGGTGCTGGAGTTGCTGGAGGTTCCAGGGGCGGTCGAAACCTGGGACACGCTGACCAGCGTGAAACTCGACCGTTTCTCCGGGGCACCGGTCGATGGCGGGCTGTTCACCAGTGCCGTCTTCGTCAACGTGACCCTGGCCCTGACCCTGGCCCTGCACGACCGCAGCGTCCTGACGGTCGATAATAAGGAGCATCGGGAGGTGGGCAAGCCGACGGCGGACGATGAAGAACTCGCCGAGGCGCTTTTGAAAGACATCAGGGACAACGGCCTGATGCTGGGGCACGCCACTAACCGGGGCTTCGGTTGGTTCGACTGGGTGACGGACGCGCCATGATCGATGATCGCCTGAGGCGCGCCCGCATCGTTTCCCTCGAGCTGTTCGAGGAAGAACGGGCCGTCGGAACTCCCTATGAGCGTGCGGCGGAACGGGCGCTTGATGCGCATTTCGAGGCGACACGCCGCTTCAGTGCCAGCATCGACCGGGAAATGGACGAATTCCAGGACCTTTTGGAAGCCCGGTATCCGCCGCCGCGTCGGCTGCCGAGACGCCGTGGCGGCATTCCCGGAAAACACGTGTCACGGGTGTCGGTGGCGTCAACCACAGCCGCTGAAGCCGCGGTCGCTATCCCGGCCAAACCCATTCCGCCCGAGCCGCACCTTGTCGCGGAGCCTTCGGTATCCTCGCAGGCGGCGCCAACTATTTCCGAACCAGCGGAGAAGGCGCAGCGGTTCGTACCGGCTGCCGAACGCGTACCAATCAACCAGAGGGCGACTATGACCACGAAGATCGACGAGGCCCGCAAAGAGACGATCGCCGGCTTCGAGCGGATGCTCAGCCGTGGCTTGCCCCGCGGTCAGGCGATCGACGAGGCGCTGGACGCGCATTACGATCGGATCGAAAGCGTCTGTCGCGATCTGGACGCGGAACTCGCGGCCATGGACGCGATCCTCAGGCAGCATCAGCCTCCAGCCCGCCCGGTGCCCCAAACCGCGCGCTCTACGTCGAACCGCGGTGGCGCTCCGCGTCCCAGCCCCGATGACGCGCTGCTGACGTCACCCTTCCGCTTCGTCGAACTCAACGACCGGGTGGTCGAAGCCGACATGAAGAGCCTCCAGGACTACGGTCTGGACAGGCCGCGGCCAGACGGTCTCTGTGGCACGATCACGGTGACCTGGGTTGCGGAGACGCCGATCCTGATCGGAGAGGAACATGCCGAGGGCGCCAAAGAGATCGTTGGCCCGATGAAAATGGGCGTGGGACCCAAAGCCCCCTACGTGATCCCGGGCGCCACCCTCCGCGGCTGCCTGCGTGCGGCCCTGGAGATCGTCGCCTCGGGACGGTTGGCGCAGATCAATGGCCACGCCCGGTTCGGTCTGCGTGACTTCGACCATCCCCACATCCGTCCGCCCGGCGATGAGAACGCCTCGCTGCTGGCTAAGGACAAGGTGCGGGCGGGCTGGTTGTGCGATACTGGAAATAAAACGCCCGAGGGCAAGCCGATCTACGAGATCAGGCCGTGCCGGGAGTGGAAGACCATCGCCATCGCCGATCTGCCATTCTTGCGTCACGGAAAGGGTGAATACGAATGGCGCGCGGATTGGCTGAAACTCGCACTGCCTGAGAGGTACCGTCACCTCAGCGCGGAGTATAAAAATATCAAGAACAAGCCATTAAAGCCATTCGTGGACGAGACCAGGATTCGCTTCGCCGATATGGAACCTCTGAGTTTCCGTCTCACGGAGCGGCCGGATGCAGTCGGGGAATTGGTGTATGACCCGGATGGCGGTATTAAAGGTCGCTTGGTCTTTTCCAACCGCTCCCCGGCTGCCCCTTCGGCCGCCGTCATCGAATCCCTGGAGCGTCAACGAAAACCCGGCCAGCCGAAGAAGCGCGAGTATGTATTCATCGATGACCGGAGTCTGGACACAATCGATGTCGTTAAGGAAGTGTGGGACCGATTCGAACTCATTAACTCTCGTGTTTTCAAGAATGAACGGCGCGCCGATGGCTCCTGGGCCGACCTTGAACCCTCACTGAAGGATGGTGGGCGCATCCCGGTGTTCTTCATCGGTGATGAAAAGGACCCAAAGTCGTTTCAGTTCGGCCTGACCCGCTTCTTCAAGGTTGCGCACACCCACGCCGTCGCCGACATGCGTGACCGCATCATTGCCCATCGGCGAACGAAGGTGAGCAAAGACAATCCTGCCAGCATCGATTTCGTCGAAGCGTTGTTCGGCCATGTCCTCGAAAGGGACGAGGCGCTGAAGGAACCGGATGTTCGGACCCCGGCCAACGCGCTGGCGCGCAAGGGGCGGGTTGCCTTTGGCTTCGCCACCGCCGAGGCCGATGCGGCCCAAGAAGACAAATATCCCATCGACACGGTCATGGCGGCGCCGCGGGCCTCTTTCGCGCCGTTCTATCTGAAAGGTCCGGTGAAGGACTGGTCAGCCTCGGAGCGGGACGGCACCACGCTGGCCGGGCGCAAGCGCTACATTCCCCGTTTCCCGTCCGGGAAGCTCAACCAAGCTCGGGCCGAAATCGATAAGGCCTTGAAAAATCAGATCGAGCGATTGATAAGGGATGGTGGCAGGGGGCCTGACGAGAAGATGAAGTGCCATCTCCGGTTTCTGAAGCCCACCAACCCGAACGCTGGAATTCCCTTTACCGGCAAAATCCGCCTGCATAACCTCTCAAAGGTCGAACTGGGGGCGCTGCTTTGGGTGCTCACCCATGGCGGCGACCCGAACAAGCCCTGTCGTCACATGATGGGCCGCGCCAAACCGTTCGGGGCCGGACAGATCCGGATCAGCGCCCTGGCGCTGGACTTGGAGCCCAACAGATCAGAAAACATCCCAAAGGAAAAGTTGAAGGATTGGGAACTTCTGAAGAGCCCGAATACGCCCCAGGAGACTGGCTGGCTGGCGGAGAGGAGCGCGGAGACGAGTTGGAGCATGGTGCCGTTCCTTAAGGCGTTTCACGACTATATGGCCGAACACCGTCCGAAATGGCCGCGCACCCGTGACCTGGTGGAGTTCCTGGCCTCTTCTCGGCCTGACGTGGGCGCCCGCCTTCTCGGCCGTATGGCCTACCCGGAGATGAAGGCTTTCGCGGAGATACGCAAGGGCGGAAAGCTGTCGACTCGCTTCGCCCCACCTGACGACCGTCGAACGCGTTACCTCCCGGCACTAGCAGATGGCGAGGCCGAACGGTGGGCTCTAGCATTGCGCCTGCCGTACCAAGAGGACGCCAAGACGTGAATTGCGGCCGGGCGATCTTTTGTGGCGGGCCATCAGGTGCCCAGGCTGTCGCTGATCCGCCGGGTGGGCTCGTCGTTGGTGGCGAAGGCGACCTGGACCGAGCTGCTGATGTAATCCCCGACCCGGACAGGAGGGCGGCGCCATCAGGTAGAGCGTGACCGGGGCCGCGGGTTTAGTACCCTGCCGGATTGCCCATGCCAGAGATCAGGGAGGCGCTCAATACCGGACGGCCGGCGGGTGCCGACGAAGCCTGCGGTCAAAGTGACGGCCGATGGATTTGTCAAATGGTGGAAATGAATGCGGTGAGTCTCGCCGGGAGTCAACAGGACAGTTCGGGAAGGCGACTCGCCGTCTTTGCCGTCATCGTCGAGACGACCGGGTGATCTACCAGCACCCGTTCACTATAAGTTCTTAACCCGAGACCCACGACCCAATCCGGGAGAAGCCATGTGTTGCCGTGGCGATTCCAAGCAACCCACCGCCGAAACCGCGCCGTGGTATCCGGCGACTTTCTTTCTGATGCATAGAATTCGCTTGGAGCGACTCTCATGGCGGGCATTCTAAGCAAAAGCGGCCCCGAAGGGCCGCTCTTAGATGCTTGATATTCCGCTCTAAATTTGGAGCGGGCGAAGGGATTCGAACCCTCGACCCCAACCTTGGCAAGGTTGTGCTCTACCCCTGAGCTACGCCCGCTTCCGTATCACTCGGCCGCTTCGTTTGCCGCCGGTGATGGAGGCGGATAATACGGATCGGCTGGAGCATTGCAAGCTTTGAAATCGCGAGCATGCGATTTTTTTTGTGACCGCGGTCGGCAAGAACGAGCCGTCCGACAATCCTTTGATATATCGGGAAAAGTCGTGATATCAGTGAGTTCCGCCCGGAAACCGGAGGTTAGGGGAAGGGCTGGACGGTATGGCCGTGATTCAACGGACCGTTACCGTGGCCGTGGCCGGGAGCGGTGAGAATGGCCTGTTCCAGCCAGGCGCGGGCGCGGGTCACTGCGCCCTGTAGCGGATAGCCCTGGGCCAGCGACGTGGCGATGGCCGAGGCCAGCGCACAGCCGGTCCCATGGGTGTGGGGAGTGTGGATGCGCGCCGACTGGAACACCACCTCACCGTCGTCGGTGCTGAGCAGGTCGAAGACGGTGTCACTTTCCAGATGCCCGCCCTTGATCAGGACCGTTCGCGGGCCAAGGCTGCGGATCAATTCGCCGGCATGGCGCATGTCGGCCAGATCGCGAATCTCCGACATGCCGGTCAGCGCCATGGCCTCGGGCAAATTGGGCGTGACGATTTCGGCGCGGACCAGCACCCGCCGCTTGAGGGCCAGCAGGGCGTCTGAATCCAAGAGCAGAGCGCCGCTTTTCGAGACCATCACCGGGTCGACCACCAACGGAATCCCAATGCCCCGCTCGTCGAAGACGTCGGCCACCGCTTCAATCACCTCCGCGGTGTGGAGCATACCGGTCTTGATGGCGTCGGCACCGATGTCCTCCAACACCACCCGCATCTGCTCGGCTACGAACTCGGGGTTGACCGGCACCACCCGAAACACGGACAGGGTGTTTTGCGCGGTAAGCGCGGTGACGGCCGTTGCGGCGTAACCCCCAAGTGCAGTGACGGTCTTGATGTCTCCCTGAATGCCGGCGCCACCGCCCGAATCGGAGCCGGCAACGATCAAAACCCTTCCTCTCATGCCGCCTCCTCGGCCGCCACGGGGGCTTCACCAGCCGCGGCGGCCTTGATGGAGCCGACGATGTCGGCCACCACCGCTTCGACCAACCCGGCGTCATCGCCTTCGGCCATTACGCGGATCAGCGGCTCGGTGCCGGACTTGCGGATCAATAACCGGCCCGAGCGCGCCAGCCGGGCCTCACCGGCGCGGATCGCCTCGCGCACCAGCGGCCGGTCCAGCGGCGTGCTGCCGCCGTTGGGCGAAAACCGGACATTGGTCAACCGCTGTGGAACCGGGGCGAACACCCGGGCCAGGGTGCTGATCGGGCAGTCGGTTTGCTGGGCTACCGCTAAAACCTGAAGCGCCGCGATCAACCCGTCTCCGGTGGTGGTATAGTCGCTAAGGATGATATGCCCGGACTGCTCACCGCCGACATTGTACCCGCTTTCGCGCATGCGTTCGACCACATAGCGATCTCCCACCGGGGTACGGACGAGAGTGAGGCCCAGTCCGTTGAGGTGGCGTTCCAGGCCCAGGTTGGACATTACGGTAGCGACGACACCGCCCCCGCGCAGCTTCCCGGTTTCGGTCCAGGATTGGGCAACCAGTCCCATTATCTGATCGCCATCAATCTGGTGGCCGGTCTCGTCAATGACGATCAACCGGTCGGCGTCGCCATCAAGGGCGACACCCAGGTCGGCGTGGCAGGCCAGCACCTGGGCGCGCAACGCCCCCGGTGAAGTGGCGCCGCACTCCCGATTGATGTTGATGCCATCGGGTTGCACGCCCACCGCAAGGACCTCGGCACCAAGCTCATAAAGGACCTTGGGGGCGACCCGGTAAGCGGCGCCGTTGGCGCAATCCACCACGATTTTGAGGCCATCCAGGCGCAGGCCGCGGGGAAAGGTATGCTTGACATATTCAATGTAGCGGCCGGTGGCATCGTCGAGCCGGCTGGCCCGGCCCAACTCGGCGGCGTGGGCGAGATCAGGGGTAAAGGAATCCTCAAGCCGTGCCTCGATCTCGGCCTCGACCTGATCGCCGAGCTTGTAGCCATCGGGGCCGAACAGCTTGATGCCGTTATCTTCAAAAGGATTGTGGGATGCGGAGATCATCACGCCGATGTCGGCGCGCAGGCTGCGGGTGAGCATGGCCACTGCCGGCGTCGGCAGCGGTCCGACCAGCACCACGTCCATGCCCATGGAAATGAAGCCTGCGGTGAGGGCCGGCTCGATGAGATAACCCGATAACCGGGTATCCTTGCCGATTACAACGCGATGACGGTGGTTGCCGCGTCGAAAATGCAGAGCAGTTGCCATGGCCACCCGTAACGCGGTTTCCGCGGTCATTGGTTCACAATTGGCAGTCCCGCGAATGCCATCGGTCCCGAAAAGCTTTCGAATCATAAAGTATCCTTGGCTCTGGCGGTTCAGTCCTTCACCGGGGACGGTCGCAGCACGGCGAAGTCCCGTCGCCATCTTCCCCTTCTCACGGCGCCCGTCAAGCACCGTGGTCGGACCGGACGGCCGATTGTCCCGTGTCGGGTTGTTGCGCAGCCCCTCGCCCCGCTCAGGCTGCGGGATGCAAGCCTTCCCAAACCGCACGCGCCTGGGCGAAGGCTTCGACATCATGGATACGCAAGATCTGGGCACCTTGGGCCGCCGCTTCGAGACCGGCCGCCAAGGTGCCGGGTAACCGCTCCATCGGCGGCTCGTCCCGGCTGAGCGCGGCGATGAAGCGCTTGCGCGACACCCCGACCAGTAGCGCCATGCCCAACCCGTGAAACAGACTGAGGTGACGGAGGCACTCCAGGTTGTGGTTGACACTTTTCCCAAAGCCGATCCCGGGATCCACCGCGATGTTTGCCAGTGGTATTCCGGCGGCCCGGCAAGCCGCGACCCGGGCCTCCAGCCAGTCGTAAACGTCCAGGGCGGCATCGATGTACCGGGGCGTGTCCTGCATGGTGCCGGGTTCACCCTGCATGTGCATCAGCACCACCGGGGCGTTGCGTGCCGCCAGCAGTGGCAGGCTTTCGGGATCACCGGCCAGCCCGGTAATGTCATTGATCAGGCTTGCGCCCGCAGCCAGGGACCCGGCCATCACCGCGGCGTGGCGGGTGTCGACGGACAGCCGGGCGCCTCGGGCGGCGAGGGCGGCGATCACCGGCCGCACGCGCCGCAATTCCTCCTCGGCCGGCACCGGAGCGGCGCCGGGCCGGGTCGACTCGCCGCCGACGTCGATCAAATCGGCTCCGGCGGCGCGCAGGACGTCGCCCCGGATGATTGCCGCGCCGGGGTCGAGAAAGGTGCCGCCATCGGAGAAGCTGTCGGGCGTGACGTTGAGAACGGCCATCAGCCGTGGCCGGTCCAACGACAACCCGGCCAGCGGCGGACGCGGCGCCGTGAGTGCGGCCAGCAGCGTCTCCAGACGCTCGGCCACGGCGCTGCCCGCGTTCCGGCCCCAGGAGAGAATCTCGGGCACGGGCGCGAGGATCCGGTGGATGGCGGGGCCGTCGCGGACGATCAACTCGGCCAGGGAAAAGGCGAAACGTCCTCCGGCCAGTGCCCAGGCCCCTGGTGCCGCGGTGACCGGCAACAGCCCCATCGGACGGAGATAGAGACGGGCGTTCGCCCCGGGCACGGGGCAAAAGCGGGTCAGGGCCGGGACCATTCACGAATCCTGACCCTCTCCCGGGGGGACCGGGAGAGGGAGTGGGGAAGGACAGGGCAGGGAAGGGGGGGTCAGGTCCCCAGCGGCTCCGGGTCCAGGCCGGAATCCTTGGTGCCGGTGGTGGGGACCGAGGTCCGGCGGCCGGCGCTGGGCTTGGGGGGCGGCGGTCCATCGTTCCGCTCCACCCGGACGATGGTTTCGCCGCGTAGCAGCGCCCGGATTTCATCACCGCTCAGCGTCTCGTACTCGAGCAGGCCCTTGGCCAAAGTATGAAGCTGGTCGAGGTGCTCGTTGAGCAGCCGGGCCGCATGATTGTAGGCGGTATCAACGATCCGGCGCACCTCTTCATCGACGGTGCGGGCGGTGGCATCAGACATGTTCTTGTGCTGGGTGACCGAATGACCCAGGAACACCTCCTGCTGGGGCTCGCCGTACAGGAGCGGGCCAAGCTTTTCCGACATGCCCCATTCCGTGACCATCCGACGGGCGATATCGGTGGACATCTTGATGTCCGACGAGGCGCCGGTGGTCACCCGTTCGCGGCCGAAGATCAGCTCTTCGGCGATGCGCCCGCCCATGGCCACCGCCAGGTCGGCCTCAAGTTTGGCCTTCGACAGGGAAATGCGGTCGCCTTCAGGCAGGCGCATGACCATGCCCAGCGCCCGGCCGCGCGGGATGATGGTGGCCTTGTGGATCGGGTCGCTGTCGACGCAGTGCAAGGCAACCACCGCATGGCCGGACTCGTGGTAGGCGGTCAGCTTCTTTTCCTCGTCGGTCATAACCATCGAACGACGTTCGGCGCCCATCATCACCTTGTCTTTGGCGGCCTCGAATTCGGACATGCTGACCACGCGCTTGTTCAATCGCGCTGCCAGCAAGGCCCCCTCGTTGACCAGATTGGCGAGATCAGCGCCGGAAAAGCCGGGGGTCCCCCGGGCGATCACCCGGGCGTCGACATCGGGTGCCAGCGGGACCTTGCGCATATGGACCTTGAGAATCTTTTCCCGGCCGAGAATGTCGGGATTGGGCACTACCACCTGCCGGTCGAAGCGGCCGGGCCGGAGCAGGGCCGGGTCGAGCACGTCGGGCCGGTTGGTGGCGGCGATCAGGATGACCCCCTCGTTGGCCTCGAAGCCGTCCATCTCCACCAGCAACTGGTTGAGGGTCTGTTCGCGCTCGTCATTGCCGCCACCCAGGCCGGCGCCGCGATGGCGACCAACGGCGTCGATTTCGTCAATGAAGATGATGCAGGGGGCATTCTTCTTGCCCTGTTCGAACATGTCGCGCACCCGCGAGGCGCCGACGCCAACGAACATCTCGACGAAGTCCGAGCCGGAAATGGTGAAGAACGGCACATTGGCCTCCCCCGCCACCGCCCGCGCGGTCAGGGTCTTGCCGGTACCGGGGGGGCCGACCAGCAGCACGCCCTTGGGAATCTTGCCACCCAGGCGCTGGAACTTCTGCGGGTCCTTCAGGAATTCGACGATCTCCTCAAGCTCCTGCTTGGCCTCGTCGATGCCCGCGACATCGTCGAAGGTGACCCGGCCAACCTTTTCGGTCAGCAGGCGCGCCCGCGACTTGCCGAAGCCCATGGCCTTGCCGCCGCCCGATTGCATCTGGCGCATGAAGAAAATCCAGACGCCGATCAACATCAGCATCGGGAACCAGCTCAGCAACACGCTGAAGATCGACGGCACGTTGGTATCGTCGGGCAGCGCGCTGATGCGTACCCCCTTCTGAGTCAGCCGGTCGACCATATTGGCCTCGGGCGGCGTGAAGGAGGAGAAAGAGCGGCCGTCGGTGAAGTGGCCGGTCACCTGATTGCCCTTGATCAGCACGTCCGAAACCTGACCACGGTCGACATCCGCCAGGAATTCACTGAACGGTACCGTGGTTTGCGGACCACGGGTCGACGATGTCTGAAACAGGTTGAACAGGGCGACCAGCAGCAGCCCGATGATGATCCAAAGCGCCAGATTTTTGCCAAAATTGTTCACGGTGACAGCCTTTCGTCGAACCCAGCGGGACGGTGGTCGGAAGCCCGCGCGAGGACCAACCCGCACAATACTACGTTTCCAGAACTTAGATAAGGCCCGCGTTGTTCCAGGCAACACCAAATGTCGCGCCGGCCAGCGGCATGGCGGGGGCGAACAGGAGGTCGGAGGTCGCCGGCCGGCCGGACCGACTGATTCCCAGGTGAGGGACCGCGAGCAGGCCGTGTTGGTCGCGGAGCGCGGGCAGGGTCGCCCGGGCCGGAGCCGGGACCGGCGGCTGTCGTGTGGCGTCGATCCGGTCGCGGGCCTCAAGCCAGCCGTCATCGCCAAGTGCGCCGATGACGACGCCGTTGCCGGCGTCAGGAGCCAGCCGGATCAGGAATCGTCGGTCCCACCAGAGCCGCCGGCCAGGAGCGAGCGCCGCGGGAGCGGCGGCGTCGGCGGGCTCGCGTACCACCAGCAGCCGGTGACGGTGGCGCAATATCCGGCAGCCGGCCAGCGTTCGGCCGTCGGGCAGTCCGCGGCCGATGGCGCCGAACAACAGGTCGAGCCCCTCGCGTCGGGGCGGCGGATCGGCGCGCCCAACCACGGCGAGGCAGCGCGCCAGCGCCCGGCGGCCAATCTCCCCGGGAGCGGCGGCCAGCGGTTCCGGTTCAAGCCAGACAAAGCCACGGGGATCCACCGCGGCCGAGCGACCGAGCAGCGCCGCAGTGGCGTCGTCCAGTGCCGCCCGGGCCAAACCGAGCCGGCGGGCGGTTTCGGCGAGCCCGCGGCTGGTCAGGCCCTCCCGGCCAAGGGTGTCGGTGGCCCGGCGCAATCGGCCCCGGGCATAGGTGGTGGCAAGGTTGGAAGGGTCGTGGTGCCAGGTCAGGCCGAAGGCCAGCAGGGTGGCCTCCAACCGGGTCTTGGGTTGGCACAGCAGGGGGCGCAGCAGCCGCAGCGCGGGGAGTTCACGGATGGCGGCCATGCCCGCAAGGCCGTCAAGCCCGCTGGCCCGGGAGAGTCGGAGCAGCAGGGTTTCGGCCTGGTCGTCCCGGTGGTGGGCCAGCATCAGATGCAGCAACCCGGCTTCGGCCGCGTGTTCGATCAACAGGCGGTAGCGTGCGGCGCGGGCGGCGTCCTGAATGCCGGTCACCGGCTTGTCGCCGTGCCAGGTCAAGATGACGTGGGCGATGCCCCGGGCCGATAACCGGGCGTTAACCGCGGCGGCCTCGGCGGTCGATTCGAGGCGCAGGCGGTGATCGACGGTCAGCGCGAGCACCGAGCCGCCCCGGGCTTCCGCCCATTGGTGGCACAGCAGGCACAAGGCCAGACTGTCGGCGCCGCCGGACACCGCCACCGCCAGCCGCGGTTGCGGCTCGAAACCACCAAGACCGGCCATCAGCGCCGCGAACTCTCCGCTGCCGATCGGGCGGCCATCACCGGCGGCGCGATCGGCGCCGCCCTCAGCGGTCATCGCCGGTCGGAGGTCACGGGCAGCTCAGCTTCTTGCGTTCCTGCTCGGCCCGCCGTTTGAGACTGGCGGCAGCGGTGGGAAATTGGGCTCCGACCTGGTCGAAGGTCTTGCAGGCGTCATTCTTTCGGTTCAGGGACGCCAGTGCCATGCCGAGTTTCAGCAGATTATCCGGCGCCTTGGGGTTCTTGGGGTATTTCTGAAAGCCGTCGGCGAAGGCCACCGCGGCCTCGGTGTATTGGCCCCGAACATAATAGGTTTCGCCGAGCCAGTATTGGGCGTTGCCGGCCAGCGGGCTGTCGGGGTGCTGGGCCACGAAGGCGATCAGGGATTTTTCGGCCTGATCGTAGTCGGCCTTGCGAAGCAGACCGAAGGCTTCGTCGTACTGTTCCTGGACATTGGGCGGGACGCCGCCGAGACCGGGGCCGGAGGCCGTCGAGGCGGTGGCCTGGGTCTGGGCCGATGGCGTCTCCGCCGGTTTGGCGGCGCCTTTGCCGGTGGTGCCCGACGGTGGTGTCGGCGCCGATGTCGCGGCCGGCTTGGCCAGGGCGGGGGTGTCGGCCGGCCTGGCCGCACCGGTCTCTCCGCCCTTGGAGTCCCTGGATTCGAGTTGGGACAGGCGGAAGTCCAGATCGGTGGACAGCTTTTCCAGCCGCTCACGAACCTGGGTCACGCCGAATTCGGTTTCTTCATATTTGCCGACCATTTCCTGGACGGTCCGCTCCAGTTGCGACAACCGGATTTCGAAGTCGGCGGCCTGGGTTGGCGCCACCGGTCCGCCGGCCGCGACCGGGGCGTTCCCGCCGCCGCGGGCAAGCTGCCGCTGGAGCGTTGCCACCTGATTTTCCAGTCGCTCTAACCGGTCGGAAAGGTCGGTCTGGTCGGCATATTGGGCCCGTGCCGGGACGGACCAGAGCCAGACCGCAGGCACGGACATTCCGGCCACTATCAGCAGGCCAAAGACGCACCATAACTGCGCCGGGCGGAGGCAGGGGAAAGCGGGCTTGCCGGTCATGGCGTCACCATGGCGTTCGAGGCTTCAAGGACTTCGGGTGGCGCAGAGTTCAGGGCTGGGGCAGGGCTCCGGCGGGCCACCGCGGGACATCTGCCCCGCGGCGGGTCGCAGCCGGTGGCGTCAGTTGACGATGGTCACGCCGCGCCGGTTCTGGGCGAAGGCTTCCTCGGTGTCGCCAACCACCGCCGGACGCTCCTTGCCATAGCTGATGATGGCCACCCGGCTCGGGCTGATGCCGAGTGCGGTCAGATAGTTCTTGACCGCAGTGGCGCGACGGTTGCCGAGGCCAATATTGTACTCGCGGGTTCCGCGCTCGTCGCAATGACCTTCGACGGTAACGGTAACCTGTTCGTACTGCTTCAACCATGCGGCCTGACGGTCGATGGTGGCACGTGCCTCGGGCGTCAGGTCGGAGCGGTTATACTGGAAGAACACCCGGTCGCCGACATTGGCGGCAAGGTCTTCCTGGGAGCCGGGCCGCACGGACCCGATACCACCTTCGGTTCCGTTTGACGACAGACCGCTGTTGCCAAGACCGGCGCCGGTGGCGTTGCCGGTGTCCTTCGGCGTCGAAGAGCAGGCCGCCATCAGAACAACGGCTGCAAACAGGCTCAATACCTTCAAATACATGGGTGACCCCCTGGAGCGATAGCCAAATTCGGCCGAAAGCGTGATCGAGAACGGCACCGGATATTTCCGTCGGGCGCGGACGGAACCGTTGTCTTCCGGCCGTCAGACAATGGTGCCGCAAGGACGTGAGGGAAAATACTGAACATCTGTTAAGGAAGCAAGGGCGACCATGCCGGATCCGAAGCATCCACCGGCGTAATCACCCGCCGCTCGTTACCGCCGAAAAGATTCACGGTATAAAGGCTGGCGGTCCGGCCCCGGCCGTCACCCGACGAGCCTTCGCGGAAGAACATCAGCACCCGGCCGTTGGGCGCCCAGGTCGGTCCTTCGGCGTGGTAGGATTCGACCAGCGTGCGCTCGCCGGTGCCATCGGGATGGATGACGCCGATGGCGAAGCGGCCGCCGGCGATCTTGGTATAGGCGATGTACTCGCCGGTCGGCGACCACACCGGTCCGCCATATTGCCCGGCGCCGAAGGTGATCCGCTTCACGTCCGAGCCGTCGGCGTTCATCGTGTAAATCTGCTGGATGCCGCCGCGGTCCGATTCAAAGGCGATCCGGCTGCCGTCGGGGGAATAGGAGGCCGAGGTGTCGATGCTGGGGCCGCCGGTGAGTTGGGCCTGACGACGGCTGCGCAGATCGAGGGTGTAGATGTTGCTGTTGGCGCCGCCCGACAGGCTCATGATCACCTTGCCGCCGTCGGGAGAGAACCGCGGCGCGAAGGTCATGCCCGGAAAGTCGCCTACGACCTGTTGCTGCCCGGTCTCGATATTGAAGAGATAGACCCGCGGCTTCTGGCCATAATAGGACAGATAGGTGATTTCCTGGGAGTTCGGCGAGAACCGCGGCGTCAGCACCAGGGTATTGTCGTTGGTCAGGAAGTGATGGTTCTCACCATCCTGGTCCATGATCGCCAACCGCTTCTGGCGGTGGAGGGCCGGGCCGCTCTCGGCGATGTACACGATGCGGCTGTCGAAGTAGCCGCCGACGCCGGTGATTCTCTTGAAGACGGCGTCGGCCACCTTATGGGCCACCCGCCGCCAGTTGTCGGGCGTCGAGAAGAAGGCGAGGCCGGTCATCTGTTGTTCGGAAAGCACGTCCCACAGCCGGAATTCCACCCGGAGTTGGCCGTCGGGCTGGAGCGCCGCGGCCCCGGTGACCAGCGCCTGGGCCTGGAGCAGCTTCCAGTCGGCAAAGCGCGGCTGGGCCTGGGCGGCGCCGGCATCCTGGACGAAGCCAGCGGGATCCAACGGCCGGAAATATCCCGACCGTTCCAGGTCGGCGGACACCACCGAGGCGATCCGCTGTCCCAGGCCGGCATCACCACCGCCAAGAAAGGGCGTGATCGCGATCGGGATTGGTTCAATGGTGCCGCGGCTGATTTCGATATGGAGGTCGGCACGGGCGGGCATGGCGCAGGTCAGGATGGTCAGCACCAGCACGGCGCCGAATCCGGACCAGACTCTTGGCAGGAAGGTGGCCATCATGGGTCAGTCCTTTGGATTGAAGGTGAAGGTGCTATTATGCCACTCGTTATACTTTTCCGGCGGCAGCGGCAGCGGCTGACAGCGCGGATTTTGCACCGCGCGCAAGGCCCGCTCGGCCGCCGCACGATAGGCCGGGTCGGTGGCCATCCGGGCGCGATTGGCCTCCGGGATTTCCGCGTGGGTGACCCGGCCATCGGCGGCGATCTCCAGTTTGATGTCGACGGACAGGTCGCCGGCTTCTCCTGCGGGCGTAAGCCAGCATGGCGCGATTTTATCGCGCACGCCATCAATCTCGCTCGAAGTCAGGGTGTTTGACAGCAGCGAGGTTGCGCCGGCGCTGGTGCTGGGGGGTGCCGGTCGCTCGGGGTGAGAGGGGGTCGGGGGCGACGGCGTGTTCGCCGGCCGGAGTTTCTCAACGTCCTTGAGCACCGACGCCAGCGACGTGGTCTCGGCCGGTGGGGGTGGTTTCTGTTCTGGCGGTTTTTTCTCCGGCGGCTTCTCCGCAACCGGCTTTGCCGGCGTCGGTTTCGGCGGTTCGGACTTCGGCGGTGCCGGCTTTGGCGGCACCGGCTTCTGCGGCTCGGCCTTTGGCGGCGCCGGCTTCGGTGGTTCGGGCTTTGGTGGCACCGGCTTTGGTGGCACCGGCTTCGGCGGTTCCGGCTTGGGCTGCGGCTTGGGCTGTTCTGCCGGCGCTTCGTCCGATGGTTCCGGCGGTGGTGGCGGCGGCGGTTCGGGCTTGGGAGGGGTTGGTTTGGGCGGCGGTGGCGGCGGAGGGGTGTCCTCGACGGCTTTCACCGGCGGTGGCGGCGGTGGCGGCGGTGGCGGTGGCGGTGGCGGTGGCGGCGGGATGACCGCCGGCTTGACCGGGGGCTGCGGTCCCGGGGGTTGGGGACGGGGTTCGCCTTGCCTGGGGCTGGCGGTGGGACCGATCTGGACCACGTCGATGGCGATCATCGCCGGTTCCAACTCCAGCGGGTGGTCGAACATCGGCACCACCAGCACCGTCAGCAGCAGGATGGCAAGATGCAGGACAGCCGAGGCGATGACACCGTTGCGCATGGCATCAATGGCGGGTCGGGGTGGACCGGGCCGGGGTCGGATGGGGCGCGGCCGGTGTGCCGGGGAGTTCGGCGGCGAGGCCGATCCTGGTGAAACCGGCGGCGCTGATCGCACCCAGCACCTGAACCATGATGCCGTAAAGATTCTTTTCGTCGCCGCGCACCATGATCCGGGTGTCAGGATTGTTGCCGGCGACGGCGCGCAGTTTCGGCACCAGGGCTGCCAGTTCCACCTGGGTTTCCTGGACATAGATGCTGCCGTCGGACTTGACCGAGACGTAAAGCGGCTCTTTGTCGGTGACGGCCGCCGGCGGCGCCGGGGTCTTGGGCAGGTTGACCGGGACGCTGACGGTCAGCAGCGGCGCCGTGACCATGAACACGATCAGCAGAACCAGCATGACGTCGACAAAGGGCGTCACATTGATTTCGGACATCGGCCGGTAGACGCGGCGGCTGCCGCCCCGTCCGCCGACCCTGGTTCCGAGGGATGCGCCCATGGCTAGGTCCGTTCCTCCAGGTGACGGGAGAGGATGGCGGCGAACTCGACGGCGAAGGCCTCCAGACGTTCGCCGTAGCGGCCAAGGTCGGTGGCGAACTTGTTATAGGCGACCGCCGCCGGGATGGCCGCCAGCAGACCGAGGGCGGTGGCGAACAGCGCCTCGGCAATGCCCGGCGCCACCACCGCGAGGCTGGTGTTGTTGGTGTTGGCAATGGCGGTAAAGCTGTTCATGATGCCCCAGACCGTGCCAAACAGGCCGAGAAACGGTGCCGTCGAGCCCACCGAAGCCAGGAAAGTCATGTACTTCTCGATGGCGGCCATTTCGCGGCCGATGGTCAGGGACATGACCCGTTCCACCCGCTGCTGGAGGCTGGCGCGCATGGTGCCCGAGGTGGTCAGGCCGCGGTCCGAGGCATGCCGCCACTCGCGCATGCCGGCGGCGAAGGTCGCCGACATGGGGTCGGTGGCAGCCTTGCCGACCCGATCATAGAGGCTGTCGAGCGATCCCCCGGACCAGAAGTTTTCTTCGAACTCGGCGGCGGCGGCGTTCAGCTTGCGCAGGCGCAGGGCCTTCTCGAAGATGATCGCCCAGCACCAGATCGAGGCCGAGATCAACATCAGCAACACGAATTTGACCAGCAGGTCGGCCGACATGAACAGGTTCACGATCGACAGGTCGTGGTGGCCGGCCAGGGCTCCGCCGGTCTGGGCGGCATCAATCATCGTCTGTTCCATATCCCTCGGTTCCCTCGACGTGGGTTCGGGCCTTGGTCATTCACTATCCCGGGCGTTCCCGGTCAGCCGCCGGAAATTCCGGCCGATCACCGGCGGAATCCGGGCCGCCCGTCCGGCCGGGGTGATGCAGGCCAGACGGATCAATGCCTGTACCAGCAGGTCCGGGTCACGTCGCACCGACTGTTCCGCGATCAGGCTGGCGCCGCGGATTTCGACAATCCGGGTCAGAACTTCAAGGGAGTCATCGAGCCGGGCCGGACTGAGATAGTCGATTTCGCACCTGCGTACCGCAAACAGCACACCATGGTCTGCGGTCATTTGGGCATGGGGGATAGCGAGGCAGCGCATCATTTCGGTGCGGGCGCGTTCCAGGAAGTGCAGATAGCGGGCATAGTAGACGATGCCGGCGGCGTCGGTGTCCTCGAAATAGACCCGAACCGGAAATCGATGGGTATCGGCATCCATGCGGCCGTGCCCCTCAGCCATGGTGGGGCCTCCGCCGGACGGTGTTTGCGTCGTCGTCATCCTGATCGATATCCTCCCGTCGGTCTCCGTCGTCCGGCTCCGCCGCCAGCCGGTCGAGCAGATCAGGCTGCCGCGCCGCGGGCGGGCTGGGGGGCGTGAGACCCAGATAGCGAAACCCCGGCACCGTGAGCATGCGTCCCCGCGGCGTCCGTTGCAGCAGGCCCTGTTGGAGCAGGTAGGGCTCGATCACCTCTTCCAGCACGTCGCGCTGTTCGGACAGCGCTGCGGCCAGGGTCTCGACCCCCACCGGTCCGCCGCTGTAGTTGCCGGCGATGCATCCCAGATAGCGGCGGTCCATGGCGTCGAGGCCGTTCTTGTCGACATCAAGCCGGGTCAACGCCGCGTCGGCGACCCCGGCATCGACGGTGGCGGCCTGGTGAAAGGCGGCGATGTCGCGGACCCGGCGCAGCAGCCGGCCGGCGACCCGGGGCGTGCCTCGGGCACGCCGGGCGATTTCGGCGGCGCCGTCGGCGGTCATCGCCTGTCCCAACACCGCTGCGGCACGGCTGACGATCAATTCCAACTCGGCCGGGGTGTAAAAATCGAGCCGCAGCGGGATACCGAACCGCTCGCGCAGCGGCCGGGTGATCAGTCCCGAGCGGGTGGTGGCACCGACCAGGGTGAAGGGCGGCAGGTCGATGCGGATCGAGCGCGCCGCCGGTCCCTCGCCGATGATCAGGTCAAGCTGAAAGTCCTCCATGGCGGGATAGAGGATTTCCTCAACCGCCGGCGACAGCCGGTGAATCTCGTCGATGAACAGCACGTCGCGCGGCTGGAGGTTGGTCAGCAGCGCCGCGAGATCGCCGGCCCGGACGATCACAGGCCCGGAGGTGGCGCGAAAGCCCACGCCCAACTCCCGGGCCACGATCTGGGCCAGGGTGGTCTTGCCCAGGCCCGGGGGGCCGTGGAACAGCACATGGTCAAGGGCTTCGCCGCGGCTGCGGGCGCCGGCGATGAAGATGGCCAAATTCTCCCGCACCGCCTGCTGGCCGATGAATTCGGCCAGCGTCAGCGGCCGGATCGAAGCCTCGGCGATGTCGCCGGCGGTGAAGTCGGGGCCGAGCGTGCGGGGGTCCGGGGGGGCGGCGGCGGTCATGTCTTCTCAGCCTCCCGGCGGCCCAGGGCCTGGAGGCTGTGGCGGATCAGGCCCGACAGGTCGGTCCCGGTCCCCAGGTCCCTGACCGCGGCCAGCGCCGCGGCGAACGCCTCGCTGCGGCCGTAGCCCAAATTGACCAGGGCCGAGACGGCGTCGCCGATCGCTGCGGCCTCGGGGGTGGCCGCAGCCGGGAGGGGGGCGCCGCCGCCGGCCGGACCGGCCACCGCCGCCGGCCCCAGGGCCAGGCCGCCGGCCTTGTCCTTGAGTTCCGAAAGGATCCTCGTCGCCAGCTTGGGGCCGACGCCATCGGCCCGCACCAGGGCGGCGCGGTCCTGGGCGGCAATGGCCCGGACCAGATCGTCGGGACCGAGCACGCCGAGCAGCGCCAGCGCCACCCGGGCGCCCACCCCCTGCACCGTGATCAGCAGCCGGAACCAGCTTCTTTCGGCGGCGTCGGCGAAGCCATAGAGGGTGATGGCGTCTTCCCGGACGTGGGTGTCGACCAGCACCGTCACCGCGGTCCCGAGGGCTCCCAGCCGGCCAAGGGTGCGTGCCGGGCAGAACACCAGATAGCCGACGCCGCTCACGTCGATCACCGCGTGGTCGGCACCCAGACTGTCAAGCCGGCCACTGAGTTTCGCGATCATCGGCGCCTCCCGGCCACGGCCCCGACCTTGGCCCCGATCGCGGCGGTTGTGGTGGCGGTTTCGGTCCAGGCCAGACGGGTGGCGCGATGGTGGGCGTGACAGACCGCCACCGCCAGCGCGTCGGCGGCGTCGGCGCTGTTCAGGGCACAACCGGGTAACAGCACGCGCATCATCATCTGGACCTGGGTCTTTTCGGCGTGACCGGCCCCAACCACCGACTTTTTGACCAGATTGGTCGGGTATTCCGCCACCGGCAGCCCGGCCCGGGCCGGCACCAGCAGCGCCACGGCCCGGGCCATGCCCAGCTTGAGCGTCGAACTGGGGTTGCGGTTCACAAAGGTCTCTTCGACCGCGGCCTCGTCGGGGTGCCAGGCTGAGAGCACCGCGGCCAGGGCGTCGTGAAGCTGGCACAGCCGGTCGGCCAGGGACAACTGGGCGTCGGAATGGAGGGCGCCATCGGAGACATGGCGCAGGCTGTTGCCGGCCACGTCAATTACCCCCCAGCCGGTATGGCGAAGGCCGGGATCGAGACCGATGACCCGCACGACTGCGCTTCTGGCGAAAGAGTCTGCCACCTCGCCTCTTTCCTTTGTTGCCTTCGGCGACCGAGGGGTTTTGCCCTGGACCCCGCCGGGGCCGCCGGCGGTCGCGGACCCCGTGACCCTATCCGGTCAGCTTTTCCATCAGGGCTTCGGGGATGTCGAAGTTACCCTCAACGGTCTGGACGTCGTCATTGTCTTCGAGGGCATCGAGCAGTTTCAACAGGGTTGCGGCGGAATCCTCGTCAGGGGTCACCGTGTTGAGCGGGACCCAGGCCAGCCGCGCGGTTTCGGCCGGGCCGAATTGCGCGTCAAGCGCGTCCCGGGTGGCGGAAAAGCCCTCGACGCTGGTTGTAATGGTATGCTCTTCCGCGTCAGAATCGACATTTTCGGCGCCGGCTTCCAGCGCCGCTTCGAACATGGCGTCGGCTCCTGCCGCGGCAACCGGGTAGCGCATCTGGCCGACCCGGCTGAACATAAAGCTCACCGAGTTGGTTTCGCCGAGGGTGCCGCCGTGTTTGGCGAAGGCTGAACGGACCTCGGCCGCGGTACGGTTGCGGTTGTCGGTCAGCGCCTCGACGATCAGCGCGATGCCGCCCGGGCCATATCCCTCGTAGCGCACCTCTTCGTAGGCGGCGGTGTCGCCTCCGGGAGAGCCGCTCTTGATCGCGCGCTCGATGCGGTCGCGCGGCATGTTCTGGCCCCGTGCCGCCTGGATCGCCGCCCGCAGCCGGGGGTTTGCCGACGGGTCAGGCAGCCCGGCCTTGGCCGCCACCGCGATTTCCCGTGCCAGCTTGTTGAAAACCTTGGCCCGCCGGACGTCCTGAGCGCCCTTGCGGTGCATGATGTTCTTGAACTGGGAATGACCAGCCATACTTCGCCGTTGCCCCACCCTCGCATGCGTCAAGATCGACGATGTCCCGAGCGTTTACCAGAGATCGGGTCGGGATTCCATCTCATGTCCGCCGGAGCGGAGAACAATCGGGTGCGGTCAGGCGATCGTCGAGGACTGTGGCAACCCCGGCGCCTGGTCAGGCGACCACATTGATACGGGCGGCCGGGACCGGGGCGTCGCCCTCATCGTGCTGGCCGATGGTGTCGACCGCGGCATCGACGTCCTTTTCGGCGTCGTGGACGGCCTTCTGTCCATCCTTCTTGTCATGAGGGTCGGCGGCGGCGGCCCGATCGATCAGGGCCTTGAGGCTCGCGAGGGCGATCTTGACATCGTCGAACAGCTTTTGTTCTGAGGCGACGGCCTGGGACCGGGAGGACGAGGCGGCTCCCGCGGTGGTGAGCTGGCCGAGCAGGGCCTGGCCGGCAGAGGCCTGGCTGGCGGTGGCGGGAACGACACTGCCGCGGCCCGGGTTGTTCCTGTCGCCATCGTCGGCGCCGGTGGCCTTGCCGGCCGGGGTCCCGGTTTCGTCGGACGTAGGGGGTGAGGTGGTGGTGGCGGATGAGGTGGCGGTGGTCGCGGTTGTGCCTGTGCCCGCACTCCCGCTGGTGGTTTCGCACTGCTGGGCGGTCGCCTCGGCCTGACTGGCCTCGGCCGCCAGTTGCTGCTGGTCTGTGGTTGTTCCCGAGGTGGCCGCGGTGGCGGGCGTCGGCGTGCCGGTCGCTCCGGCGGTGGTGATGCCGATGGAATCGCTGCCGGCGGCGGCGGCGAAATTCTTGGCCGCGGCTCCGATCTCCTTGGCGAGTTCGGCCGCCTGGCGCGCCACCGTCTTGGGGTCACCCCCCAACTGGCGCAAAAGCTTGACCTGCTGAATCAACTGCTTCAGCTGCTCTTCGGCGGCACGGGCGCGTGCATCCCGACTCGATTCGGTGACCTGGACCATGGTCGACAGTGCCTGGGTGTCAGGCGATTGGCCGGAGGAGGCAGCACCCGGTGAAGTCGCGGCGGCAGACAGCGTCAACTGGACCAGGGCAGGGGTGGCTTCCGAGCCGGTGGCGGTCGGGCTGCCCTGGCTGCCGCTGCGTGCGGCGGCGGCCAGCGGTGTGGCGGACGGGGTGGCGCGGGGATATCCGATGGCGGTAATGCTCGAGGTCATGGCGCCGGTTCTCCCTGCGGTCTGTGGCTTTACCCGGCGGAATCGGCCGGGCTTACGAAGGATTCGACGACTTTTTTTCGGCCGGCGTGATCGAAATCGATCTCCAGCTTATCGCGCTCCACGACACGGACGGTGCCGGGGCCGAAGGTCGGATGAGTAACCCGGTCGCCCGGGGTGTAGAGGGGGCGGGGTGCCGGTCGGGCCTCGATCCGGCGGGCAAAGCCCTCGATCAGCGGTGCCGGCCGCGGAGGGCCGCCGCGCTGGAACGAGGGGGCCGGAGCATGGAAGCCGTGCCCGGAAAAGACGCCAGGGGCAGCGGTGGCGGCGGGATCGTCGCTGTCGATGTGGGCTGCCGGCAAGTCGTCGAGGAAACGTGAGGGCAGGGTGTCCATCCAGGACGAATAGATGCGGCGACGCTGGGCGTGGCTGATGCAGGCGAGACGGCGGGCCCGGGTCAAACCGACATAGGCCAGTCGCCGTTCCTCTTCGAGGCCGGCGGCACCGTTTTCCTCCATGGAACGCTGGCTGGGGAACAGGCCGTCCTCCCAGCCGGGCAGGAACACCACGTCGAATTCCAGGCCCTTGGCGCCGTGCAGGGTCATGATGCTGACCTTGTCCTCGGCGCCGCCCTGATTGGCCTCCATCACCAGCGCCACATGCTCCAGGAACCCGGGCAGGTTCTCGAAGTCGGCCATGGCGTTGAGCAACTCCTTGAGATTGTCGAGCCGGCCGGGCGCCTCCGGCGACTTGTCCTCCTGCCACATCCGGGTGTAGCCAGATTCATCCAGCACCATCCGGGCGAGGTCGGTGTGAGAGAGGCGCTCCAGCAATCCGCGCCAACGGTCGAAGTCCTGGAGCAACGCCCGCAACGACTGGCGCGGCTTTGCCTTGAGGTCATCGGTGCCCGAGAGCAGCCAGGACGCCTCGGTCATCGGCACGTTCCGGGCGCGCCGCAGCTGATTGATCTGTTCGAGCGCGGCGACGCCGATGCCGCGCCTGGGCAGGTTGATGATCCGTTCGAAGGCGAGATCGTCGGCAGGCTGGACGATGACCCGGAAATAGGCCAGGGCGTCACGGATTTCCTGGCGTTCATAAAAGCGCGGGCCGCCGATCACCCGGTAGGGCAGGCCCAGGGTGATGAAGCGTTCTTCGAACTCGCGGGTTTGGGCGCCGGTACGCACCAGTACCGCGATCTGGCCGGGACCGGTACCGCGGCGCTGGTGTGCCTCGATTTCGTCACCGACCCAGCGGGCTTCCTCGAGGCTGTCCATCAGCACGCGCACCTGCACCTTTTCGCCGGCACCGGCCGCGGTCCACAGGGTCTTGCCCAGCCGTTTGCGGTTGTGGGCGATCAGGCCCGAGGCGGCGGCCAGGATATGCCCGCCCGACCGGTAGTTCTCCTCCAGCCGGATCACCTGCGCACCGGGAAAGTCCTGCTCGAAACGCAGGATGTTGCCGATCTCGGCACCGCGCCAGCCATAGATCGACTGGTCCTCGTCACCGACGCAACACAGGTTGCGGTGACCCTGAGCCAGCAGCCGCAGCCACAAATATTGCGAGACGTTGGTGTCCTGATACTCGTCCACCAGCAGATAGCGGAAACGCCGGTGATAGAGGGCCAGTACGTCGGGGTGCCCCTGGAACACGGTCAGCATATGGAGCAGCAGGTCGCCGAAGTCGCAGGCGTTGAGGGTGCGCAGCCGGTCCTGATAGGCGGTATAAAGCTCCAGCGCCCGGCCGCCGACGGCGTCACCGGCCTCGGTCCGGGTCACGCGGTCCGGCGTCAGTCCCCGGTCCTTCCAACGCTCGAACACGCTCAGAACCTGCCGCGGCGGCCATTTTTTTGCATCGATTCGGGCGACTTCCAGCAGCTGTTTGACCAGCCGCAACTGGTCATCGGTGTCGAGGATGGTGAAGGCACCGGTGAGGCCGACCAGTTCGGCATGCCGTCGCAGCATCCGCGCCGCCAGCGCATGGAAAGTGCCGAGCCACCAGCCTTCGACACCGGAGTTTCCCAGCAGCGCCGCCACCCGGTCGCGCATCTCCCGCGCCGCCTTGTTGGTGAAGGTGACCGCGAGAATCTCGAAGGGGGTTGCCCGCCGGGTGGTCAGCAGATAGGCCAGCCGGGTGGTCAAGACCCGGGTCTTGCCGGTGCCGGCGCCGGCCAGCAACAACACCGGCCCATCGGCCGCCTCCACCGCCCGGCGCTGAACCGGGTTGAGGTCATCCAGGCTGAAGCCGGAACCGGAGCCCTCGGGCTCGGCCATCGGCAGGCTCAACGGATCATCCGGGGGCGGGCCGTCGGGCCACAGGTCCTGGGGGGCGAAAGGATCGGTCATCATGGGGCCACTTTACACCAAGTCGCGCCGATCGGGCACCGGGTGTTGCGGTCTTTCCAGGGCGGCGTGACCGGCCAGGACCGGGTGTCAGTTCGGGTTTATGGGTCAGGCGGCCGCGGGGTGCCGGGTTGGCGGGGCGTTTGAGGTTTTCGCCCGCGCCGTGTTCCCGGCCTTACCCCATGGATCAGGCCATGATGTGATAGCCGCCGTCGATGAAAGCCAGCGAGCCGTTGAGGGCTTTGGCCGCATCCGAGGCGAGGAAGGCGGAGCAGGCACCGACGTCTTCGATGGTGACGAGCTTTTCGGTGGGGGCGCGTTCGGCCGAGCGTTGCAGCAACTCGTCAAACCGGTCAATGCCCGAACCGGCGCGGGTCTTCAGCGGTCCTGGCGACAGGGCGTGTACCCGGATGCCCTTGGGGCCGAGTTCGGCGGCCATGTAGCGGGTCGCGCTTTCCAGGGCGGCCTTGACCGGCCCCATCAGGTTATAGTGCTCGACCACCTTTTCCGAGCCGTAAAACGTCACGGTTTGCAGGCAACCGCCTTGGGTCATCAGCGGTTCGGCCAGCCGGGCCATGCGGATGAAGGAGTGACATGAGATGTCCATGGCCACCATGAAACCGTCCCGGGAGCAATCGACGACCCGGGAATGCAGGTCTTCCTTCGGTGCGAAGGCGATGGAGTGCAGCAGGAAGTCGAGTCTGCCCCAACTGTGTTTGATGGCGTCGAAGACCGCCTCCAACTGGCCTGGCACCCGGACGTCGCAGGGCAGCACGATGGAGGCACCAAGGGTGTCGGCCAGCGGTACGACGTGAGGCTCGGCTTTTTCGTTGAGGTAGGTAATGGCCAGCTCGGCTCCCAGCGCCTTGAAGGCTGAAGCGCAGCCGTAGGCGATGCTTTGGCGGTTGGCGATGCCCACCACCAGGCCTTTCTTGCCTTCCAGGGTGATCAACGGTGACATGTGCGGTCTCTCCACGGCAATAGAATGTTGCAGCGCAGCATATAGTCCGCCAGGGGGCCGGCGGGTATATGCCGAAATAGCGGAACCGGTTCCCGGCCGCGGCGGCGAAAGCGTGACGACTGGTGCGCCGGGGATACACATGCTAAAGTGGCTAAACGACCGCGATGTTAGCGGAGATCGCGATGTTAGCGGAGATCGTGATATTGGCGGCGATCGTGATATTGTTGGCGGTGACGACATGACAGACAGCGTGGTGACGGCTTTAATCGGGTTGGCGGGTGCATTTGGCGGCGCGCTGGCCGGCATCGGGATCAATGCCATCCGCCCGGAGGTGATGACGTGTGCCGAAACCAAGGATGTGGTGAAAGCCGCCACCGGGATGCTCTCGTTGCTGGCGGCGCTGGTGCTGGGCTTGCTGCTGTCTTCGGCCAAGAATTCCTTCGACACCAAGAATCGCGAGGTTCAGGAATTTGCGGCCAACCTGGCCCTTTTCGACAGTTTGCTGAGGGATTATGGCCCCGAAACCAAAACTGCCCGGCAATTGATGGCGGCGGCCACGACCACCAAGATTCACCTGATCTGGCCAGAGACCGCCTCCGCCGAACCGGTGATGTTTGATCCGAGGCTGATCGGACGGTTCGAAGCGATTCAGGGCATGGTCCTGGGGCTCACGCCGCAGAACGACACCCAAGGTTGGCTCCAGTCGCGGGCCTTGCAGATCTCCGGTGACATCGACCATGAACGGTGGTTGCTCGGGGCACAGAGCGGCAGCTCGATTCAGCCGGCTTTTCTTTATGTCCTGTTCTTTTGGATTACCGTACTGTTCATAAGCTTCGGCATGTTTGCCCGCCGCAACATCGTCACGCTGACGGCATTGTTCGTTTGCGCGGCGTCGATTTCGGCGGCAATGGTCCTGATCCTGGACATGGACCAACCATTCGGCGGGGTGATCGCGATCTCCCCCGAACCAGTGCTGCACGTCTTAAGGTTGATCGCCGCAACCCCGTAATCAGGGCATCAGACCATCAGGCTGACGCTGCTGCTGGCCCAGGCCGAGGCCGGCAGCGCGGCGGCACTGAGGTAGGAACTGAGCGCCGCCTGCCACGGTTCGATGTGAAGGCCGGCGCCGATCTTTTCCTGGGACAGGCTCTGGGTCAGGAAACCGGTGCTGGACCGGCCCGGTGTACCGCCGGTTGCGACTCGCGGCTGGCTGCTCTGTTCCTGGTCGGGAGCTGCCGCGCCGGCGGCCGAGGTCCGCTGCCCGACCGCGGCGGAGCCGGTTCCGCCATTGCCGGCCTGATCTTCGTTTTTGTCGGCCTGTTGCGGCTGCCGGGTGACCGGCGGAACCGCCACAACCGGTTGCAACTCGACAGCATCTTCGCTTGATCTGACGGTGGTGGCGGCTCCGGTTGTGCCGCCCGCCGACCGCGCGACGGTGGTCGCCCGGACGCTGGCCGGCGAGGGCAGCGCCAGATAGGTCATGGTCGGCACGGACGGGGAAACGGATGTCACGGCGCGGCGCCTTCCCACCAAGGTTTCACGGGCGGCGCCCCATCCTGCGGACCTCCGACCGATGTTACAGCAGTGTATCCCGAAACCTACGGGAGGTTAACAGCAAACTGTATTCCGTATCGCGTCGGGCGTCGGGTTGGGTCGCTCAACCTTCCCCTCATTTTAGACGATTGAGAAAACCTCTGAGCAGACACGGCATTGCTGTAGCAACTCAAAAAACCTTTGAATTAGAGGCAGCAGACGAATATCTGGCATATTCGGCATCAGGTC
>Ga0302320_10001046_pt1 | contig 66380 bp, 54 predicted proteins | sample Bog_T0_3_FD_202130 | JGI IMG/M metagenome (GOLD analysis project Ga0302320, IMG submission 202130) | Peat permafrost microbial communities from Stordalen Mire near Abisko, Sweden - Bog_T0_3 | ecosystem: Environmental > Terrestrial > Soil > Wetlands > Peat | place: Sweden: Abisko, Stordalen Mire...
GACAAACGGAACTGTTCCGTAGGGATCTTCGGCTTGCAAAAAGCGATTGATCTCGCGTTTAAGGTCGAGGTCGCTGCCGTAATTTCCCAGCAACGAGATGCGGTAAGGGATCCAGTCTTCCTGGAGCAAGTGCTCGGTGCGGGTCAGCCAGTAACGCAGGACGGCAAAGAATCCTTGCGCCTGCACGTCGGCGGGCGCGTCGAGATAGCGCGGGAAAGAACGCACCGCTTTTTTGTAGACTTCGAAGAAAAGGCCGTCTTTGCTGCCGAAGTGTTGGAAGACGGAACCCTTTGCGATGCCGAGTTCTGCGGCCATGTCGCCCACGCGCGCGGCGGCGTAACCTTGTTCGGCGAAGTGACGCATGGCAGTGTCGACGATGCGAGTGCGCTTAATTTCGGAACGCGGGCGTGAAGGCGCGTTGCGTCGATACTTCGGCGGAGCGACGATGCTGCTGGAAATCCCACTCATCCCTTGACCCCCAAGCTTGATCCCAAAACACTTGACCACAAGTCAGAGCACTCTAGCCGAAACCGAATCGAATTTCAATGACAATTTTCGGGCTTGTGCGTTACTGTAAGGTGCTTGCAGAAGAATTTATCTGACTTAAAGTCATTCATCGATGGCAATTTCGCAAAAGACTTATGACGCGGTTGTAATTGGCGCAGGCCATAACGGCCTGACCGCCGCGGCCTATCTGGCGCGGGCTGGGCTAACGGTATTGGTGTTGGAACGGCGCGAGATTGTGGGCGGTTGTTGTGTGACCGAGGAGATTACGCCGGGCTGCCGCGTCTCGACGACTTCTTACATCGCAAGCATGTTGCGACCCGAGGTCATTCAGGAGTTGAGCCTGGCCGAGCACGGATTGCGCATGGTGCCCTGCGATCCGGCGATTCAGGTTCCGTTCCCAGATGGCCATGTGCTGCCGTGGTGGGCGAATCGCGATCGAGCCCAGGCGGAGTTTCGCAAAGTGTCAGCGAGAGACGCGGACACGTTCGTGCGAGTGGATGACCAACTGAAGCGACTAGCGCGGTATTTACAACCGTTCTTTCTGGAACCTCCTCCTGAAATCGATTCCAGGACTTTTCACGGATGGGCCGGCCTATTTCGTGTGGGCAAACGCTTTCGTGGAATATCGAGTGCGGAAGTGGCGGAGCTGGTCTCGTTCTTGACGGGCAGTCTTGGCGAGTTTCTCGACCACAACTATGAGTCGGGAAAAATCAAAACGATGTTTCTTGCCAATAATGTTTATGGCAAGCACGGCGGTCCCTATCAGTCCGGTACCGCGCTCGGATTGCTTTTTCATCTGCTCAGTGGCGGCGAGCACGAGTTGCAAGGGTTTTATGGACACGTGATGGGGGGGATGGGATCGATCACGCGGGCATTGGCGGCGGCTGGCAACGGTTACGGCGTGGAGATAATGACATCATCGGCGGTGGCGCGCATTGATGTTCGTTCGGGCGAGGCTCGCGGTGTTGTGCTCGAAGATGGGAGAGAAGTGCGGGCGCGAGTTGTGCTTTCGAATGCCGACCCCAAACGAACTTTTCTTGGCATGGTTGACCCAAGCGAATTGCCGGGCGAATTTCTTCATGCGATTCGCGGCATCAGGATGGATGGTCCGTGCGCCAAGGTGAATCTTGTTCTATCCGAGGAGCCGCGATTTACCGGTACTTCTCCAGACGCGACTCCACTCGAGCGAACGTTCTATACGCTGGTTCCTTCGCTTGAGTTTGCCGAGCGCTGCTACGACATCGCGAAGTTCGGCGACATTCCGGAAGAACTTTGGGTGGACTGCGTGATTTCCTCGAATGCTGATGCGTCCCTTGCTCCGCTGGGCCGTCATATCATGACTTGCTTTGTGCAGTATGTTCCATATCGACTGCGCGAAGGCAATTGGGACGAGCGACGCGAACTGTTGGGGGATCGTGTAGTCCGCAAGATTGCCGAGTATGCGCCGAATGTTCCGGCTGCGGTTCTTGCGCGGCAGGTGCTCACACCGCTCGATCTCGAGCGCACTTATGGTTTGACCGAAGGCAACATCTTTCACGGAGATTTGCGGTTGGAGCAACTCTTTTTCATGCGTCCAGTGGCCGGTTGGTCGCAGTATCGAACACCAATTGATCGGTTGTACTTGTGCGGCGCGGGAACGCATCCGGGCGGCGGTGTGACCGGAGCGCCTGGGCGCAATGCGGCGTTTCAGGTTCTACGCGATTGGAAAAAAGGGCGGTTCAAAGAGGCTGCCGCTTGAGCGACCATCGGGTACGAGACACGCAGCCGAAGACCGCGGACATCGTGATTGTTGGCGCGGGAGTGATGGGTGCGTCCATCGCATTTCATCTGGCACAACGCGGTGCCGGGAGGATTGTTGTCGTCGATAAGGAACACGTTGCCGCGGGCGGCAGCGGCCGTTCTTCGGCGCTTGTAAGGATGCACTATAGCCACCCCGCGGAGGTGAAGCTTGCGGTGCTGAGTCTGCACATTTTTCAGAACTGGCGTGAAATTGTGGGCGAGCAAGGCGAATTTCACAATACGGGATTTGTGCGCATCGTGCATCCGGGCGAGAGTGAGTGCCTGAAGCTGAATGTGACGATGCAGAAAAAAGTGGGCGCGAATGTAAAACTCATTACACGTGACGACTTGCGGGAGATCGAACCCGACTGGAATGTCGATGAGGTCGAGTTGGCTGCGTATGAACCGGATTCGGGTTATGGCGATGGGGCAGTGGTGGCGAGCGACTTTCTCAGCCGCGCGCGAGATCTCGGCCTGACTTACCTGCCGCGCACACGTGTCACTTCTCTCAATCGAAAAGGCGACGCGTTGCATTCTGTCTCAACTGAATATGGTGAAATCAACACGCGGGCTGCCGTGGTGGCGACGGGGCCGTGGGCTAAGCCGCTGTTCGATCATGCGGATTATGATTTGCCGATTGAGACGGAATATCATCAGGTCGCAATTCTGCGGACGCCTGCGAGCATGAAAGGCGGCGGATGCGCTTGCATCGATTCGGTTACCGCGACTTACTTCCGACCCGACGGCGCGGACAAGTTTCTGGTTGGAGATTTCTATGGGCGGCGTCCGGTCGATCCGGACAACTTTCCGCAGCGTCCATCAGAGGAATCTTTGGCCGAGATGATTGAGCGCGTCCTGAGGCGTGTTCCGAAACTGGAGAATGCAGAGGTCATGCGCGGGGTGACGGGCGTGTATGACATGACGCCGGATTCGCGCCCTCTGCTGGGAGAAATTCCGGGGGTGAAGGGGCTATTTGTTTGCGCCGGATTTTCTGGCATGGGGTTTAAGATTTCGCCGGCGATTGGAATCGTGATGTCGGAGTTGCTGCTAGATGGAGAGGCGTGCGCGGTAGATATACGAGAGTTTCGTCCGTCGCGGTTTGCAGAGCATCAGCCGATCCGTGCGCCTTACGAATACGTGGACGACTAAACGAAAGTGACGAAGGGAGATGCGATGAAAAAAGGAATTCTTGAGCGCTTGAAAGACGGCCCTGTGTTGGGCGATGGCGGATATCTGTTGGAACTCGAAAAGCGGGGATGGGTGAGGGCGGGTCCGTTTACGCCGGAAGTGGCTTTGCTGAATCCGAATGCGCTACGCGAATTGCATATTGAGTTTCGCGAAGCGGGTGCCGATGTCCTACAGGCACTTACGTTTTACGCGAGCCGGGATAAATTGGCTACGGTTGGACTCGAAAACAAATTGGAAGACTTGAATCGCGCCGCGGTGCGCATCGCGCGCGAGATTGCGGGCGATAAGTGCCTGGTCGCCGGCAATCTTAGTTTGACTTGGATGTACGAGCCAGATAGTCTCGCAGCGGCTGACAAAGTCCGCAAGACTTTTGACGAGCAGCTTGCGGTGCAAGTCGACGAAGGCGTGGACTTCATCATCGGCGAAACGTTTTCCTGGCTGGGCGAGGCTTTGCTTGCAGTCGAGCGCGCCAAGAAAACCGGTTTGCCGACGATGGTGACGATTTGTTTTGAGAATAGGGAAGAGACTTCGGATGGTAAATCGGCCGCAGAATCGGCGAAAGCGTTGCTCGACGCGGGAGCGGACATCGTTGGGATGAATTGTTTGCGCCCGCCGGAGCACACGTTGGGCATGATGGAAGAGATGAGGCAAGTGGTCGATGGATATCTGGCCTGCCAGCCGGTGGCGTATCGCACGCCCAAGGCGACGCCCGATTTCACCAGTTTGCCGGAATTCCCCTTGGGGCTCGATCCGTTGCAACTCACCCGAAAAGAGATGGGCGACTATGCGGTACGCGCGAAGGAAATAGGCGTCAATTACATCGGCTCATGCTGCGGTTCGGTTGCCATTCACGTTCGCGAGATGGCGAAAGTGTTGGGCAAACTGCCGGAGGATAGCCGGGTTTGGAAGAAGGGCGGCGAGAAGCCCATGTCCGCGTACGAGTATTACGAGCACGATGAAATTAGCGCGAGCAAGAAGTAGGCTCGCGCTAAAGCGGATTGGGCCGATAAGTCCAGCTCACTGCCGAGGTTTCTGCCGTAGCGACTTCTGCCGAGCGCAGATTCTCGATCAGAAAATGATCCGGTGAGAGCGTACAGACCGGATCGGTCGCAGCCGCGTTTCCGGTGACGAGCAAAGCCTGACAGCGGCAGCCGCCGAAGTCTTCGGCGCGGCGATCGCAACTGCGGCAAGGCTCAGGCATCCAGGCTTCGCCGCGGAACCGATTGAAGCTCTCGGATTCGCGCCAGATCCAGTCGAGAGTGTGTTCGCGGACGGAGTCGAAGGTGAGGCCGGGAATCACGTTGGCGGCGTGGCACGGCATCACTTCTCCGGCAGGATTGATCAGGAGCAAACGGCGTCCCCAGCCGCCCATGCAAGCTTTCGGGTAGCGCGCGTAGTAATCCGGGACGACGCAGTCGATTTTGATGCGGCCGGCCATACGCTCTTGCGAGTCGGCGACAACTCGCATGCACTCGTCGATCTGTTGCGGGGTTGGCATTAAGGCGGCGCGATTCTCTAGCGCCCATCCATAATATTGCGCGTGCGCAATCTCTATGCGATCAGGGTTAAGTTGCTCGACAAACTCCATCATCTCGGCGATGTGATCGAGATTTTGCCGGTGGACGACGAGGTTCACGGTGAAGGCTACGCGAAAGCGGCGGACTATTTTCGACAACTCAGTTTTCAATGCGTGAGCTTTGGTGCCGGAGATCCAATTGGCCGAGTCGGTTCTTGAATCCTGAAAGCTTAGCTGGATGTGATCCAGCCCGGCATCGATGAGCGTGGATAGCCTCGGTTCGGTTAAGCCGACGCCGGAGGTGATGAGGTTAATGTACAGATTGGCCTGGTGTGCGGCCTTGACCAGTTCGTGCAAGTCGGCGCGAGCGAGCGGCTCGCCGCCAGTGAGATGAAGATGCAGGACGCCCAACTTTGCGGCTTCATTGAAAACGCGAATCCAGTCTTCCGTGGAGAGTTCGCTCTTCGCTGCGATCATCTGCAATGGATTGGAGCAGTAGACGCAGTGCAGCGGACAGCGGTGCGTCAGTTCGGCGATGAGGGCGAGAGGGTTGGGCGTCATTGCGTATCTAATAGTCCACGATGCGCTTGATGCGCAGATCGTCGAGAAACGTTCCGGCTTCTTTGCTAATCACTGTGGCGTCGGCTCCGGCGAATTGGTTTGCGAGTTGATGCACGATGTCGGCGAAAGTCTTTTGTCCATCGCAGAGTTCGAGGATGGCGCGCCCCGGCCCTTCGAGGCGAATCATGCCTTCAGGATACAGAACGACCTGATCTTCTCCTTGTGTCGCCCAGCGGCAACCGGCGGCGAGACGTGGTTGACTGGAATCCGATGGCGCGGGCAAGTTAGGTTTCCCTCGGCTGAAATGCACCCGGAGGCGGCCATCCCGGCTGAACGTAGGCGAAGTAGAGGGCGTCGAGTTGCGCCCAGAGAATGTCGCACTTGGCGCGCAGGGCGGCGATGGCGCTTTCCTGTTGCTCGCGAGTGAGGGCATGGCGCATAATCCAGTCGACCGCGAAGGCCGCGTCCTCAGGAGCTTGATCAAGGCGCGCGGTGAAGTAATCGAGGCCGCCGGATAGATAAGGATAGTGCTGACGCATGCGATCCATGCGAAGAGAAATCAGGTCGCGGGAAAAGAGTTCGGTCAGCGATGAGGCAACCGCTTCGAGAAAAGTGCGGCTGCGAACGAGATCGAGGTAAGCATCGACAGCATAACGAGTGCCGGGCAAAACGCCGTCGCAGTGAACGACACTTTCGCGCGACACGCCGGCGGCCTCGGCTAGCTTGAGCCACTTCTCAATGCCGCCGGGATGGTTTGCGTCGCCGTCGTGATCGACGATACGCTTTCTCCACGCACGGCGGAAATCGCGGTCTTCACTACGCGAGAGAATGATGGAATCTTTTATTGGGATGCGGCTCTGGTAGTAGTAGCGATTTAGCGCCCACGCTTGCAACTGTCCCCGGCTCAACTTGCCCTCATGCATCATCGAGTGAAAGGGGTGACGGTGGTGATAGCGCTCTTCCCCGACTTGACGCAGGCGGCGCAGGAGTTCGTCCGGCGAAAGCGAAGTGTCGGCGCTCATAGTTGAATCTGCCATCCGTCCTCTGCGATTTCCCAGCCTGCGTCGCGTACTTCGCGATACTCCGGGCTGGATTCGTCCAGCACGGGGTTGGTGTTGTTTATGTGCAAGTAAATCTTTCGCGGCTTCTTGAGATCGGCTAAGCGACGGAGGCTGCCGTCGGGGCCGGATACAGGTATGTGTCCCATTTCTTTGGCAGTTGCGCCATGCCCTTGGACCTTGATGAGTTCATCATCAGTCCAAAAAGTGCCGTCAAACAGGACTACGTCACATTGGCTGAGAAGATCGAATAAGACGTCATCGACTTGCGCGATGGCGGGGACGAAACCCAGTCGCGATGCATCGGCAGAAACGAAGAGTGCAAGCGATGCTTCGGCTGGTGAAAGTTTCGTCCGAAGACTCGGAGAAACGTAGACGGGATAGTGGCTCCCGATGGAAATCGCACGGCAGAGGAGTGCCGAGTCGGCCTCGCTCGATGTTGAGAGTTGGAAGTCCTCGTTCGGGAAAATGTTGATCCAATTTGCCTGTTCGCGGACGCGGTTAAGCATGGCGAAGATCGAATTGTCCTCGCGTAGAATTCGACGCAGCGACGGAGTGCAATGGATTTGGAGCGGCTGCAGTTCGCGAAGTGAGAGCAATCCGGCAATGGCATCGACGTCAGCGCTGGTCACAACTACACCGGAGATGGGCGAGGAACGTCCGTTAGCGTGAGGGCGTAGCTTGGGCGAAGATTCGATCTGTAAGCGAAGATCTGGACTGGCGTTGAGTAGGAACCATGAGCTTCCGTCGGAGCTGACGGCTACTTGCGTCTGGGTGCGGGGCTTACCTGCAAGGGTTCCGGCGCGAGAAGCGGAACAATTCCGGCAGCCACAATTCCACTGCGGAAAGCCGCCCCCCGCGGCCGAACCAAGTAGATTTACGAACATTCCAGCGAATTATAACTGGGCGCTGGCGTAAGAATTGATTTCGCAGTTCAAGCTAACTTCCTGGAACTTCGGTGTAGACCATTGCATGACGGAGTCCTTTCGACTACTTTACTATTCTTAACCCACGGACCGGGGCGTGTCCAGCTTAAAAGTGGCGCTGGATAGGGTATTTCGGGAGAAGAAAGTATGTAGGGGCGGCTACCGGGTTGCTAGTTCGCGCGAAACGTGTCCAGATTGAGGGAAGAGCGATTGTTGTCGGGAATCTTTGCGTACCTGTTCGGCCAACTGTTCCCGTCGCCCTTGAATCAGCCCGTACCATGCCAACCCGAGACCAACGACCGCAACCGCGAGCAACTGCAATGCTTGCGTCATCCTCGTCTCCTCTCCACTTGGATGCCCAACACCAAGAACCTATCCATACCTAGAGCGTCAAGCTTAGAGCGTCAAGCTTAGAGCGTCAAGCTTAGAGCGTCAAGCTTAGAGTAACCCAGCTCGCCGAGCTCTGCTCAAAAAGAAGTATTTGACCGACGCGGTTGATCGGGTGTATACATCGTTTATCGATACATCGATCATCGAGCATAGATGCCAAAACGAAAACTTGATCCTCTGCCTTCCGCTGCATTTCAGATTTTAGTTTCTCTGGCTGATGGCGATCTTCATGGATACGCCATTATGCGGCAGGTCGAAGAACAGACTGGCGGACGTCTGCGCCTTGGACCGGGTACTTTGTATAGCTCGATCCAAGCGATGCTGGAGGAGAACCTGATTGAGGAAGTGCTGCAGTCCGCAGAAGGGGAAGCCCTATCGGAACGTCGGCGGTTCTACCGATTGACGGGCGCAGGACGAAAACTCGCGCGGGCCGAGGCCGAGAAGCTCGCGGACACCTTACGCGTGGCACGAGAAAGAAAGATTCTAAGGGGAGATTATGTCTGAGAAGGTATATCTGTTCCTGCTGGGTTTGTTCCCTTCCCAGTTTCGCGATGCGTATGGCGATGAGGCCGTCCAACTCTTTCGCGACCGCCTTCATGATGAATGGAGATTCTTCGCAAGGGTGCGGCTGTGGTGGGATCTGCTCGCCGATCTGGCTGTTTCGCTCCCCCGCGAGTACGGGTATTTGCGTCAATCGCCGACAACGACTTCTATTCCACAGCGCTTGGAAGGGACGCCCGGCTTCTACTTGCTCGAAGGTGGTTCGCCTAGAGCCGAGGCCCTATGCCTCGGAACCCTGCTATCGGCCACTGCTCTTATGGCGGTTTCTTTTTCGATGAGTTGGTCAGCACGCACGATAAGTGTGCCTGGCTTGACATTGAGTGACAATACTCCGGCAACGAAATCTCCTGCAGGTGTGGATTCGATTCCGCTGGGGCTCAGAAGTGGTGCTCAAATATCAGGAGTACCCCCCAATGTTGCGCCTGAAGGCTCAGGACTTGTTGGTCAGAATGAAGGTATGCGGGCACCCACAACCGAACACAATGATTCCGACGTAGACCCAGCAGAGCGCCAGCGTGTGATTGATGGCGCGGTCGCCAATCTGAAGCAGTACTACTTCGATCGCGGTGTCGCGCAGAAGACGGCTGAGGCACTATTCGCGCATGAGAAGAATGGGGATAACAATGCGGCGAGAGAGGGCACAACCTTGGCCGCGTTACTAACGACCCAGATGAGGGATGCGAGCGGCGACACGCACCTGGTAATGGAGTACAGTCCAGACCCGCTGCCATCCGGACCACCCGCTCAGACCCCTGAAGACGAAGCTCGATTTCGAGATGCGATGTTGCAACAAAACTGCATGATTCGGAAGGCAGAGATTCTGCCGCACAATCTTGGATATCTTAAGCTCGACTTTTTTCCAGACGATTCGGTGTGTGGATCCGCAATGCGGAAAGCAATGGCGACATTGAACCATGCGGACGCCATCATTCTTGACCTGCGGGACAACTCCGGCGGCTTTCCGGATTCAGTGTCGTTAGTAGCGAGTTACCTCTTCGATCATCCGGAATATATGTATGAACCAAGGGGAGCACCTACCGAGGATTCATGGACCCACTCTCCGGTGGCCGGGAGTCTGTTGGCGGATAAGCCGGTCTATGTGCTGACGTCGAGCTCGACTTGGTCAGGGGCCGAGCAGTTCAGCTACGACCTTAAGATGCTCAAGCGGGCTACGCTGGTGGGGGAGACTACTCGCGGTGGCGCTCATGCCGGTGCCTTCCACCGAGTGGACGATCATTTTGGTATGGGCATTCCTGAGGAGCGATCAATCAACCCCTACGGAAAGACCGATTGGGAAGGCGTAGGCGTTACCCCAGACGTGAAGGTGGGCGCCGCAAAGGCTCTCGACACCGCGTCGAAGATGGCGGTCGCCAAGCTGCAGCCGAAATAGGTGAAAGAATTCAGCGGTACTTATCGCAACGATTGGAGGGTATGCGCCGTATCCAATCACGTCCAGTTTCGCAATGCCCCCGGACTCGCGTCTACACGCTCGCGGCTTCGGCTTTGGGGCGACTGGCATGGCGGGCCCAGGCAGACTCGATGATTTCGGCGATGAGCTGGGTGTAGGTACGTCCCGACTCTTTCGCGGCCATGGCGAATTCCTGTTTGCTGGAAAGCCACGGGTTGGGATTGGCCTCGATCACATACACTTTGCCGTCATTGGATAGGCGCATGTCTATGCGTCCATAGTCGCGCAGCTTTACGGCGCGGTAAGCGGCGAGCGCGGTTTCGTTCAGTAGAGCAGTGGTTGCTTCGTCCAGATTTTCTGCAATGCCCGATTTCGTGACTTTGTAGTCTTCGGACTCTTTTTCGAACTTCACGTCGTAGCTGGCGATCTTCGGAACGCCTTTGGGCAGGCGCGAAAGATCGAGTTCGACCAAGGGAAGCGATTCGGTTCGTTCGTAGCTGCCCAGAATCGCGCCGTAGATTTCGCGGCCTTCGATGTATTCCTCAATGAGCGCGGGCGAGTCGAATTCGTCCTGGACATATTCGATTCGCTGCATGAGTTCTTTTACGGAGGTGACAACTGCGCCTGCGTCGATGCCGATCGATCCATCTTCGTAGAGTGGTTTGACGATCAGAGGGAATGACAGATCGTGGGCATGATCGACTTTGCCGCGGTACGACGTTGCAAAAAATGGGCTGCGGATGCCGTGGAAGGCGAAGAGTTTTTTCGCCAGAGCTTTGTCCTGGGCCAGCAGACAGGCGTGCGGCCCAGCGCCGGTGTAGGGGATGTCGAGCAGTTCGAGATAGGCTGCGATATTGAAATCCTTCGTATCGTCGCCGGCGAAGGATTCGGTGAGATTGAAAACCAGATCAGCATCGCATTTGGCCAGAGCTTGCAAGCACTGTGGCGATCCGTCGAGCGTCTGATAGAACGGAGCGTGGCCGAGTTTGGTGAGCGAATCGAAAATCTCTTCGCGATCCTCTTTTTCTTTGCGGCGAGTCTTGTGCGCCTTTTTTCTTTTCGCGGGAGGTTTCGCCTCCACCGCCTCGGGAACGTCGCCCCAGGTGTCGTAGAGAATCGCGATCTTCAATTTGCCTTCGATCTTATGACTCATGGCTGCACGAACTTTCCTCGCGCCATATAGCTCATCGCGAGTGCGGTTGCATAGGCCGTCAGGTTGGATAAATGTTCGGACTCGCGTTCTGAGTCGGCAAAAAGTTTTAATGCACCGACGCGTTTGCCAATCGCTTCGATCAACCGCTTGATGAGCGGACGTTGCACTCCAGTCCAGTAGGCGACTTTATCCACGACTAACTTTTGATTCGACGCAAGCAGCTTTTGCGCTGGTTGCGAGCGCTTGCGGCGGCTGGATGCGTCGAAGATGTTCTTGAGATCGTTGTCCAAAGCGAGGTCCACGATGGGAATTTCTTCGGTTGTGCGGCGGTAGAATTCCCCAACCGTCATTTCCATTTCGTCGACAGTCATATCGGTTCGCCCACGCCTGCGCACGGGATCGGCATTGCCCAATTTGCGGGCGATGCGATCCATGTAGCGTAGTTTGGGCATCGCTCCCCAGCCGCGGTATTTTGTTTTCCATCCCGAGCGCGGTGTCAGCCAGACGGCAAAAGTTTCCGCGAAGTCTTCATCGGGATGCTTCTGCGCATACCATCCGGCCATATGCCTTACGAAATTCTTGGAGAACGGAACGGGATGATATTCGTCGTGATACGGCTTGCGGAACGAGCCGAAGAGTTCTTTCCACTCCGGAGTGCGATGCAGCCGGTACGCATAATTGAAGGCATGACCGGCTTCATGGCGCAGGAACATCATGACTTCGCGCGCATCCTCGAGATCGTTGACTTCCTTTTCCAGTTGGGCCAGTTGCATATTCGCCAAATAAAACGGGATGCCGATCACCGGCTCACCCGAGGGGCATCCCCACTCGTCGCTGAGGTAGCAGGCCGGGTTGAATTTCAGCAGCTTCTTTTGTTCGAGCTCGCGATAGAGCTGGTTGACGAAGCGCTCCAGCGGCGAACCCGCAATCTGCAAGCCCAGGTCTTTGATGGGCTTGGCCAGCAGATCCTCTAAATCAGGCCGGGATTTCGCAATCTCTTGCACACGATTTGGATGAAGGCTGCCAATGCCGCTGGCGCACAGACGGGGAGAGGACACGATCTTTATATGAAGAGCCTAGCAGAGAGGGTAACCAGTCTCTAGTTACCCCGGAGCAACGACTGTTGGTGCGGGTCAGAGCTTATTCAATCCATCCAGCGCCGCGACTTTATAAGCTTCCGCCAGCGTGGGATAGTTGAAGACGGCGTCGCGGAAGTAGTCGACGCCTCCGCCGAGGGTGAGGACGGCTTGGCCGATGTGGATGATCTCGGCGGCACGCTCTCCGATGCCGTGGACGGCGATGAGTTTGAGCGTCGTCGGATCGAAGAGAAGCTTTAGAAAGCCGCGATCATCGCCGAGCATTTGTCCTTTGGCGAGTTCAGCGTAGTGAGCGATGCCAACCTCGTACGGGACTTTGTCGCGGGTGAGTTGTTCTTCCGTCGGGCCGACCATGGAGATTTCCGGAATCGTATAAATGCCATATGGGATCAAGTGCGGCAGCATGGTGCTGGGATGACCGAACATGTGGCAACTGGCGAGGCGACCTTGTTCCATCGAAGTGCTGGCTAAAGCGGGAAAGCCAATCACATCTCCGGCGGCGTAGATGTGGGGCACTGACGTTTGGAAATATTCGTTGACGATCATTTTGCCGCGACCGTCGGCCTCCAATCCCGCGGCGGCGATGTTGAGGTGGTCGCTGTTGGCCTGGCGTCCGACGGAGTAGAGCAGGTTCTGGCCGTGAACGACCTTACCGCTCTCCAGTTTGGCTTCCACGCGGTCGCGTTCTGTGTCCACGCGGACGGAAACCACTTTCTCGCCCAGGCGGAGAACAGCACCCATCTGGCGCAGTTGGAAGCAGAGGCTCTCGATGACCTCACGATCTACGAAATCCAAAAGTGTCGGACGCAGATCGAGAATGGTGACTTTCACGCCGAGAGTGGCGAACATCGCGGCATATTCGAGACCGATGACGCCCGCGCCGACGATGATGAGCTCGCGCGGAATGTCATCCAGCGTGTGAACCTGATCGGAGTCGAAGATGCGCTTGCCGTCGATGGGAATTTCAGTGTCGTGCGCGGGGCGGGTGCCGCATGCAATCAAAGCATGTGCGGCTTTCAGGAGATGCGTGCCGTCGTCGCCTTGCACTTCGATTGTGTTCGGATCGATAAATCGCGCCTTGCCTTCCATGCTGGTGATGCGGTTGCGGCGCAGTTGGGCGCGAATGACTTCGACTTCACTGGTCATGACGGACTGGGCGCGGAAAATTAGATCCGACATGGCAATGCGATCTTTTACGACATAGCCACGGCCGTAAAATGTGCGTTCGCGGAAGCCGCTGAGATAGAGCACCGCTTCGCGGAGCGTTTTGCTGGGGATGGTGCCGGTATGAACGCAAACGCCGCCAATCGCCATCTTGCCGTCGACGATCGCGACTTTCTTGTGCAGTTTGGCGGCGCAAATGGCGGCTTTCTGCCCGGCAGGGCCGCTGCCGATCACCACGAGGTCGTATTCGATGGCTTCCATGGTGGTTAGAGTTTAGCGCGAACAAAAGGTTTCGAGTCCGACGAGAGTATGAATTTTGGCAAAGAAAAACCGCCGGCAGCTTGTGGGCTGTCCGGCGGGTGATTGTTCTGCTCGAACGAGTTAGAAACTATAGATCAAGTCGAAGAAGAAGCGGTTGTAATAGGGCTCGGTTTGCCCCGCTGTCGTAATCGTTTTGTTGATTGTGGCAGCATTGTTTTCCAAGTTGGTATCCAGCGTTCGCCCGTGCCACCAGGTGAAGCCGGCAACCGTGTTGGAACGTAGCTTCCACAACGCATACACCCGATTCTCGATGATATTCGTGGGAGCGCGTTGATCGCTTTCGACGAAGCTGGCGATCGCAGCGTCCTGTTCCTCTCGATACCAGGCATAGCCGAACTGGATGTCCTTCTTGATCTTGACTTGGCCGAAACTGAAGTCGAAACCGTATTCCTTGTTCTGGCTACCCAGGTTGTCGAGCACTTTGCCCTTGGTATTGAGTGGGTGATCTTCGGCGTCGAGGTTGTCCAGAAATTCGACCAGCAGGTTAACCGGCAAGCGGCTGATGCCTGTTTTGATCTGGTTGTTGACGATGAAGTCGGCGTAGTTGAAGCCGGAGTAGAAGTGCACCACGCCTTTGGCATCCACAAACGTCGCATTGGTCATGCCGTTCGGCGCGAACACGCAAGGAGCGTAAGCCGGAAACCCGTTACCCTTGGCGCAGCCCTGCCCTTCACCCGGTGCGTTGCCCGACGGAGTTGCTGGAGTCGTGCCCGTAGCGTTGATACCGGTAGTCGTAGCTCCCACGGTGAATGCGCTCTCCGATAGCAGCGCATCGGGGCGATTCCACTTCAAGCTCAAGAATGAAGGTGTCGCGGTCCAGGGACCTGCTTCCAACTTGGTTGAGAACTGCATACCAAGAGCGTAGGAATCCTGTCCACCCGAGCTTTCGTTGTATAGAAGCTCAATACCCTGGAGCGTGACATTGCGGACCGGGCCGTCATGCACGTCGAACGAAAGCTTTTCGTTAAAGCCTTCGGGATTGAGATCGGGATCGAACGTCACGGAAGTGCGCTGCCAGGTATAGGCAAACTTTCCACCCGTTAGCGAGAGCCAGCGATGCGCAACTGGGTTGTAGGTGATGAAGCCACGATCCAGGCCAATGGTCTTGCGGTCAAAGGCGCCGGTCAGGGTCTCGTTGGTCGAGGTGGGATCGCCCAATGATCCGGTTGCGAGGGCGAAGCCCGCTACGAAATCCTCGTTGAGGGCGCCATCGAGTCCAAAGCGAACGCGGACGCGGGCGCGATTGCGATCTTGTACGCCCTGCTGGAAGATGCTGTCGCCGCGGAGACGTACGTCGCCGCTAAACCGGAAACGCCCGGCTAGAGCTTCGAGAGCGCTGGTGCGCTTCTGCTCCTCCTGCACGGTGTTGGCGTTGTTCGTTAGAGAGGTTTTGACGTCGGCCAGATCGAGGTTGAGCTTGCCTACGGTTTGAGCCTGCGCGTCGGCGGTTGCCTCGGCGGCAGCCGCCTTCTGCTGCGCGTCGCTGGCCGCGGACTGCGCAGCTTGCAACTGGGCTTGTGCCTGTTGCGCCTGGGACTGGGCCTGTGTCAGCGCCGATTCACGCGAACGCATCTCGTCTCTGAGGTCTTGAATTTGCCGTTGTTGCGCGGCCAGAGCTTCGCGCAGGGCCTGCACATCTTGAGTCGTGACAACGGATTTTGCAGCTACTGTTTTTTTCTTTGGAGTTGGTTTGGAGGGGGCTGAAGTTTGAGCCAGCAGCGTAGACGCCGCCAGGGGAACCAAGCACCACCTAATTAGGAATTTCATAACACCCACCTTTTTGAGAGTTTTAAAGCGCCTGTAGAGCGCTGTTTACTGGAGCGGTTTGCTGTGGCTTTCACCGGATCGAGGGAAAGAACTGAGAACATCCGGGCCAAACATTGTTGAGTCCATCGCCCCTGCGGACTCACTGGAGGCAATATACCATTATGTTAAGGGTAATACTAGACATAATAGGGGTAGTAGGAGGGGTGGCATTTTTGGCCTCCGGCGGTGAATCGGGAAGCGTCGAAGGGTCTCCGCCGAGGGCGAGGCCGGAAAGTTGGTTTTGAGCACACATTCGCTTTCTATGGAGGGATCCGGCCTTCCCGGTGCGTTACTTGCCGATGCAGAAACGGCTGAAGATCAGGTTCAGAATGTCGTCATTTGTCGTTGTTCCTGTGATTTCGTCCAGCGGCCGTAGTGCGCTGTAGAGATCTAGCAGGAGCATTTCGTGGGGGATATGGTTACCCACGGCTACGTTGGCGGCATCAAGAGCGGCTATGGACTGTTCGATGAGTTGATGATGCCGGGAGCTGGTGAGAAATCCGGATTCTGCGGCGGGAGCGGAACCGCCGGTGATCTTCTGCAAGATCTCTTCCCGTAGCCGGTCGATGCCGTCTCCGGTCAGCGCGGACGTGTAGATGGCATTGCTTCGCTTTCCGCTTGACGTGATATCGGACTTGTTTTCAATCACGATTGCGGACTTGCTTCCGAGTTCATGGAGCAGGCTTTCGTCCTCGAGATTTTGGGGCTGCGACGCATCGAGTACTAGCAAAACCAAGTCAGCATCTGCCGAGGCTTCCTTAGATTTCTGAATTCCGATACCTTCGGCTTCGTCGAGTGCTTCGCGCAGACCAGCAGTGTCGACAAGCCGCACGGGAATATCACCGATGGTGACGGTTTCAGTCACAAGATCGCGAGTAGTCCCGGGAGTAGCAGTCACGATGGCGCGATCGCGCTGCACTAGCCGGTTGAAGAGGCTCGATTTGCCCACATTCGGGCGACCTATGATGGCGAGTGTGAGACCTTCATGCACAATCTTGCCGTAGCTAAATGATCCGGCGATTTCTGAAAGCTGTGGGCGAATGTCGTCGACCCGGCGCGCGATCTCCGGTGATGACATCACAGCAATGTCGTCCTCGGCGAAATCGATTCCGGCTTCAAGCGTGGCGATGAGATCGACGAGTTGCTGCTTGATGGGTTTGAGCTGCCGCGAAATTCCACCGCCGAGCTGCTGCGCTGCCACGCGCGCCTGATAAAGAGTTTGCGACTCGATCAGATCGCGGACCGCTTCGGCTTGCGTGAGATCGATGCGCCCATTGAGGAAGGCGCGCATGGTGAATTCGCCGGGCTCGGCCATGCGGGCGCCAGCCGCCAGCGCGATTTCCACGATTCTCCGCAAAACGACGGGGGAACCATGGGCGGAAATTTCTACGATGTCATCGGTGGTGTAGGAATTCGGCTTCGCGAAATACGTGACGACGACTTCATCGATGCGAGTGGAATCGATGGGGTCAATCAGCTCGGCGAAAATTGCGCGGCTGGGGGCCAATTCGCTCTTATTTCGCAGCATGGGTAGGGCAATTTCTTTCGCCCCCGAGCCAGCGAGTCGCACGACGCCAATGCCTCCGCGACCGGGTGGAGAGGCGACGGCGACGATGGTGTCGTCAAGATTCACTAATGCAGTTTAATCTGCGAGCGCATGGGACGGTGTGCAATAGTTAAGCAACGCGCCTTGCGATGGCGCGGCGAATTCCTTCGGAGGTCGAGCATGGCTCCTTCGGTGACCCTGGGATTGCTGGGAGCATTGCTCGTGCTCGCGTTTCTGGCCAACCGCTTCTTCCGAGTTACCCGCATTCCCGACGTCGTGTTGCTGATGTTGCTCGGCGTCTTGCTCGGCCCCGGACTGCATTTGTTGAACGCCGAACGACTGAGTAAGTCCACCAGCCTGCTGGGAACGCTCGCGATTATTCTCGTGTTGTTCGAAGGCGGGCTGGAATTGAATTTGCGCAACACGATTCGGCACTTTCCCGGCGGCTTGCTTTTTTCGACGCTGGGATATTTGTTCAGCGCGTCGCTGGTCGCGCTGATTGTGGTTAAGGGACTGCATTTGCCCATTTCCGCTGGCCTTCTTTGTGGCGCAGCTCTGGGGTGTACCAGCAGCGCAGTGGTGCTCCCGGTCTTGCAGCAACTCCACGCGGAAGAATCAACCCGAGCCACGCTGGTACTGGAGGCCTCGTGGGGCGATGTCCTCGCGGTACTAACGGTCGGTCTTCTGCTCGAATTGCAAAGTAAGTCTTCGTGGATCGTCGGCGGCATCGCTCACGGACTTTCGCTGCAAGTGGGACTTGCTCTCGTCTTTTCGATCTGTGCGGGGATACTCTGGTCGCGACTGTTACCGGTGCTCTCAGAGGAACGCTTCTGGCAGGTGCTGACGTTCTCGGTGGTGCTCGTGCTTTATGCAGGAATGGACGCCCTTGGGGCCAATGGCCTGATTGCGGTGCTGGCATTTGGTTTGGCCATCTCTAATTTCCCCGGGATTCTTCCGGACTCAAACATCTCCACTTCGATCATCGGGATCACCGAATCCCAGACGCTGCTGGCTTTTCATTCCGAGCTTTCATTCTTGGTGAGGACCTTCTTCTTTGTGCTCATCGGCGCGGTCGCCGACTTGCATAGTTTCCGGGAACATCCGCTATTGATGCTGGCCACGTTGGCGGCACTCTTGATTGCGAGATGGCTGGCGGTGCAGAGCAGTCGCTGGTCGTGGAAAGAAATCAGCGTGCAAGGTCGCGAACTGATCATGTGGATGTTACCCCGAGGACTAATCACTGTCGTCTTGGCGATTCAGATCGCAAACGCGCGAACGGAACTGGCTTTTCTGCCGGGTCTGGCCTTCGCCATCATTCTGGTGACGAATCTGGGAGTGATTGTGCCGAGTGTCCGTGCCCGCAAACAACTTCCGGGGGCAACTGCTGAAGACTCGGCAACAACCGCGGCTGCTTCGTCTATGCAATCCCGACGATGGCTTCTGGACGCGTTGTTGCTCGTCATGCTGACGGCCGGCGGAGTCATTCTTTGGTACGGAAACCTGCCTCCGCAATTGAGGCCTGCGGGCATTCGGGATCTCATCCGCTTGCACCTTCACAAGATGCAATAGTCACAAGATTTGTCGCTCTCGTGTTGCCCCGTTATAGTTGAATGACCACGATCAGGAGAGCCCGTGCCACGCGACACCAAGATTTCTCAGCGCCTACAGAAGCGTGCCCAGCAGTTCATGCCCGGCGGAGTAAGTTCGCCTGTACGCGCGTTCGGATCGGTGGGCGGCGATCCTCCCTTTATTGTGCGCGGGAGCGGCAGCCATTTGTGGGATGCCGATGGAAATTCTTACATCGACTACATCGGGTCGTGGGGACCGATGATTTTGGGCCACGCTTGGCCCGGAGTGGTCGAAGCAGTTGCCGAGGCAGCGCGCAAGGGAACGAGCTTCGGCGCTTCCACACCCAGCGAGGCCGATCTCGCGGAAGTCGTGGTCTCGGCGTATCCGCATATCGAAAAGATTCGCTTCGTGAGTTCCGGCACCGAAGCGACCATGTCGGCCATTCGCCTGGCGCGCGCCTACGCCAAGCGCAAATACATCGTGAAGTTTGAAGGCTGCTATCACGGACATGCCGATGCCCTCCTGGTGAAGGCCGGCTCGGGGGTGGCAACGCTCGGCATTCCAGGCTCGGCGGGCGTGCCCGAGGAATTTACCCAGTTCACGCTAGCGCTTCCGTTCAACGACGTTGGCGCTGTCGAACAGGCTTTCCAGCGCTTTAAGGATCAGATTGCAACTGTCATCGTCGAGCCGGTTGTCGGAAATATGGGATGTGTGCCGCCCGCATCAGGATATTTGCAGGCGCTGCGCGAGATAACCCGGCGCGAGGGCGCGGTGCTTATCTTCGACGAAGTGATGACCGGATTTCGACTGAGCTTCGGAGGCGCGCAAGAGCTTTATGGGGTCACTCCGGATTTGACTACGTTGGGAAAAATCATCGGCGGCGGGTTGCCGGTGGGGGCTTACGGTGGGCCGTCTGAAATCATGGATCTGATCGCGCCGCTAGGTCCGGTTTATCAGGCAGGAACACTGTCTGGAAATCCTTTAGCGATGGCCGCGGGATTAGCCGTGCTCAAATATTTGCGCGAAAATAAAGCGCAAATCTATGCGCAGCTAGATCACATCAGCGGACGTCTCACCGATGGCGTTTCGGCAGCCGCGCAAGAAGCCGGTGTCGCGCTGTATTTCAACCGAGTGGGATCGATGTTGACATGGTTCTTCCAGTCTGGCCCGGTTACGGACTGGATGTCGGCCTCGCGCAGCGATACCCACGCGTTTGCTCGTTTCTTCCGCGCCATGCTCGAAGGTGGAGTGTACCTTCCGCCTTCGCAATATGAAGCCTTGTTTGTCAGCGCCGCGCACACAGAAGCAGACGTGATGGAAACGATCGGCGTCGCAAAAGCAGCGTTCGCGAAGGGTTAATCTTCTGCCGTTGACGCCCGCTTCATCATCTCAGGAATTGTCACAAACTCGAATCCCTCAGACTTGTAGCGACTGATCAATTGGTCGGTCGCTTTCACGGTTTGTTCACGGTCCGCTCCTGGCGCTGAATGTCCGCCATCGTGCAGCATGATGACGTCGCCGCCTTTGATCTGCTTGGTTACTTTTTCCACGATGACATCTGCCGGCGGCGCGTCCCAATCCCATCCGGTAACGCTCCACATAATCGGAAGGAGACCCATGTCACGCGCGGTCCGAAGCGTGGATGGACGACGTCCTCCATAGGGGGGACGAAATAGATTTGAGTGCGCTCCAACCACTTGAGTCAGAGTATCCTCACATTGCTGCAGCTCGCGCCTAGTTTGCGTCTCGGAAGCGAAGATCAGATTGGGGTGAGTGAAAGTATGATTTCCGATCGCGTGACCGGCGGCGGCAACCTCTCTCGCAAGAGCGGGTTGCTCCTGCACATGCCGTCCGATCAGAAAGAACGTGGCCTTCACATCGTGCTTGGCGAGAATCTCAAGCAGTCGCGGCGTACAGCGGGGGTTCGGTCCATCGTCATAAGTAAATGCGAGTAGCCGAGGCTCGCCGCTCAGGCTGTTAAATGTCTTTCCAAACCATTGCCCAGTGGGAGACATCGACTGATAGCCGATGGCAACAGCCGCAATGCCGGCTCCGGCAATGCTTGCTCCGAGAATTGCGCCCTCGATCACTTGGCGCTATTGTAGCGCTGGCTACGGCCCGAGAAGATTTCCAGGGGGTTAACTCGGCGAGCATTGCCATAGGTGCTCTTGCCGAGATATTCTTTTGCTTCGCCGTACGAAGTCCGCGAGCCCATGGCCAAACTCTTCGAGTCCCCCCGGTATATCGCAGTCGAAGGCCCGATTCGAGTGGGCAAGAGTACGCTGGCTCGCATCCTGGCGGAGAGGCTGAACGCGCAGCGCGTTTCCGAATCCGAGTCCAACCCGTTTCTGGGCGCATTTTACGAGGGGGACGCTGGCGCGGCGTTCCACGCCCAATTTGCCTTCCTGATTCGCCGCTTCGAGCAACTTAGTGGGCTCAACCTCAGTCCCAGTTCTCCTAAAACCGTGATTACGGATTTTATTTTCGAGAAGGACAAGCTCTTTGCCTGCCTCAATCTCAACGACCAAGAGTTAGAAATTTACAACCGCTATTACGACCACTTCCGAGCCCAACTTCCCACTCCCGACTTAGTGATTTATCTTCAGGCGACGCCAGAAGTTCTGAAGAAGCGGCTCAAACGCAAGAACGCGCACGAGGAAAAGTCTCTCAGCGAGGATTATCTGGCGGAAGTGATCAAGGCCTACGAGCACTTCTTTTTTCACTACACGTCGTCGGATCTGCTCATCGTGAATACGTCGGAAATCGACTTCGTAGAGCGCAATGAAGACTTACAGGAGCTCCTCCGCAAAGTCTCCGAGCCGATTAAGGGGACGCAGTATTTCCTGCCACTGGGCGGCCAGGACGCAGTGATAGCCTGATTTCCGCACTGCCAGCGATGCTTAGTCGCGCGTGAGTTCGCCTTCTTTTTTGCCCGCAATGGTCACGAATCGGATCGTGCCAGCGGCGTCTTCGAACACCAGACCGGTTCCCTCGGAGTTGACTACCGCGGCTTTGAGATGTCCGTAGGATTTCGGAATGCCACCATGGGTCGGCGTCTTGTCATAGCGCGCCAGTTCGCCTTCTTTCATGCCATTCATGCTGACGAAGCGTATGACCCCCTCCTGATCCTCGAAGACCAGTCCAGTTCCGATTTCGTCGGCGATTGCGGCCACGAGGCGCCCGTAGCTCTTGGGTACGTTGCCCTGGGTGGGCTCGTGATCAGGCTTCTCAGCTTGCGTCTGAGGCGGCGCGGCGTGCGCCACCGAGGCATTTCTGGTTCCGGTCACGTACCCTGCGAGCAGCAAAAGTACGCCGCCGCAGATCAGCGAAATTCTCTGTCCCATTTTAGTTTCCTCGTAGATCAGGATGTTTTTATGGCTCGACTAGGATTTTATGCATCATGCCGAGATCCTCATGTAGCAGGATGTGGCAATGAAACAAGAAGGTTCCTGCAATGGTTGGATCGCGAAAGTCCATCCGGACTTTCACGCTGTGATAAGGATGACCCACGCCCTCCCAGAAAGGTATCTCGATAGTGTCGCGCATGTCATTCGTAACTGGCTGGCCGTCGACTTCGAGCATCATGAAGTGAATTTGATGAATATGGAAAGCGTGGGTTTCGAGAGCACGATTTTCTATGGTCCAGTCTTCTACTGCTCCAACCTTTGTGGTGATCACAGGCTTCTCGTTTGGCTCGAACACTCTTTGTTTTTGTCCGTCGACCGTGATGTAAAACTGGATGGGACCATTGGTGCCGCCGAATTCCTCGGAGAAGTACAGCTTCCGGGTTGTGGTCGGCGCTTGGTCCTTGAGCCCAGCAAACTTCAGATGATTCGGCGGCGATGCAGGCGCTGAGGACTCTTTCACGCCGCTTTGGATCGCTCCGTTGTTGCTCACTTCGATTGTGCCCAGGGGCAGTTGGATATCGGCATTGCCGGTGGGGCCGGTTCCATAGTTGGTGGTCACAAAAAAGGCGGATATATCCGGCGTGGAAGGAGCCTGCACAATAAACTCGGCGCGCCCTGCTGGAGGCACAAGGATCGTCGTTTCCATTCTGGGCTTCGCCAGAGGGTAGCCGTCGAGAGCGATCAACTCCAGGGGTTGCGGTGTGCCGTTGAACCATACTTGCAAGGGCAGGAACGCTTGTATCGTGGCATTGGCCACTCGCCAAAACTGTTTTTCGCTTGGCTGCATCTCGATGTGCGGCGAGGGCCCTTGAAAAGGGTTGGAGGTCTGGTAGTTCAGCGTCAGTTCGTACGGTCCGGGTATCCAGGGGACCAGATACTGCTGACGGACGGTGAACACGCGCTCGGTGAGACCGGCGACCTCAGGGCGGAACTTCTCCATGCCCTGCACCACGATTGCTCCCGCCGCGCCTCCGTTGACCTGGAACTCGGTGAATCCATGAACGTGAGGATGGTACCAGTACAAACCGGGCGGCTCGTCAGCTGGAATCGTCATGCTGTATTGAAAGCCGGGCGTACCGGGCTGAATGAGAGTGTTAATCACGTCGTCCTGATGGCAGGTCGGCGGGACATTCAGTCCATGAAAATGAACATTGGTCGCATCCAGAGACATCATGCCCCCGTCGCCGCAGGTCGCCCCGGGGGCGGACATCGCGCCCATCTTCGAGCCAGCCTTGGTAGATTTCGAGGAGCCGTCGGCAATGACGTCTTTCACGTCCAGAATCAATTGATCGCCGGGATTGACCCGCAGCGTGGGAGATTCAACCACACCCGTAGGGGTTGGATATTGATAGCAGTAATGGGTATAACCGTTCGAGTCCACCGAATGCCCAAGCGCGAGTCCAGCCTTGAGCACGCCATTGGTCGAATAGATGCTTAGTGCGTCTTGCACGATGGCATCGGCCGGGGGTCTTGCCGGACACTGCGCCACCGCAGCCGTGGAGGCGACTGCGGTAGCCGCGACGGCAAGGAAATATCGAAAGAACGTTTCCATAAGAGTCACTACGCCTCGCGTCATCCTCTGCCCTAAATAAGTCAATTCCTATCGCGGCGCCCCGACAAGTAGCCAGAGTAACTTATGGTTCGACCAGAATCTTATGCATCATCCCGAGATCCTCGTGCAGCAGAATGTGGCAATGGAATAGAAACGTTCCTGCGATGGTGGGGTCGCTGAAGTCCATGCGCACCTTGACGCTGTGGTAAGGATGACCCACTCCCTCCCAGTAAGGAATCTCGATGGTATCGCGCATGTCATTGGTAACCGGTTTGCCATCGACTTCCAGCATCATGAAATGAATCTGGTGAATGTGGAAGGCATGGGTTTCGAGAGCGCGGTTTTCTATGGTCCAATCTTCTATCGCCCCGACCTTTGTAGTAATCACCGGCTTCTCATTGGGCTCGAATACTCTCTGTTTCTGGCCGTCAACCGTGATGTAGAACTGAATGGGACCATTGGTGCCGCCGAATTCCTCGGAGAAGTAAAGGTTGCGGCTCGTCGTCGGCGCTCTGTCTTTCAGGTTGGCAAATTTGAGGTGATCCGAAATCGGAGGTGCTGCCGGTGCGGCCGGTTTGATGGGCTGCCCTGAGTTGCCATCGCCCGTGAGTTTAATGGTCGCCAGAGTTTGTTCAAGGTCTGGGTTGCCTGTGGGGCCGGTGGAATAGGTCTGGGTCATAAACGAACCCGTCTGCCCCGAAGCGGGTGCCTGCACGATAAACTCCGCCCGGCTTGCGGGAGGGACAAGGATCGAGGTTTCGTTTCGCGTCTTGGCCAGGGGATAGCCGTCAAGCGCAATCAATTCCACGGGTTGCGCGGTGCCGTTGACGAGAAATTGTAGCTGCAGGAAATCTTGAATGGTGGCGTTCGCAATGCGCCAGAACTGCTTCTCCCCAGGTTTCATTTCGATGACCGGATTTGGTTCGTTGGGAAAATCGGCGACTTGAAAATTGATGGAGAGTTGATACGGTCCGGGAATCCAAGGAACCAAATATTGCTGACGGATGGTGAACACGCGCTCGGTCAAGCCGGTCACTTCAGGGCGAAACTTTTCCATGCCTTCCACCACAATCGCACCCGCTGCTCCACCGTTGACTTGGAATTCAGTGAATCCATGGATGTGGGGATGGTACCAATAAAGCCCAGGCGGCTCGTCGGCAGGGATCTGGAAGTTGAATTGAAATCCTGGCGTGTTCGGTTGAATGAGCGTGTTGATGACATTGTCGCTGTGGCAGGTCGGAGGAACATTCAGACCATGAAAGTGGACGTTGGTTGAGGCGATCGTCTCTGTTCCGGTGTCGCCACAGACCGCAAGCGGGTCCGACATGTCCATCTTCATGCTGAACGAGCTTTCTTTCGTTTTGGTGTTGCCTAGTTCGATGTGGTTCTTGACACCCAAGAGTAACTGGTCACCCTGGTTGAGGCGCAGCGTTGGAGCCTCGGCGTATCCGGTCGCAGTTTTATAAATGTAGCAATAGTGGGTGAATCCAGCTTGGTCCACAGAGTGCGCAATGGCAAAGTCGGCGTTCAGAACCCCGTTGGTGCTGCTGAGGCTCAAAGCATCCTGCACCACGGTGCCAGCATTGGGGCGGTTAGGGCATTGCGCCGCCGCCGTGAGGCAGAAAATGCCACACACCGCATACACTAGAAAACATCTCGAAATGATTTGCATCACCACTCCTCGAACTCTATTCTGCGCTTACTTCGGGAACTAAATTGGGAAGTGAGCTTCACTTCCGGAATTAAGTCTGACTAAAACGCTCGGGGCGGAAACACACCGATCGACAACAATCCGGAACTATTGGCATCGGACACCGGAGAGTTCGGAGCTTCCTTCAACGTACACTTGCCGCTGGACGATGTGACTGCAACTTCCGCAATCGACGATGGCGCTCCGAATTCCGCCACATAGATTCCGCCACCGTTACCCGTGTTGTTTTCCAGTGCCAACCCCGCCAGATAGGAAAAATCCGTTACATACCCTTTCAGCTTGCCCGAGACGCAACCGCCGGAAAGTTTGCCCGTGCTCGCATCGAAAAAGGAAGCACTTACAGTATCCCCTTGCGTGTCCACAATGTATAGAAGGGTCTCGTCGGGGCTCAACATGATGTTACTGGAGTTAATCCCAGCATTTGATTGGTAGACGACCGTCTTGGAAAGTTTGCCTGAGGATATATCCGAGACCTCGACGACGGCGGCGGTCGACGTATCGCCGAAGAGCGCATAGTGCCCGTCTTGAGTTATGTCGATGCCGGTAGGATAGGTGGCCCCTTGCGCGCTCACCGCGCCGGTGGAGTTCTGCTCGTCGCCGTTCGATACTGGCGTGCCGCCGGAGATGTCGAAGGATTCAATCGATCCATCGCCGAAGGTCGCGATCAAAATGTTGCCATGCACGGCCATGGCGTCGATCACGCCGCTTTGCAGGCCGGCGACCGCCGTATCTCCAATAAAGGTGAGGGCGCAGCCCGGCTCAACCGCGAAAGTGCCGATCGTATTGGAATCGCTGAAGCTGGCATACAAGTATTGAGAGTTCATTACGAGGCCGATCCCATTGGACAAACCGGTATCGGTCGCCGAACCGGTCGCGCTGCCGCCCACGGTTGCCGTACTCACCACGATTCCTACGATGTCGCTGGTATCTGCGTCGGAAGCGTAAACGCATTGCTGACTGGAACCGTTCAGGACATTCACACGATTCATTCCGAAGTAGCCGCCCCCGATGCCTACGCCTCCCGTGAGTACGGTTTGGGACAACGTTAGCGAGCCATTGTTGCCGATCGTGTAAAAAGAAACGCTATTCGGGCTCGTAGGAGCCACGTCGTCGTTGGTCACTAACAGGTGAGGATTGGTGGCGGCAGCCGCAGACCCAACGACCAGTGAGAGTCCGAGCAAGGTGCTCGCGATGCAAGGTAAACAAGTTGTCCATTTCGTCTTCATGGTTGGAAATCCTCACAGCCGTGCCAAAATAATTTTCTAACTAAAGCTAGCTAACCACGCACCGGTAAGCAGTACAACACCTAACCGTTGTCAACGCAGAGAAGATTTTCTCCCTGTGCAACTTATTGCCCAATAGTTGTAAAGCATTGCCCTTAATAGGCTCAGGTCTAAGGTGGACGTCAATTGACCGTATAACGCAACCCACAACAACTACTAGACTTCGTTGCCCTGCGAATGTAATTTTATTGTCAGCGAGCAATCGGCTTGCGTTTTTTTGCTTTACCGCTCTCTTGGGACGAAGCGCCTCACTGCAGTGCTAACAATCTGAACGCTAACTGTTAGTCTTACAGTTCCGGTTTTCGTCTTTCGATTCGTGTAAGGGAAGAGCAGTGCGCTTCTCAATATCCCCGTGTTCAGGAAAGGTTTCCATCTTGTCTAAGAAAGTTTCTGTTGCTTTGGTTATGTTTCTCGCACTCACAGGTCTCGCGCTGGCGCAGACCCTACAAACCTTGACTCACCAGCCGCCGGACGGGGCTGGCATTGGATTCCTTCTCACCGACGGCACCGTGATTTTTCAAGGCAATAACGATTCCGATTGGTGGAAACTCACCCCGGATATTACGGGAAGCTACCTGCACGGAACATGGAAGCAGATTGCCAGCCTGCCTTCGGGATACGTTCCCGACGCTTTTGCTTCCGCCGTACTGCCGGATGGCCGGGTCATTATTTCTGGAGGCGAATATAACAACGGAAATTTCGCCCTCACCAACCAGAGCGAAATTTATGATCCGCTGAAAAACACGTGGACCTACGTTGCGCCTCCCACCGGCTGGTATGACATTGGCGACTCGCCCTCCGTCGTGCTGCCGACGGGTCAGTTCGTTTTGGGACGCAAGACCAACAAGAATATGGCGATGCTGGATGCCAAAACTCTGACTTGGACTGCGGGAACCCTTCCCGGCAAGAGCGATTTCAACGCGGAAGAAGGCTGGACGCTGATGCCGGATGGAACCGTACTCACTTACGACGTGAAGAACGCGCCGAACTCAGAGCGGCTCATTCCGTCGAAAAAGGAATGGATCACTGCGGGGAGCACAATTGTAGATTTGCACTCCCCGCCGGCCGAAGGCTGCTTACAGTACGGTAACAACAACCAGTACACCTACTGCCCTCCCGGCGAAGTCGGCCCTGCGATTCTTCGCCCCGACGGAACTGTCTTCGCGACAGGCTCATACACTTCCACAGGTGGCGCAGGCCACACTGCGATTTACACACCCGGAGCGTCATTGTTGGACCCGGGAACATGGACTGTGGGACCTGATTTTCCTTCAGGTGACAATGCAGGCGATTCGTTTGCGGCTCTGTTGACCAACGGAAATGTTCTGGTACTGGGAAACTCGGGCACACTCTGGGAATTTGATGGGACCAAGTTCACTCAAGGCCCAGTCGCCTACGGCAGCTTGATCGTGCTGCCTACAGGGGAGGTGTTTGTGGGAAGTGAGCCTGCACAGCTCTACACCTCCAGTGGAACTTATGAAGCGAGTTGGGCGCCGACCATTACCAACTTCCCGGCTTCGGTGACGCCTGGCTCGACTTATAAGATCACCGGCACGCAGTTCAACGGTCTATCGCAGGCCGCCGCCTTCGGAGACGAGTATCAGACCGCAACCAACTATCCGCTGGTGCGCATCACCAACACGGCGACGGGACATGTGTTTTACGCCAAAACGCACGATCACAGCACGATGGGTGTCGCCACCGGATCGAAATCGGTGTTCACCAACTTCGACGTGCCAACCTCGATTGAGACTGGCGCCAGCACTCTGGAAGTGGTGGCCAATGGAATTCCGTCGGTCGCAGTCAATATCACGGTGAATTAGATTTACAAATCGTGTTCAGAAATACTTGAGGCTCCCGGAGTTCGGGAGCCTCTTTTTCGTCCAAACGTCTAACGCTGTTTTACTTGTGATGCGTCTGCGACATTTCGAAGCGCTTGTTGATTTCTTCCCAATTTACGACGCCCCACCAGGCCTGCAAATACTCCGGCCGGCGATTGTTGTACTTGAGGTAGTAGGCGTGCTCCCAGACGTCGTTGCCGAAGATGGGAAACAGGCCTTGGGTCACCGGGTTGTCTTGATTCGGTGTGCTTATGATCTGTAGTTCGCTGCCTTTTGCCGCGAGCCAGACCCATCCGCTGCCGAATTGCTTCACTCCCGCTTCGTTGAATTTAGTCTGAAAATCTTTGAAGTTGCCGAAAGTCTTGCTGATCGCGGCGGCAATCGCCCCGGTGGGTTCGCCTCCGCCTTGCGGCTTCATGATCTTCCAGAACATGGTGTGGTTGACATGTCCGCCGCCGTTGTTGCGGACCGCACCGCGAATGTCCTCCGGAATAGAATTCAGCTCGCGCACCAGTTCGATTGGTTGTTTCGATTGCAGTTCGGGATGCTTCTCCAGGGCGGCGTTCAGATTCTTCACATAAGCTGCGTGATGCATGTCGTGATGCAGCTTCATGGTCGCCGCGTCGATGACCGGCTCCAGCGCCGCGTAGTCGTAAGGTAAAGGTGGCAATTCGTACGCCATAGATTTAGTATTTCCTCCGTCTGCTAAGGATGACAGATGTGCCCCCGGTGATGCACGCCTTCAGAGGAAATTTCCGCATCTATCAAAGCCTCGGCTGGTCAGCTGCTTTTTTGGTACACGGCAGCCCTGCCCACTGTCGACCCCAAGCTCGACTGCTAATCTTTCGATCTGAGATTTCGGTTCGAGCTAAACACCTATCCAATCGAATTGCGATCCCCATTGGAAGCATGAGTATGACTGCAAACTTTCTTGTTTGAGAGAGAGCGTTGTCACCGAATCAGAGGATCGGTGCTCTGGGTCGCGCTTTGGACCTGAGGAGGACTTGGGAGTGTCAACCTCCACGTCTCGGGGATCAGAGTCACAACAGGCAAGTCCACAGAGGAATTTACAACAACATAAAAAAGCCGGAAGGCTCCCAGGAGCGCTTCCGGCTCTAATTAAATCAACCCGCTTACTACTGCAAGTTCATATCCCCGATGATCATGTAGCCTGTGCTCGCCCCGCTTTGCAGAATGTACGCTTCGGTCGGAGACACCAAATAAAACGTGATGTCGCTCGGGGCCGCGGAAATGCCATTCACTGTCGCCGTCGCACGGCCATTGGCCGCCACCGTGTTGTACGTTCCGCTGAACTTGCCGTTATTGGTGAGAGTGCCATTATCCAGCTCGCTTTGGAACAAGGTGAGATTGCCATTGCCGTCGACATTGATCCAGCCCACGCGGTCCACATAGGCTTCGGCAGCGAAATTCAGACCGTCCATGAAAAACGCATACTGCCCGCTGAGCGAAGCATTGGAGAACGAAGTCGTCGATTGCAACTGCGCAATCCCGTCCTCCGCCTTGGTCGTGTCGTCGGAGATAAAGTAAGCCAGCGACGGGCTTACCAGCCAGTAAACCTGTTGCGTAGTCGTGCCGATGCCAGGAGCAAGCGTAACTGCGACTCTCCCATTCGTCTGCACAGAATAGGCGCCTCCGGTCAATGGAGCGCCCACTCTGACCTGCATTCCCGCTTGCACGGAGTCGTATATTCCTCCCGTCACCGCGCCATTGCTAACGACCAGCTGACCTACAGTCGCGACGTCGTTGTAGTTGAGGGTTCCACCCACTGCGTCATCGCCGCGGCTCCCAAAGGCGTAGCCTCCAGTGAACGATGCAGTCGTAAACGGAGCTCCGGTTTGCAAAGCCGCCCGCCCGATGCCCACCGCTGTCGCCTCGTTCAGCAGAAACCGAATATTGTTGCTATCCACAATGTAATAATTGAAGGATGTCGTGCCAAGGCTGTCGGCGAAGCTGCCGCTGCCACGCCCAGTCGATCCAGCGGTCGTGGAAGGCGCGGTTAAGCTGCCGGTTGTAATTGCGAGTGGAGCTCCGGTGCCGTTGTCGAATGAGCCGCCTTGAATCACGTCCGCGCTACCGCTAACCACCCCGGAGGAAACGATCATCTGGCCAACCATGCTGTTCAGGCCCAACGCCGCTCCTACAGGGTGAATCCTGAAGGCATAACTGCCGCTGGGAGTTGTGCTGGCGGCGGTCGCATCCTGCTGTTCAGCCACGCCGTAGGCGTTCAGGGCATCGGCTTCTATTAAGTAGAACTTAGATCCACTGGCCAGCGTGATGTAAAAGTTCAAATTGTTGCTGGAAACGCCGTCGAAGATCAGGCTCAGCGTGCCAGTTCCGTCACCGCTGATTGCGTAAGTGCCGGTCGACGTGGACGTGCTGATGCCCGACGCTCCTTCGGTGAAGTCGTCGGTTCCGCTAGTGACGTTGCCGTTGCCGTCCACTGTGAACACGCCAGCTTCCCGATACGGATTGTTGGTATTAAGGTCAAAGCCGCTGATGGTGTAAACATAGGTCCCGCTCAGACTCGCATTTGAGAATGAACCCGTGCCTCCACCGCCCCCACCCCCGGCTCCCGAAGGCCCCCCGCCGCCGCAGCCGAAGAGGAAGAACAACGCAGAGAGTGGGAGGGCAAGGAACAGTTTTTTCATGGCAATTAAGCGGAAACCGCAGACTCCTTATATAAGTTTCTTGGTCGTTCGGTTAGAACCCAAATCGCGGCAATAAGTTGCTGTCGGGTTCCGATTTTTGCAGCCTACGTTAGAATCCTAAGCAGGCTCTCATCGAGCGTAACCGCATTCATGATCGATCAAACCATCTTGCATTACCGTATCACCAGCCGCCTGGGAAGTGGCGGCATGGGAGTGGTTTACGAGGCACAGGATCTAACCCTGGGCCGCCGTGTGGCGCTCAAATTCCTGCCCCCCGACTTGGCCAAGAATGCATCCGCCCTGGATCGCTTTCTGCTAGAAGCCCGCGCCGCCTCCGCCCTGAATCATCCGAATATCTGCACCATCTACGCGGTCGAGAATAACGACGGCCAAACCTTCATCTCAATGGAGCTGCTCGAGGGCCAGAGCCTCGACGTGAAGCTCAATACCGGAGTGCTGCCGCTTGATCGTGTGCTCGACATCGCGATTCAACTTGCCGAAGCCCTGGACGCAGCCCACAGCAAAGGCATTGTCCATCGTGACATCAAGCCCGCGAACATTTTCGTCACCCAGCGTGGCACCGTAAAAGTTTTGGATTTCGGATTGGCCAAGCTGACGCAGGCTTCACAGCTCGCCATGGAAACCATCGCGACCCAGACCGGCCCGATGCACCTGACCACTCCAGGTTCGACCGTCGGCACCATCGCTTACATGTCGCCGGAGCAGGCGCGAGGTGAAGAACTGGATACGCGCACCGATCTTTTTTCTTTCGGCGCCGTCATCTATCAAATGGCCACTGGACAGTTGCCGTTTACCGGCAACACCTCGGCGGTGGTTTTCAGTGCGATTCTCGATCGCGATCCGCTGCCCGCTTCGCAGCTCAATCCCAACCTGCCGCCTCGCTTGCACGAAATCATAGAGAAACTATTAGAAAAAGACCGCGACCTGCGCTACCAATCCGCCGCCGACCTGCGCGGCGACCTGAAACGCCTTAAGCGCGACAGCGATGCCAAGCGCCTGACCGGCTCATCTGGTGCACAACCAGTGGCGAGTTCCTCGGCGCAGCAACTGACTGCGACTTCAGTTCCAGCGGCCCCGTCCCGCGCCGCGGCAGCATCCAGCTCGGCCATAGTCACCGCTGCATCGCAAAACAAAACGGTCACCGGGGTCACCGCGATACTCGCGCTGATCGTCCTGGCCGCGGCCGCCTACGGCATTTACACCCTCGTAAACCGCAAGCACCCCGCGCCTTTCCAAAACATTTCCTTCAAGAAAATCACCGACACCGGCAAAGCCTCGCTGGTCGCCATGTCCCCCGACGGTCGCTACATCATGAGCGTCATGCGCGACAACGGGCAGGACAGCCTCTGGCTACGCAACGTGCCCAGCAACAGCGATACCCAGATCGTGCCGCCCTCGCCCGCGACCTACATCACGCTGCGCTTTTCGCCTGACGGCAACTACCTCTACTTCGAACGCAGCGAGCCCGGCGAGCAAGCCTACCGCACGCTCTATCGCGAGCCCGTCTTAGGAGGCTCGGCGGAGAAACTAATCAACGATATCGACTCCAATATTTCTTTTTCCCCTGACGCTCGCCAGTTCGCATACATCCGCGGCAACAATCCCGAGCCCGGCAAGTTTCAGCTGCTCATCCACAACCTCGACTCGGGCGACGACAAGGCCCTGGTGACCGCGCCCCTCAGTGCGGATCTGCAGGAGCCGGCATGGTCGCCCGACGGCAAGGTGATCGTCTGCGCCACCTTAAATGCGGGCGACGCTCTGGGTGGATTGGTCGCCGTCGATGCCAAGACCGGAGAACAACATCTCTTCTTCAGTTCGAAAGAATTCGGATTGTGGCACCCAGTTTGGCTGCGCGACGGCAGCGGCCTGCTGGTCATGACGCAATTTAGCCACAATCAGATTGCATTCGTTTCCTATCCTGACGGCAAAATGCTGCCCGTCACCCGCGACACCAATAACTACGCCGATTACAGCCTCGCCGGCGACGATCGTACTCTCGCCACGGTGCTCTCGGAAAATCACTCGACTCTATCAACAGGGGCGGCCAATGCCGTGCAAGAGTCCGGTCTGCGCCAGGTTCTAGGCTCGGGAACCATCTACAGTTTCACCTGGATGAAGGATGGAAGGATTGCAGCTAGTACCGAATCTTCTCAGTCTACGTTCGACGTCTTCGATCCAGCCACAGGTACGAAGTCGTCTCTCGCCACACAAAATGGTTTTGTCGTCGATCAAGCCTCAGCCTGCGGCGATGGCCGTTACATCACATACCTTCGAGTGACTTTGGGCGCGAAAAGCGTGCTCAACATCTGGCGCATGGATGCATCCGGAGGCAACTTCAAACAGCTATCTCTTGGAAAATTAGATCAGCACCCGCAATGCTCTCCCGACGGCAGGTTCGTGGTATTCGAGAATCAGTTGGACGACGGCGCTCTCATGCGCGTACCCATCGACGGTGGCGACGCGGTTCGCATCTCCAAAGAAATCGTCACTGAATTCGCTATTGCGCCCGACAGCAAGCATCTGGTCTACGGCGGCTACGAACACGTCGATGAGCACAAAGAAAGGCTACTGCTGGCCAATGTCGAATCCGGGGCGATCGAACGCTCCTTCGACTTCCAGCAACCGCGAACGGGCCATCTTCAGTACACTCCAGACGGCACCGCAGTAGCGTACCCATTCCGCACCGGCAACGCGGAAAACCTCTGGGCGCAACCGCTCGACGGATCTCCGGGCAAACAGCTAACCCAATTCACCTCGGAGCACATCGGCGCATTCCACTGGTCGACGGACGGCAAACAACTCGCCATCGTCCGCGGCCACACCGAATCGGACGTAGTGCTCATCCGCGATCAGCAACCGTAGCTAACCCGACTCATGGCTCCACTCCAAAAGTTATCCCGACCGTAGCCGTTCTTCTTTCGGAGGGAGAGCCTGCCCTGAGCCTGTCGAAGGGGATCTGGCGTGTAGTAAGGCTCATCTGCGCTCTACACCGCAGGCATAGTGCGCAATCATCCCTTCGTAGACGGCAACAAACGCACCGGCTTCGTCGCGGGCGTCCTTTTTCTGGAACTCAACGGCTTCGATTTCGAGCGACAGAAGAAGGCGCCACCCAAGCCGTGCTGGACCTAGCGGCGAGTAAGATCGACGAAATCGTTTACGCCGAGTGGCTGAGACAGAACTCGAAGAGCAGGAAAAAACGTTAGAATTCCTAAGAATCTGGCCCAGATTGAGGTACTCTCGACTCCCATCCATTTAGGGTCTACAATCAAACTCGTTCAAGCAATACAGGCTCTATCCGCCTTTATGCGGAGGGGCACTGGAGGAAACTGTGAGTCTCATCCCGATTGGCGATCCCCGCCAAAAAGTGACGGTCGCGTCCCTTCGCGAACGCAAAGTCCAGCAACAACCCATCACCTGTCTAACCGCCTACGACTACGCCAGCGCCCGCCTAGTCGACCAGGCCGGAATCGACATCGTTCTGGTCGGCGATTCTCTCGCCATGACCATGCTCGGCTACGAAAACACTCTATCCGTCACCGTGGACGAAATGTTGCACCACGTGCGCGCCGTCCATCGCGCCGTAAAGCATGCGCTTTTGATCGCCGACATGCCCTACGGCTCGTATCAGGTCGATGCGCAGCAGGGTTTGGCGAATGCGGTGCGGTTCGTCAAAGAAGCGGGCGCGGAGGTCGTCAAAGTCGAAGGTGGCGAAAAGCGCGCCGACCTGATTCGCCGCATTATCGACGCTGAGATCCCGGTCGCAGGCCACATCGGACTCACGCCGCAATCCGTCAATTTGATGGGCGGATATAAAGTGCAAGGCAAATCGCTGAACGCCATCGAACAGCTCATGCGCGATGCGGTCGCACTTGATCGCGCTGGTGTCGCTTGCATCGTCTTGGAAGGCATCCCGCGCGAAGTCGCCGCGATGATCACCGCCGAAGTGAAAACTCCCACCATCGGCATCGGCGCCGGCGTGGGATGCGACGGACAAGTCCTCGTCTTCCATGACATCCTGAATCTCACCTTCGCCCCGTCGGCGAAGTTCGTCCGCCGCTACGGCGACGCCGCCGAATTAATCACGCGGGCCGTACAAGCATTTCGCGCGGATGTGATGTCACGCCACTATCCCTCCGAAGACGAGTCCTATCATCTCCCCAAAGAAACGGCAGCGGCGTTGGAGGCCGTCCTCGAACGCAAACGCACGATGCGGCGTTAGCGTCGAATCGCTAAAATGGGGATGATGAAACGCCGCTCGCTCGCCAGTCTATTGTTCGCTCTAGGATTGCTTGCCGGATGCAATCGCTCCACTCCGGCTTCGAAAGCTCCCGATCCCTCAGCACTCTTGCAAAACATTCCCGACGCCGATCCCAAGGCTTACGCCGGAATCGATGTCCAAGCCTGGAAGAATCCTTACTTGATCGTCAAGCCGGATGGCATTGCGATTCTGGATATCGCGGACAGCGAAGAGCGCCTCATCAAGCCCGAAGAGTTGCCACAAGAATTAGCCAAACTACCGCAGTCTGCGTGGCCCTACGGACGGGTCGTCTCCGCTACCATGAGCGGCAATCCCGATACAGAGGATGGCAAGGCAACCTTGCGCAAGAATCGCGCGCTCGTCTCCGGCACGCTCAAAGACCTGCACATTTACATCAACTGGGTCTCGTCCTCTTAGCACTCCACTCATGCAAATCATCCCAACCATTACAGAAATGCGCTCGGCGCTGTGGACATCGCAACAGCGCGAACGCATCATCGGGTTCGTCCCCACCATGGGCGCGTTGCATGAAGGCCACTTATCGCTCGTCCGCGCCGCCAAAGAAAAGTGCCACGTTGTCGCCGTCTCGATCTTCGTCAATCCCACCCAATTCGCACCCGGTGAGGACTTCACCCGCTATCCCCGCACCTTCGATGCCGACTGTACCGCGCTTGAAAAAGAAAAGATAGACTTCCTCTTCGCGCCCTCAGCCGAAGAAATGTACCCACCGGGAGCGACCACCTATGTGAAAGTCGAAGAAATCGCCGACCGGCTCTGCGGACGCTCCCGTCCCGGCCACTTCCGCGGCGTAGCCACAGTCGTATCGAAACTCTTCAACATCGTCCAACCCGACTTCGCCTTCTTCGGACTCAAAGACGCCGCGCAATTCGCCGTCATCCGCCGCATGGTGCGCGATCTCAATATCCCTGTCGAAATCGTCGGCTGCCCCATCGTCCGCGAATCCGACGGCCTCGCTATGAGCTCGCGCAATGTTTATCTCAGCGGCGAGGAACGCCGACAAGCCCTCGTACTCTCGAGAGCTCTGAAAAACGTTGAGGAGAGTTTCCATGCAGGCGAATGCGACACCCAGAAATTAATTGCCCTCGCAAACCAAGTCATCGCCGCCGAGCCCGCGGTTCGCCTCGACTATTTCGAAATCGTCGATCCAGACTCCCTCAAGCCGCTTTCCACAATCGGTGACCAACCAGCTTTGGCCGCCGTCGCAGCCTTCGTCGGCAACACACGCCTAATCGATAACACGCTGCTCCACACAAAAGCTCTGTCATCCTGAGCGCAGTAAGCGCAGAGCGAAGCGATGAGCCTACGCAGTCGAAGGACCCCTACCGCACTCGTGAATGTAGGCGCGAGCGTCCCTGCTCGTGCCGCACTACAAAACCTTCGGCCCCGACACAAACCAATTCCCCGGAACAAAGTATCGCAGCGGACGCTCCGCCGCCTTCGTGATCCCAATTCGAACGCTGGCCGCAATCTTTGAAGGATGAAATCCATCGTCCAGCACAACTAAATCGGATGCCGCGCTGGTCAAGTCCTTCCCATTGTCTCGTTCGCGCGTAATCCCCAAAGCCTGAGATAGATTGCCGGGGCCGGAAGTCAGCCGCCTCGCATCGCGGTCGTTCGATAAAACAATTCCTCGTGCGGCAGACATCTTTTCGATTCCCTCGATCGGTTCGCCGGCGCGAAACAACACCGCCCCAGCGCGTCCGACCGGCCAACAGGAAACGTTGAGACACCAATGATTGCCATAGATGAAGTAAACGTAAACAAATCCCGGCGGCCCAAACATGATGGCATTGCGCGCAGTCAGCCCGCGATAAGAGTGCGATGCAGGATCGGTCTTACCCAGATAAGCCTCAACCTCAACGATGCGCGCAGAGAGCGGCCCTGACTTCTCACGCCGCACGAGAACCTTCCCCAGCAATGCGCGCCCCACCGTGCGCGGATCACGGATGAAGAACTCGCGCGTCAAAAGCTTCGCGCGACTCAGGCCGACGCCTTCATCGCAGTCTTCAAGTACGCCATCACTTCATCAGCATGGCCTTCCGGTTTCACTTTCTCGAAGATGTGCGCAATCTTTCCATCCGGGCCGATGATGAATGTCGTCCGCGCGACGCCCATGACTTTCTTGCCGTACATATTCTTCTCGACGAAAACGCCATACGCTTCGGCAACTTTCTTTTCGTCGTCGGCCAGCAGCGTGAACGGCAGATCGAATTTTTCTTCAAACTTCTTTTGCGCCTTCGAGGTGTCAGGCGAAATTCCGAATACAACCACGCCGGCCTTTTCGATCTTCTTATACCTATCGCGGAACTCGCAGGCCTCGATGGTGCAGCCCGGCGTGTCGGCACGTGGATAAAAATACAGCACCACCCACTTACCGCGATAATCTTTGAGGGCGATGGGTTCGCCGTTCTGGTCGGGCAAAGTAAACTCGGGCGCTTTAGAATTGACTTTCATGGCTAGACATTCTCCTTGTCGTTTCAAGTTATATCGCAGTCCGCTCTGCCTCGTCATCCTCGCTTTGCTTCTCGCGAAAATTGGCCCCGCCCAGGTTACCCGCCGTGAAAAGACGTCGCCCGGCCCGCGCGCCATCGGCCTGCTGCAAATCCCGCCCAAAGGCAAGGCTCACTTGATCCCGATCGCGATCCTGGTCGACGGACAATTCTTCGACGCCAGCGCCTACAAAGCCGCGCCGGTACCCTTCGCGCTCTACTCCGACACAGTCTACGAAGGTTTTCGCGACGGTGTCTCCCAGGGACTGTTCACCGTCGCCGGCGCCCTCCAGGGCCCGGACAACTCATGGCTCGGCGAAGGCACGTGGCGGACGGAGGACGAAGTCGCCGCTGCAGCCGCTAAGAAAAAGAAAGTGTCGTCGATCCCGCGTGGCATGGGCGATGACGATGGACGCCCTCACTTGAAGCGCGCTCCAGGCTCCGAATCGACAACCAGCGATTCTTCCGCGAGCAAAACAACGGCGACGCCCGCTCCGGCCGCTCCTCCGCCGGGCCCGACAAGCACGAGTGCCGGCACAACCCCCGCGCCTATGCCGGCACCAGCCCCGGCGCCCACCGCCTCAACGACCGCAGCAAATCCCAACGTCGATCCCGACGACGCTGACCCCAACCGCCCCGCACTGAAACGCGGCAAGCAAGATTCGAAACCAGAGATCATCACTCCTACGCCAGTTTCCGTGAGTCTATCGAAACCGAAGCCCGGCGCAACTTCCGCGACAGACAAATCGGCCTTGAGCGCCGCCGCGCAAATACAAGTCTTCCCCGCCATCTCAGACGCCCACACCGTCGAATCGCACACCTACGAATTCATCGCCAAGCAAGACGAACTAGATCTTTTCCGCAAAAAGATGCTGGACTTAGCGAAAATCGAAGTGCAGGCAAAACTGAAACCATCCCCCGCACAGAGTACAAACGTACCTGAACCCGCACCCAGAAAGGTCACCACAAAAACCTCCGCAACTCATTCGAACATCGATTTCAAGAACGTCCAACTGCGAGTCTTCGACCTCAACAGCAGCAACGAGCCAGTCTTGATTCTCACCACCATCGCCGCTGCGCCCGGCACTTCGAAGTCCCCAACTCAAACTCTCTACTTAACTCTCGTCGCACGCGAAGACCTGTACGGAGATCTGCACAAAGCCTTCTCCAATATCACCGACGATGCCCATCTCGACGTGATCCCCCGCCTCGAACTCATCGACGCGGTGGACGCCGACGGCGACGGCCAAGGCGAGCTCCTCTTCCAGCAACACTACGCCGCAGGCAGCACCTATTTGATTGACCGCGTCATGGGCCAGCAGTTGTATCCTCTGTTTGAGGGTAAGCTGGCGCAGCCTTAGCGCCGAGCCTGACCCGCTGTCAATCTGTTACTCTGCATCCAACAACTTAGGGGGATTTCACATTTCACCGCATACGCGTCGTGAGTTTTTGCAATCCGCCCTGGGGGCAACCGCTCTTAGCGCGATCTCCGGCAGCGCACAAGCTAAAATCCTCGCAGCCATGCAGACCGCCGCACTTGCCCCGGTTCATTTTCCCGAGACGTTTTTCTGGGGCGCATCCACCGCCGCTTACCAGATCGAAGGCGCATGGAACGAGGATGGCAAGGGCGAATCCATCTGGGACCATTTTTCTCACACCCCCGGCAAGATCAAGAATGGCGACACCGGAGACGTGGCGTGCGATAGTTATCACCGATATCTGGAGGACATTGCCATCGCCCGTTCGGTAAACCTCAACAGCTATCGCTTTTCGCTCTCGTGGCCGCGTCTTCAACCCACCGGCTCGGGCATCCTGAACGCTAAGGGCCTGGACTATTACAGCCGCGTGGTCGACGCCCTGCTCGAATCCAAAATCCGCCCGTTAGTTACGCTCTATCACTGGGACCTTCCGCAAACCTTAGAGGCCGCCGGAGGATGGCCCAATCGCGATACTTCCGCTCGCTACACCGACTACGTCACCGCCGTCGCCAAGGCTCTCGGCGATCGCGTCTCTGACTGGACGCTCTTCAACGAGCCCGCCGCCTTCACCAGCAAGGGATATCTTGACGGCGTTCACGCCCCTGGCAAGAAAAGCATTCACGATTTCCTCCGCGCCACGCACGTCGTCAACATCGCGCAGGGCCAGGGATTCCGCGCCTTGAAAGCCGCGCGTCCCAATGCCCGTGTCGGTTCGGCATTTAGCATGTCGCCTTATGAACCCGCGACGAATTCTCCGGAAGACAAAATCGCCGCCGAACGCGCCCACGCTATCGCCAACATCTGGTTCCTCGACCCCGCGCTGAAAGGAAAATATCCCGAAGCGTTTCCCGTGTTCCCCGCGTTCCTCATGGGCATTAAGCACGGCGACATGGACCTCGTCCGCGCGCCGCTCGATTTCATCGGCATCAATCTCTACTACCGCAACATCGCGGCCGCGCCTACCGCACGCGAGCGCACCTTCGATCCCAAGCTATGGATTTTTCCTGTGAAGATGTCCGCCGCCAAGCAAGGCCCGCTCACCGGCATGGGATGGGAGATCTGGCCCAAGGCGATGTACGACATGGTCACGCGCATCACCCACGACTACAATCGCCCCGCCATCGAAATCACCGAAAGCGGATGCGCCTTCCCCGACGCAATCGCCCCCGACGGCCAAGTCCACGACGCACGACGCCAGCAATATCACCTCGACTACCTGCGCGAACTGAGCCGCGCCATTCAGGATGGCGCCGACGTCCGCAGCTACCACGCCTGGAGCCTGCTCGACAATTTCGAATGGGATGAGGGCTACAGTCAACGCTTCGGCCTGACCTACGTAGACTTCAAGACCCTGAAGCGCACCGTGAAGGATTCGGGCAAGTGGTACGCCCAGGTCGCCGCGACGAATACGGTGGCGTGACGGAACCCTACCGCTGCGTCAGTACCATCTCACCATTCTCCACTTTGAACCCTCCAACGTTATCAGGAAGCTTTAGCTTGTCGCGCTGCTCACCCAGCTTCTTCTGTAGCGCATCATTCACCAGCGACACCGGAACTTCCAGATCGCCAACCTTAAACTCCGTAGGATCGAATGTCGCATAGCCATCTTTGGACGCAAGATGTCCCTCCAGCGTGACCCACACCGGCTTGCCCGCAATCTCAGTCAGAAACTGCCCTTTGGCCAAGTCGCCTTCGAAGCTAAGCTGGTAATCCTTGACATCGGCCTCTCCGGGGGCAAAAGCCGCGTCCGGCCCGGACGCAGAAGGCTCTTGCTGGGCTAGTTGCGGAGAAACAACGACCCCACCCGACTGCGCAGCGGCCCCAGACTGCTCAACAGACGCCTGCGCAACAGCCCTCTGCGCTGTCTGCGGCACTGCCGCCGCCGGAATCGTCTTCGCCGCTTCAGCCAGCGCCGCCCGCAATTCGTCCGCGCTCAAATGCACCTCCACCGGAGGCTGCCCCGGCTGCGTGGGCTTCTCCAACTGCTCAATCTTGGTCTCGAACGACTGCGCATTCGCCGCCTGCGCTGCCGGACTCACCGGAGCCGCCACCGGCTGCGGTCTCTTTAGCACCAGCACAATGGCCACAAGCGAGGCGACCAACGTCGCGACACTCACAATCCGATCCAGTTTCCATTTCATAGGCGCGCTCCTCGGGCCAAAGCGATTTTAGCCTATATAAAGTGTAGATACGCCTGGATCGACACATTAGATTACGTAAGCCTTTGGCCAACGGCACGAAAATGCCGTCCGACCAGTCTGTTACGAAACTCGAGGCCAGCGCCCATAGTGGGATAAGACTCACCTCAGCCGCGAAGCGGCGGCATTGGGAAAGCCCGGCACGGCAGTGCCGGGACGGCAGAAGCAGAGCAAATCGAGTCCGCTTTAGCGCACGGCACGAGTTTCGTTACCACCGCCCTGGAAGCCCTCTACCTCTTCAACTCCCCAGGCCAATTCTGCACCAGGGTCAACGGATCGCTACCTTCCTTCAAATTTCCGCTGTTGATAAGAAACTTCTTCCCATCCCCGGTCACATCGTAGGGGCCAAACTCGCGCTGAATGCCCACAGCCTGAAACAGCGCATGAGGAACGCCCAGCCGGACCGCACCGCCGGACGCGTCCACGTCCACCGCTACCAAATTATCCGCAGCATCAAGAAAGAACACTTCCTTGCCGTCCCTCCGCCATTTCGCCCACGTTCCTCCATCGTTGGAAACCTGCCACTTGGCGCCTCCGCCGGGAAAAGCCGTGATGTAAATTTCCTTGCGTCCAGACTCATTGCTTTGGTAAGCCATCCACTTACCGTCGGGCGAAACACTCGCCCACCGTTCCTCGAATGCATCCTGCGCGATCGGAAACGGCTTGCCGTCACCGACTAACGGCAGCGCCCAGATGTGGAAGCTGCTCTCGCTCTTGGAAACTTTCTTGTCATAGACCAGATAACGCCCGTCGGGAGAAAAACCCGTCGGGAATTCAAACCCATCCCCGTCATCCAACACCACCCGCTCGCTCCCGCTACCGTCCGCGGTTTTGGCAGAAATGTGACTCGTCCCCGCGCCCGAGGAGTAATAAACCGTCTTTCCGTCGGGCGTCCACACCGGATAACTTTGACTAAACGGGCCGAAGGTCAGGCGAGTGCTGGTTCCCCGCGTCAGATCGAAGAGCCATAAATCCGAAATTCCCTGCGCCCCCGCGAAAATCGTCACCGCCAGCCGCTTGCCATCGGGCGAGAGTCTTGGATCGATATAACGATCCGACCGCGCCATGGATCCGAGTTCTTTCCCGTCCCGGTCGCGCCACACCAGGTTCCAGCCACCCGAAATTTCCCCGGATTGATAGACCAACGTACCCGTATCCGCAGCCGAAAATATCGGCCGCACCGTCGACCCGCTAATGGCTACCTGCTCCGCGATGGCCTCCGGCTCGCCGCTCACTTCCGTGCGACGCGGATCGAAGACCTGCGCCATCAGGGTCTGGCCACGCATGAAGAGAATATGGCCCGAGGCGTACGCCGCCGCGGTCTCGCTCTTCATCAGCACTTTCGCCTGTAGCGTTCCCAGTTCACCGATGTAAACCACAGGCGACTGCGCCGGACGAGAAGTGCGCGACCAATACAGAAAGTGCTTTCCATCGGGCAAAAAGAACGGCCAGCGATGGCTATTCTCCGCTTGTGAGGCATCCAGTTTGGACGCAGGTTCAGGCGTTCCCCCGTCTGCGGACACGCGCCACAATCCGTCAGTAGAGGATGGCGTAAACACGATCACGCCCGCTTTGCTCCACGCGCCTCCGCGCCCGCTAACGCTGTCGCATATAACCTGCGGTGGGCCTCCGTCGACGCCGATCTTCTTCAATTTGCCTTGCGCGAAATATCCCAGGTAGCGGCTATCCGGAGACCAGAAGGGATAGATGGCGTCATCGGTTCCATTCAAAAGCTGTGCATTCAGGGATGTCAGCGATCGCACGTACAACAGAACCTTGCCCTTGTCGTCGCGAGCCGTGAATGCCAGCCGCGTACCGTCAGGCGACAGCACCGGAGGACCCGATCCGGGCAATATCGTAATGAACGCAGTGCCTGTCGGCGGCAGGATAGAGGAACGCACCACTGCTACATCCTTAGGGCTGTGCCAAACATAAGCCGTCGCAATGCCTAACGCGATCAGAACCGCGAAACCCGCGACCAGCCATGGAATCCTCGAACCGGACGATCCCGGTGCCTGCGTGGCCACGCTCTCCACACCAGCGCCTGCCAAAGCTTCCAACTGAATCCTGACATCATGCATGCAGCCATAACGCTGCTCGGGAGTCTTCGCCAGACATCGCCCCACGGTCTCATCGAGTCGCGGCGGGGAACCCGGCCGTACCGCGCTGACGCGCTCCGGTTCCTTGTCGAGGATCGCCCCCAGGACACTAAACTGCGATTTCCCTTCAAACGCGCGCCGCCCCGTGACCATCTCATACATCACGCAACCAAAACTGAAAATGTCCGATCGCGCATCGGCTTCCCCACCTTGCAATACTTCAGGCGCCATATACTGGAACGTTCCAACGATCGTTCCTTTTTGCGTGAGCGGCTGTGCGGGCGCGCTCAAGGCAGCTACACTCATAGTGGGCGTGTGGGAGCTTGATCCGGATGCAGCGCTCACTCCTGGCGCCGGCTTAGCCAACCCGAAATCCATCAGCTTCGGCCCATTATTGGTGAGCATAATGTTGGCAGGCTTCAGATCGCGATGAACAATTCCTCGCATATGCGCTTTGTCGAGCGCCTCGGCAATCTGGATTCCAACCTTCAACGCTTCTTCTAACGGAAGCGCCCCGCGATGCAACCGATCGGCAAGAGTCTCGCCTTGGAGATGCTCCATGACGAGAAAATCCACGCCGTCTTGCGAACCAATATCGTGCAGCGTGCAAATGTGTGGATGATTCAGAGAAGAGATAGCCCGCGCCTCGCGCTCCATGCGCTGTTTAAGGTCAGGGTCGGAAGAAAGGTGCGCCGGCAAAACCTTTATAGCGACGTCGCGCCCCAGACGGGTATCGCGAGCCCGATAGACTTCACCCATGCCGCCCGCCCCCAACGGCGCAATGATTTCGTAAGGGCCAAGTTTAGTGCCAGAAGTGAGCGCCATGTGTCGCGCAATTATAGTCGAGAGCAAGCGTTGCGGGGCCGCAGCGGAAGCGAAACCACTCTAGCCATCTAGCTTCTTAGCAAGCACCTCATTCACCATCTGCGGATTAGCCTGCCCATGGAACGCCTTCATCACCTGCCCCACAAAAAATCCGATCACAGTTTTCTTCCCCGCGCGGTACTGCTCCACCTGCTTCGGATTCGCAGCCATGAGTTCATCGATAATCTTCTCCAACCCAGACGTATCGTTCGATTGCTGAGGCCGTCCCTCTTCTTCATACACTTCAGGAAAATCTTTGCCCCGCTCAAAACTCAAGTCGTACATATCTTTGAGCATCGTGCCTGAGATCACGCCCTGCTCAACCAGGTCCGCGGAAAACGCCACACCCTTCATGGATATCGGAGACCGCTCCAAATCAATCCCGCGCTCTTTCAATCGCCCGGTAATTTCGCTCTGCACCAAGTTCGCCACGCGCTTAGGATTCTTTGCTACCCTCGCCGCTGCCTCGAATTGATCGGCGAACAATCGTGATGATGTCAGCACTCCTGCATCTTTCGCCGTAATGCCATACTCGCGCACCATGCGCTCGCGCCGCGCTTCGGGAAGTTCCGGTAAGCGCTCACGAATCGCCTCCTGCCACTTCGAATCGACTACGAGCGTCGGCAGATCAGGCTCAGGAAAGTAGCGGTAATCATGCGCCTGCTCCTTCGATCTCATGCTGTAGGTTCGGCCCTCCGTCGAGTTGTAAAGCCGCGTCTCCTGCACCACTCTCTCGCCGGACTCGATGACTTCAATCTGCCGCTGAATCTCATACTCAATCGCGTCGCGGATAAAACGAAAAGAATTCACATTCTTGATCTCAGCCTTAACGCCGAACCCCCGCTGCCCCAGCGGACGCACGCTGACGTTGGCATCACAGCGCAGCGAACCCTCTTCCATATTGCAGTCGCTGACCCCGGTATAAAAAATGATCCCCTTCAGCGCAGTCAAATATTCGAATGCCTCCTGCGCCGACGCAATCTCCGGCTCGCTCACAATCTCAATCAAGGGAACGCCACTGCGATTCAAATCGATCGCTGTAGACTCATCCGAGCCAGCGAAGCCTTCGTGAAGACTCTTGCCCGCGTCTTCTTCCAGATGAATGCGCGTAATCCCAATGCGTTTTTTTCCTGAGCCAGAGGGGATTTCAATAAACCCGCCCTCCGCCAGCGGCTTGTCATACTGCGAAATCTGGTATCCCTTCGGTAAGTCGGGATAAAAATAATTCTTCCGGGCGAACACCGACTGCTCATAAATGCGGCACCGCAAAGCCATCGCCGCCAAAGTGGCAAACTCAACCGCTTTGCGATTCAACACCGGCAGCGCGCCCGGCAATCCCAAGCAAACCGGACAAACATTTGTATTGGGAGGCGATCCAAAGCGAGTCGAACAAGAACAAAAAATCTTCGTCGCAGTGAGCAGCTGCACGTGCACCTCCAGCCCAATCACTGGCTCATAGCGGGCGCGAGCGCCAGTCGGCGCGTTCAACGAAGAACTCATCCAGAGATTATAGCTTCGGATGTGCAGCCGAAAGAGAGTTCAATGGCTGCCGGAAGAATTCAAGTACTTATCCAGCGAGATTTCGAAATACATCAACTCATTGCCTTTGGCGTCGTTGACGCCAGTCAGATAAAAATGCGCGCCCGCTAGCGGCGCCGCAATATCGGACACATCGAAAAACATGAATCCCGACTGCGTACTGTGCGGCTCAACCGCCTTCGCCGCGAATTGCGCGCGCTCGATTTCATCTTTAGTTTTCTGGCTGACCGCGCCCTTCACCTTGGTCGGCCAGGGCAGCGGCGACGCCTTGCCCGAAGTCGACGGCCGCGATAAACGTCGATACACGTCCTCTTGCGTGGACGGAGAAATCTTGGTGCGATCGCCCGTTTCCAATTGCGCATTCATATTGGCCAATGAAACCGGTTGATCGCCGTCGTTCGTGACGACAACAAAAATCGGCAACAACCCATTCTGCGGATAATTGACGGTGAAGATCTCCAACTTGTTGGGCGAGTCATAAGGATCAAGCCCGACCGCAACCGCCTCGGTCGGATGCTCGTCATGAGCCGGATAACTCTTCGCCGCGTGCGCCTCCGGCATCACGAACTGCTTGCCCGCCAGGCACACTCCGCCTAATAAAGCGATTGTCCCCAAAGCGAGCGCGGCCGCTCGAACCTTCATCAACTTCCTTCTCATAGTAGTGACCAGTTTATAGGATGCGCCTTCACAGTCGCGCATATGCAGTCCCGCCAAGATTAGAATGGCCTTTCCTTCATGCATCTGATTTACAGCGCGATATTGGCCGCGGCCCTATTGCTGAGTCTGCCCTACTGGCTCTGGCAAATGGCTCTCTATTCCAAATATCGCGATGGACTGCGGCAAAAGTTAGGGCACGTTCCGTCGCACTTAACCCGGGATTCCAAACCGGCAATCTGGATTCACGCCGTCTCAGTCGGAGAAGTCTTGGCGGTGAGTCGCCTCGCGAAAGAATTGCAATCTGAATTTCCTGAGTATCGCGTCGTGATCTCAACCACCACTCCAACCGGACAAAAGTTGGCGCGGCAACACTTCGGCAACGACAACGTCTTTTACTTCCCTCTCGATCTAGGCTTCGCGATCCGCCCCTATATCGAAGCCCTCCATCTAAGGTTGATCGTCATCGCCGAGACCGAATTCTGGCCGAACTTTCTACATCTCGCAAAAGCCAGCGGCGCAAACATCGCAGTCGTGAACGCCCGCATCTCCGACCGCTCCTTCCCTGGTTATCGACGATGGCGACGCCTGTTCTCCGTAATCCTTCGACCCGTCGATATCTTCCTCGCTCAGACCGGCGAAGACGCAAACCGACTCGCCTTGATCGGCGCACCCAAAGATCGTATTCAGGTATCCGGCAACCTAAAATACGATATTGAAATTCATCACCCAGCCAATGAGTCCAACATCGTCACTCGCCTGCGCACCTCCCTACAAGCAGGCAACGCCGGACCAACCATCGTCTGCGGCAGTACGGTAGAAGATGAAGAACGCCTGTTGCTAAGCGCGTTCCAGAACGTCGCCGCCACCCATCCCAACGCAGTCATGATTCTCGCGCCACGCCATCCCGAACGCTTCAACCAAGTCGCAAACCTGCTCGATGAACTGAAGATTTCCTTCGTCCGACGTTCGCTGTGGGATGGCGAACCAATCTGCCCTGGTGTTTTCTTGCTCGACGGCATCGGTGAACTCGCCGCCATTTACGCACTCGCGGATATCGCTTTTGTTGGCGGCAGCCTCGTCCCCCGCGGCGGACACAACATTATCGAACCGGCACAGCATGGCATCGCCATCGTCGTCGGCCATCACACCGAAAACTTTCGCGACATCCTATCCTTTTTCCAGCAGCGCAACGCAGTCCGCGTCGTCGTCCCCGCCGAACTGCCGCTGGCCTGGCTGGAATTGCTGGCCAATCCTGACGAACGCGCAGCCATGGGTCAACGCGCTCTGGAAGCGATGCAACTGCAGAAAGGCGCCACGGAACGCACGCTGCAAGCTCTGCGCCACCTATTGCATGGGGCCTTAACTTCCGTCGCAGGACGTCCATCATGACGTCAATACTCTCGGCGCTTTACGGCGTAGCAGTCGGCGCCCGCAACGCGGCATACGACCGCAAGATTCTTCGTCAGCATCATCTTCGAGGCCCGGTGGTTAGCGTCGGAAATCTGTCGGTCGGCGGCACCGGGAAAACTCCCTTCACCATCTTGTTGGGCCAACTCCTACAGGATCGCGGAATTCTTTTCGACGTTTTATCTCGCGGCTATGGCCGCAAAACAAGCGGAGTCAGACTGGTCGATCCCGACGGCTCGCCACATGACTTCGGTGACGAGCCCCTCTTGATCGCTCGTCGGCTACAAGTCAAAGTCATCATCGGCGAGAGTCGTTATCAAGCCGGTATCTTCGCCGAGAACGAATACGGCCCGCATCTGCACATTCTGGACGACGGCTTCCAACACCGCGACCTCGCCCGCAATTACGACATCGTTCTGGTCTCGGCAAGCGACCCGCATGATCAACTTCTGCCCTCCGGCCGGCTGCGCGAGCCCCTCTCTTCGCTGGGTCGGGCGGACGCGATCATAGTCAGCGACGACTCGGATAAAATCCTCCCTGTGAAATCGCCAGCCGTCTGGAAACTCCGCCGCGGCATCACTCTCGCGACCCCTCCGCAATACCCGGCCGTATTCTGCGGCATCGCCCGCCCAGAGCGCTTTATCGCGGAGTTAAAGGAATCCGGCGTGGTCCCCGTCGGGCAACATTTTTTCCGCGATCATCACTGTTACAGTGCCTCCGATATTGACAAATTACTCACGCTCAAACAAAGCTCCGGAGCAACCGGTTTCATCACCACCGAGAAGGATGCCATCAACTTAGGCGGTCTTCGCTCCTCGTTGGAGCCAATGTGCGTCGTCGCGGTTACGATGGCGCTGGAAGATTCCGCCGGATTCATCGATGCGATGCTTGCCGCTATCGAAACCCGCAAACCTATTCCGCGAGTCAAGTAAGTTCTTGATGGCGCGGCCCACGCCTGCGCAAAGACGTGAGAAAATCGCAGTATACAAACATGAGCAACCCGCAATCCGCGCGGCTCAAACAAATCGTGGAACGATTTTCCACGATCACGATCACGGTGCTCGGTGACCTCGTCGCCGACGAATTCGTCACTGGAGAAATCTCGCGCATCTCCCGCGAGGCCCCGGTTCTCATCTTGCAACACCGCGAAACGACCATCGTCCCCGGCGGAGGCGCAAACGCCATCAACAATCTCGCCGACCTCGGTGTGCGCGTTCTTCCCGTGGGCCTTTTGGGCGACGACAACGCAGGCAATCGGTTACTTCAATTGTTTCGCCAAAAAAAGATTTCGATTACCGGGATCGTTCGCGACAAGAATCATCCCACGGTCACGAAATCGCGCATCATGGCTGCCATGCCGCACACCTGGCGACAGCAGGTGGTTCGCGTCGACCGCGAACCCGAAATCCAGCCGAGCACAGAAACCGAAAGCAAACTAATCGGCTTCGCCAGGCAATTCAGCAATGACTCGCATGCTGTATTGATCTCCGATTACGGATATGGCGTGGCCACGCCGGAGCTCGCAAAACAACTTCGTGGGAAAAAGAAATCTCTAACCGCCCCCATCGTTCTCGATTCACGTCATCGCATGTTGCAATATTCCGGCGTCACCGCAGCCACGCCGAACGAATCGGAGGTCGAAGAAGCTCTCAAGCGCCGCATCGGACAAAGCTGGCCCAACCTTTGCGCCGCCGCCGAAGAAGTCATGTCGCGCATGAAACTTCCCTCCCTCGTCATCACTCGCGGACGCGACGGCATGGCCGTATTCTCACGCAAGTCCGATCCGGTAGACATTGCGATCTTCGGCAGCGATGAAATCGCTGATGTCACGGGCGCGGGCGACACCGTCATTGCGACATTCACCGCAGCTCTGGCAGCTGGCGCAACCCCGCAAGAGGCGGCCCATCTGGCCAACTACGCCGGAGGCATCGTGGTGATGAAGCGCGGCACCGCGACCGTCACCCGCGCCGAACTGCTCGCCGCCATAGAAAATTCTCCGCCGATAACACGCTCGCATCCGAGAGTATGACCATGGCGAAAAAAACATTCGGCCGCGAAGAAATCCGCGAACAGGTAGTCCGCTGGCGCGAGTCAGGCGATCGCATCATCCTCGCCAACGGCTGCTTCGACATTCTTCACGTCGGCCACGTACGCTATCTCAAAGCCGCAAAAGAACTCGGCGGCCGCCTGATTGTGGCCATCAACTCTGACTCGTCTGTGCGCACTCTCAAAGGCGAAGGACGGCCCGTCACCACAGAACAAGAACGTGCTGAAGTTTTATCCGCGCTGGCCGATGTCGACGCGGTTGTCATCTTTTCAGAACCCGACCCGCGAAAACTCATCGAGGAGCTACGCCCCGACATCCAGGCCAAAGGCACGGACTATACCGTCGAATCGGTCCCAGAACGAGCCACCGTCGAGGCCTACGGCGGAGGCGTCGCCATCGTCGGCGATCCCAAAGATCACTCCGCCACCGAGATCATCCGCACATTACAAGGACCGAAGAGTTGTTAAGTCCGCCCGCTGCCGACGCGTCGCAGCCCATTCGACGCCTCTTAGTTGTCCGCATGAGTGCGATGGGCGACGTGATTCATGCCCTGCCCGCGGTCTCCGCTCTGCGTTGCGCGTTTCCCAATATCCACATCGGCTGGCTGATCGAGCGACGATGGCGAGCTTTACTATCATCTTCCAATCGAGATGGCCCGCGCGGTCCACGGCAGCCACTGGCCGATTCAATTCACGCCGTCGATACAAAAAAGTGGCGGAAGGAAATGTTTTCGCGGGCCACGAACCAGGAATTCTTCGCCGCGATCCGCGAACTCCGCCATCAACATTACGATGCCGCCATAGATTTTCAAGGCCTCCTGCGCTCCGCAATGTTCGCGAGATTTTCCCTCGCGCCGTGCCGCTACGGATTTGCCCAACCACGCGAGCACGCTGCGCGCTTTTTCTATACTGACTCAGTCCCGGCAACCGGAACCCACGTCATCGAGCAAAACATCTCATTGGCCTCAGCGTTTGCAGCGCACCCGCTCTCCCGCAGTCCATCCGAACTGCCGATTCATCCTGACGCCGAAGCAAGAGTCGCGCTTCGACTCGACGCCCTGGCAATCTCACGCTTCGCCATCCTCAATCCCGGCGCCGGATGGAACGCGAAGCAATGGCCTGCGGAACGTTATGGGCTAGTCGCGAGGGCTCTGTCGGGCATTGGATACGCAGCGCTCGTCAACTTCGGCCCCGGCGAGCAGTCGTTAGCCGACGCCGTAATCTCGTCCAGCGGCGGAACCGCTCATGCATTCCCCTGCACGCTGTCAGAACTGATCGCGCTCACTCGTCACGCTGCACTATTCATTGGTGGAGACACTGGCCCCATGCACCTCGCCGCCGTCTTAGGCATCCCCGTCGTCGCCATCTTCGGCCCCACCGATCCCGCGCGCAACGGCCCATTCGGCACCCGCAGCACCGTTCTTCGCGATCCTCTCAGCCGAACCGACCACAGCCGTCATGCTCTCGATCCCGGCATCGCGCGCATCACGGTCGATCAAGTCGTCTCCGCCGCCCAGAAACTTCTGGAGCCACTCAATGACTAATCGGCCATCGCCGCCAGTCTCATGGTCGCGAATCGCGCGCCGCATCCGCGTCCCCCTGGGATTCGTCTTCGCTGCGCTCTACGTATATTTAGCGCGGCCAACTCCACTCTCGATGCTGCTAGGTGTATGCATCATTCTTCCCGGTCTCGCTTTGCGCGCCGCGTCCTCGGGCCATGTGCGCAAGAACGAGACTCTCGCCACCAGCGGCCCCTACGCCCACACTCGCAACCCTCTTTATCTGGGATCGATTCTGATTGCGATAGGCTTCGCAGTCGCCGCCAGGAACTGGTGGATTGGAATCGTCATCGTCGTTTTCTTTCTCGCGATCTATCTCCCCGTGATTCGTGACGAAGAACGGTTCCTGACCGAACGCTTTCCCGAGTTCGTCGAGTACATGCGAGGCGTCCCGCGTCTAATCCCGCGCCTCACGCCATTCAGCAAACAGAACGTAGCATTCTCCTGGGATCTCTACCGTAAACATCGCGAATACAACGCCGCGCTGGGAGCGCTGGCGATCATGGCTGTCCTAGTCGGGAAGCTCTGGTGGACGCACCGATAAATTACTGCAAGCGAAAGCGTTCGTTCATCAAGCGCTGCAATCGTGGCTTATATAACAAGTCGTAAGCCAGCTCTTTGTCCGGAAACATTGCCAGCGCAGCCTTTTTTGCTCCCGCCGCCAGCTCCGCCGCTTCTTCAATCGTCAGGTTCGGGTCCTGTCCAATTACCTGCATGACCATGCCAATCATCGTCTGCAGTCGCCGAATCTTGCGAGCCTCTTCGTCACTCTCGAACACCACTTTGCTCTCGACCGAAGCCTGAAGTTGCTCCATGCTTCCTCGCTCCTCGCTTAGATGATGGCCTTGAGTCCATTGTGTCGAGAAGCGCGCCCAATTGCAATCGCACCAAAGTGACAGAAGTTCCCGAAGAGTTACAATCGAAGAGTGGCTTTCTTGGATTACTCAACAACGGAGATTACCCATGTCGAACCCCGCCGATTCGCCCGCCCAGACGCCCACCCCCAACGAACAGCTCGTCTGTGTCTTCGACGCTGAGCAGGAATCGGAGGTCATGGTCGTGCGCGGATTGCTCGAGTCCGCTGGCATCGATTGCGATCAAACCGGCATCGACGCCCCGCAAGACATTCTCCCCGGCGTCGGCGGCAACGTGATTCTGGTCCGGCAAGAAGACGCGGCTCGGGCGCGCGCGCTGATTGAAGAGTACCGCCACGTCCCCGGCGACGCCGACGTCTCAGACACCGCCGAATAGATCACGTAGGCGCGAGCGTCCTCCCTCGTGCGCCTTTGGATTGCTAGGGCTGTGCAGCTATGGTCACGTTGTTGCCATCCAGATAAAAACTTGTAGCCCCATCCAGATCGGTTCTGTACGTCGCCACCCCGGCCGCTTGCAGTCGTTGAAGCACCTCTATCCGCGGATGTCCATAAAGATTCCGAATCCCCACCGAAATCACCGCAAACGTAGGATGCACAGCCGCCAGCAGCGCAGGATTCGTAGACGTATCGCTGCCGTGGTGGCCAACTTTCAGCAGATCTGCGTCAGGGCGCTCGCGTGCGACCTCGGACTCCGTCGCGCGCTCAGCATCTCCTTCGAGCAAAGCTGAGGTATCGCGGTATGAGATTTTCATCACCAGCGATTCGTCATTGGCCTTATGCAGGGTGTTCGTGAACACCGGCGGTGCAAGCACCCGAAATCCCGCACCGCCTAGCACAAAACTCTCGCCCTCTTTCCGCCAAAGCAACAGAACCCCTTGGCTCCGCGCTTGCGTGAGTAGAACCTGCAATTCCGGCGAGGGCGAATCCACTCCCAACCAAAATTCTCGCGGATGAAAATTCGCTATCACCGCGCCCATCCCACCCATGTGATCGGCATGAGCGTGAGTCAATGCGACCACGTCGAGACGGCTAATTCCCCGCGCCCATAAGTACGAAGAAACCACATCCTCGCCGATGTCGAGTTCAGAATGAACCCATGAAGGAAAGCCGCCAGCGTCCACCAAAATAGTCTTGCCTTCCGGCGTGACCACAAGAATTGAATCCCCCTGCCCAACATCGATCGCGGTCACTTCCAACACCTTCGGCCTGACATCAGGGCGAGGCGGGACCATCGCAATCCAAAGCGCGCTACCCGCCAACGCGCTCACTCCAGCCGCCGCGAACCAACGCCGCCGCGAAAGCAACATCGCCAAGACAATCGCAGCCATTCCGAACGCGATCACCCAAGCTCCCGGCGTCGGTACGCGCAAATCCGCAATGCGATGTCCGCCCAACCAACGCACCGTCCCGGTGATCCCTTCGAGCGCATAACTGGCAATGGCCGCAGGAATTCTTGCAAGCGTAAGCCAAACAAAACTCACCGTCACAGCGAGCACCGCGGCAGGCATGAGGATCTGCAACAACGGAATAATTGCCAGATTTGCCGGCATCCCCAGCGCCGTGACGCGATGAAAGTAATACGCCATGGGCAGCGCCAGCCCTGCCTGCAAAATCGCCGAAACCATCACCAATTCAACCGCTCGCAGACCAAATCGGCAGCCTAAGTTAAGTGTTCGTAGGCTAATTCGCTCGGATAGAAATGGCTTGGCGGCATCGGCGATCATCCGCAAGTCCAAGCGAAATTGCGCCACCCGCGGAGCCAGATACCGGTCATAACCAGCCGCATTCAATTCGCGCAGCCCTCCTAAATAAGGCTGGGTCCATCGCTCTAAAATCGGTACGCAGACTCCAGCAACCAAAATGACGCACAAAAACGTAAGTTGGAAGCTGGCTCCAAACAGAGCCCGCGGATCGAACACCATAATCCCCAGCGCCGCCGCACCAATCGCATTCAACATGGCCTTTCCGCGATAGAGCAGTCGCGACCACAGATAAATCGCCATCATCAGTGTCGCCCGCCAAACGGGCGAACCTTGCGCCGTAAGCATGGCATAGCTCACCAACAGAATGATCGTGAACATCGTTGCTGCAATATCGCGTACACGCATTCGGCGGAGCGTCCAAAATATCGCGACTGCCAAGATCGTCACATTCATTCCAGAAACAACCAGTACGTGATACGTTCCCGAGCGCTGAAAATCCACGCGCGTCGAACGATGCAGAAAAGCTTCTTCACCCACCACGACCGCGTCCATCAGGCTCGACTCCGCCGTCGGCCACAACTTCTCGACGTTAGCAAGCACCGCACGGTGCGCCCGACTCCGCCAATACTCCCAGCGATTCCCACCCTCACCGGGCAGCCGCTCAACCTCTTCCACTTTGACAAAAGCCAGCGCCGAAATTCCTTCGCCCGCCAGATATCCCGCGTAATCGAACGCCCCAGGATTACGGAAATTTCGTGCCGCATACAACTTCATCCGCAGGCGCAAGCGATCGCCATACTCAAACGCCGCTGGCTCGGCCTTCTGCTTACTCCATCCCACCGTGACTCTCACCGTTTCCTGCTCCGCAAGAAGATCGATCTTCTGACTGAACTCGCCGGGCCGATCGGACAACAACGGGCCATCCCGAATCACATAACCAGTGACAATCGAGTCCTGCCCCTCTGCCAGGGACGGTGCGACCAAGTCAGACTCTCGCGCCTGAATCGCGAATGCTCCAAACCCAAAGAGGGACGCAAAAATCAGTGCATAGGCCCAGCGCGCGCGGCTACGCAGCAAGTACGCAGCAAAGACCGCAAACAAAACTCCGGCCGTCGCCCACCACAACGGTGGCCGCCAAAATCTCGCCCCCGAGCATAGCCCACAACCAAAACACACCGCCATCCACAAGAAAGGTTCGCGTGGAAAACGTAGTGACGGAGTAACGGAGGCGACGGCCGCACCACGCACAGACTGAGCCAGATTCAACCCGCTAAGTCGATGCCCCGCACTGGAAGAAGCAGCCACGCATACCGCGGCGTGACGGCTTATCGCGCCAGGTGAAAGACGCTTTCGACATGGTAGGTTTGGGGAAATAGATCCACCATGTGCGCCTGCCGCACACGATATCCCCCCTGAAGCAGCCCGGCTAAATCCCGTGAAAGGGTCGCCGGATCGCACGAAACATAGGTCAGCTGCGGCGCTCCCATCGTCGTCAAAGCTGCCACCACGTTTCCGCCCAAACCGCCTCGCGGAGGATCCACCACGACCAAATCCGGCCGCAAATTCTTGCCCGCGTCCAACAAATACTGCTCCACCGTGGCGCGACGAGCCGTCACGTTCGGTAGCGAATTATAGAGCAGGTCGGCATGAGAAATCGGTGACGACTCAACCGCTACCACCTGTGCAAAACGTGCCGCCAGGTTTCGCGAAAATAATCCCCCGCCCGCATAAAGATCAAGCGCAAGCTGCCCCGGCTCAGCCTCGGGTGCCTCATTTCTCGCGTTCTTCGCGAGAAGTGGGGCTTTTCGCCCGGCGACCAGCCGCACAAGTTCATCCACCAGAAATCGGTTGGTCTGGAAAAATGCCCCCGCGCTCACCCGATAACTCACACCCGAGCACTGGTAAAGCAATTCTCCCGCACCCGCGGTAAACAAACCCTCAGGCTGCCCCGGATCATCATGCCCAGTAGCGGCGCGGCGATAAACGCTCACACCACGCACTTCCGGCATGGACTGCCGCAACTTCTCCGCCCACTGCCGCGCATTGGAGCGCCCAACTTTCAATCCGCAGTGCGCCTCGATCAGAAGATGTTCATCCTCCGCATCGGCGAAGAATTCGATCTCCTCCAATTCCGCCAAACCCGCGCCCAGCTTGCCCTGCCCAAGTTTGCGAATACCGTCGTTGATCAGCCGCGAACTGATAGGACACCCTTCCACCGCCAAGAGCACATGCGAATTGTGCTGGTAATATCCCAGCCCAAACTCAGGCGCGTGCTGCACCTTCAGCCGCGAACGATTGCGATAATTCCACTCCGGCCCGCTATGAATTTCCAACTCAACTTGTAGCTCGTGCTTCGCGATACGCAGCAGGTTCTCTTTGAGAATTGCCGCCTTCGTTTGCAGCTGATGAGAATAAGCCCCGTGCTGATAATGACAGCCTCCGCAGCGCTGGAAGTACGAACACGTCGCTGCAATCCGATCCGGCGACGATTGAATAATCGCCTCAACCTGGCCTCGCGCAAAGCCGCGCTTCGCTTCTGCGATCCGTGCCTCGATGACTTCGTCTTCCAGAACGAAGGGCACAAACACAGGCTTCCGGCGATCGGATTCGTCGGCTGGCAAACGGGCGAGTCCATCGCCGCCGTAAATCAATTTCTCAATGCTGAGTTTCAATAGAGGACGTCAATTCCACGACTTCTCATAGTTACATATAGAACAAACTGAGCCGGGGCAGCTTGTGGAGTTCAAATAGCCGCTTGTGCATGAACTGCTTATGCAGTTGCTCGATCTGCGCTGCCAACATCTTGCTGCGATAGGGCGCCAACTCGCGATCCGCCTGAGTTCGAATCGACACTAACTCCTCGTCGGCGCTGACCGCCAGCAGGATCGCGAGCAGCCGCTCTTCCATCACCGTGAGTATGCGCTCCAAATCCTCGAGGCGCGCCGCCGTTTTCGATTGCTCAAATTCGTCCGCTAGTTCGCGCAACCGGATCGCCGTCTCTTTCGCGACCTCATTCGCCGAGAGATGTATCTTTTCCGGAAGCACCGCCGCCTCCAATTGCGCAGCTCGATCCGACAGATAAGCCGCAATATCCGCGTTCTGAAATCCCGCAACCCCATTCGGCTTATCGCTCGCGACTCCGACCGCAGCCTCTTTCATCTCTTCCGCCGCCGCCAGCACCGCCTGCGAGCAATACGCAATGCTGTTCACTTTTCGCGTCTTCGTCGGACGCTGATCGAACTTATCGAATGCATCGTCAATCCCGCGCAAAACCGCAGGCAGCGCGATACCCGCGTCCTTCCAAGTTTCAATCAGCGCCCAATCCAGCGTAGATAAAAGCAGAGCATTGCCACGCCGCCGCTGAAAGTGCTCCTCAATCTCAGTGAAGTAGTTGAAATAATTTTCCACTTTGGAAGTCATCCAGAGCGCCGCCCTTCTTCAGGTGGAGATAGAGCCTGTCCTGAGCCTGTCGAAGGGGATCTGGCGTGCAGTGCCTAAAACTCTCTTAGCAGCTATGATTTGCGCTTTCGAGGCGTCGTACCCCCCTCATTCCGTTCCCAAATAATCCTCAACCCGTCCAGCGTCAGAAACTCCTCAATATGCTGAATGTACTTCGACCCCGTTCCTATCAGCGACGCCAGCCCGCCCGTAGCAATCACCTTCGTCCCCTCACCCATCTCCGGTAAAAGTTTCTCCAGCAGCCCGTCGACCAGCCCGAGATAGCCGTAATACAGCCCCGACTGCAAACTCGCCACCGTATTCGTCCCGATCACCTTATTAGGCTTGCGAATGTCGACGCGCGGCAACCGCGCCGTCCGCGCAAACAATGCATCCGCCGAAACCCCAATCCCAGGACAAATCACCCCACCTTGATACTCACCCTTCGCGGTCACGCAATCAAACGTCGTCGCAGTTCCGAAATCCACTGAAATAATGGGCCCGCCATATTTCTCAAATGCCGCCACCGAATTCACAATGCGATCCGCACCCACCTCCGCCGGGTTGTCATACAACACCGGCATCCCAGTCTTCACTCCGGGACCAATGAATAAAGGCCGTCCCCCAAAATAGCGCTCGCAAACTTCGCGCAAAGTCGAATCAAGCGGCGGTACAACAGACGAAATCACGATGCCGCCAATCTCCTTCACTTCCAGCTTGTCCATCGCAAACAGATTGCGGAACAGCACGCCGTACTCATCCACAGTCTGGGTGCGAATCGTCGCCACCCTCCAATTCGCCACCAGGCGTTCATAGGGCGCAACCGCCCCAGCCTTGCGCTCCGCTCGCGCAAATACACCCAGCACCGTGTTGGTATTGCCCACATCCAGTACCAGCAGCATAGGGATCTATTTCGCGCGAACCGTTCCGCTCAACACGGTTCGCAATCCATCGTGAGTGCGCACCAGCAAGAAACCGCGTTCGTCCAAGCCTTCCGTGACGCCTTCAAAGTTTCCGTTCTCTTCAATCCGAACTTCTCTCCCGCGCACATAAGAAGATCGTTCCTCGAAGCGCCGCAGTATCTCAGCATGAGCATCGGCCTTCCGCAATAAATCCCGATACTCCCGGTCGAGCGATTTTAACAAAGCCGCACACACTTCCAGCCTTGACCATTCTCGGCCCGTTGCTAAACGCAACGACGTCGCCGTGGATTCCACGTCCGCCGGAAACTCCGCTTGGTTCACATTGATGCCTATTCCAACAACGATATAGCGGACCCGCGTCGCCTCCGCATTCATCTCCGTAAGAATGCCGCAGAATTTCTTGCCGTCAATCAAAAGATCGTTGGGCCACTTCAGATCAACGGCGGTGCGTTCGTCCAGCGTTTTGATCGCGGAATAAACCGATAATCCCGCAGCCAGTGAAAGCACCAATACATCCGACGGCGGCAACACCGGACGCAGCACCACCGAACCATAAATTCCTTCCGACTGCGCCGAATGCCATGAATGCGCGCCCCGCCCCCGCCCTGCCGTCTGCCGCTCAGCAAGAAAGACGCTGCCCTCCGGCGCTCCCTGGCCAGCAGCCTCCATCGCCGCAGAATTCGTAGACCCAATTTCCGAATAGTGATGAATCGATCCTGCGAAGAGTGTGCCCTGCAACAGCGGCGCGAGCAATTCAGGAAGAAGCTGTTCGGGCACAGTCTTGAAATTATCCGCGAACGCCAGCGAAACAACAACCTGCGTAAATGCCGATCGTGAATTGCGAGAAGAAAACAGGGATGTGTTAAAAGTTAGACGACGGCCCAACCATGTCGTTCAGGCTGGCGGCAGGATTTGCACCAGCATTTGCTCCCGGCACTCAGCGATTTCGATTCAAAACTTCAAGTTGAAGGATTTTCCTAAATCGCAGTTTCCGTGAACACCACCACCGGATGCCCCAATCCATACTGACCCTGCGCCGTCACATGCACCGTCCCCGGACTCGAAGGCAGAGTCAGCACCACCGGTGCATTCCCTGACGAATCCGTGGTGACGATGTTGCTCGACAACGTGCCCGCGCTGGTCGTGAAAAATATCGTCCCTCCCGCAGCGTATCCGCCCGACTGGCCGGGATTGAGAGTTACCGAAAGATTTAACTGTGTCCCCGGCGCGCCGCTCTGCTTGTCGCCTGCCTTCGTCAAACTCGCGGGAGGATTCCCTACGACGATCCAGCCGCCTTCATTCTGCGCCACTCCAGCACTGTCCGTCCCCGGAATCGAATAGTGATAGAACCCCGGAGTTGCCCCAGCCACAACTTTCACCGTGCCTCGTTCGGTCGGCGTAAGATTCGGCTGCGTCACCGTCACCGTAATGCCAGTATCAAACTGTGGCACACCGAGCGTGACGCTCCCAGTCCCAGAAGTAATCTTCGGGCTCAAAGTCACTGTCGTGCCCGCCGCCGTCATTGTCGTGTCCGGATTCGGATCCCACTCGGCAACCGGCAACTGTGAAGTACCACTGACCACCAAGAGTGTCGCCGTGTAAGGCGCGAAGCTCTGCACCGACGACCACGCCTGCTTCGATGACGCCACAATCTGCGTAGGATCACTCAGCCCCAGCGTATAGGACGTCCCCTGCTTCGGAGTAAATCCATTCCAGCTAAACTGCGCCTGCGCCGTATTCGCGGGATCTTTATTCAGCACCATCACCGTCGCGCGATTGCCCGCAGGATTCACCGCAGCAAAACTGCTGAACAGATCCGGATTGCCGTTATTTGTGTCCGACACTGAAGTCGTCGCAAACTCGTGATTCTGTCCGTCATAGTTCCGATATAGCTTCAACGCCAGATAATTCGGATTCGCCGGAAGCGGCGCAACCCACCGCGAAGCCAGCGCCAACCGCTCGCGTCCCATGATGCCGTAAGCCTCAGCATCCGCCAGAGCAGTCGAGAAATCCGACTCTCCCGCAAACGACGCGCTCCACTCCGTGAAGCTCATCGGCGTATTGGGATAAATCATGTTCGCAATCGCTCTCATGCGCGGAATGCGAAACGGAATTGTCTTATTCGGCTCGATCTGCGTCGTCCACTGCTGATTAATATCGCCCGACTCACTCACATAAGTCGGGTCCCAGTAGTCGCGATAAATCCGCAGCTCAAGCGCCTGCTTCTGCGCCTGCGTGAAGCCCGACGTATCCGGTCCATCAGGATAGGCATGGATATCGAATACATCGACAGATCGTTTTCCGCTGAGCTTGTCCTGCCAATAAACCTCGTTCAACCACCACGGCAGAAAGTCCACACCCGCGTGCGCGTCCTTATCATTATTGTTGGCGCCATTCCAGTAAAACCACCAGCAGCAACTCACCGGCCCCAGCCGAATCGCTTTCGAATCCCAGCCCTTCAACGCCTGCGCCTCCGCGAGATAAGTGTCCCGAAGTTCGTTATACGCAGACGGTAGAGGATGCACATCGCGATGCGTGGAACCCCAGATGTCGATCTCGTTGTCCATGTTGTAAAAGTGCGGCGCGTTGCCAAACGCCCCAGCCAGAGCCGCGGCCCACTGGTTGCGATAAACGCTGTTCGGCGGATCGTTCGTTCCCGGCTGATCGAGCAAAGGAAAGTAAGCATCGTTAGGATTGGCAGTGATCGGCGTAGCACAATCGGTTTCCAATCCATCGCCCGCGTCGGTGTTGTAAGGATCGACCGCGCACTGCGCGCCGTACTTCGCCACCGAAAAACTCCAGTGGCCGTTGTTATTCTCCGCCGTCTGAGCCACCCATGGCAGCATAACCATCGTCATAATCGGAGAACTCCCCGCCGTCTTCACATCCTGAATAAACTGCGTCGAACTGGCGTCGCCAATCTCGCTGTAGGCGTAGTCTTCAAAGAAATAATCAACCGCTGAGTTGTTCGTGAACAATTGCCAGTTGTACGTAGACGTTGAGTCGCCGCCCCAACGCACCACGCTCAACCCACTATCGGTGATGGTCGCAGCATCCTGCGGATAAGCGCCGCCATAAACATACTGGCTGATGGGATGGCGATTGGTGAGCACGTCAACGGTCACAGCAACATTCGTCGTACCTGGCTTTTTGTTGTCAGCCGCGAAAGCGGTGCTAACGAGAAAGATTCCGAAAACGCAAAGAGCAATCTGGCGGGAAGAGTACATGGGGAGGGCCTCCTGAGAAAAACGTAACACCTCCCGCTGCAAAGGTAAGCACTCGGAAGTACACGCTTCGCAGGTGTACGAAAACTTGAATCGAACGCGACAAACAGCACGAGCTAGGCCGGCAAAACTCGCATACTCATATCGATCGCTTTCGTCGAATGCGTCAATGCCCCAACGGATATGAAATCCACGCCAGCCTCCGCGTACGCACGCACGTTCTCAATCGTAATGCCGCCCGAGCACTCCAGCGGAATCCGGCGCTCCGCGCGGCTACAGCGCTCCACCGCACGCCGCACTATTTCCGGCGTCATGTTATCAAGCAGAATCGCTTCGGCCTTATGATCGAGCGCTTCGTCCAACTCTTCAAGCGACCGCACTTCAATCTCAATGGGCTGTTTTCCTTTGCGATTTTTTAGAGTGCGATCGAGAGCTGGCACGATGCCGCCCGCCAACGCGATGTGATTGTTCTTGATCAGTACGCCGTCGGACAAATCGAGCCGATGGTTCTGTCCACCCCCGCACCGTACCGCATACTTATCCAGAGTACGTAGGCCAGGCGCGGTTTTCCGCGTATCGAGAATTCGCGCTTTCGTTCCAGCAACCGCATCAACAAACGTCCGCGTCAGGGTCGCAATGCCGCTCAGTCGCTGCATGAAATTCAGGATCACGCGCTCACAACTCAACAGCACCCGGGCATTGTGCCGGATCACCGCAATCGACTGTCCCTTATGAATGCGCACTCCCTCAAAAATCTCGGGATGTGTCGTGATCTCATAGTGCGAAGTCACCGTTCCATCCAGCTTCGCATACACATCCAGAATGCACGCCACGCTGCCCAATCCCGCGAGGATGCAATCCTGCTTTGCCAAAATCGTTGCAGCCGCACGCTGCTCCGGATCGATGCAAGCCGCGCTGGTCGCGTCGCGCGTCGCCCGATCCTCAATCAATGCATTTTCAATCACAGCGCTAACGCGCCGGCTATTCCAGTCCATAATTCCTTAAACCAGTGCTTTCTGCTGCTCTTCGAGCTTGCTCTTCAAGGCTTCCACTTCCACCATTCGCTTGCGAATTCCCTCCACGACCTGCGCCGGAGCTTTCGCCAAAAACTGTTCATTCCCTAACTGCCGATGCCCATTGGTCGCTTCTTTTTCCAACCGCTCCAACTCTTTCCTGAGTCGCTCGCGCTCTACCGCGACGTCGATCTTCTTCTCATACACAACATGCACATCGTAGCGCGATGTATGCCGCGCCCCCGGCAAATTTGCCAGCGAAGTCTCAGAGAAACTCACGCTCTCCACCGACGCCAACCGCTCCACCGAACCGACATTTTCTTCGATCAACTTTCGGATCGAAGCATCTTCGGCATAAACCTGAATCGGCGTCTTTAGCTTTTGCTCAACCTTCAACTCAGCCCGCAGATTGCGCACGCTCACGATCAGGTCTTGAAGAATCGCCATCTGCGTCTCCGCTTCAAGGTCGAACTGTCCCGCATCCGCTTCAGGATATCGCGCCAGCGCAATCGACTTCAGCGGCGCATGTCCTTCATAAATCGCATGCCAAATTTCCTCCGTGATAAACGGCATCACCGGATGCAACAACCGCAACGATGCCTCAAACAATCCCACAAGATTCGCACACACCACCCGAGCTGCGTCAGGCTTGGCGCCATGTTCTACATCCACGCGCGGCTTGGTGAGTTCGATATACCAGTCGCAAAACTCTCCCCAAAAGAAATCGTAAATCGCGCGCGCCGCATCATCGAAGCGATAAATTTCCAGCGACTCACGCACCTGCTCAGCCACGCGATTGAAGCGTGACAAAATCCAGCGATCTTCCAGCGCGACAGCCTGAAATCCAGCAACTCTAATCGGCGATTCGCCCGACGCCCGAAACTGCTCCAGACTCCAAACCCCAGCACGATTCGCCGCCTCCACATTCATAAAGATGAATCGCGCCGCATTCCAAATCTTGTTGGCGAACGCCCGATACCCCTCCGTTCGGCTGGGATTGAACGCGATATCCGTTCCCGGCGACGACATCGACGCCAAAGTGAAGCGCGTCGCGTCCGTCCCATACTTCGCAATCACCTCAATCGGATCGAGCACGTTCCCCTTGGTCTTCGACATCTTCTGCCGATCGGCGTCGCGCACCAGCGCGTGAATATAAACTTCGCGAAACGGCACGCTTTGTCGCAAAGCCTCGTCCCCCGCAAGCGCGGTCTTGCCCGCCCACACTGGCCTGTGCGGCGGCGACATGAACCAGCACCCCAGCATGATCATGCGCGCCACCCAGAAAAATAAAATGTCAAATCCCGTAATCAACAACGACGTGGGATAAAACACTTCCAGATCGCCCGTCGCCTCCGGCCATCCCAAAGTCGTGAACGGCAGCAATCCCGACGAGAACCATGTATCCAGCACATCCGAGTCTTGTTCCACTGACCCACCGCATTTCGCACACGATGTCGGCGCCTCACGCGCCACAATCGTCTGCTTGCAACCCGCGCAATGCCACGCCGGAATCCGGTGCCCCCACCACAACTGCCGCGAAATACACCAGTCATGGATGTTCGTCATCCAGTTCAAATAAATCTGCTTATAATTCTCCGGCGTGAAGCGAACGTATCCCTTCTCCACCACCTCAATCGCGCGCTCGGCCAGCGGCTTGATCTTCACAAACCATTGCAGTGACAGCCGAGGCTCGACAATCGCTCCGCAGCGATCGCACTTGCCAATGCTCAGGGTGTGATCCTTAATTCCCGCCAGCAGCCCCGCCGCGTCGAGATCCGCCACAATCTGCTGCCGCGCCTCATAGCGATCCAGTCCGGCATACTTGCCCGCGTTCTCGTTCATGCGAGCATGCTCATCCATCACTTCAATCTGTGGCAAGTTGTGCCGCAGTCCAGCCTCAAAATCATTCGGATCGTGCGACGGCGTCACCTTCACCGCGCCCGTGCCAAACTCCGGCTGCGCCAACTCGTCCGTGATAATCGGAATCTCGCGCCCCACCAGCGGCAGCAGCGCCATTTTGCCATGCAGATGCGTATAGCGCTCATCCCGCGGATTCACCGCAATCGCAGCATCGCCCAGCATGGTCTCCGGCCGCGTCGTGGCAATCGTTATAAACTCGTCGCTGCCAACAATCGGATAGCGAATCTCATACAACTTCCCCGCCACTTCCTCGTGCTTCACTTCCAGATCCGACACCGCCGTGCCACATCGCGGACACCAGTTCACAATGTACTTGCCGCGATAAATCAATCCTTCTTCATACAGCCGCACAAAGACTTCGCGCACCGTGCGCGAAAGATTCTCATCCATCGTGAAGTACTCGCGGCCCCAATCCACGGACGCGCCCAGCCGCCGCATCTGCTCCGTAATCGCCCCGCCGTATTGCCGCTTCCACTCCCACACCCGCTCAATGAACGCCTCGCGGCCCATGTCGCGCCGCTTCTTGCCCTCGCTCGCCAACTGGCGATCCACCATCATCTGCGTCGCAATGCCCGCGTGGTCGGTGCCCGGCAGCCACAATGTCAAATCCCCACGCATGCGATGCCAGCGCACGATGATATCCATCTGCGTCTGATTCAGCATGTGCCCCATATGCAACCGCCCAGTCACATTAGGCGGAGGCAACAGCAAACTAAACATAGGACGCGACGGGGACACGACGCCGGGTGCCCCATCCTTATCCCCGCGTAAGCTGCGGGGATAGGGTGGGGTGCTTGACGTAGGATTATGCGGAGCACCTGTTTGGGAAGAAGGCGGCCCCGTTACCGCAGGCACATCAAACAACTTCTCCCGCACCCAATACTCCGCCCACCGCGCTTCAATCGCGGCCGGTTCGTACGCCTTAGGAAGTTCATGCGCCATGATCTACAGGAGTCTGCACCCAGCAGAAGCTGATCTTTGATACTAAGGCGCACACAAAAACGGGTCAAACCGGGAGGGCTTGATGCAGATGTATATATCCAAAATGCGAAGCAGACCCTGGGGCAGAGGGCATGAGCTTGCGACTCAGTTCTGGTAGTCCCTGACGAACCGCTCTGGCATCATAACGTGGGTGATTGGGACAGACCTATTTTCCGCGTGGACCCGTTCGATCCGGCTCTTTGCGCCTTGAGGTTCAAACCCTAACTCAACGAGATAGGATTCTAGAGAATCAGTGCTCTCAAACCATTTAGGCTGCTGCGCTCCACCCTTGAACTTGGAGTCGTATCGCAGAAACAGAACGCGGTACCTCGGCACGACCGCGCTGCCATAGTTCTCCCAACGGATGTCTAAACGGCCTTCGACCCGCCCAGACACGGTGCCCGAAGCGGCAATCGAATTTGTGACGTCAATCATCCCCGGTTCCTCGATGTGGGAATGGTCGAGCCCAACAAGCCTGCAGCGGTTGTCATACAAGTGATACCAACGAGGACGCACATCGTTCAACGCAGAAGAAAGGGGCTCAAATTTTTCTGCTGAGTGTGCCATTTCACCACCGAGCAGGGCGCCACTAGCTACCAAATTGATAAGCGTTCTCCGTTTCACTAACACCATTCTACGCCGGAGCTGGGCTGG
>Ga0302320_10001048_pt1 | contig 66343 bp, 56 predicted proteins | sample Bog_T0_3_FD_202130 | JGI IMG/M metagenome (GOLD analysis project Ga0302320, IMG submission 202130) | Peat permafrost microbial communities from Stordalen Mire near Abisko, Sweden - Bog_T0_3 | ecosystem: Environmental > Terrestrial > Soil > Wetlands > Peat | place: Sweden: Abisko, Stordalen Mire...
GCGGGAGTTGCGCCAGTTGGTCGAAGCCGGTCTGGTTACCAAAAAGACTCTGGGAACCCAGACCCTCTTTAGCGCCAACGAGGCCAGCCCCATCTTCGCCGAGATGCGGGCCATTGTCGCGAAGACGGTCGGAGTCCGCGACATTCTCCTGGCTGCGCTCGGCCCTCTCCGAGCGGATATCGACCTTGCTTTTGTCTATGGCTCCGTGGCGCGTTCCCGTGAGGGCCGGCAAAGCGACGTCGATTTGATAATTGTCGGTAGCGTGCGCTTCGAGGATGTGGTCGACCGAATCGCAAGCGCCCAGAAGACGCTGAACCGCGAGATCAACCCTACGGTTTATACAGCGAATGAGTTCAGAGGCAAGCTGCGCGGCAACTTCCTGAAGACGGTGCTCGGCGAGAACAAGCTCTTTCTGATCGGAGACGAGGATGTCCTTAGAAAACTGGGCCAGCAATCGGTGGCTTGAGAAACTCGGGTCCGATCGGGAGGAGATCGAGCGTCTGCTCGCGAATGCCGACGGGCATCTCGACGACTATCGAAAGGCGGTCGCGAGCGAAATGTCTTCCGATGCGCAACTGAGCCTGGCCTGGGACTCGATCCGCGCTTCCGCGACAGCCGCGTTGCGCGCGGCTGGGTACCGGGTTGTCCGCGGCGGAGGCGAACACTACCGCACGATCGAGGCTCTGGAGTTCTCGATCGATCCGGAGAGAAAGCTCATCCCCAGGCTCGATGCCTTACGCCGAAAGCGAAATACGGGCGCCTACGACGACTATGGGCTTGTGGCACAGGGCGAGGCTGATCTCGCGGGCGAACTCGCCGCCGAAGTCCGCAATGTGGTCGAGGACTGGATCCGCAAGAACTACGCCGGCAAGATTTCATAAGCGCCGATTGCCGCGGGGCGCCTTGGCGACGAGATGGAAACTGCGATATGCCTCCGTGAATTGAACTCTCCAAGGGGCTGCTATTGATCGACCGGGAACAAGACCTTGGTGTGGCGAGGCGCTGTTCAGTGCACATCCTGAACCCTCAATGGCGACAAGCTGCAGGAAAAATCGGCGCCGGCATGGTGATTGAATTCTGTTCCCCCCTAGCTGGATGGGGTCTGGGTAGGTTCCCGGCCCCTAGGGCGTTTATCGGGACCGATCCTGCCAGACCGCTGGCTTCTTCCTGCCAGTTGAGGTTCGCAGGCCTCCCCGGTCCCCAAGTGCGAGGGACCGGGGGCACCCTCATCGTGGTCTGGAAAGGGCACCAGGACCGGGGCCACCCGCCCGTGACGAGCCATTCCAGCCAGGGACAGACCGCCGACCGTGTGCTGATCCACGCCGATGCCGAGCTGGGAGCCAAAGACCTGCTCAACAACCGCATGGCCTACGTTGCCGTTTCGCGCGGCGCAGACGACGCGCAAATCTTCACTAACGACCGCGAAAAGCTGGGAGCAACGCTGGGGCATGATATATCGCACGGCAGCGCCCATGCGCCGGAGATGAAGCCAGAACAGAAGCAGAAGCAGGCAGTCACGCCGCAGCGGGAGATCGCGCAGAAACAGGAGCGTAGTTTGGATATTGGCCTGAGCCTCTAAAAACTACCGCCCCGGGGGTATACTCCAGTTGTCCGAATGTACTGGTGCACACGTTGTTGAACGAGCAGCAGACTTCGCGGACGTGGAGCAGGAGAGCCTATGACAGCACGAAGATGTCTTTCATTCTTTTTCATAATCCTCATCCTTCCCTTCATTCTCTCCATTGCCGCCTGTGGTGGGGGTGGCGGCGGCACCCCCGCGCCCACCCCGACACCTACTCCAACGCCAAGCACCGCGAAGGAGTGGACGTGGATGAGCGGCAGCAGCATAGCAAGCACGTCCACGAGTGCCTTGGCGGGCGTCTACGGTACGCTTGGCATTTCTGCCGCCGGGAATGTTCCAGGTGGCAGAGGAGCCGCTGTCGGTTGGATAGATGGCAGTGGCAACCTCTGGCTTTTTGGTGGAGTAGGGATTGACTCGACAGGGACACAAGGCATTCTCAACGACCTATGGGAATTCAGCCCGACGAGCAAAGAATGGACGTGGGTGAGCGGTAGCAGCACTGCTGGCGGCATTTGCTGTGCTGGCGGTCCGGCGGGCGTCTACGGCACGCTTGGGGTTCCTGCCGCCGGGAACGTTCCAGGCGGCAGGCAATACTCAGTGAGTTGGATCGATAGTAGCGGCACCCTCTGGCTCTTTGGCGGTGAAGGCTATGCCTCCACCCAATCCGCGTTTGGCTATCTGAATGACCTTTGGCAGTACAATCCAACGACCAAGACCTGGACTTGGATGAGTGGCAGCAATACGCTAGGCGTTAAAGGTGGCCAACCCGGAGTCTACGGCGCACTCGGCGTCACTGCTGCAAGTAATGTGCCAGGTGGCAGGACACCCGCCGCAAGCTGGATTGATGGTAACGGGAACTTGTGGCTCTTCGGCGGATACAGCTTTGACATAAACGACTTCAGTGGATTTCTCAATGACCTATGGGAGTTCAATCCTACGAGCAAAGAATGGACGTGGGTAAGTGGTAGCAATTCGACCGGAGGGAGCACCGTCGCATCCGGAGTGTACGGCACGCTGGGCGTGGCGGCTACCGGCAATGTTCCAAGTGGCCGAATCGGGACAGTTAGCTGGAAGGATAACAGCGGAAATCTCTGGCTTTTTGGGGGAGATGTGTCAGGAGGCATGAACAACGATCTTTGGGAGTTCAATTTGACGAGCAAAGAATGGACATGGGTAGGTGGGGTTAATGCGGAAGGTACACAAGAAGCGGCACCCGGAATCTACGGTACTCTCGGTGTTCCCGCTTCCGCTAACATCCCAGAGGGGCGGGATGGGGCAGTTGGTTGGATCGATGGCAGTGGCTACCTATGGCTCTTTGGAGGTGCCTCAGCCTATGGCAATACCGGGGGCCTCCTCAATGACCTGTGGCGCTACCATCCGTAGGCTCTAAAAACAGGAGTCCACTTTGGCGACCATGTTGGTGGCGAGCGTCAAACGCGTTTGAGAATTTGGAGTGCTGGCCGTGTATCTTTCGTCTTCTACAATTTCCGTGCCGGCACTTGCGGCAGCCAGCGCCGCTCTGACGGCGTGGATAGCTGGAGCCTTTTCTCTTCTTGGATTGCTGACTTCAAAAGAGCAGAAGGTATCTGAGTTTAGGCAAGCGTGGATTGATGCCCTAAGGCTGGACATCGCGTTGCTGGTCGCTCATGCTCACCAAATATACGCATACGTGGTGATGCATAGACCGATAGATATACAGCGTTTCTGGAATGAGACCCGCGATGACTATTTAGCTCTCAATGGGGCTTCTACGCGAATAAAACTTCGGGTCAATCACGAGGAGCCAGAAAGCAAGTTGATTCTTTGCTCGATGGACAAGATGGAAGCGTTGTTTGGCAATCTCCCGAATGGAGAAAATACATTGACCATAGAAAAAATAAGCAAGATTGTTGACGATTTAGAGCGTGACGCGCCGCCATTATTGAAAAAGGAGTGGAGGCGAGTCAAGAGTGGTGAGCTTATTTACAGGATTGCCAAATGGCTTTCTGTGGTTATCTTCACCGTTACAGGGATCACAGCCGGGTGGCTCTTCTATAAGCTGCTTGGATAGGAGAACTGACCCCGGAGGGCTATAGAAGGGGCAGCGCGGAAAAGAAAATGCAGACTTGCACCTTGGGGTAGGGGAATGCCAGATTCTGATTCTTGGAGACCGAAATGTGCCGTATGTGCTTAGCGACATTAGATTGATAACGGGAAGTCGGCAAGGCAACGGGGATATCGGGTTCTCAGACCCACTGAGGGTTCTCGTCGCAATCGGCGTTTGAACTAAGTCGCTGGCGCGACGGACGCTGCTTCATGGGCGTTCCCCGGGCATTTTTAGCTGTGTAAGCCTCAGGTCACAGGAGGCTTACCATGACCCATCTTCGGCAGCGCATGCTGGATGAGCTCCAGCGTCGCAACTACTCTCAGAGAACAACAACCATCTATCTCCACGCGGTGGAAGACTTTGCGAAGTACTTCCATCGCTCACCCGAGCGCCTGGGCCCAAGCCACATTCGGGAGTACCAGGTTCATCTGTTTCGCGACCGGAAGCTTTCGCCCCGGACCATCCAGAGCCGTTCGTCGGCTCTGCGGTTTCTCTTCGTCAAGACCCTTCGGCGACCGTATCTGCCCGATGATATCCCGTTTCCCAAGTGTCCTCGGAAGCTGCCGACTGTACTCAGCCCGGAAGAGGTGGCTCGGCTGATTGATTCTGCTCGGAACCTGATGCACCGCACTATGTTGATGACGCTGTACGCGACCGGACTACGCCGGTCCGAACTGTGTCACCTGAAGGTCTCCGATATCGACAGCGAGCGCATGGTCATTCATGTTCACGGCAAGGGCAGTCATGAACGTGACGTTCTATTGACCCCGAAGCTATTGGAGACCCTGCGCGAGTATTGGCGCTGGATGAAGCCAAAGACCTTTCTATTTCCAGGCACAGTGAAGAACTGGCGGGCAGATGTGCCCATCACAGAGAAGATCGTCTGGGACGCTGTCGCCCACGCGGTTAAACATGCCGGTATCAAGAAGCATGTATCTCCGCACACGCTTAGACATTGCTTTGCCACCCATATGCTGGAGGCCGGCGCCGATCTGCGCACCATCCAGGTCCTTCTCGGACACTCCAAGCTTGAACACACGACGGTTTACCTGCACCTGTCGCGGCGCCACCTGCAAGCGATTCCCAGCCCACTGGAAGCCATAGAGGTGTCCAGGCCCGACGAAGTGAAACGCTCCCGGAGGCTGATGAAGCGATGAGCCGGCCCACCCTGGAGGTGGCCGACATCGTCCGCGCAGCGGGCAACAGCTTCTGGAACAAGTACAAGTCGCATCTTTCATGGATACACCGCAAGGTGCTCGATGCCATTGTCCGTTGCCGCACCGCGGCACTGGGCGGTCATCTGGATAAGTGCGTCAACTGCGGCCATCAGGCCATCTCGTTCAACTCCTGCCGTAATCGGCACTGCCCAAAGTGCCAGGGCAACGCGCGCGCCAAGTGGCTTGCCGCGCGCTCGGCAGAACTGTTGCCCGTTCCGTACTTCCACGTCGTCTTTACACTGCCGCACGAACTGTCCGCTCTCGTTCTTGGGAACAAGAGGCTACTCTACGATCTGCTCTACCGCGCCAGCGCCGCGACCATGCTCGAGCTGGCTCGCGATCCCAAGCACCTGGGAGCCGACATCGGATTCCTCGGCGTGCTCCATACCTGGGGACAGAACCTTGAGCATCATCCCCACATCCACTACATCGTTCCTGCCGGCGGCCTGGCTCTGGACGGCTCCAGATGGATCGATTCCTCACGGCGCTTCTTTCTGCCGGTCCACGCGCTGAGTCGAGTCTTCCGCGGCAAGTTCGTCGCTGGCCTGAAGCAACTCGCCGAGGAGGAAAAACTTCAGTCTCACGGTTCACTACAGTACCTCACCGCTCCCGGCTGCTTCTCCAACTTCCTCCGGCAGCTGTTCCGCCAGGACTGGGTGGTCTATGCCAAGCCACCTTTCGGCGGTGCGGAACATGTCCTCAACTACCTGGCCCGCTATACCCATCGCGTCGCCATCTCCAACCATCGGCTCGTAGCCTTTGAGAACGATCATGTCTCCTTCCGCTGGCGCGACTATGCACACGGCGGCAAGAAAAAGGTTATGACTCTTCCTTCCCATGAGTTCCTGCGCCGCTTCCTGCTTCACGTCCTGCCCGGCGGCCTGGTTCGCATCCGGCATTTCGGCCTGTTCGCCAACCGCAGACGGAGTGCGGCCCTGGAACGCTGCCGCGAATTGCTCGGCGTGGCCGCCTCCAGTGATCCGCCCCAGCCGTCCAGCCTGCGCTGTCCCGCCTGCTCCGGCATCATGCTGGTTGTTGAACGGATGACCAGCGGCCAGCTTTACTTTCGCGCCAAACCCACAGCGTTTGAGACTCGGAGGTGTTGCCTTGACAGCTCCTGAGTGTTTCACCACTCACGTTGTCGCTATCTGTCCTCCCCGTCGGCGTGCTCCAGCACACAACGCCGGCGTGCGCTCGAACTACGGTCACGACGCTCACATGGCGCTCCCAAAGATGCAGCCCCACCCTATATTCCAGCTTGGAACAACAATCCGCACCGATCCATCCGCCGCGCGTCGCCCTTGCAAACCACCTACAGGCCATCTAGCGCTCATTGAAATCCCATAGGCGGATCACCGCGTCCGTCGCGCCAGCGACTTACTTCAAACGGCCCTATCGAAACTGCCCCGGCAGGGAGAGCTGCACTCAATTTCGCCTCATCGGCCGGGGCAGTCCCGATAGGGTGCTAACGTTTTCCAGTACCGATCTTATCGGCCGGACTGAACATTGACTGATCTTGGCGCAGCGGAACGCTCGCACAGTCCCCTTGCCCGCGTATTGCAGGCCGTCTTCACGAGTTCTGTTCACCGAGAAGTAAATCCGGATAGCCGACCAACCAGGCGTGACGCATGCCTGAAGCATTTTTCGTGTTCGATAATGAGGCGAATACGAACGGATTATTCGGAATGCAGAGTCCTTGCGCTTCACTAACAGTCCAAGTGGTGCAACCAATCGGGCAGACAAGTGACGGGCGACAATTCGAAGTGCAGAGCGTTTTGCCTCATTCAGAATCGTCACTGAAGAATTGCGTTTGTTTTTGCCCTGCTTTCGGAGACGAGGCTCGCCGTCACCAGCTCTTCTTGATGAGCGTATCGAAGGCGACGCCGCCGTTTGGATCGCGGGTGGCGCTGAATGCAACCCGCGGTGATATCTGGTACTGTCCCTGAATCGTCTGGCTCTGCGTAGATGCCGTATTCGTCGAGAACGTGACAAACAGGTTTCCGGTCACGCGCTGCTGAATCGTGATGTTTGCGCCCTGGTTGCTGCTGCCTCCCAGGACTGGGTTAATGGAGAGCTGCGAAATCCCGGCGATCTTGGAAACCCGGCTCGTCAATTGACTCGAAACTTGGGATGCGACCAGCGACTCGGCAGCCTGGTTTGCCGGTGTCGAGTTGGCATTGCTCGCTTCGGTCGTGTTGCCAAACGCCAGCAAGTGGATGATATCCGCTTCAGGCAGTGCTGGGTCCGAGCTGTACTGCGTCCGCATTTTGTCCACCGGCCCCTGAAAACGGAGATCGATGTTGTATTGCTGGATTGAGGTCGTCAGCGACACGTTCATAACCGGCTGTGTCTCCGATGGGTTCACAAACTGGATGGTGCCTCCGTTCAGCACAAACCGGTTCCCGTTCAGAATGATGTCGCCGCTGTTCAGATTCACGCGTCCCAATAACACCGGGTCCGCCGCTGTCCCGCGCAGTTGCAGATTTGCCGTTCCACCCAGGCTCAGCGCTCTGCTTGTGAGGTTAACGCTGCTCGTTGAATCCACGGCTACATTGAGTTGGATGTTTTGCGCCAAGCCGCGCGAAGGGGGCGCTGCAACACCGCCTCCAAACTGACCCACGAAACTGGACAAGTCGAACGCCGGCGTAAACGACAGGTCTGACAGGTGCACAGCTCCGCCCAGCACCGCTGTATCCGTCGTGCCGGATAGCCGCAGGTTCGCGTCAATGTTCTCCCTCATGCCCTGCGGGTAAAGAATCCGGGCTCCCTGTGTGCTGATGCCCAGGTTGAACTGGATGGAAGGCCGGTAAGCGACGCCGCCCTGGGCCGTCACAGTTCCTCCTCCGATGTTTCCCTTGAAACTGCTGACGATCAGCCGGTCCTTTGTCAGCGTCAGAACTCCATTGCAATGTTGCAACCCCAGGGGCAAGTCGTTCGAGGCAATACTCGCGTCCACAATATTGATCTGGCCTGCAAGATTATCGCCGTTCGCCGGACCATGAGAATCGATGTTGAACTTCAATTGCCCAGAGGTTCTGATATCCGGATCGAATAGCTGTGCCAGTCCCATATTCACCGTCCCAACGAGCATCACCGCCATAGGTCCATTGCCGCTGGCCGAAACGCTTCCTTCAAACTGCAGGTCCGTGTCCGTTCCGTGGATAGACGAGCGCCCCACATTGATGACCCCGTCTTTGTAATCCACATGTATGGGCGCTACCGCTACCAGCTCAACCGTGTTGCTGTACGCCACTTTCAACACAGGAATGGTCACGTGCGCCTCAAGCTGCTTCTGGTTCTTGAGCGGGCCGTGCAGCATGGCATGAACCTCCGTCTCCCCTGTCACTCCGTCGGCCTGCGGAGCATAGATGGCAATCAGCGGCGCCAACGGAATCCCTTGCGTATCGAGGGTCGAGTCCGACTGGTAATTCCCCGTCAACTCAATCTTTGCCTTCGCCTGAATCGATGTATTCACCGCCGACGATTGCATCGTGGCATTCGCAATGTGATTTGCCACGTTCGCCTGCAGCTTGATGTTGGTAATGTTTTGCCCTTGAGCTGCCAGCTTTGGAATCTCAAGCGTCGCGTCCATCTGAGGATTGCCGAACGAGCCTTGTCCTTTTGCGTGAAGGTTCGCCACGCCCGCAATCTTAAGGCTTCTCGAACTGATTGACTGCAGTTTGCCCAGATCGATACCGTTCGCGTCCAACGTTGCCGTGTAAGTCTTCTCCCGTGGGCGCACGGTGCCGTTGCCCTTCAAGCTTCCCGCAGGCAACATCACAGCCAGATCGCCACACACCTCATCGCCTGTGCCTGCAAACGTCAGCTTCACCGACTGAACCGGCTGGTCGTACGCGGTCAAGTTAGCCAGCGTCACATTTCCATTCCCAACGGGGTTTAGTTCCGTCCCATGCATGGAGATCGCTGCGCTGAGTGAGCCGGTCACCGGGACCTGCTGACCCGCAAGCCTGGTCAGATCCGCAATGTCCAACTGCGACGCGTTCAACTGAACTTGTATCGGACTGTTCTCAGTGAACGACCATTTGCTCAACCCCACGCTGGCACTGAAGGTGATGTCGCCATGCGAGGAGGATTGCAGAGCGCCGCGTTGCAGGCTCAACTGCGATGGACTCAGGTCCACTGCGGAGTGGAATACCTTCCAACTGGTTCCGTTGTATTGAAGGTTCGTCGCCGACAGAAGGCCGCTCAGATGCGGCTCGGTTGTAGACCCCTGAACGCTTCCCTGAAATGTAGCCGCTCCCACAAGTCCCAGCGGCTGCAATGTCTTACCCGGCGCCGGAGTGCGAAACATCTCCGCCATCGCATCGAGTTCGCGCAGGTCGTTCGACTGCAGATGCAGGCTCAGGCTGGAATGCTTGCTGACCACTCCGTTCATCGTCAGGTTGGTCTGCGGCGTCTTCACATAACTCTGCTGAAGCGCGAGTTGCTGGTTGCTTCCTCTGTAAGTTGCGTGAATGGCACTCTCCAGCGGGAAAGCTGTTTGTGCCGTGCCGGCGTTCGCCGTTCCACCCGGTTTCGATGCTGCCGGCTGCACTGCGGCACCGTGTCCAGACCGCACTTGCCCGTTCACGGTCGCATCGGTGTGCGCTACAAGATCGTCAAAGTTCTTCCCCCATGTTGCCTTTGCTTCCGCATTCAAAGCTCCCGCGACGGTCGCCTTGCTCGATTGCGCAGTCGGCCCAAGCGGTTGCACAACGTCCGCCAGTGAAACACCGCGCACCTCCGCCGTCATCTCAGAATGCGGATTGCCGCTGAGTTGCTTCATGCTTCCCTGCGCGATCACCGAACCGCCCAACACTCTGGCACGCAGATCACGCAACACCGCGTCGCCATTTGCCAACGCGTAGTGCGCCTCAATGTCATTGATCTGCGCGCGGATCGCAGGTGTACGAATCTCCAGACCGCGGCTGTCAAGACTCCCATCCACCGTCAGCGCATTGAACTCCGGCTGTCCTGCCACTTGCTTGAATACAACCGTCCCGGCTGTGTGCACAATCCCCGACGGTACCATAGACTCTTTCAGAATCTCGCCCACATCCTTGCCGTCGAGCACGATGTCGTAGTGCCCCTGCACGTCGGGATGGGTGTAGTTGTTCAATACTCCCCCGAGCGAAACCACCGAGTTGCCGGCCGTAAGCTTCGCCTGCGTCAGCTGAAATGTAGTGGGCGTCGCGTCAAACTCAACCTCCAGGTTGTGCGCCACCGGACGCAGCGCACCATACACCAGTTGCCCATTGGAATAGGCAACGTTACCTGAATACTTCTTCAGCAGGCTGTTGAACGACGCCTTGACCTCAAGGTTGTGCAAATCCGCTGCAACCTCCGCCGGCTCGTCGTTGAAGTAGATCTCCCCGTGTGCCAGCACCGCATGTCGCACGCCCAGATCGAACACCGATGTGTTGCCGCTCTGCTCGCTGCTCTTGATTGTTGGAATATTTGAAACGCCCTTGGAATCCACAAACATGTGTACGATTGGATGATCGAGTTGAAAGCTGCTGAGGTACCATGTTCTGCTCAGGATCGACACAATGCGCACACCTGCCTGGACATGGTCCACCTGAAGCAGCGGCGGATTCGGATACGGACTCGCCCCATCAATCGTCACTCCATATAGATCCATGCTCAGGTTCGAGAAATTGACCGCATAATTCTGCAGTTGCACGCGCACGCCCAGGTTTTCGCTGGCCTGCGCCTCCGCGGTACGAATCAAGTAGTCGTGAAACCGCGTATTGTTCTGCAGGATCGCAAGGCCCAAAACAACGATCAGCGTCAATGCCATCATCCCCACAGCGACCCATGCCATCACTTTGAAGAATGGGTGGCGTGCCTTGTGCCAGCGCGGGTTCGACGGATCGCGAAGTTCGGTTAGCAACTCAGAAAGTCTCACAACGCTCCCGTTCTAGAAAGCTTGGCCGATGGTGATGAAATACTGCGTGGCGCTAGTCCCCGGAATTGGATTCAGATTGTGTCCCACGTCAATCCGAACCGGGCCCACCGGCGTTGCATACCGCAGCCCCAGGCCTACGTTGTTGCTATAAAGAGAAGTGAAATCGTGAAATCCAACTACCGGGAATACATTCCCTCCATCGTAGAAAACCGCCAGGCCAAGCCCCTTCTTGATGCCCAGCGGAATGCGCGCCTCCGCGTTGATGAGCAGCAACTCGTTTCCTCCACTGGGCACGCTGATGAAGGTATTGCAGGTCGTTCCGCCGTTTGGGCAAACGCGCACGGCCCGCTGCGGCCCTGCACCTTCCAGCGGAAAACCACGCAGCGTGTTGCCACCGCCGGTAAAGAACTCCTCGCTCAGCGGCACGCGACTATTGGAATAGGGTTGCGCCAGCCCAATGCGAAGGCTGTTGGCGAACACAATGTTGTGGAAGCCCTGCTTGTAGAAAGCCGCCTGCCCGGTAAACTTCGCGAAGTTCACGCTCGATCCAAGCTTCGTTGCGTTCATGTCCAGTTCCGCAGACTCCAGCACGCCTTTGTGCTCGTCGAGCGGATTGTCGCGCGTGTCGCGTGTCAGGTTCACGGCCAGCGTGGACAACCGCACGTGCCTATCCGCTGTCGGCACAAGGTCGGGAATCAAGATGCGCGTCAGGTCAGTTTGGCTGAAGCTGTAGCGAAGAAACAGCGTGTTCTTTTGCGCCTTGTCCAACGGCCGCTGCAACTGCATGCTGGCCAGCTCCTGCTGCGAGGAAAAGAGCGGGTTCTCTTCGTTGCGATCGGCGGAGACTGAAGTAGTTGCCTTCCACGGCGACCAGCGAAAATCCGGAACAATGTAATAAGCCGCGCCGCGCTGGTCCAGCCTTCCTGCGAATCCGGTGAACGAAAGCGATGCGCCCTTTCCGCCCACATTATTGCGCGTGTACTGAATCGTTCCCCTCGGTCCGTAGAATGTGGTCTGGCTCGTCGTGAAATTCGGCGGCAGGCCAAGCGGCGGCAGATTAGGCAGCGCCACCGTTCCACTCGGAATGCTGCCGCCTCGGTTGATCACTTCAAATCCAAAGCCGTACGTCAGCTGGTTTCTCTTCGCCTCGTGCACCCTCACCACTGCGTCTTCCTTGCTCTGCGCAATGATCTGCCGTTTCGGATCCACCTCGGCCCAATCGAATACACCGGTGTGGTCGTACAACTTGCTTCCGGCCAGTAGCAGCTCCGACTCAGTCAGCGGCTGCCCGGGCTTGATGCCGGCAACATCCTGATCGATCAACCTCTGCTTCGTCTGCTCGCGTCCCAGTGTCACGACGCTCCCTGCAATCATCTTCGGCCCTTCGTAAATGTGGTACACCACGTTGATGTGGTGCGGGTCATCCTTCGATACTTCCGTTGCCGCCTCGCGAAAACTCGCGTTCAAATACCCGGCCTGCAAATAATGCGCAACAATATTTGCCCCGTCCGCCACCACGTGTGCCTGCGAATATCCCTGTCCCGCTGCAACCTTCAATCCGTCCGGCGCAAACTGGGCGGCAGTCATCGTGTCGTTGCCTTCGATGGTCAGCGAGTTGACCGCGTCTCGCGTCCCTTCCGTCACGCGGAATTGCACGGTGATTTCGCCTCCGCGGTTGGTCACGCTGGATGCCACCTGCACGTTGCTGAAGCCCTCGGACTGATACACCGCCTTGAGATTGTTCACGCTGGAACGCACAAGCTGCTGGCTGAATTCCCCATGCGAAAACAGGTTCCCCTTCGTGACAGTAAGATGCGGCGTCAGTTGCGATGCCAGCAGCTTGCTGTTCCCCGACAGCTCCACTGCGGCCACCTTGTGCTTCTTTTCTTTCGTAATCTGGTAGAGGACTGTCTTGCCGGTCGATTCCGTCTTCAGTTGGGCATCAACCTTGGCATCAAAGAAGCCTTTCGCCTGGAAATGCGATATGAGCGCCTGCCTGCCTTCCTCCACTGACTCTTCATCAACGCCCACCCCCTGGTACATAGGCAGCAGCGCCTTCCTCGTCCAACTCCACACATTCGCGCCTTCAATCGCGACCTTCGAAATCGGCCCCGGCACAACGGTGAAGTGGATATCGGCGCGATTGGTGTCGGCGTGGTACTCTGCGCCTGCGAGCGTAGTCCGCGCTCCCAGGTGTCCCTTCCTTTCAAGCTCCGATTGGAGGTAGTTGGTCGCCTTGGTGAGCGTGGAATAATGATAGGGACGTCCGGGACGAGTCGCCGCTCCCCTCACACGCGCGAGAAATGTCTGCAAGCTGTGGCTCAGGGTTGCGGTATCTTCAGCGCTCGCGCCCACAATGTCCAGCTGCCCAAACTTCGCCGCACGATTCAATTGGCAATCGAACAGAACGTTGGCAAGCCCGTTCGCGGAGTCCACCTTCACTTCGGAATCGACCTTCGCCTGAAAGTATCCCTGTTGCCGAAAGAAGGTGATCAGCGCTTGCCGGTCCTTCTCCACATCGCCTGCATTGAAAGGCGTTTGTGCCTCGAAGTTGGCCACCTGCGCCAGCCGCGCATAGCTGAATCGCTCTGCCCCCGGAAACTGAAAGAGACCAAAGTAGAACGCGGGCTCAAGGATGAAGACCACGCGCACCCCGTCGGCCTCTGCCTCAACCTGCACGCGCACATCCTTGGTCTTTCCGCTTGCTTTCAGCGCGGACAGGGTGGCGTTAACTTTGTCACTCGAAAACGGTTCCCCTGGCTTCTGCACAAGAAACGGCTCGAAATCAGACGCAGCGAATTGTGGGCGTCCGGCGACTTCAATCGCTGTTACGCTCTGCCCCTCATAGCTGGAAAGAATCTGTGCAGCAGTTGCTGGATTTGCCGGGGCCTGCTTTGCGGAGGTCGATCCATCCTGAGCAGGAAGACCTGCAGCTGCGACTGCAAGTACGCACGTTGCCACCAACGCGCGCATCCAGGGGGGCGTGTGGCGGACGCATTGGCAGTAGAACGCGCGTGTTGAGTATGACAAAGAAATATCCGACCACTCTCAATTGAACCGGGGTGTGTGCAAACCGCTTCGCTGGCTACTGAGATGCGCATTCCATCAAGTGGGTTTGATCGTTGCTTTAACGACGGCCCGTCTGGAATTCATGCGCGGATTGCGCTACCGCTCCGTGCCGTCGGAAGCATGCTAGTCGGCATCCAAGCAAACAGCGTGTCCGGAACCACGCAATCTGGACGTTGAAGGATCATTTATTCCTGGCCCATTCTCGAACCACGGTCCGCAACTAAACCGCGCTGAAAAGCGTGTATGGGAGTTAGTGTCTCATTGGCCCTTGCGTTCTCTCTGGGATCTGCAGGGTGTTCCCGTTCGAGCGGTCGCGGCGCGCACCTGGAACTCCATGCTCCTCGATCGAATCTTCGGCCGCGCCGCCGAACTCGGGTTCTACTTCCTTTTTGCGCTCTTTCCCACACTCTTCAGCGCCAGTTCCATCCTCGGTCTAGCCGCGCAGTCAGCCCACCAGTTCTACGACCGGCTTCTGGACTACCTTGCGCTGGTCATTCCCACGGCCGCCCTCGGCGCGGTCTTGACAACATTCAATGAGACGACTGCCGCGGCAAGTTCCGGCAAGCTGACATTTGGCCTCATCGCCGCCATCTGGTCCGCTTCGGTCGGCATCTCTGCCCTCCAGGACACGCTCAACGACGTGTACAAGGTCGAAGCCCGCCCTTCCTACCTTGTCGCCAGGATTGTTGCCATCGCGCTCACGATTGCCCTCACGGTAATCTTCACCATCGGGCTTGCATCTCTGCTGGGAGGAGACTTCCTCGCCGCGCTGGCACATCGAGCCATCCACCAGGATCTGCTTGCAGCTGCAACTGCCGCAATGGCGCGGGTGGCCGGCTGGCTCGTTGCGACGCTTCTGCTCGTCCTGGTCTTCGCCGTCATCTATTACTGGGTGCCGAATGTCAAAGCCCGCTGCTGGCATTGGCTCACGCCAGGCGCGACCATCGGTATCACCGGCTGGCTGCTCAGCTCCCTGGGCCTCCGCGTGTATCTTCATTACTTTCCGAGCTTCTCCCTTACCTATGGCTCCCTCGGTGCGGTCATCATTCTCCTCACGTGGTTTTACATCACCGGCCTCATGCTTTTGCTCGGCGCCGAGATCAACAGCGAGATCGAAAGAGCTGCCGCCGAGATGCGCCTGGCCAGCGCTTCAAACGAGACCGTCATTCGAGAAGATCTGCGAGAGTAAAAGATGTTCGGTCGTGCCCTTCACGCTTGTCATTTTCAGCTTTGCGCTTCCGGCTGCGATTGATAGCTTCTCCTGGATTACCGGCAACTCGTCAGTGACAAGTTGATCGAAAGTCCCGGACCGCTTCGATTTGGACAAGGTTTTCGGTGACCTGGAGCCTCTGCTGGCGCCATTAAGGTTTGTTGGTCGACCAATCCGACTCCCACGAAAACGGTCGTCTCAACCCGGGAAGCTCGATACAGTTGGTGCAACAGTTTCATAGTCTGCGTCTTAGTGGTTCTCGCCGATATAGATCCTCGAAAGTCAGCATACCGGAAGTGGTCGGCTGGAGACGAGGCCTTGATCGCGACTTGCGCCGCGTACACGATCTTTGGAATCTTTCCGGCTTTCCCAGGGTTGCGTCCGCCTCGCCACCCCTGCGACGAAGACCTGTCGCTGGGGACCCCGGGCTTCCACCCCAGCGACGAAGACCTGTCGCCGGGGGCCCCGGGCTTCCACCCCAGCGACGAAGACCTGTCGCTGGGGGCCCCGGGCTTCCACCCCAGCGACGAAGACCTGTCGCTGGGGGCCCCGGGCTTCCACCCCAGCGACGAAGACCTGTCGCTGGGGACCCCGGGGCTTGCGGACTTTACCCTGGGCTATTTTCGTTGCCTCGCTACGGGAGGCATGGCGTGCTGGGCGGGCTTGTGGTGGCTTTGCCGCGTACGCGATCTCTGGATTCTTATTGGGGTTTGTGTCGGGGTTGAAACCCCGACCTACCGGTCCGTGCTTGTTTTGGGGCGGTCGATGCACGGGCTGAACAGGCTGCGGAAAAAGGCGGGCATTTATGCAAAATGCCCGAAGTGCTTACCGCAGGGGCTAAAGCCCAACGATGAATTGATTGCATTTATTAGCCTGCGACCCAGAGGGTACCCCGGTCATGCCCTTGTTACAGAGCCTTCAGAGACGGACCTTTGACCGAGTTTTTCACCAGCTGCGAAGTTGTGCCCTGATACAAAGCTTCCCCGAGTCACGGCGAGGAATCGTTGACTCTGGGGCGGGATTCGGGTATTCTGGACTCCTTGCGCGGTGTTGCGCCTGGGGTCTGTGTGAATGCACCCGGACCGGCTGGTTGATGCCCCTGATGGGGGTCGGCTGGAGCAGGCCAAGGGCTGCTGGATGCGTGGGAATGGTCACGAATCCGGCTGAGCCAGAGCCCCTGAAGGGGGCCTGCACGCGCGATTCTCACCCGAACATATTTGTTTGGATGTGGGTAGAAACAAGGGCCCTTGCGCGTTTTGCGCGAGGGAAAAGCGCTTTGCGCGATGGGTTTTTGTGGGGACGGTTGGGATTTGTGGTTTCCCACCCATTCGCAAAAAGCGCGAATGGATGGGGCACAGAGGATTTGCGCAGGATGGAAGAAGGCAAATCCCAAGTTTTGGGCAGGTTTCTTTTTTAGAGGGCAGGAGAGAGATGGGCACCTTTGTTCCGAGTGGGAAGAACATTCCCCGCAAGTGGTATGTGGTGGACGCCAGCGGTCAGACGCTGGGGCGTTTGGCGACCAAGGCCGCCGATTTGCTGAGCGGCAAGCTGAATCCACAATATGTGCCGTACATCGATATGGGCGACCACGTGGTGGTCATCAACGCGGAGAAGGTGCGGCTGACGGGGCTGAAGAGCCAGCAGAAGCTGTATCGCCGCTACACGGGTTTCCCCGGCGGGTTGCGCGAGGAAGAGTTTTCGCGGCTGTTGACGCGCAAGCCGGAAGCGATTCTGGAGCAGGCCATCAAGGGCATGCTGCCGAAGAGCAAGATGGGCCGCCAGATGGCGACCAAGCTGAAGGTCTATCGCGGCGACAAGCATCCGCATCAGGCGCAGATGCCGGTGGCGATGGAAGTGAAGTAAGAGCAGGGACTAAGGGACTAAGGGACTAGGGACTAGGGACCAGGGTTAGCCGGCGAGAGAGCTGGCGGAGAGAGTTGAGAATGGCAGATCTGGTGCAGTATTACGGGACGGGACGGCGCAAGTCGGCGATTGCCCGCGTGTTTCTGCGTCCCGGAACGGGCGAGTGGAAGGTCAACGGCAAGCCGTTTGAGACGTATTTTGTGACCGAGCAGCAGCGGGTGGCGGCCAAGCGGACGCTGGTGGTGGCTGAGCTGGCATCGAGCTTCGACGTGGTGACCACCGTGAAGAGCGGCGGAGTGGCGGCACAGGCCGACGCGGTGAAGCTGGGCATTGCCCGGGCACTGGTCGTGTTCAACCCGGAGCTGCGCAAGATTTTGAAGGCGGAAGGCCTGATGACGCGCGATGCGCGCCAGAAGGAACGCAAGAAGTACGGGCAGAAGGGCGCCCGCAAGAGGTTCCAGTTTAGCAAGCGCTAAAGCGCTTGCAGGGTTCAGGGTTCAGTTTGAGCATTACCGCTCTGATCTCTGTCAACTGATCTCTGATCTCTGGTTTTTCAATCTCTCGCTTACGCGAGACTTAATCCGGGCCAGGCGAAGGCTAGCCCGGATGCAAACTACGAAGGAGGCCAATGGCCACGATCACAATGAAGGAGCTGCTCGAAGCGGGTGTTCACTTCGGGCATCAGACCAAGCGCTGGAATCCGAAGATGAAGGAATACATCTTTGGCGAGCGCAACGGAATTTACATCATCGACCTGCAGAAGACTCTGAAGCTGTTCAAGGACGCGTCGAAGTTCGTCACTGAGTTGTGCGCGAGCGGCAAGACGATTCTGTTTGTCGGCACCAAGCGCCAGGCGCAGGACGCCGTGGCAGAAGAGGCCAACCGCGCGGGGATGCCGTACATCAACCAGCGCTGGCTGGGCGGTCTGCTGACCAACTGGGTGACGGTGCAGAAGAGTGTAAAGCGCCTTCAGGAACTGGACGAGATGGCCACGGATGGCCGGTACGAGCTGCTGACCAAGAAAGAAGTGATCAAGCTGGAGCGGGAGCGCAAGCACCTGCAGGCGAACCTGGCCGGCATCAAGACGATGAAGCGGCTGCCCGACGCGCTGTTCATCGTGGACTCGAACAACGAGGCGATCGCCGTGAAGGAAGCCCGCAAGCTGGGGATTCCCGTGGTGGCCGTGGTGGACACGAACTGCGACCCGACGGTTGTGGACTACGTGATTCCAGGCAACGACGATGCGCTCAGAGCGATTCGGCTGTTTACGTCGAAGATTGCCGATTCGGCGGCCGAGGGCGTGAACCTGGTGGGCGACAAGGCCTTCACCGAGGAGTTGCCGGAGCCGGTTGCGCTGGAAGCGGCGGCGGAAGTCGTGCCGGTGGAAGAAGTGGACCTGGAAGCGGCGCTGGGCGGCGGGATTCGCAAGGCGCCGGCGGTGGTTGCGGCTCTGGATGAGGCCGAGGTGGCCGAGGGCTGAACCTGACGTCGCACGCGCGTGCGCAGAGTTGAGATCAGCGTGGCCGCCAAGAGTTCAAGCGCCACGCTTTTCTTTTGCCACCACCTGCGGTGGGGCGGACGCAGCTTCGCCGCCAGGGGCTGCCGGAATTACAGCCAGCCCGGGTCGAGATTTGAGAATTGAGCGCCCTGCGTGGGGCTGGGAAAACAAGGAAAAGAGAGATGACGACAGTGAGCGAAAAGATTGATGCCAAGCAGGTGAAAGAGCTTCGCGAGAAATCCGGAGCGCCGATGGGCGACTGCCTGAAGGCTTTGCAGGAGACCAAGGGAAACATCGAGGACGCATTTGTGGTGCTGCGCAAGCGCGGAATGGCGTCGGCGCAGAAGAAGGCGGCGCGCACCACCAACGAGGGCGCGGTGGGGACGTATATCCACGCGGGCGGCAAGATCGGCGTGCTGATCGAGTTGAACTGCGAGAGCGATTTTGTGGCGCGCACCGACGACTTCCAGGAGCTGCTGAAGGACATCGCCATGCACATCGCGGCCAGCGATCCGCGCTACGTGAAGCCGGAGGACGTGACCATCGACGATCTGGAGCGCGAGAAGGAAATCTATCGCGCGCAGGCCGCGGCGACAGGCAAGCCCCCTGCGGTGATCGAGCGCATCGTGGACGGCAAGATGGCCAAGTTCTACGAGGAAGTCTGCCTGCTGGAGCAGCCCTTCATCAAGGACCAGGCGGTGAGCATCAAGGAGCTGATCGCGACCAAGGTGGGCAAGCTGGGCGAGAACATCACGGTGCGGCGCTTTGCCCGCTTCAAGGTGGGCGCGGCGGATTGGACCGTGGCGCAGACGAATGCCGTGGAAGCCGGGGAGTAGCGGAAAAGCAGGGAAAAGGGAACAGGGAATAGGGAATAGGAAAGGCCCCGGGCTGACGCCCTGGGCCTTTTTCTTTGGTGCGGGCTCAGGATGGAGATTGGACTGGCTGGAGCCTGGCGGAGGGGGCGGCGCTGAACGATTCGGATCTGGAGACGGATGACTCGGGCTGCGGCCAGGGCTCAAAACGGAAAAAATCAAGAGCTTCAAATGAACCTGTTGACATTCTACCTATGATGCGGCAATCTATAGGTGGACAATCAACAGGAGGGCAGACGTGCCGGAAAGCAAATCGGATGTTTTGCAGGGAACGCTCGATCTGATGGTGCTGAAGACGCTCGAGTCGATGGGGCCGCTGCACGGCTATGGCATTGCGCGGCGCATCGAGCAAGTGAGCGGAAACACGGTCAGCCTCAACCAGGGAACCATCTATCCAGCTCTTCTTCGCCTGGAGCAGCGGGGGTGGGTGAAGGCGGAGTGGGGCACCTCGGAGACCGGACGCCGCGCCAAGTTTTATGCGCTGACGCGGAGCGGGCGCAAGCAAATCGAACAGGAGATCGAGAACTGGGAGCGGGTCGCCGCGACGATGGCGCGCTTTCTTGCCCCTTTGAATTCGTGATGTGTCACAGAAATTCATAGCATTTGTTTCGTGCTGAGCCGCTTGTTGGCGGCTCCCGAAATGCGGTTCCTTCGACTCCGCAGAAGTACGCTTCGCTCAGGATTACGGGACATTTTTAGCCAGGAACTTTGGAAACAGGACACTAAGAGGCGAATATGGACTGGATCCGCATGCTCCTTAGCCGCTGCGCGGCACTGTTCCGCCGCCGCAAACTCGATGCCGATCTCGACGAAGAGCTGCGTGCGCACATCGAGCTCGCTATTCACGAGAATCTGCGAGCCGGCATGTCGCGGGAAGAAGCGCGCACCGCGGCGCTGCGCGCGTTCGGCGGGTTGACGCAGACACGGGAGGACTACCGAATGCAGCGCGGCTTGCCATTTGCCGAAGTATTCGCGCAAGACCTCCGGTTTGCGCTGCGCCAATTGCGGAAATCGCCCGGCTTTACGTTTGTCGCGCTGTTGACGCTGGCATTGGGCACTGGAGCAACCACGGCGCTGTTCAGCGTGGTGGATGCGGTGATGCTGAAGCCGCTGCCCTTTCCCAGCGCCGCTCGACTGGTGCGAGTCGAATCGGTCATTGCCGCAACTGGTCGCGGCGGCGTCGCCTCGTATCTGGATTTTGTTGACTTGCGCGCACGCAACCATGTCACCGAAGGAATGGCCGCTTTCCGAATCGAGGACTTCACTTTGGTTGGCCCACGCGAGCCCGAGCATTTGCAGGGAGCTGTGGTTTCGGCACAACTGTTTTCTCTGCTCGGTGTAACTCCTGCGCTGGGGCGCAGTTTCCTGGATCAAGAAGATAAGCCCGGCGCAACCAATGGCACCGACGCTCTCATCCTGAGCTACGGATTGTGGCAGCGCGAATTCAGTTCCGACGCGTCGGTGCTGGGCCGGGTGCTTCAGCTCGGGGACCGTCGATTCTCGGTGGTTGGGGTCATGCCGCGGCAGTTCCAGTTCCCCATCCAGGCCGAGCCCATCGATCTGTGGACTACTATCGCCTACGATGCCCGTGGCGGCGCGAACGCGATGACCGTGCAAAGGGGCGCGCACTATCTCGACGTTGTTGCTCTACTCAAGCCCGGGGTCACCGTACCACAGGCGCAAGCTGAATTGGCTACCATTGCCAGCTCGCTCAACAAGGAGCATCCTGAAAACAAGCCACGTACAACGCGCATTGTGCCGGAACTCCAACTCCTCACCGGTGACCTTCGCACGCCAATGTTCGTCCTTCTTGGAGCCGTGAGTTGCGTCCTTCTAATGGTCTGCGCCAACATAGCCAACCTGCTGCTGGCACGTGCAACCGGCAGGCGAAAGGAAATGGCCGTACGGATCGCGCTCGGCGCCAGCCGCCGTCGAGTCACCTGCCAAATGTTGGTCGAGAGTTTGCTGTTGGGCATGCTGGGCGGCTGCCTGGGGCTGGGGCTGGCATTGCTGTCGTTCCGGTTCATGGTGCGAACGATGCCCGCCGACATTCCACGTCTCGACACCATCGGCCTCGACGCGCGCCTTCTCGGTTTCGCCTTGCTGGTCTCGCTTCTGACGGGGTTGCTGTTTGGCCTCGCCCCGGCATTGCAGGCCTCGAAAGTGAGTCTCACCGAATCGCTGAAGAAGACTGGCCGTAGCAGTGGAGGCGAAGACAAAGCGCGCCTGCATTCAACCCTGGTTGTAAGCGAAATAGCCTTGGCCGTCGTGCTGCTGCTCGGCGCAGGACTGCTGCTGCAAAGCTTTCTGCGCCTTAAGCGAGTGGACCCAGGATTCGATCCGCATCATGTACTGACCTTCCAGCTCGATGCGCCCGGTGGGACTGGAGGCGCACAGTTGGCTGGGTTCTTCCGGGAAGCCGTGGCGCGAATCGGCGCCGTTCCCGGTGCCAGCGCGGCCAGTGCGGCCGCGTCGCTGCCGCTGACGGGAGACAACATCGCCTCAAGCTTCGAGATCGAGGGCCAGCCCACACCAATGAGTTCTCGGCCGTCGGCCGATTTCAACGCCGTCGAGCCCAACTATTTTCACACTCTAGGCACAGCACTCATCAGCGGACGCGACTTCACTCCACAAGACGATTCGAGATCGACGCCTGTTGTGATCGTCAATCGGACGCTGGCCCACGGCTTCTTCCCCAACCAGAATCCGATTGGCCTGCACGTGCGCCCCGGCATTGGCAACGGCTATGGCCCCGGCGAGCTGCCTATGCGCGAAATCGTGGGTGTAATCGAGGACATAAAACAAAGCCGTCCCGACGCTGCGGCGGCTCCCGAGATTTATGCGCCTCTCGCGCAAAGCCCGTTCGACACCATGTTCATTGTGGCGCGCACAGCGAACGATCCGGCGAGCATTGCCGGCGCTGCCCGCCAGCAGGTAGCCTCGCTGAACAAAAACCTGGCTATCTATCACGTGAAGACCCTGGATGAGTACTTTGCAGATTCGGTGGCAGAGCCGCGGTTCAATTCGTTGCTGCTGAGCGTCTTTGCCGCCCTGGCGGTGTTGCTGGCGTGTCTTGGCGTGTACGGCGTGGTTTCATACGCTGTGGTTCAGCGCACACACGAGATCGGGATTCGCATGGCGCTGGGTGCCGGCGGTGGTAACGTGACGCGATCGGTACTGTATCGAGGAATGCTCCTTGCGCTGATCGGCGTGGCGATTGGGCTGGCCGGATCGTTCGCGCTGGTGCATCTGCTCAACAGTATGTTGTTCGGCGTGCGGGCCACCGATCCCATGACCTTCGGGGTCGCGACTTTGACGCTGTTATGTGTTGCCGCGCTTGCCAGCTACATTCCGGCACGGCGGGCAGCAAGGGTGAACCCGATGGCGGCGCTGCGCAGCGAATGAGTTTGCGGCGCAATTGCCAGGGAGAGAACAGCCTCGTATCGAGGAGTTGGAGGGCGATATGGATTTAATCCGCATTTTGCTCAGCCGCTGCGCAGCCCTCTTTCGCCGCCGCAAGCTCGATGCAGAACTCGACGAAGAACTGCGTGTCCACATCGACTTGGCCATTCACGAAAACCTGCGCGCCGGCATGTCGCAGGAGGAAGCGCGCACCGCCGCGCTGCGCGCGTTTGGCGGCGTCACGCAGGTCCGCGAGAGCTATCGTGTGCAGCGCGGATTGCCGCTGGAACAGGCCGCGCGCGACATCCGCTATGCCGTTCGCCAGTTGCGCAAGTCGCCTGGCTTCGCGCTCACTGCCATCCTTACGCTGGCGCTTGGCATCGGCGCTGCTACATCGGTGTTCAGCGTGGTGAATGCGGTTCTGCTGAAGCCGTTCGCGTTTCGCGAACCGGACCGCCTCATTGTCATGCGCGAGGCGATGGAAGACGAAGTGAGCGGCGATTGGTCATCCGCTCCCGACAATTACCGGCATTTTCTGCGGCTGAAGAACGATGCGAAGACCATTGAGGACGCGGCGATCTTTGAGCAGAGGGGAATGAGCGTCTCTGCAACGGGCGACCATCCGCGCATCGTGGGCGAAGTTGTAGCTTCGCCTAACCTTTTTCAACTGCTTGGAGTGCAGCCGATACTGGGCCGCGGCTTTGTGAACGGCGATGCCGTGAAGGGCGCCGCAAATGTGGTGGTGCTGAGCTTCGAGGGTTGGCAAGCATTTTTTGCGGGCGACTCGAAAGCAATTGGACAGACATTGCGAATCGGCGGCGAGCCAAGCACAGTGATCGGCGTGATGGGGCCAGGCCTGCGGTTTCCGCAGATTGTGCTGGCGCCGAAGATCGCGTTCCAAGAACCCTCGCGAGACGCCCTGCTCTATCAGCCGTTCGTGCCCAGCGACCGCGACCTGAGCGCGGATACGGGCAACTTCAACTACAAGGCGATTGCGCGACTGAAGCGCGGCGCTACGCTGGCGCAGGCGAGCGCGGAGTTGGAGACCCTTCAGAAGGCGTACACGCTTTCTGCGCATCTTCCCTTTCATCTGGGCGCCGCGCTCACGCTGCTGGGAAAAGATGTATCCTCCGGCGTGAGCGGCGCGTTATGGCTGCTGTTTGCGGCGGTGGGCGCGGTGCTGCTGATTGCCTGCGTGAACCTGGCCAATCTGCAACTGGCGCGGGCCGTCAATGCGGAAGGCGAAACCGCGGTGCGGGCCGCGCTGGGCGCGAGCCGAGGGCAACTGGTTCGGTCGCGTCTCACAGAGAGCTTAGTATTGGCGATCGCCGGCGGAGCGGCTGGAACAACGCTTGCCTTCGGTGGCGTGCGTCTATTGCTCGCTATAGCGCCGGCCGATCTTCCGCGCCTCGATGAGGTGAGCGTGAGCTTGCCGGTACTTGCATTCAGCGCCGGCTTGTCGGTTGCAGCGGCAATCGTGTTCGGCATGTTACCGGCGCTGCGCTCGCTTCGCGTTGCTCCGCAAGCCGCGCTCAAGGCAAACCAGACGCGCGCTTCCCATACCCAGGAGAGCCAGCGCACGCGCAGCCTGATGGTGACTGGGCAGGTGGCTTGCACCGTGGTTCTGCTCATCGTTACGTCGCTGGCGCTGCGCAGCTTCTCTCGTCTGATGAGCCAAAATCGCGGGTTTGATTCCAGCCACGTTACGCTGGCGCAGGTGGATCTGTTCGCACCGCAATACGGCGATTTCTCAGGCAACATGAAGACAGCAAAGCTGAGCTTTACCGACCGGACGCTGGCCGCACTGGATCAATTGCCCGGCGTGCAGTCGGTGGCCCTGACCAGCGTCGCGCCCCTGACCGGCGAGATCTGGGTGGATAATATTTCCCGGCCGGACCATCCCGTGCCGCCGGCGCAGGAGCCGCCGATCAATGTACGCTGGGTCAACCCCGGCTACCTGTCAACGATGCAGATTCCGCTGATTTCAGGGCGCAACATCGCAGCGGCGGACCGCGCGAATCCCTACGTTGCGCTGATTTCCGAGAGGACAGCGCGCGAGGCATTTGGCGGGGAAGATCCGGTGGGAAAGAAGATCGACGGCCTGGTTCCGGACGACAACCATCCGATGACCGTAATTGGAGTGGTGGCGGACACGCGCATCAACGGCCTTAAAGACACGGCCGCGATGGTCTACGTGCCTTACTGGGCATTTACGCCGTGGACGCAGTCGTTTCTGGTGCGCAGCTCGCGGCCCAGCAATGCGCTGATTCCCGAGATGCGGCGGGCGATCTGGCAGATCGATTCGCAGGTCGCCATTCCAACACTCCAGTCGATGGACGACCAGGTCAGCGAATCGGTAGCGGCCGACCGCTTCCAGGCCACGGTGTTGAGCGGGTTTGGCGCGGCCGCGTTGTGCCTGGCGTTGCTGGGCGTGTACGGTGTTCTTGCGTACTCGGTCTCGCTGCGCCGCCGGGAGTTCGGCATCCGCATCGCGTTGGGCTCCGGCAAGAATGCACTGATCGGGCTGGTGCTGCGCCAGGCTGCGCAGTCGGTTCTTCTAGGCACAGGCGCTGGCCTGGCGATGGCATTGATCGCGCTGCGCTGGGTGCGCAGCCTGCTTTATCAAACGCCCGTCATGGACCCGCTCGCGGTGGGCGGCAGCGTGCTGCTGCTTCTGGTTGCCGCCGCCATTGCGGCCATTGTGCCGGCCCGGCGCGCGGCCTCCACCGACCCGATGCGCGCGCTGAGGATGGAATAGGAGTGAGTGGTAGCTCGAGCTGGGAAGCGGCTGCCCTGGCGGTGAAGAGCGGGTTCTAGAACGACAGCTTCAGGTTGACGGAGGTGCCGGAATGCTTGGATTCGCCCGTTGTTCCATTGCCTAGGGTGGCGGCTGGGGCGCCTGCCATGGAGTGGCTGCCGGAGCCGGTGCCGGCGGAAAGAAACACGCCGTTGCCCAGGTCCGATGAAGTGAACACGATGCCGGTTGAAGGGCGGGCAAGATCGGTGAAGCTTGCGCCGGGCCGCAGCGTGTCCCGGTAGGTGAGCCTGAAGCCGGTGGCGGAGGAGTTGAGGTGCAGACTGGTGCTGCCGCGCATCAGCTGGTTGAGCGAGGGCAGAGGCGCGGGAGACGCGGCAAAGGGACCGCCAGGGCCGATGGTGGCTCCGCGGGCGAGGCCGTTGCCGATGGGGAAGAGCGGGGCGTGGGCGGTCTGCCGTGCGGCTGGGGCGCCAAATGGGTTCAGGCCGAAGGAGCCCGGCTGGGCGGCGTTGACGGTGAGCGATCTCTGGCTGCCAAAGCTGAGGCCTGCGGCGGGGTTGAAGGCCATGGAAGGCGCGGCGGCGGCGAATGGGGCCGCGGGGAGAGTTGCGGATGGGGCTTGGTCTGCGACCAGCGCAGAGGCGCTGGTTTGGGCGCGGACCGAAAGGCCGGGGCCGGCGAAGACCAGAAGCGCCAGGCTCACTGCCCATCGGAGGGCGCGACGCGGCAGGCGCGAGGCGGATTGGGGGGATCGACGCATCGCTAATTCCACTGGAGCGAGGATAGCCCCAAACGGCCTCGCGCGCCACCCCCAAATGGCGACAGGGATATCTAGGATCAAAAGGTGAGACGGCTGGGTGTGCGGCTGGGCGGCCGAGGTGCGGGAAAAGGCCCATTGTGAGCGCGACGCAAAGCGGGCTTTGGAGGGGACAAACCAGCGCGGCGGCCGGTATGCGATACTCGAAAAAGCATGTACAAACGCATTGTTCTTAAGCTTTCCGGAGAAGCATTGGCGGGCGAACGCGGGTTTGGCCTGGACGCAGTCAAGGTGTCGGAGATTACGGGCGAACTGGCCGATGTGCACGCGCTGGGCGTGGAGATCGGAGTGGTGGTGGGCGGAGGGAATTTTTTCCGCGGCATCTCCGAGCAAGCAAAACAGATGGACCGGGTGAGCGCCGACAACATGGGAATGCTGTCGACGGTGATCAACGCCATTGCGCTCCAGGATGCGCTGGAGCACCGGGGGGTACAGTGCCGGGTGATGAGCGCGGTGTTCATGAACCAACTGGCGGAGCCGTATATACGGCGGCGCGCGGTCAGGCATCTGGAAAAGGGGCGCGTGGTCGTCTTCGCGGCGGGGATCGGCAATCCGTTCTTCTCGTCGGACACGGCGGCCAGCCTGCGGGCCATGGAGATCAAGGCCGACGTGCTGCTGAAGGGCACCAAGGTAGAGGGCGTGTTCAACGCCGACCCCGTGCTCCACAAGGACGCGGTGAAGTACGACGAAATCACCTACATGGAGGTGCTGCGGCTGGGGCTGAAGGTCATCGACCTGACCGCGGTGAGCATGTGCAAGGACAACAACCTGCCCATGATCATCTTCAACATGAACCAGCCGGGAAATATCAAGCGGGTGGTTCTGGGGGAGAAGGTGGGATCGCTGGTGACGGCGTAAAAGCAGCTATTAGCTTCTAGCTGCTAGCTTCTAGCCAATTCGTGGTGGTTCGCACTGCCTGCCCCCACTTGGATATTGCACCAGGCACGACAAAGCTAACAGCTAGAAGCTAGAGGCTAGAAGCTACGCAGTGGAGATGCGCAAGCCAGCACGGCTGAACGGATTGACGGGGTTGCGCACGTTCGCGGCCATCAATATTGTCTTCTTTCACTTTTCCAATCCAAACTGGTTTGGCTGGCTGGCGCCGGTAGTCAACGCCGGCTACGCGTCTGTGAGCTTCTTCATTCTGTTGTCGGGGTTTGTGCTGGCGTATAACTACGCCGGGCGCGCGCGGGCAGGGGAGCTGAACAAGCGGCGCTTCTGGGAGGCGCGGTTCACGCGGCTCTATCCCATCTACTTTCTGAGCCTGCTGCTGAGCTGGCGCATGGTCCCGGTGGAGTACCACGCGCACACGCATGCGATGTTCTGGTCGGGGATGGCGCTGTCGCCGCTGCTGCTGCAGGGATGGGTTCCGGAGATTGCCACGTTTCTGAACACGCCGGCGTGGACCATGTCGGCCGAGTCGGCGTACTACTTGGGGTTTCCGTGGCTGGCGAACTGGAAGAAGCCGGCAAGGGTGCGGCCCTACCTGGCGAAGATGGCTGTGGTGTGGGGGCTGGGGCTCATTCCGGGGACGCTCTACATCGTGTTCAACCCGGACGGGATTGCGCACCCGGACCGGTGGAGCTACGGGCCGTGGCTGCAGGTGCTGAAGTATACGCCGCTGCCGCATTTGGCCAGCTTTGTGTTTGGGGTGATGCTGGCCAACCTGGATGAGCTGGTGGGACGAACGAGCCGTCTGCGGTTGATTTTGGGCGTCTTCGGGTTTGCGGCGACGTTCGGGATTCTCTCGCTGGGCGGGCGCGTGCCCTACGCCATTCTTCACGACGGGTTGCTGATGCCGCTGTTCGGCTGCATCATCCTGGGCCTGGCAGGGAACAACCCGCTGGCCTACGCCATGGGCTGGCGGCCGCTGGTGTTTGTGGGCGAGGCCAGCTATTGCCTGTACCTGTTGCACTTCAACCTTTGGAACCTGATTCACGACTCGCACGTGCTGGAACGGACAGGGCTGATTCGCTTCGATCCATGGATCAGCTACGTGCTGCTTATCGGGCTGGCGGTGCTGGCGCTTTACCTGGTGGAGAAGCCGGCACAGAGGCAGTTGCGCAGGTGGATGGGCGTGACACCGGTGGTGAAGGAGCGCAGAGCGGCGATCATGAGCGCGGATAAGGATGGACCGTGAACTGGCTGGGTGGATTTGAGATTGCAGATGACAGATTACGAATGCCAGGACCTGAGCCGCGCAGGGGATCGTGGCTTCCCACCCTTTCGCCAGAAAGAAGGCGAAAGGATGGGGCACGGTGCGTCGGCCCCGATTCGTCTTTCCTATGTGTCTCTACTCCTCGGTGAAGGCGATAAAGCTGTGCGGGGGGACTTCGATTTTGAACTCGCCGTGCTGCGGCTGGCGATGCGGGCGGCGCTCATGGGCTGAGGGTGCGGGCGGCGGTGCGGCGGAGATGGCTTCGCCGGTGGCCAGGTTGCGGAGCTTGGCCGCTGTTCCGGGGATGGAGACGGTGACCTGGGCGGGGTGGTCGAGGTAGGACTCGACGACGAAGGTTTTGTTGTCGTAGGCGAAGAGGCTTACCTTTGCCGGGGCATCGAGCTGGACGGGGAGATCGCGCAACAGGTATTGCTTGAGCTGCGTCAGCACGAGCTGGGGCAGGGCGTAGAGGTCGTTGGCGTTCTCGGGGATGGTGAGGACGTAGAGGATGCCTTTGGAATAGCGGTCCATGAGCAGCAGCGGGGCACCGCGGCCGTTGGCGGTGCCGCGGACGATGGGCCAGGCGTCGTTGGTCTGGAAACCGATTTCGGGGACGAGGATATCGCTGGTTGCGCCGAGGCTTGCGCCGCCGCCTGCGCCATAGCCGCCCCAGTACTCCTGCACCTTGAGCACATTGCCGGTTGCATGGATGTCGGCGATCTGGCCGATGTCCTGAGCGAAACCTCCGTTTTTGTCTTCAAGCGCGCGCAGCAGGCCGCTGGTGATGACGACGTTGCCCCCGCCTTCAAGGTGCGTCTTGATCTTGGCGACCAGATCGCGATCGAACTTGGCCGACTCGGTGAGCAGGATGGTCTTGGCGGCGGTGGGAAACTCGGGGTGAAGATCGATGGGGATGCCGATCATGCCGAGGTAGTTGTGGAGGAAGTCTTCGCCAGTGGATTGGTAGGGCTTGTAGCTGGCCAAAGCGACCGGGTTGCCGAGCTTGCCGGCGACGGCGTTGAAGGCGTTGAGGGCATAGCCTGCGGCGCTGGCCCAGGTGGGCGGCGCGGAGGAACCGGCGGCAGCGTTCCACTTGTCCAGACCGGAGGCGGTGAAGGTGGTTGCAAGGCCGGCCCAGCTCTTGCGGTCGCCAAGCTCGGCGGGGCGGAGCAGGTCGCTGTACTGGAAGAGCAGCATCTGCGGGGTTTTTGCCAGCATGGTGTCCCAGAGCTGTTCGGCGTAGCGGTCGAGGTAGCGGGTGTCGTAGGTGTCCACCCAGCCGCCGCCGTTGCCCTGCGGGCTGATGTTGTCGAAGTAGCGGACGATGAGGTAGCTCTCGTACTGCTGCAGGTGCTGGTCGGTGATGACAGGGTCGCGAGTCTCGGTTCCGGTGTAGATGCCGTCGAAGATTTTGGGCTCGACGTCGAGGTCGTAGCCGTTGGCCTGGAAGTGCTCATACCAGTTGGGGAACTTGATGATGACCTTGACCTTCGGATTCACGGCGCGCGCGGGGCCGAGGATCAGATCGCGGGAGACCTCGTCCATGAGCTTGAGGCGGAAGTCGGCCCAGCTCAGATCCCCTTTTGCAGCGATGTCGGAGTCCCTCTTGGTGTTGTTGAAGAAGAAGTCGTCGAGCATGATCTCGTCGAAGTGGCGGGCGGTGACTTCGGCCGCTTTTTTGACGTAATCGCGGGATTTGGGGTCGGTGTAGCAAAACGAGACAAACTGGCCGTCGCTGCCCTCGCTGGATTCGAATCCTGCCATATCGCCGCCGGCGGCGTAGGCGATGCCGCCGGCCACCTGGACGTTATGGGCGATAAAGAAAGCCTTGACGGTCTCGAGCAGGGCATCGTCGGCGAAGACGCCGCTGCGGTAGCTCTCGATGTAGACCTTGTCGACGCGGACTTGGCTGGTGAGTGCGTCCCAGGAGCTTTGCAGGTAGGCGGGGTCCTTCATGCGCTCGACGACGCCGATCGGGATGTAGACTGCGACGCGGAACTGGTCGTGCGCGGGGGCGGTTGCGGCGGCGATGGGGAGGGATGGACAGAGGAACAGGAGCGGAAGAAGGAGGCGGATGCGGAGCGACACGGGTTGAACTCCTTTGCGCCGCCCGCGACAGACCCCCGGGACACAGGTTCCAACGAGAATGTCGGGTGCGGCGATGTCCCAGTATATGCGCCTCCCGCCCTTGAGTAAAACGATTATGCAAGTCACCGCCAGAGGGTTGCCCGCCTTTCGAATCAGCGGCAGCAAAAAGCCCAGCCGCACAGGCTGGGCCTCTTTGCTGCGGATGGATGCGCTCTACGGGCTGACGACCTGGATGGCGTGGTTGCCGTGGGGGATGGCGACTACCGCGGTGGGCTGGTCGCCGGTGGGATAGGGCGTTGACTGGGTGGTGGCCAGTGCGCCGGTATTGGGGTTGAGCACGAAGCCCGAGATGGAGTTGCCGAGCTGGTTGGCGGTGTAAACAAAGCGGCCAATCGCCGGGTCCACGACCAAGGCCACGGGGGTGGTGTCCGTGGTGTTGGTCTGTGAGCCGCTGGGGTTGACCGAGGCGGATGGAGTGCCGGTGGCCAGCGTGATGGTAAACGCCGAGACGGTGGAGTCCAGCCCGTTTGTGACGTAAAGGTAAATGCCGCGCGGGTCGATGGCAATGGCATTTGGCTCGTTGCCGGTCTTGAAAGGGCCATTGATGAGGAAGTCGAGCGTGCTGCCGTCCTGGATGGTGTACCCGATCAGCTCATTGGAAGCGAAATCGGTGACATAGACAAAGCGGTTGGTGGGGTCGGAGACCAGGGCGGAGGGCTTGATGCCGGCCTTGTAGGGGCTGTTGGTTGTGGCCGTCAGGGCGCCGCCGGAGCCGACCGCGAAGCCGAAGACCCAGCCGGGGTTGGCGGAGCTGGTGGTTCCACCCCCGGGATTGTAGGCCGACTGATCGTAAGCCGAGACGTAGACCGCACCGTTGTTGGTCAGGACATTCACGCCTGTGGGAACGATGGTGTCGGTGGTGAAGCCGGGAACGATGAGCGAGACGGCCGGCAACGCGGCGCCGATGGTTCCGCTGGAGAGCGGGTAGGCGGTGAGCACGGCAGGATCGGGCCCGGAGACCACGTAAAGATAGGTTTCGGCGGTGTTGACGGCGACGGAAACGGGCGTGGCGCTGGTGGTAACCACGTCCTTCTGCGTAAGCACGCCGCTGCCGGAGACGGCGAAGTGCACCACGTTGTTGCTGCCCTGATTGACGACGTAGAGATTGGAAAAGTCGGCTGTGACGGCCATGGCGACGGGTTGGATGCCGCCGCTGGGGACGTTGGCTTGTCCCTGGCGCAGCGCGCCAGTGCCCGAGTCCGCGTCGTAGGTCTGGATCTGCCCCGCGCTGCCGGCCCCGGAACCCGCGGAATTGGCTACGAAGACGTAATCGATGGTGTTGATGGCACAGGAGGTCAGCAGGGCGGCCGCAAACAGGACGATGATAGAGACCAGAATGAGCTGGCTCAGTTTGTTGAACTTCATGCGCTTCCTTCGTTGAGGGCTATCGGGTTCAAGCCCCAGGAAAACTCGTTTAGGTTGCCCCGCATTGATTGTAAAAGCCCGTTACGGGGTGTTGCTACGGAATCCGGTGTGTGCTACTCGGTGGCCTGGTGCGGAATGGCCGTGACCGCCGTCGGCAGAGCGTCGGAGGTAAAGGGAGAGTCCTGCGAGTTGATGAGAGTGCCGGCGGTGGGATCGAGTTCGAATCCCGAAACGGAGCCGCTGACTCCATTGCCGAGGAAGTTGACCGTGAAGAGGAAATGGTTGGTAGAGGGGTCGATGCCGATGGCCACGGGCTGCAGGCCGGTGGCGTAGTTCCCCAGGCTGGTGAGCGCTCCGCTGGACATGGAATAGGCGGTAACCGTGGAGTCCAGGGAGTTGGCGACGTAGAGATAGGGATACTTGGGATCGGCGACGACGGCGGCTGGGCCGTTTCCGGCCTGAGTGTCGCTGATTTTAGCCAGTACCCCGGATGCAATCGAGTAACTGACCACGATGCCGTTGGTGGAATCCGTCACGAAAACGTAGGTGCTGGTGGGATCGCTGGCAATTCCGGAGGGACGAATGCCACGCCCCTCACCGCCAACTCCCATATCATGTGGCACCCCCCCGCCGTTGAGGGGGGTAAGTGCGCCGCCAGATCCGACAGCGAATCCGAAGATATAGCCTACATTGGGGGAGGCCGTCGCATCATAGGCGGTGACGAAAACGTCGGCTCCCGAAGCGAGGACGTTGATCGCCGTCGGTACAATCACGTCGCTCTCTTTGCCCGCGCAGTTCCAGGTCTGTGTGCTTGCATCGAGTGCATAGCCGGTCAGGCACAGCGGGAAGTAGGTCAGGTTGCCGTTCGCGGCAGGCGAGCCCAGAGTGTCGCTGGGCGGCTTGGTGGTGCCCACCGTGATGGGAAAGACGCCGATGGAGCCCGAGCAAGGGGCGGCGGTGGAGCAGATGGGAAGCGGCTGGTAGGTGTCCACCACAAACAAGTTGGTTCCATTGACGGCCACGGCCATCGGATAGATGCCGGGGGTATTCACGGTGTTCTGGGGATAGACCTTGCCGTCGTTGCCGATGATGAACTGCACGATGGTGTTGTCGTCTTCGTTGACCACGTAGAGGTTGTACTGGTCGGTGGAGACGGCCTCAGCCACGGGATTGCGCCCGCCGGAGGGGAACGGCGAGGTTGGGATGTTGCGCATATAGCCGGATTGCTTGTTGATCTCGAACACGTCGATCTGGCCGTAGTTGTTGGGTCCCGCGGCCTTGGAACTGGTCACGAAGACGAAATCCGTGGTCAGAGTGCCACAGGCGGTGACAATTCCGGCCGCCATCAGGCTGGCCGCGGAGACCAGCAGCAGCTGGCTCGATTTGTTGAACTTCATGAGCATCTTTCGTCACGGGGCCGGAAACTCAGGTCCCGAAAAAACCGGTTTTGGAATCGAACGAGGGCGGCTGCCAGGGAGCTTGCACGGCCACGGGTTCGGCTACGTTCTTTGAAGACCAGATGAAAACTCGAAAAATCGGAGCCGGGAACGAACCTGCGGGCTCGCTGCCCGGCCTTCAGCAGGAAATTGATTGGGAGCAGAGCTCCTGCGGTTCCTTCCGCGCCGCGGCCCTTTTTCGAGTGTACAAGGCAGCAATTTCCGGTGGAAATTGCCCCCATGCGGCAAACGGAACCGGGACACAGCGCGGCAGGACGAGCATTAGTTGGTACGTCCATCCATGATGCACCACGTGGCCGGACCCTGCAGCGCAAAGATACCGCTGCTGCCGACCATGTTGTTGAGCACGCCCGAGTTGGGGTCGACCACGCGGCCGGTTACGCTGGAATCGTTGTAGTCGGCCGAGTAAATGAACTGGTCGGAGGGGTCCTCGACCAGGCATTGCGGGCCCGAACCGGATCCAAAGGGCTCTCCGGAAATGAAGCTGAGCTGGTGAGTGCTGGGATCGATGACGTAGCCGGAATAGCCGCTGTCGGTATTCGTTCCCTGGGTGTTGCTGCCCTGGTTGGCCACGTAGAGGAACTTGTTCTTGGACTCCACGAGCAGGTAGATCGGATTCTGGAGAGTGGGGTCAACGGGCACCACGCCGCCGGTCTGCGCCTGAAGGGAACCGCCGCTTCCGATGGAGAAGGGCAGAATCTGGCTGAGGTAGGTGCCGGAGTTGAAGCTGCCGCCAGCGCCCGGCGGAATAACGAGGGGTTCGTTGTCGAGGATGTAGATGTAGCCGTTTCCATTGGTAATGGCCGTGCCCTGGAAGATGCCCAGCGGCTGCGCAGTGTTCTGGTTGATGGCCAACTCGCCGTTGCTGGAGTTGTAGGTGTAGGGGAAGACCGAGTCGCCTCCGCTGGTGGTGGGCGTTCCGGCCAGGGTCAGAAGGTACCCGGAGGAGAGAGAGAAATCGATGGGATTGGCCGGGACCGGGAAGTAGGGCAGGTTGGTTTTACTGACCGAGGACACCGCGGAATTGACGACAAGGGACAAACGCCCGGTGGTCTGGTTGACGGTGAAGGCGGTAATGTCGCCGCAGGAGGGGGTGTTGGTCCCCAGCGCATCGAAGCAGCTGTTGGGGCTTTGCGCCGTGGGCACGACGCCGGAGTATGAGGCGCTGTCCGGCGCGTCGTGGTCCAGCACATAGAGGAAGTTCCCCGAAGTGTCGCCGATGAGGCGGAAGGGATTGACGCCCTGCGTGTAGAAGGTCTCCTGGGCCGTGAGGATTCCGTTGCCGCCCACCGCGAACTGGGTGATGTTGGAGTTCTGGCAGGGGTCGGCGGTGGTGCAGGTGGATCCGCCAGAGGAGTTGACGCCGCGGTTGAGAATGTAAAGGAAGCGGCTGCCGGTGAGAAGGACGGCGCGCTCCGGGTTGGCGCCACCTGAGGAGATGGGCAATCCATGGATGGGGTTCAGCTTACCGGTGTTGTGATCGACCACGAAGCCGGTGATGATGCCGTCGCCGCCGGAGCCGGCCGTAATGGTGCCCGTGACGTACAAATAGCCTGTGGCATAACTCTGAAGGCAGGATGTAATGCTGAGGGCGACCCCAGCAGAGAGGGCGCTGATCAGAAGTGCCTTGCCGAATTTCATAAACTTCATGCGAATCCTTCATCCTGGTCAGGCGTGCGCCGCCAAGTTTGATCGTTCCACAGCAGAGCTGGGTTGGGATGGGTCCCTAGTGCATTGTAAAAGCCAAGGGTGTGTTGTGCCTAGTTTCCACGAAAGACTGGGCAAAACAGCATACTTTTCCAAGCCCTCCGGCTCAGGAAGCGCCCTCTTGCGGCACCCGGCGCCGGTCCAATCGGAGTTTGCGGGCGCAGTCTCGGATTGGACGGTTGAGCCGGGGCAAACGTCAACGGCCACCTGCGGCCACCGCAGGGGTTTACCAGACGCGGCAGGAGTTGGCCGGAACCATGGGCTGGCCTTTGGCGCAGCCGAAGGCTTTGCCGAACTCGTCGAAGTTCTGCACGGAACCGTTGGTGCGCCAACGTCCGGGCGAGTGGGGATCGGTGAGCGCCAACTGGCGGGCAGAAGGCTCAGTCTGATTCTGGCACCAGACCTGAGCGAAGCCGAGGAAGTAGCGCTGCGCCTCGGTGTAGCCGTCGATCTGGTCGGTGATGGATTTGTGCTGGGCGGCGAGGGTATCGAGCAGGGCCATCCAGGCGATGCGCAGGCCGCCGTTGTCGGCGGTGTTCTCGCCCAGGGTGAGCTTGCCGTTCAGCTTCTGCTGCGGAGTGTCCCCGTGAGCCGGGGCGGCTTCGAAGCCCGAGTATTCGTCGGCCACGCAGTTGGTGCGCTCGGTGAAGGCCTTGCGGTCTTCGGCTGTTTGCCACTCGCGCAGGTTGCCCTTGCCGTCGTACTTGGAGCCCTGGTCGTCGAATCCGTGGGTCATCTCGTGGCCGATGACGACGCCGATGCCGCCGAAGTTGACGGCCGGGTCGATGGTGAAGTCGAAGAAGGGCGGCTGAAGGATGCCGGCGGGGAAGTTGATGTCGTTGTTGGATGAGCTGTAGTAGGCGTTGACGGTGGGCGGCGTCATGCTCCACTCCTTTTCGTCGACCGGCTTGCCCAGCTTGTTGAGGTTGTAGTTGCGGGAGAACACCTGGTCGCGGCGCACGTTGCCGATCAGGTCGTCGCGCCTGGTCTTGAGTGCGGAGTAGTCGCGCCAATTTTCCGGGTAGCCGATCTTGTTCCGGATCATGGCGAGCTTTTCTTCGGCGGCTTTCTTGGTTTCGTCGCTCATCCAGGGCAGCGTCTTGATGTCGTCGCCGAGGGATTTCTCGAGCGCGGCAACGAGCTGATCCATGCTGGCCTTGGCGGCGGGCGGGAAGTTCTGCTTGACCCAGTCCTGGCCGACGGCTTCGCCCAGAGCGCGGTCGGTCATGGCCGTGCATTGCTTCCAGCGCGGGGTGGGCTCCGCCTGGCCCAGCAGCGTTTTGCCGAAGAAGGCGAAGTTTTCGTCGAAGAAGGTTTTGGGCAGGTTTTCGGCTGCGCCGTGGATGGTGTGCCAGCGAAGGTAGGACTTCCAGGCATCGACGGGCTCTTTGGCAATGAGATCGTTGACGGCCTTGAAGAAGTTGGGTGTGGAGACGTTGAGGGTGTCAAAGGAGCGGACCTTGATGTCTTTGAAATAGATGCTGAAGTCGAAGTCCGGGGCGAGCTTCTGAAAGTCGGAGAGCGCGTAGATGTGGTAGCGATTCTCCGGTTGGCGCAGGTCGGTGCGGCTGGTGGAGGCTTTGGCCAGCGCAGTCTCGATCTCGATGACGGAGGCGGCTTCTTTGGCGGCTTGGTCGGGCGTGTCGCCGGCCAGCGTGAACATTTTGGTGAGGTGCTCGAAGTATTGCTTGCGAATCTCGGTGAAGTGCTTGTTGTCGACGATGTAGTAGTCGCGGTCGGGCAGCGAGAGGCCGGCCTGGCCGATTTGTGCGATCTGTTTGGTCGAGTCTTTCTCGTCCTGGCTGACGCCGAAGCGGAAAAGCGGCGGAGCGCTGCCTTCTTCGGCAAGCTCGCCGATGACCGCGGCCAGGCCGCGTGCGCCTTGCAGGTCAGCGATGCGCTTGAGGGCGGGTTGCAGGGGTTCGAGGCCCTTCTGCTCGATCATGCCGGTGTTCATGCAGGCCGCGAAGTAGTCGCCGAACTTCTTTTCGGCAGGAGTTTTTGGATCTTTCGCAGCGGCGTCGAGTTCCTGCCAGAGCAGGTAGCGGTTGCGCTCGCCGAGCAGCGAGAAGGAGCGGGCCCAGCGCACCTGGTCGGCGGGGATGGGGTTGTCCTTGACCCAATTGCCGCAGGCGTACTGGTAGAAATCGGTGCAGGGATCGGCGGTCTTGTCGATGGCCGTGAGGTCGAAGCTCTTGACGGCCTGCGGGGGCGCAGGCTTGGAGGCGTCGGACTGTGCGGAGGCGGGGATTTGCGTCAGGGCGGCGAGTAGAAGGGCGGAAACGAGGCGAACAGAATTCATGAGGGCTCCATGGAACGGCGGAGCCGGCTTTTGCATCGATCTGAAACGGTGCTTATCTGCCTGAAAACGGGGACGGATTCGCACAGGCATTTTCGCCGGGGGCCGCTGTGCCTTGCAGGCTATCACGCAGAACGGCCAGCGGAGAAGGACCCCGCCGCCGAGCTTCGAGGAAGAATACTCCTGGCACCGATTTCTTTATTGATGCTCAAGATGTTCAATGGAATACGTCCTGCGCAGCGTTACTATGAACCGCAAGGCCAACATGTGTACAAAGGAAAATCCAAGATGAGGTTCTGCAAGATTCGCGTGTTCACAACATTGCTGGCGGTAGGTTCTTCGTTGCACCTAATCGGCCAAACGAACCCAAGTGCTCTCCCACCGGACCCGATCGCCTTAATGACCCTTGCGCATGACAAGAATGGCCTGGTCGGCTTAGACGTCAAGCCCTGGCACATGCGCGGCACGTATCGTTCATTTGATACGGATGGGAAACTGAAAGACGAAGGAACCTACGAAGAGTGGTGGGTGAGCGCCACCAAATACAAGCTGAGCTTCACCACCCCAAAATATACGCAAACAGACTATGCCAACGGCTCAACCCTGCTCCGAGATGGCCCTCAGGAATGGCTGGCAGGCCCTGAATTGTTGCTGCGTGCCAGCGTCATCGAGCCGCTGCCTGATGTTTCAGAGCTGGCGGACTTCACGCTGGAGCATCATGCCCGGGCAGTTGGCAGTGTCAACCTGCATGCGTGGATTTTACCTATCCCTTGCGTCCCGATTTGCATGTTTCAGCCGACTTCTTTCCTTCTGCATGTTTCGGACCCGATATACCAATTCTGCGGGTCTATTCAGAAAGGCCCGGGACAGGCACTGTTCGAGACCGCATCGTAGCATTTCAGGGTCATTACATCCCGCGCCAAATTCAGCTACGTTCAAGCGGAAAGCCTGCAGCGGAGTTGAATCTCGATGTTGTCGAGGACCTGCCTACCACGGCCGATGCAATCTTCGACGCTCCACTCACGGCGCTGCCGGTGGACTTATCGAAGATCCAACTCTATCTCCTGAAGGGGGTGGCTTGGCCCGATGTGTTGAAGAAGGCTGTTCCCGAGTGCCCGCAAGCGGCAAGAGCCTCGCACATCCAAGGCACTGTAAAGGTCCGCGCTACAATAGGGCCGAATGGCCGGGTCGAAAGTATGCAAGTTCTTGACGGTCCTAAAATCCTGCGAGATGCTGCTCTCGATGCAGTAAAACAGTGGATTTACCGGCCGTTCGATGTCATGGGCCTGCCGAGGCCGGTGGAAATTGACATTCAAGTTGTCTTTACCATGGGATGACTTATTCCGCCGCCTCAGGCTCTACCGTTTCTTCGCCGCCAGGCCCTTCTGGGCCACCGCGGCCTTCACGAGCGCCTTGAACGCGCCCAGGTCGACCTTCTCCCCTTCGTGGATGTCGATCGCCCTGCGCGTGTTGCCCTCCAGGCTGGAATTGAAGAGGCGCGATGGGTCGGGGATGCTGGCCCCTCGGGCAAACGTGAGCTTCACGACGCTCTTGTACGTCTCCCCGGTGCAGACAATGCCGTAGTGCGACCAGACCGGAGTGCCCATCCACTTCCACTCCTCGGTCATCGCGGGGTCGGCTTCCAGGATCAGCGCCCGCATGCGGGCCAGGGTCTCTCCGCGCCAGTCGCCCAGGTCGCGGATTCGCATATCGATGAGCCGGGAAGCGACTTCCCCGGTTGCCTGGTCACTCTTGCTCATGTCTCTTTTTTCCTCTCACAGAGGGTCCCTTGAGTCAATGTTCGCTGCTCTCGTGTTTATGCCGGCCTGCCGTTTGTCGCTGGAATGAGGACGCCCATGGTGCGGCTTTGCGGCCTGAGCGCCCACGAAGCCACGGTGAAACCGGCGATGATCAGAGGGGCAATGACGTGAAAGGCGTAAGCGCCGGAGCCGCCGACAAAAGCGCAGGAAGCGGCCGCGCCTGTCAGGTCGAAGAAGATGCCGGCATACGCCCATTCCTTGAGGCGCGGAAAGCGCGGCACGAGGATGGCAATGGCTCCAAGCACCTTCCAGAATCCCAGGATGGCAAAAAAGTACAGTGGGTAGCCAAGCTCGGGCACGACGCCAAGGGGGTTGCCCAGATATTGTGCGATCTGCGAGACGCCGCCGCTTCCGATAGGAAACGCTACGAGTATGGTCATTGTCCAATAAACAACGGATTTTGAATTCGTGGTCATTTCAACTCTCCCACGACACGATCCAGGTTGCCGATGAAACTTGTCCATCCGTATTTTGCGCCCTTGTAGCTGGCACTTTCTTCCGACGGGAAACCGGATTGCTCCATGCGGAGGTGCGTGCCGCCCTCTGTCGGGGTCAACGTGAAAGTGACAACGCTCTCCATTCCCATGGTGCCCCAGCTATAAGAGAGCCGTGAATTCGGTTCGACTGCCAGGACTTCACAGTCGATGACCCCGTTCCAGCCCGGCACAGGGTTGGAGCGGAAGTTGAACCGGTGGCCCACGACGGGCCGGAAATCATTCTTCATCAGCCACTCGTCGATCAATTGTCCTTCGGTAAGGGCTCGCCACACCTTCTCTTGCGGATGAGGCAATTCGCGCTCGATGGTGAGAGTGCGGGTTATTGCAGCGGGTTCGGTCATTTGTCCATCCTGTTCAGCAGAGATTCAAGGCGATCAAGCCTTTGGTTCCAGAAGGCGCCGTAGACGCTCATCCAGTCGACCAGCGGGGCCAGAGCCTGCGTGCGGGCACTGTAGTGGGTTTCGCGGCCCTGATGCCGGTGGCGCACAAGCCTGGCGCGCTTCAGTATGCCCAGATGTTTTGAAACGGCAGGCTGCGAGATTCCGGCGCGGCGGGTCAACGCATGAACGGTCTGCTCGCCGTCGCGCGTCAGTCTCTCAAAGATCGCCCGGCGGGTTGGGTCGGCGAGGGCTTTGAAGATGTTGTCCGGCGCGGCTGGCATTCCCAAACCATAACTATAGAGTTATGGATTTGTCAAGCCCCTTTTCGCTTCCGCGTTTCCCGCTAAGGGCTCCATTCGTCGCAGGTTCAACCGGAGGGAAGAGCGGGAATAGGGAATAGGGACTGAGGGACCAGGGACGTAGGCGCTGAAAGCTGTGAGCTGCAAACTACGAACGGCGAACTGTGAACTACGAACTGTGAACTGAATGACTGGGGGTCGCGTCGATGGGGTCGACTTCTCGGATTGGGGACGGAAGCGGTGGGAGCGCGGATGGTTTTGCGTGGGGGAAGCCGGACGCCTATGATTTCCGAATGGATGAACATGAGAATGAACTGTCGAGGCTGGTTGACCAGCTGAACCGGTCGGCGACGGCGGCCAAGTCCGGCGAGAAGCGATCCGTCGATCATCTTCTGGCCACTGCGGTCGAGAGCAATGCCTCCGACATCATCCTGGTTGCGGGTTCTCCGGCCACGCTGCGCGTCAACGGTGCGCTTACCGCGGACGCGGGGCCATCGGTGTCGGCCGAGGGCATTCGCGGCATGCTGCTGCCGTTGCTGACGGCCGCGCAGACACAGGAGCTGCAGGAGCGCAAGTGCGTGGACTTCTGCTTTGTGCGCGGGGCGACGGGACGGTTTCGCGCCAACTTCCACTTTCAGCGGGGAACGCTGGCGGCATCGATCAGGCTTCTGCCGGCGCAGACGCCGACCCTCGAGACGCTGCACCTACCGGCATCCCTGGGACAATTGGCTGAGCGGCGGCAAGGGCTTGTGCTGCTGACCGGGGCGACTGGCAGCGGTAAAAGTTCGACCATGGCCGCGCTGATCGACCGCATCAACGGCGCGCGCCGGGACCACATCATCACCATTGAAGATCCGGTGGAGTACCAGCACGCGAATCGTAAATCACTGGTGGAACAGATTGAGCTGGGCACCGACACGCTGAGCTTCGCGCAGGCCGTTCGCGCGGTTCTGCGCCAGGACCCGGACGTCATTCTGGTTGGCGAAATGCGGGACAGCGAGACCATGGCCGCGGCGCTGACGGCTGCTGAGACCGGGCACCTGGTGCTGACGTCGCTGCATACAAACGACGCGGCGCAGACCATATCGCGCATCCTCGACACCTTCCCGACCGGCTACCAGTCGCAGATTCGGCAACAGCTCTCGCTGGCGCTGCTGGCGGTGATCTCGCAGCAATTGCTGCCGGCTGCGAATGGCGTGGGGCGCTATCCGGCGGTGGAAATTCTTCTCGCCACAGCAGCAATACGCAACTTGATACGGCGCGGCGACGACCACCAGCTGCGCGCGAACATCGAGACCGGACGCGCGGAAGGAATGCTGACCATGGAGCAGTCGATCGCCGACCTGGTAAAAGCGGGACGTGTGTCGCGCGAGACCGCATACGCACACTGCAATCATCCCGAGGACTTGCGGCGGCATCTGAACTTCTAAACAGCCACGCGAGAGATTGCGGGTGGTGGTGCAGGGGTTTTGCCGTGCCTCAAATCCTGGTCTCGATCTGCGCCCGGCGCACCCGGCTGGCGGAGGCTTCTGCTATAGTTTTCGCCGTGCCTCTCGCGGCTCAAACGCGGACCCCTGGCACGTGGAGGTTGTGTATGCGCATGATCATGCTGGTTCAATTCCCCATTGAGCCGTTCAATACGCTTGTCCGCCACGGGGCCATCGGGGCGAAGATGCATCAGATCCTGGACGCCATTCGACCCGAATCCGCCTATTTCACCGAACGCGAAGGCCATCGCGGCGCCATCTGTGTGGTGAATCTTGAGAATGCTTCCGACGTGGCCAGGCTGGCCGAACCCTGGTTCCTTGCCTTCGACGCTACAGTCGAGTTCCGGGTGGCGATGACTGCCGAAGAGCTGGGAGCGGCCAATCTTGACGCGTTGGGAAAGAAGTGGAGTTGAACCAGGTACGACAAGAGGGCTGAGCGCGCCGTGCGCCGTCTTTGCTACACTGCCTTCCTGGTTCCCCCAAGGAGGCTCGATGGTGTTTTCACAGCGAATTCCAGGAGTATTTTTGTCCTTGGCGCTATGCGCCGTGGCGCTCGCCGCGCAGCCGGCCGCACAGCTCGCGGCGAAGCGCACGCTGGTGCGGGCCGGGCATCTGCTCGATGTGAAGACAGGTAAGCTGCTCGACGGCCAGACGATCGTTGTGGTGGGCGAGACGATCCAGTCCATTGCGCCGGCGGCCGAGGTGCAGGCGCAGGCGGGCGATACGGTGGTCGATCTAGGCGGGATGACGGTGTTGCCGGGGCTCATCGACGTGCACACGCACTTGACCATGAACGCGGACTTCGATCCGTACCTCGAGCTGACGACGACGGATGCGAAAGAGGCCATCAACGGCGTGGCGAATGCGCGGACCACTCTGATGGCGGGCATTACCTCGGTGCGCAACGTGGGCGCGGGCGGCTACACCGATGTGGATCTGCGCGACGCCATCAACGCGGGCCAAGTTCCGGGGCCGCACATGCTGGTGAGCGGGCCGGCCATGGGGATCACCGGCGGACACTGCGACGAGAATCTGCTGCCCATCAAATACCACGTTGTGGGCGACGGCGTGGCCGACGGCATTGCCGAAGTGCAGCACAAGGTGCGCGAGAACATTAAATATGGTTCGGACCTGATCAAGATTTGCGCCACGGGCGGCGTGCTGTCGAAGGGCGACGACCCGCAGGCCTCGCAGTACACGCTGGAGGAGATGCAGGCCATTGTGGCCGATGCGCACCGGCTGGGCCGTAGGGTGGCCGCGCATGCGCACGGGGCGCAGGGGATTCTGTGGGCGACGGAGGCGGGGGTGGACTCGATTGAGCACGGGAGTTATATCGACGATGCGGCGATTGCGGAGATGAAGAAGAGAGGTACTTACCTTGTGCCTACTCTCTATCTCGAAGACTGGATGCTGGAGAAGGGGAATCTGCCGGCGTTTTACCACCGGAAGATGGTGGATGTGAGCGCGGTGGCCAAGAGCAACATCAAGCACGCCATGCAGGCCGGGGTGAAGATTGCGATGGGTACGGATGCGGCAGTGTATCCGCATGGGCTGAATGCGCATGAGCTCGACGTCTATGTGAACCAGTTGGGCATGGCTCCCCTGGCGGCGCTGCAGACGGCGACGCTGAACGCCGCCGACCTGATGGGCTGGACAGCGAAGACCGGCAGCCTTGAGCCAGGCAAGTGGGCGGACATGATTGCTGTGGACAAGAATCCGCTGGAGGATGTCCGGGTATTGCAGGACGTGAAGTTCGTGATGAAGGGTGGCGTGATTTACAAGGGACCAGGAAAAAAGGAATAGAGGTTGCATTCCACTTCTTTGCTGCATCAAGGGTTTGACAGGCGTACAGGAAGGCTGTACGGTTATCTTAGGAGGGCCGCTCCAATGGCTGTCGAAACCACCTACACCGCCCTGCGTGCAGGACTGGCCGGATTTCTCGATCAGGTGACGGACGACCGCGAGGTTGTCTTTGTGCGCCGCCGCGGTGCGCGCGACGTTGCCATACTTCCTGCCGATGAGTTGTCGGGCCTGATGGAGACTGCGCACCTGCTGCGCTCGCCGAAGAATGCAAAGCGGCTGCTGGAGGCTCTGGCGGAATCCGTCGAACACGACAAGCAGCCGGCGCAAGCGCAATCCGCGGCGGATTCACTTGAGGAATTGCGGCGCTCCGTGGGCATGGAATCAGCCTCCAACCGAAGATAGCTGTGGGCGAAGTGAAGAGGCCTCTGATGGCGACGCGTTCTGAGCGGGCGGTCGACTTTCTTCCGAAATTCCGCGAAGACCTGGCTTACTGGATCAAAACCGACCGCAGGGCAGCCTTGCGAACATTGGAATTGGTGGAAGCCATCTTGGCCGACCCCTTCGCTGGCATCGGCAAGCCGGAGGCGCTCAGGCATGAGCTAGCCGGCTGCTGGAGCCGGCGCATCACGCAGGAACATCGTCTGGTCTATCGCGTAACCGCCGATCGTATTTATTTTCTCCAGGCGCGATATCACTACGAGTAGATCCAATTGAGGATCTTCAAGGCTGGAAGACAAGGCGTGCGCCGTGTTCCGGCGAATTCCACAGTGCTTCGACCTCGCTGAGCGGCGCGGTTTTTACATTGAACTGAAACGGCTGCGCGACGGCGGTCTTGAAGAAGTCGCCGATGGCGAGCTTGATCTGCTCGAGGGAGGCGCTGCCGAAGCCGCTGCCCAGCAACTCCAGGCCTGAGCTGCGCAGGATGGCGGCGTTCAGGCTGATGGTTGGGCCGGCGCTGGCGCCGATCTGCACAAAGCGCACCCGCGGCGCGGTTCGGCTCAGGCCCTTTTGCGCAATGGCCTTGAGCGCACCTTCGGCACCCTGGCCCCAAACGTAGTCGAGCACCACATCCACGCCCTCGCCTGCGATCTCACTGCGGAAGGCGGCGGTCAGCGCGTCCTCGTGCTGGTCGAAGGAGATGACGGCGTCTGCGCCGAGGCTGGTGAGGCTTGCAAGGGCTCGGGGATTGCGGCCGGCGGCGATGACGCGGCGCGCGCCCAGGCGCTTGGCGATCTGCACGGCAAGCTGGCCGGCCACACCGGTGGCGCCGAGGATGAGCACGCTTTCTCCCGCGACGAACTTTGCGCGGGCGGTGAGCGCTACCCACGAGGACATGCCGGGGTTGGCGATGCCGGCGGCGGTGGCGTCGTCGAGGCCGGCGGGGAGCGGGAAGCACATTCGGCTGCTGGCAAGGGTGCGCTCGGCGAAGGTCCCGTAAGGTGGCCGCGCGACGCCGAAGAAGACACGGGTGCCGTCGTCGAGGCGGCCCACGCCGTCGACGCCGGGAACAAAGGGCAACTCGCCGGTCGAGCCGTAGTGGGTTCCGTTGGCCAGCGACTTGACGATCTGGTGCAGCCCGGCCGCGGTGACGGTTACCGGCAGCTCACCCTCTGCGGGTATGGGGTCGGGGAAGGTGGCGTAGGTGGGCGGGGCATTGAAGGCGCTGACTACGGCGGCACGCATGGGGGCTCCTTGGGGCTAGCGAGATTCAGATGTAGCTGGGGCGGGGAAGGTCGCAGGATCGACCGAGTCTCTCTTCATCTACAGCATAAGCTGAGACCGCACATGCGAGGCCGGGTTCTCCCTCGGCTTTCCGATCTTTACATCCCGGCGTAGAGCCTGCCACACTAGGGAGTGGACACTCAGACCATTGTTATTCTCGATTTTGGTTCGCAGTATACGCAGCTGATTGCGCGGCGCATACGCGAGCTGAACGTCTTCTCCGTCGTGCTGCCCTGCACGGCGCCCCTCGCGGAAATCCAGGCATTGAAGCCGCTCGGCATCATTCTTTCTGGCGGGCCGTCGTCGGTTTATGACGCGGATGCGCCGGCGGCGGATCCGGCGGTGCTCGGACTCGGCGTGCCGGTGCTGGGCATCTGCTACGGGCTGCACTACATCGTGCAAGCCTTGGGCGGCAAGGTGAAGTCGGCGCCGCTCAGGGAGTATGGGCACGCCGACGTGACCATCGAGGACGGCGAGACGCCGCTGTTTGCGGGGTTGCCGGCGACGCTTCAAGTCTGGATGAGCCACGGGGATGAGGCTCTGGAATTGCCTGGAGGATTCCGGCGGACAGCGGTGACTTCGAACGCGCTGGCGGCGATCGCCGACGAGGAGCGGCGCATCTGGGCGGTGCAGTTCCATCCCGAGGTGCACCACACCCCGTTGGGGCCGCAACTGATCCGGAACTTCGTCTTCAACATCTGCTGGGCGACGGGTGACTGGACGCCGGCGCACTTTATTCAGACCACGGTCGAGGGGATTCGTGCCAAGGTGGGCGCGGGGCACGTGATCTGCGGGCTATCGGGCGGCGTGGATTCGAGTGTGGCCGCGATGCTGGTGCACAAGGCGATTGGCAGCCATTTGACGTGCATCTTTGTGAACAACGGCGTGCTGCGCAAGAACGAGTTTCAAAGCGTGCGGAAGAACCTGCGCGACAAACTGGGGCTGAACATTGTTGCCGTCGATGCAAGTGAGCGGTTCCTCAAGCAACTGGCCGGGGTCACCGATCCGGAGACCAAGCGCAAGCGCATCGGCGCGGAATTTATCGCGGTCTTCGACGATGAGGCAACGCGGATTGCGAAAGAGACCGGCGGGGTGGACTGGCTGGTGCAGGGGACGCTCTATCCGGACGTGATCGAATCATCGAGCGTGAAGGGGCCGAGCCAGACCATCAAGAGCCACCACAACGTGGGCGGGCTGCCGCTGGGGATGAAGCTGAAACTGATCGAGCCTCTGCGCGATCTCTTCAAAGATGAAGTTCGCCGCATCGGCCGCGACCTCGGCATGCCGGAGGATGTGCTCGGAAGGCAGCCGTTTCCTGGCCCCGGGCTCGCCGTGCGCATTCTGGGCGAGGTGACGCCGGAGCGCGTGGCTTTGCTGCAGGAGGCCGACGAAATTGTCGTCGCCGAGATCAGGGCCGCCGGGCTCTACAACAAGATCTGGCAGAGTTTTGCGGTGCTGCTGCCGGTGATGAGCGTAGGCGTGATGGGCGACCAGCGCACCTATGCCTACACCTGCGCAGTGCGCGCCGTGCACTCCGAAGACGGGATGACGGCGGACTGGACTCCGCTGCCTTACGAGGTTCTCAAGCGCATCTCCAGCCGGATCGTGAACGAGGTGCGCGGCATCAACCGCGTGGTGTACGACATCACCTCGAAGCCACCCGGCACTATCGAGTGGGAGTAGGTGCTAGCCGGGACTAGCCGTCCACGCGGGAGCGCCTACAGCGCAGATTCCGCGTCGTATCCGACGAGTCAAATCACCCGGCCTTGACAGCGGATGGAAGGCTCCTCGGCCGCGTGAACCACCCAAACGCCGCAGTCGCCACAAAAATCAGCCCAAGCATGGCGAGCCACGCCAGCATGGCCAATTGGCCCACCAGGTGTTCGCGGGACTCCACCTCGCGCATGTTGCGGCCAGCCAGCACAAACCCTCCCGGCGCGTTCCCAACTTGCGCAACTCTCTGTACAACCGCGGCAATGCGAACGCCGTGGCCATGCGGCGTCACCCCGCCATTCAATGCGGATTTCTGGTCTTTGTCTGACGTTGTGCCGAGAATCGGTTGCCAGCTTATCCGTTCCTGGCCGTGCTGCCGAACGTAGTCGAAGACCCCGCCGGGCGGTACCGGGATCGCTCCGTCCAGTCGCGCCTGTGAGGCCAGCGGATGGCCCTGGTCGTCGTAAGCGATGACAAACGGCGTGAGACTCCGCGCCATATCGATGGACGCGGGAGAAACCGCGTCGGTGGGCGCAATGCCCTGTTCCAGCTTGGCCACCAGATCGTCGGCGAGAGCGATCTGCGGATCGTTGGCGCCCAGGCGCAGAACCTGCTGCGGGATCGTGTAGAGAGCCATGGCCAGCACCGTAGCCACGCCAGCAAGCACGAATGCGTTGAAGATCAGGGCCGGACGGCCAAATGTGTCACGCACCATGGAGAGATGCTCCTTTGCTAGAGATGTAGCGAGGTCGCGAAGAACGAGAGGAATGAGCGTGCGACGAGAGAGTGTGCGATCGTCGAGCGCATCGCGAAATGTCTGGCGCATGGAGATACCATGTATCTCACGAAAACGTGCGGGGTAAAGGCGAATCGCCGTTGCATAAAGATGCTCAATGCGAGCGGGGCTCGGAGAAGCGTTGGTCATGAGCGGCCTCGCTGGGGAAGCAGGCCAAGCGAGCGCGCCGAAGATACAGCCGCGTCGAGCCGGCTGAGTTCGGCGGCAAGAACAGTTTGGCCGCTGTTAGTCAGGCGGTAATAGCGGCGGCGCTCATCGTCGGAGAAGCCGGACTCCTCAACCAGGCCATCGCGCATCATGCGTTCCAGCGACCCGTACAGGGTTCCAGGTCCCATTTGGATGCCGCCACCCTGGGGGCTGCGGGCATCCTTCATGATCAAGTAGCCATGTTTTTCTCCCTCTGCAAGGGAGAGCAGGATGGAAAAGACGGCCGGAGTGAGCGGTGTTGCGGGTAGAGTTCCAGTAGCCATGAAGACACTATATATCCATAACGGATATATCCGCAACGGAAATATTCAGAAATATTTTGGGCCGGGCTTGGCTATCGGCCCTCCGGATTCAGCGCGGGTTGGGGACGCAACGCCGCGACCTCGCGGCCAAGCACCTCGATGCGGGCCAGCAGCTCGGCGTGGCGCTTGTCCTCTGCGGAGGGCTCGAAGGCTTCCACATAGAACGTGCCGTTGGGCTCCAGTTCGCATTTGCGCACCTTGTGGAAGTCCTCGAAGCCCTGCCGGTGGACGACGGAGAGCAGCTCCTCGCGAGAAAGGGACTCGCGGTTCATGGCCTGGGTGTCGAGCTGGCCGTCGCGGATGAGGACGGTGGAGCGGCCCTCGAGGGCGCGAGTGAGGCGCGGTGAGCGGAACAGGACACGGACCACCAGCCAGTTGATGGCCAGCAGGCCAAAGGCGCCGATGATGCCGCCGGTGACGGAGTTGTCGTCGCCGATGATGGCGTTCTGCACGGTGTTGGAGAGCGAGAGCAGGACCACCAGGTCAAAAGGGTTCAACTGTGCCAGCTCGCGCTTGCCGAAGAGGCGCAGCAGGACAACCAGGACGAGGTAAATGATGACCGGGCGTGCCAGCTTTTCCAGGATGGGAAGCGGCAGATGAAACATGCTGTCAAACATGGGCGAGTGCATGGAAATGAGGATAACCGCAGGGTTACCGTCTTTCCAGCTTTATGACGAGATTCACGTCGTGGCTCACGGGGTCAGCCCTCACGTCGTAGGTGACCTTGACCCCAGCCAGCGTGCGCTGCAAGACGGGGTCGGAGGTTTGCGCCTTGAAGATAAAGTCGGCGACATAGCTCTGGTCGAATGGATCGCCGGGGAACATCTGCCAGTTGCGCATCAGCAGCTTGCGCAGATCGTCGCTGACGTTATCGAACTTGAGCAGCGCCAGGCGATAGACGGGCCCGGGGATGATTTCCACCTTGTAGTTGACTAGGCCGGCGGCTTCGTCGAGCTCCGGGTGCGGGGTCACGGTGCAGTCCAGGTAGCCTTTTGCCTTGTATCGGGAGGAGATCGTGTACCAGATGAGTCGTGTCGCCGCGCCTTGCGAGGCGTTCCCGGGCGGAGCAGTTCTCAATTTATCAACCTCTGCCTGGGTCAAAAGGGCGTCCGCCGGCAATTGGATTGCACCGACTTTGTAAACATGCCCTTCCTCGACGGTTACCGAGAAGGGGATTGCCACGGAAGCGGCGCCTATCACTGGTTCACCCGACCGAACAGCTCTCACCTTGACCCCGGCGTATCCTTCATCGGCGTAGAACGTTGCGAAGGCGTGCTCCAGGTTGGGGACCGTGTTCTCCGTGTCGAAGGGTGCACCCGCAGAGTGCTCGACCACGCGCTGGACCTTGGCTTCCATCGCAGGAGAGACGCCCTGCAACTGGATGGAGCCAACAAGGACCGGCGGTGAAGCAATAGAGAACATCATACCCGTGACTTGGCGCGATCCCGGGACCCCGGAAGGAGTGGCGGCTACCTCGGCGTGAACGCCTACGCCGACTAGTTCCTGCTCGAGAGCCTCGATTACGCCTTTCAACAGGTTTCCCTCAGCGGGCACCTTCCCGTGATAGAGCGGCAGATGCTCGTGAATTTTGGCGTCGAGCACAGCTCCAGGAGCGAGCGGCAAATTCTGGAAGCGGACCGGATAAAGCTGCGGAGACACAGTGAGTTGGTAGATCAGGTCCTGGCCGTCGAATTTGTAACTGACTCCGTCAAACACGCCCCAATCCAGCAGAAGCTGGGAATGGTCGTTCATCTCCGCGGCGGTGAGAACGACGCCCTTTTTGAGATTGGCTGCGGCCAGCAGTTCCTGGTCAGAATATTCCGCGGCGCCCTTGAACTGGATGGTCTTGGGCTGGAACTTCTGCGCGGTGGCGGGGTGGGCGGCACAGAGAAGAATCAGAGTCAGAAGAAGGAAAATGACAGGACGGGGCATGGTGGGAAAAGGGTAGCAGAAGACAGGGAACAGGGAATAGGGACTGAGAGACTTGCCGGCTTACCAGATTTTGACTTTGCTCTTGAAGAACGGAAGAGACTTGGCGAGGCCCTCCTTGAGGGCGATCTTGGGCTCCCAGCCAAGGATGGTGCGTGCCTTGGCGATGTCGGGGCGGCGGCGGGTGGGGTCGTCCTGGGGCAGGGGCTCGAAGCGCAACTCGCTTGCCGAGCCGGTGGCTTCCAGTATCGCCTGGGCGCATTCGAGGATGGTGAACTCGTCTGGGTTGCCGATGTTGACGGGGTAGTGCTCGTCCGATCGCGACAGACGCAGGATGCCCTCGATCAGGTCGTCGACGTAGCAGAAGCTGCGCGTCTGGTTGCCGTCGCCATAGACGGTGAGCGGCTCGCCGTGGAGGGCCTGCATCATGAAGTTGGAGATGACGCGGCCGTCGCTGGGGTGCAGGCGGGGGCCGTAGGTGTTGAAGATGCGGACCAGGTGGGTGTTGACGCCGCGGGAGCGGTGGTAGGCCATGACCAGCGCCTCGGCGTAGCGCTTGGCCTCGTCATAGACCGAGCGCGGTCCGACCGGGTTGACGTTGCCCCAGTAATCCTCGGTTTGGGGATGGACAAGGGGGTCGCCGTAGCACTCGGAGGTGGAAGTGTGGAGGAAGCCCGCGCCGTACCTGGCGGCGATCTGGAGGGCGTTTTCCGTGCCTACGGAGCCCACGCGGAGGGTCTCGATGGCCAGGCGAAGATACTCGGGCGGACTGGCCGGGGAAGCAAGGTTGAAGACGTAGTCGACTGGGCCCGGGTCGAAGGGCAGGCAGATGTCCCGCAGCTCGAATCGGAAGCGTGGTTCATTGGCCAGGTGGGCCAGGTTCTCCGCGTCGCCGGTGGAAAGGTTGTCGACGCCGAGAACGGTGTGGCCCTCGGCGAGCAGACGGTCGGTGAGGTGGGAGCCAAGAAAGCCGGCGGCGCCGGTAACGAGCACTTGCATCAGAGGAGGTTCCCTTTGCCGGACGTTAGAACCGGGCTGAGATTGGGGTTGAGAATTCGCAGATCGAGCAGGACGTGTCTGCGCCGGTCGAGCCAGGGCCGCAGCTTCCAATCCCCTAAGATACCATGCCGCGGGGCTTGCCCTGCTGCGCGTGATAGCTGGCGGGACGTCCCACGCTGACGTAGGTAAACCCGTGATCCTGCATCTGTTGCGGCTTGTAGAGGTTGCGGCCGTCGACGACGATGGGAAAGCGCACCTGCTGGTTGAGCCGTACCAGGTCGATCGCGGCGAACTCCTTCCAGTCGGTCAGGATCAGCACCGCGTCGGCGTCTTTGGCGGCCTCATAGAGATCGCCGGCATAGCGCATCTTGGCGGAGGGCGGCAGTACCGCCTGGGCGCGCTCCATGGCGGCTGGATCGTAGGCGGTGACGGAAGCGCCGGCTTCGATGACCTTCTTGATCACCTCGATGGCGGGGCTGTCGCGAATATCGTCGGTGTCGCCCTTGAAAGCCAGGCCGAGGGCCGCCAGCTTCTTGCCGCGCAGCGTCCACAACGCGGAAAGGACCTTGTTGTAGAAGATGTCGCGCTGGGCTTCGTTGATCTTGCGAATCTCCTGCAGCAGCTTGAAGTTGACGCCCTGCTGCTGGGCCACCCAGTGGAAGGCGGCCACATCCTTGGGAAAGCAGGAGCCGCCGTATCCGAGGCCGGCGCGGAGAAATTTGGGGCCGATGCGGGTGTCAAGGCCCATGCCCAGGGCAATGTCCTCGATGTCGGCATCGACGGTCTCGGCCAAGTTGGCCACAGCATTGATGAAGGAGATCTTCAGCGCCAGAAACGCGTTCGAGGCGTGCTTGATGATTTCCGCGCTCTGTGCCGAGGTAACCAGCAGGCGGGCCGGGCTGGCGGGGGTGCAGGTGCCTGCCAGCGCATCCGGCCGCTCGTAGTAGGAACCAGTGGTGAGGGGGGAATAGATGCGGCGCAGCACGTCGGCGGCGCGATCGGAGTTGGCGCCCACCACGATGCGGTCCGGATGCAGGAAGTCGATGACGGCGGTGCCCTCGCGCAGGAACTCGGGGTTGGAGACAACGTCGAAGCTTCTGGGGTTGACGCCATGACGGTGGAGCACGCGGCTGATCCACTCGTTGGTGTAGACCGGGACGGTGCTTTTTTCGACGATGACTTTGTAGGAGCTGATGTGGCGTGCAATCTCGGAGACTACGGCCTCGACATAGGACAGATCGGCGGCGCCGGTATCGCCCTGGGGCGTGCCCACGGCGATGAAGATGGCCTCGCTGCGCTCGACGGCGCTGGCCAGGTCGGTGGTGAACTCGACGGCGCGGCCCAGGTGCCTGGCCAGCAACTCTGGCAAATGGTCCTCGAAGATGGGCACGCCGCCCTCACGCAGGGTCTTGACCTTGTCCTCGTCGTTGTCGACGCATATCAGGCGGTGACCTATCTCGGCAAAGCAAACGGCTGCCACGAGGCCCACATACCCGGACCCGATCACGCAGATGGAAACTGATTTCGACATGTGCGGCTTCAACTCGTTTCTTGCAATGCGCGGAATTCCGAGCGGTTTGGCGCTCCTGCATTCATGGGTTTGATCTTAGCTTACTTGTTACGGGCGGGATGGGCAAACGCAAGACCCTGCCGGAAAGTGCCGCAGCGCCTTCCGGCGCCATTCGAGCGTTCTGGTAAATTGGCTTTACCGCGGGAGCGGTAGCCGCAATGACGCCAAGTTGGCGGGAAGCCGTGGTCAGTTATATTCGCGCCGAAGCCCAGCCGGCGGACAAGTTTGGCCATCAGCCGAGGCTGTATGCGCTGGCCTGCCGGGTGGGCGAGGGGCTTCTCTACGACGACGACGTGGTGTTTGCCGCGGCGTGGATGCACGACCTTGGCGTGTTTCCCGGTCATCGTCCCCAGGATCCGTCAGAGCTGGCGCGCTGGGATCACGTTCCCTATACCATGGCCCGGTCCGGCGAACTGCTGGCCGGCTGGGGATTTCCGGCAGGAAAGCTGGAAGCGGTGCGCGAGGCCATCCGGACGCACCAGCCGCAAGACCAGCCGGCTGCGCTGGAGGCGGTGCTGCTGCGGGATGCCGACATCCTGGAGCAACTGGGCGCCATCGGCGCCTTGCGTGCGCTGGTCAAGGTGGGCCGGGATAGCCGCTATCCCACCTTTACGTCGGTGCTTCCGGTGCTGCGGCGGGCTGCTGAGGAGCTTCCCGGCAGGCTGCGAACGCAGCGCGCACAACAATTGGCCGTGGCCCGTGTTGAACATTTGAGAATGCTGATCTTTGCCATTGAGCAGGAGGCGGGTGAGTTGCTCCACTAGGCCTGGAGCGGTGAACACACTCAGGTAACAATTGACCGGGAAGTTACAGCGGGGAATGAGCGAGTTCGCGCTACCATGTACTTTGCGAAATCCCTCCAAAGGCCTGCAAAGGGCGCGGTCGCGTCGGCAGAGGGGGCTTTTCGCTCGAGCGCAGCCGGATTGGAATCGCGCAGTCGCACGGAAGGAGCTCCTGGATGCTTATCAGGCGCGCGGCACTAGGCCTGGCAATACTGGTGGCAGCCGCGGCAATCCCGATGACCGGCCAGGTGGTTCCGTCTGCCGAAGCAGGCGGGTTGCGGTTGGCGGCCGGGGGCGGCGGTTCGCGCTTCAATGTGGATTGCGCGCCCTTTGCCATCGGCAGCACCTGCTACATGAACGGCGTGACGGTGTGGGTCGACTGGAGCCTGAACAGGCTCCCCGGACCGGGCCTGTTGCGCGGGCTGGGAGTGGAAGTGGAGGGAAGGGATATCGATTTTGGTTTGCCGGCCTCGTTTTCCAATGCCGCCCTTGGCGACAAGGGGACAAATTTGCGGCAGGATACAGGACTGGGCGGAGTGATCTACACGTGGCGGCGGTTTCACAAGGTGCATCCCTACGGGAAGGCCCTGGCGGGGTTGGGCAGCCTGGATTTTCCGCCGCTTCCGGCCTCGCCCCCAACCTACCGGCACGACAATCGCACCATCACCGCGTTCGGCGGGGGTGCCGACCTTCGGACCTGGCGCAATATCTGGATCCGGGCCGACGGGGAGTATCAGTTGTGGCCGAATCTTTTTGGAGCCGCCAATCCGCTGACGCCTTACGGAGTCACCCTTGGCGCCGTCTATGACTTCAACGGGGTTCACCGGCGCTAACCGCGCCAGCCTGGCCCCCGGCAGGATAGTTTGGCCGTTGCATTCCCATTTTGGCCCTGAAAGGGCGTTGGTTTCTTGGTGTTTTCCGCATTTCAAGAGGAGAACCGCATGACTTTCAGGCTGCTAATCCGGTTTCTGCTGGCCGCTGCTTTTATTGCATCAACAGGTTCCGTTCTTTGCCAGACCGTTTACGACGGAGAGCAGGGCGGGCTGCCACTGGCAGTTGGCGGAGGCTTATCCAACTTCGACCCCGATTTTAGCCAGGGCCCCCCGCCCGGAAATACGATCTACATTGGAACGGGGTATGGCCGCAAGTGGGGCGCGACGGGGTGGGCCGAGACCGGTCTGCGCTTCGGTCCGGCTTTTCTCCATCCGTTCAACCTCGAGCTGGAGTATCGGTCGATCTTTTCCGGAGGCTCGGCGGGACAGACCAATCTGGTCGAGAACAACTACGGCGGAGGTGTCACTTACGCATGGAGCCGCTTCCGCAACTTTCGGCCTTATGGGAAATATATTGCCAGCTTTGGGACCGCCACCTTCACCCCTGTGGCGCTTGCCGGACATCCAAATTATTCTCAGGATTCCCGGTTTTCAAACAACCTGGGCGCAGGACTTGACTATCGGGTGACGGGGCATATCTGGGTCCGCGCTGACTACGAGTACCAGTTATGGGGCAACCTCTTCGGCCCCCCGGAGTTCTCGCCCCAGGGATTCACCATCGGCGCCATGTACCACATGAACAAGGTAATTTTTGGACGCTGAACGCGGCACGCGAACCGGGAGCAGGTTATCTGCTGCTCCGCCGGGCAAGTTGGTTGCAGCCGGCGACCGGCTCTGCGGCTCATGTGAATAATGCGGTACCTAGGAGAGGCTATTCATCTATCAAACCTGGCGCGGAGAGTTGACTCCGGCGACTCATTCGCCGCGCCTTCGCGCAGCTCCGCGTGACGCAGCACCGCGGCGGTCCCTGTGGCAAAAGCGCGCGACGGCCGGTCCTGGATTTGATGGGAAATCGAGCCTTGCTTTCGCAAGGCCGCCCGCGCGCCGTACAATCCTTGGAATGAGTCGTCTCAATGCGGCTCGGTCTGAGCTGTTGGTCCGAGGCGCGAATTCTCAGTGGACGAATTCTCAGTGGAGAGGATACCCAAAGCGATGGACAGGCTTACGCGACGGAAGTTTCTTGCACAGGGCAGCGCGGCAGGGGCCGCAGTGGCATTCGCCGCGAGTGGGCAGCACAGCCTGCGCGCGGAAGCGCCGGCCCCTGCGTTCGGCATTCAGCTCTACACGGTAGCAGCCGATCTGGAAGCCGATGTGCCAAAGACGCTGGATGCGTTGGCGAAGATCGGCTATAGGGTTGTCGAGAGCGCGGGCTTTGGTAAGCTCTCCGCGAAGGATTTTCGCAAGGCGCTGGACGGCGCGGGGCTCAGGTGTCCCAGCGCCCATCTGCGCTTCGGCGCCGGCGATCCGGGTCCGCTGTTTGAGGATGCGCACGCGGTGGGAGCGCATTATGCGGTCAGTTCGGTGCTGATGAGCAAGCCGCCTGAGGTGGCGTCGATGAAGGGGTTCATGGATGCCCTGAACAGCCAGACGCTGGACTCCTTCAGGCAGACTGCTGCGTTGGCCAACCAGATCGGCGCGAAGGCGAAACAGGCAGGCCTGCAGTACGCCTACCATAATCACAACTTCGAGTTCAAAGACCAGGGCGGCGGCGCAACCGGCTACGGCGTTCTGCTCAAAGAGACAGATCCCGAGCTAGTGAAGTTCGAGCTGGACTGCGGCTGGATGATTGCAGCGGGACTTAATCCTGTCGACTACTTCAAGAACTATCCGGGCCGCTATCGGATGATTCACGTGAAGGACTTTCTCCCTGGCGCGAAGCCGACCACGAGCCTCGATCCGGAGAATCGGCCCAGCGGAACGGAACTGGGTCGAGGCCACATCGATTACAAGCCGATCTTCGCGGCGGCCGCGGCGGCGGGCGTGGAGTATTACTTCTCAGAGCAGGAACCGCCCATCGTGGGCATGACTGCGCTGGATGCGGCTAAGATCAACTACGACTATATGCAGGCGATCCTTCGTCCGAGTTAGTCGAGCAATAGGGATCGTCTTCCCGGTACTCACTCCGCCGATAGGTAAGTGGCTTCTTAGGAAAGCTGCTTTGGGGTTCTCCGAACAAGTCGATGTCTTGAAAGGGCACGATATTCGTCGTGCCGCAAACGGCGCAAAATCGACCCGGGCTTTTGCTCCTGAGGGATGGCCCGGTGGGGACCGGGACTTAGTCAGAGGTGCGTTAGGAAGCAGCTGACGAAGCCGGGGTCTTGCGATTTGAGGCGAGCGGCCGCGAACCGTGGCGTCCTTCAAGGCCGCGCCTTTCCGCCATGGAAAGTGGAACTTGGATGGCGCACCTTCCGGACGTGGAAAGGGTGCCCTTGACGTAAGGTTCCCGAAGGGCGTCTTTCCAGGCTGAGACGCACTGTGATGCACCTTGCCTTATGCGGCGGTTGAACCCCGGCCCCCTCCCATGCGTTTCTTTCCACAAGCCCCCGAGCCGCTCCGTTGAATCAAGGGCACAGGTAACTTATTTTTTGCGGAAAAAGTACCTTGTTATATGGGTACTATTTATGTCTTTTCATGATCACCCATGTTTGCGATACTCAGCAATCGAATCACTTTCGAAAGTTCTGGCGCCAATATATCTGCGTCCAATGTGGAGAACAACGCCACCGGGTTGCGCAACTTCGGGAAAGACGGTTGTCGAAATGGCCTGGGTTGGGTTGGAGGAGAAGGCAAGCGTGGGCAGTCCTGTTCGCTTTCAGCAGATTCTCGGAGTCCGGTTCATCGTCGGGGATGCGCGCGATGCCATCGACCAGGTTTCCCGCAATGGCGGCCTCGTCGTTGTCCCTGCGGCTCCTGCCTTGAAGAATCTGACCCAGGACGGGCGCTACCGGGAGGCCTTGCTGGGGGCGGATTTTGCCATCGCGGACAGCGCGCTGATGGTATTGAGCTGGAACCTGATTCAGGGAGACCGCATCCCCAAGCTAAGTGGACTGAAGTACCTGCGCGCGCTGCTGGTGCTGCCGGAGTTTCGCGAGGCGGGATCAAGCTTCTGGGTCATGCCGACAGCTTCCTCGGCCCATCGCAACGGGGCCTGGCTGGCGGAGAACGGCGTGCGCGTCTCGAGCGAGGATCTCTATGCGGCTCCCATGTACGGGGCCAGAATGGAAGACGCCGAGTTGCTGCAGCGGCTCGAGCGGCGAAGGCCGCGGCACATCGTGATCGGCCTGGGCGGCGGCACGCAGGAGCGGCTGGGCCTTTATCTGAAGCGGAATCTGAGTTACAAGCCGGCCATTCACTGCATCGGAGCTGCCATCGCGTTTCTCTCCGGCGACCAGGTGCACATCCCGGTGTGGGTGGACAAGGTGGGGTTGGGCTGGCTTTGGCGCAGCGTCTCTGACCCGCCGCGTTACGGTCCCCGCTACTGGGAGGCATGGCATCTTGCCCCCATGATCCTGCGCTACCGCGACCGGCTCCCTTCCACGATCTGAAAATGGACGCATTGCCCCTGCCCGGGTCGCGCTGCGCGCCTGGGCGGCATTTGGGGTTTTCGATCACCTTCTTTTGTGAAATAATTGCTACAGTATCGAGAAGATCCTTAGCTTTACCCTTTCGATTTAGAAATTCTGTCCCAATTCAGTTGCCACCGCTGTTTCCGGGTACTTCGGTTTGATGATTTCAAAGAAGTTGCTGGAAAACAGTGGGTCGGGTCTGCTCCAATAGACTGCGGCAATCCGTTCAAGAGGATCACCGGGTACTGCCCGGAGACGCCCTGAGTGTCTGATTTGCCGGCTTGCCGATGATGGATTGAAGAACACGGAAAGGAAAAGCGAACGTGAGTTCCATCGCTGAGATTCCCGGCCTGTTCTCCACGCGCCCCATCCTGGGGGTGAACGTGGCGGTCAGCAGCTACGAGAAGGTAGTTCAGCGTTGCCTTGCCTGGGCGCAGGCGCGGGAGTCGCGCACGCTGTGCTTTTCCACTGTTCACATGATCATGGAGGCGGTCGACGATCCGGAGTTTCTGCGCCGGCTGAATTCCATCGACATCGTGAATCCGGATGGGATGCCGCTGGTGTGGGCGCTGGGTGCGTTGGGGGTCAAAAGAGCCGAGCGGGTCTACGGCCCCGACACCACCGTGCTGATGCTGGATGCGGCAGAGAAGGCCGGGGTTCCGGTGGGATTCTACGGGGGAAGCCAGGCGGTTCTGGATGCGCTGATCGCCGCCGTGCGCGCCAAGCACCCGCGTCTGAACATCGCCTATCAGGAAAGCCCGCCCTTCCGCGCTCTGACGCAGGAAGAAGATGCGGCCGTGATCGAGCGGATCAGCGCATCGGGGACGCGGCTTCTCTTCATCGGGCTGGGCTGCCCCAAGCAGGAGAACTGGGTCGTGGAGCATGCGGGCAAGGTTCCGGCGGTGATGCTGGCGGTGGGGGCGGCATTCGACTTCCTGGCAGGCACCAAGCCGCAGGCGCCGCGCTGGATGATGCGCTGGGGGCTGGAGTGGGTGTTTCGCTTGGCCACCGAGCCGCGGCGTCTGGCCCGGCGCTATATCCGCAACAATCCCCGCTTCGTGGTTAAATTCCTCAGCCAGCTGCTGTTCGGGCGCGCTTGAGAGCGATCTTCGCGATGTGCCTGGGTCCCAATTCGGCACGACCCGCTGTTCCGTTTCGAGTTCCAGCCAATCGTCACGTCCGCGCGGGACGGCGGGGTTTTCGTCTGGGCGCGTGTATGAGAAACTAAATCAGTGCGATGGGACAAGAAATCACTCCCTCAGCTCATTCTGCTGGTGGGCTGCTCCGCGGCGCCGGCTGAGCGCCTGACCCATTTCGCGCACGGCTTTCCGGCCAATTCCCAAGGCGATTGAGCGAGGTTGTCAAGAATGCACATCCGTGGTCAAAAGGTTCTGGTTTGCGGCGCCGGCGGCTTTATCGGCGGCCACCTGGTGAACACGCTGTTAGCCCAGGGCGCGGCCAGCGTGCGGGCGGTGGATATCAAGCCGTTGCACGAGTGGTACCAGGTGAATGGCGCTGCCGACAGCCGGATCATGGATTTGCAGTTGCGGGAGGCGTGCATGGAGGCCGCGGAGGGCGTGGACGCGGTCTTTCAACTGGCGGCCGACATGGGCGGCATGGGCTTTATTGAGAACAACAAGGCCTTGTGCATGTTGAGCGTGCTTACCAATACGCATATGATTCTGGCCGCGCGCGAGGCGGGCGTGAAGCGCTTCTTTTACTCCTCCTCGGCCTGCGTCTATAACGGCGACAAGCAGACCAACCCGGACGTAGTGGCGCTGAAGGAAGAGGACGCGTACCCGGCGCTGCCGGAAGACGGCTACGGGTGGGAGAAGCTGTTCAGCGAGCGCATGTGCCGGCACTTCCGCGAGGACTTCGGGCTGGCGACGCGGGTGGCGCGCTTCCACAACGTGTACGGCCCACTGGGCACATGGACGGGCGGACGCGAAAAGGCGCCCGCCGCCATCAGCCGCAAGGTGCTGGAGGCCAAGCACTCCGGCCGCCACGAGATCGAAATCTGGGGCGACGGTCACCAGACGCGCAGCTTCATGTACATCGACGACTGCACCAAGGGTGTGGTGGATATCTTCCAGAGCGACATCCTGGAGCCCATCAACCTGGGATCGAGCGAACTGGTGAGCATCAACCAGCTGGTGGACATTGCCGAGGACATTGCCGGAGTGAAGCTGAAGCGGAACTACAACCTGAGCGCGCCCAAGGGCGTGAACGGGCGCAACAGCGACAATGCCCTGATTCACAAGTACCTGGGCTGGGAGCCCTCGATCAGGCTGCGCGACGGCATGGAAAAGACCATGGCCTGGATCGAGGAGCAGATGCTGGCCGGGGTGGCATCGAAGTAGGCCGGTGGCACGGGAACTGACGCAAACCAGGTCCCGAGGCCCCGTACTGGCCCACTTCTGCTCGCCCCAGTTGCTCCTGGATCATGCATACTTCGCCGAATTGGGATGCAAGGTCTTCTTCGAGCTCATCGTATCGATCTTGCCTGCGATCTGGAATCCATTCCAGAACAGCTTGTTGTATTGCAGGTCGCCTCCCGAATACTTGAAGAACGCTCCGGTGAGCGGGTTCGTCCAGCCGCTGCTGGCCACATGCTCGCGCCGCCAGGTGTGTGGGATATTGTGGCGCGTCAGCCAGCCCGAGCAATCCGGACAAACGCCCTTCAAAATGCAGGCGATCTGCGCCCCGCAGCTGGGGATCTGCGATTTGGGAATTTGCAGCGTGTAACAAAGAGCCTGAACAATCGCCATTTCCGCATGCACATGGTCACTACCCCCGCCGGAGATCGACAACTCGTTTTGAAGAATAATCGTGTGTCCTTCCGTCAAGGTGGGAAAATATTGCTTCGCTTCGGCGACGATGGTTCCCACGGGCTTTGCCTTGATGCCCTTGCATGCCACCAGCAGAATCGACTGGCTGTCTTTGTTGGAGACGTGGCCGATGGCAATCGTGTTGTAGTCGTTATCGTCGTCCTGGGCTTCCTTGATTGCGACGCCAAACAGGTTGACGCCGATTTTGTGCAGAGCGTCCAGGTTGTCTCCCGCCAGCGAGGCGCCCACTTGTTGTGCCGCCTCACGCCGTCGAGTTTGCTTTTTCTGGGCAACTTCGTGGTACGTCAGAGTATTCGTGGCCATGGTTCCTCCTCCCGACAACGCGATTGTATACCGTGTGAGACAGAACACAGACAAGTGCCCCGTCATTGTGCTTTATGGGAAGGTCCCCGTCCCTGACCGGTCGATGGCGCGAAGGCAGGAATGTGCGGCGCGATTCGCGGGCCGGATCGATAAAACCGTCCAAGTTTAACGCACTTCGAGCCGCGATTCGCGATTTTGGTCAAAATGCAATGCGCCGGATGCGCCCCTCCGGCCGCAATCGTCAGCTCTGTCGAACTCCAGTTAAATCCATCGCCCCATCCCCGGTCTTCGCCCGAATTCCAAAGCCCATCCCAATTCACGGGCTTCCGTGAAAATGCCGGTTTCGGAAGCCGGGGCCATTGATGCACAATGAATAGCGATATGAGTATTCGACTTGTTGTGCCTCAAGAGCTTCGCGGTGCCGTGGATCTGGCGGCTGCCGACTGGCAATCCAATGGCAAAGTAGACCGCTTCTGGCAGAAGGACCCCGGCCTGTGGACGCGCGACGGGGAAGAGAACTGGCTGGGCTGGATCGATATTGTGGGGCGCCAGCAAAAGGAGCTGGGCAACCTGGCCGAGCTGGCCGCGGACGTAGAGACCGGCGGCTTCAAGACGGTCCTGCTGCTGGGGATGGGCGGCTCCAGCCTTTGCCCGGAGGTGCTAGCGGTGACCTTTGGCCAGCAGACGGGCTTTCCCGCGCTGCATATTGTCGACTCGACAGACCCTGCGTATGTAAAAGCGGCTGCGGACAAGCTGAAGCTCGCAGAGACGCTGGTGGTGGTGGCCAGCAAATCCGGCTCGACGCTGGAGCCGAATGTGCTGAAGCAGTACTTCTTCGACAAGATGAGCTTCGCGGTAGGCGCGGAGCAGGCGGGTAGCCACTTCATCGCCATCACCGACCCGGGCTCGAAGATGGAGCAGGTGGCCAAGGCCGACAGCTTCCGCTACATCTTCTATGGCGATCCGCAGATCGGCGGGCGCTACTCGGCGCTGTCGAACTTCGGCGTGGTGGCAGCGACGGCGGCGGGACTGCACATCGGCCAGTTGCTGGACGAAGCGGGCAAGGCCGTGGCCGCGGCCAAGCTTCCGCCGGCAGACAATCTGGCGGTGCAATTGGGTCTGCTACTGGGCTCGGCGGCCAATGCCGGCCGCGACAAAATCACCGTGTTCACCTCGCCGGAGATCTACGACCTGGGCGCGTGGCTGGAGCAGCTGATTGCCGAGTCGACCGGCAAGCTGGGCAAGGGAGTTACGCCTGTGGACCGCGAGGCGATCGGGTCGCCGGAGGTCTACGGCAGCGACCGCATCTTCGCCTATGTGAAGCTGACCGGGACCGCCGACTCGAGCCAGGACGCCAAGGTCGCGGCGCTCGAGGCCGCCGGGCATCCCGCGGTGCACATCGAGATCGACGACCTCTACGAGATCTTCGGGCAGTTCTTTACCTGGGAGGTGGCTACAGCGGTCGCAGGGTCGGTGATGGGGATCAACCCCTTCAACCAGCCGGACGTGGAGAGCGCCAAGATCGAGACACGCGCGCTGACGGACGAGTACGAAAAGACCGGCCGTCTGCCGGTGCGTGAGCCGGTGCTGACGGACGCGGGCGTTGGCATCTACGCAACCGAGGCCTATGCGGCGACGCTGAAGGCTGCTGCCCAAGGTGAGTCTTTGGGCTGGACGCTGGCAGGAGCGCTGAAGGCGCATCTGGACCAGATTCATGCCGGGGACTACTTTGCCGCGTTGGCGTTTCTGCCCATGTTCCCGGAGCACGAAGCGGCCATTCAGGGTTTCCGGCACAAGGTGCGCGACAAGAAGCGCGTGGCCACCTGCCTGGGCTTTGGACCGCGCTTCCTGCACTCGACGGGGCAGGACTACAAGGGCGGGCCCAATACCGGCGTCTTCCTGCAGATCACCGCCGACCACGCGGTGGATGTGGGCATTCCGGGGCAGACTTACAGCTTTGGCGTAGTGATCGACGCGCAGGCGGCCGGGGATTTGGCTGTGCTGGAGTCGCGCGGGCGGCGAGCGCTGCGCGTGCACCTTGGAGCGGATGTCGCGGCCGGGTTGCAGACGATCTCCTCAGCCATCGACCAGGCGCTTGCCTGAGGAGCAGCGAGGGACTAAGGGACTAGGAACTGGGGACTAAGGTTGTCTTTCAGACAGGCATTTGGGCGGGGTCGAGAGTTGGAAGCTCATCCAGCAGCGCCGGGCGAGTGCGCCTGCGATTTCGCATTTTGCTGGCGGTCGATGGGAGAGTAACTACCGAATTGGCGTTGATTCAGGAGTAACTCCACAACCTCGACGCCAGTTCCTTCTCCAAGCGACGACCGGAAAGGGCATCTGACGCCTGGGTCAAACGGGGAACTGAACTTAATGCGAGTCTCCGACCTTTTCGGGTATCTGTTGCGCAGCGGCAAATTCTGCCTCGAAGGAACTGGGCTTGGTTTGCTCCTTGCCGTCTTCTTTATTCGCCGGCATGAGCTCACCCGCAGCTTTGTGGAGACGTCTTTGGCACGTTTCCCATTCCTGGTGAGTGCATTGTCCTTTCTTACAGTCGAATGCGCAGAGCTCACTGCCTTCCGGAGCGTCTTGGACGATCTGGTCCGCGACCCAGCGCCAGAGCCGCGTCAAATAGTTCTTACTTTGTGGCATTTTTGTCCCTTATGTTTGCGTTAGTATACTTGGAATTTCCTTTGCTGGGGCCGGTTTCACTGAATCGTACTGTTCCTGAGTGGATTGAGGTGGTCCGGCTTGCGAGCGGTAATTTCTTTCGGGGCAAGATCGACTTCGCAGGCCAAGCCGCCGGCAGAGATTGCGCCCTTGGCGGCTTCAGGCGGTCAGGTGAGCCGCGGGCTGGTAGGTTCCCGGTTCGGCGCGGAAGGCGAGCGCGATGCGGTTCCAGGAGTTGATGTAGGCGATGGGTAGGGTGAGCTTTGTCAGCTCGGATTCGTCGAATGCAGAGCGGGCATCTGCATAGGCTTCATCGGAGGCGTGGCCCTGTTGGATGTTGGTCAGCGCTTCGGTCCAGGCCAGCGCGGCACGCTCGCGGGGGGTAAAGAACGGCGTCTCGCGCCAGGCGAAGAGCGCGTAGAGCCTCTGCTCGGTTTCGCCGGCGGCGCGGGCGTCTTTGGTGTGCATATCGATACAGTAGGCGCAGCCGTTCAACTGCGATGCTCTTATCGTGACCAGTTCTCGCAGCGAAGGCTCCAAACCGCTGGCGCTCATCACTTTCCCCAGGGCCAGCAGGGCCTGGATTCCTTCGGGAAATGCCCTTCCATACTGCAGCCGTTCCGCCATGGTTTCACCCCGTTCCCGGTTGGATGCCGGAGCCGGCAATTTATTGCAGATGAGGGCGCCAGGGAAGGATTTGGATCGCATAATGATTCCAGAGCGCGGCGGCGTGCATCTTGTATGCAGGCGCGGAACTTTTTCCGGGGCTCCGGGTTTCTACCGATGACGGCTCCTGCGAGAGTCCGTCTAAACGGATGACGCCACCCAAACAGGTGAAAGCACCCAAGACGGGTCAAGCAGGCAGCAGCACCTCAGGCAGAGGAGAAGAATCAGCTATGAATCGCTCAAGATTGCAGAGAGTTTTCCCGCAGGTGATGGCGTGGGGCGGCCTGGTGGTACTGTGCGCCGCGGTTGCGGTTGCCCAGGATCAGAATTCAGCCCAAAATGCAGGCTCAGCCCCGGCGCAGGCCGATCAGCGCACCGACGGCCAGGTCGAGATGGATGTGGTGCATGCCTTGGACGCCTCCAAGGCGCTGAAAAACGACATGATTACGGCGGCAACGATCCAGGGCGAGGTAACGCTCACCGGCACGGTAGCCAGCGACGCATCGAGCGAACTGGCCGAGTCCATCGCCGGGCATGTGGCGGGCGTGACCAAGGTAAACAACGGCCTCAAGGTGGGCAATCCGCAGGATGCGCAGGCCGGCGCCCCCAATGCGGGGCAGGCGGCAGACAACCAGCCGGACGAATCGGCCCAGGCGCCTCCGCCTCCCGCGTCCACGGATGGACCGCTGCCGATGCCAAGCCAGGGCCAGGCACAGGGCCCGAATCAGGGCCAGGCGCCGCCTTATCCGCAGGGCCGGCCGCGGTATGCGCCCGCGTACCCTCCGCAGCGCCAATACGCGCAGGCTCCGCCACCGCCGGCTTATCAGGAACCCAACGGCCCGGTGACCGTTCCACAAGGGACGCTGGTGCAGCTCCGCACCAACGAGGGGTTGGACAGCAAGAGGGCCAAGGATGGACAGCCGGTCGAGTTTACCGTGATTCGCGACGTGGCCGTTGGCGGCGTGCTGGCACTGCCCAAGGGCGCGACGGTACACGGCGTGGTGACCGAGGCCAAGCATGTAGGCGCGGGCGACCTGGGCGGCAGCTCGGTATTGGCGCTGAAGCTGACTTCGCTGGATCTGGGCGGGCAGAGCTATCCGCTGGATTCGGACCAGTTCAAAGTGAAGGGGCCGAACAAGGCCGGCCAGACGGTGGGTAATGCCGTGGGCGGCGGAATTCTGGGCACGATTATCGGTTGCGCGGTGGGCCGCGGCTTTGGCTGCGCAGTGGGAGCGGGCGCAGGCGTGGCGGCAGGCGTTGGGGCTTCCGCGGCTTCTTCTGGACCGCAGGTCTGGATTCCGGCCGAGGCTCTCGTCACATTCCACCTGAACACGCCGCTGACAGTAAGTCCGGTGAACGCGCAGGAAGCGGCGCGGCTGGCGCAGGGGCTTTATCAGGGCGGGCCTAGCCTCTACCGGCGCGGGCCTTACGGCTACGGCGGGCAGTATGCAGCGGCTTACCCCTACGGCTACGGCCCGGTCTTCTACCGGCCATATTACATGGTGGGCGGCGCCTACTACTGGCGGTAAAGGCAGGGATCAGAGATCAGAGAACAGGGAACAGGGAACAGGGAATAGGGAATAGGGAACAGGGAACAGGGAACAGAAAACGTGGCGGGCATCCCGGAGGACGGGATGCCCGCTGTGCGTTTGGGACGCTGCCGATGATGGGCGCGGGCAACAGATTTGGAGCGCCGCTCCTGCCGGGTTCTCGGTCGTCTATAATGGCAGAGAATCG
>Ga0302320_10001049_pt1 | contig 66291 bp, 65 predicted proteins | sample Bog_T0_3_FD_202130 | JGI IMG/M metagenome (GOLD analysis project Ga0302320, IMG submission 202130) | Peat permafrost microbial communities from Stordalen Mire near Abisko, Sweden - Bog_T0_3 | ecosystem: Environmental > Terrestrial > Soil > Wetlands > Peat | place: Sweden: Abisko, Stordalen Mire...
CGAGCAGCAGGGTCTTGCTCCCGAAGAGTGGGCGCAGCAGAAGCACCAGAAAATTCAGGTGCGCCATTCCGGAGAGAATGATGTCGGGCTTGATCCGCCAAACCAGCCGCAGAAGCGGGACGGCCGCGACGCGCACGCGGCGTGCGCCGAGCGTGTGGACGGCCACCCACGGCGGCAGACTCGCGGGCTCGACGGCCGCCTGCGTGATGAGCCCCAGGTGCACCTCGTACCGCCTGCGTGACAGGCGGCGCGCCAACTGCGCAGCCACCTGCTCCGCGCCGCCGCCGCCGAGATGCGGGATCAGCAAGAGGACTCGTGGGCGGGGATTTGCGGACATTTGGGGCAACCTTGGAGGTTCCAGCGAGTATAGAGCAGCTGCGGGATATTGCGGCAGCAGATGTCCACTTTTTCCTGAAAACATTTTCTTCTTGACATATTAAATGGAACTAATGTTTCCTGAGGATACTGAATCTTTCATCTCCTGCAGGGAACCACCTTTTTCTGTGTCTCTTCTGCGTTGTCACGAGGGGAGCGGCAAAGGCGGAGCACGGATATGGGCGCGCCAGGGCGCTTTGTAGCCCGGTAAGCGCTTGGTCTTGAGTTGCCGAAACCGCCGAACACGTCTCCCTATGCGTCTCCGATCGGGGTTTTGTATCGGAACGCGAAGGTCCTTCGTTGGAGGGATTCGTGTTCAACCGCGGAATGAACGTCACAGATGCTGGATTTTTGCCCTCATTCTTTACTGCGAGAAACCGCTCTTCCGTTTCGGCCCTTCATCCGGCTCGGCCATCCGGTTCGCCACCCAGGCCGCATATCGTCGTCGGCTTTACCAGCCCACAGACTTGCCTGGTGCTGGGCGGCCGTTTGCGCACGCTGCGCGAGGCGGGTTTTCGAGTCACGCTGGTTTCAAGTCCCGGCGAGTTGCTCACCCGCAGGGCTGCACTCGAGGGGGTAGAGTCGATTTCCATCCCGATGCGCCGGGAGATCGCGCCGGTCGCCGATTTCCTGTCGCTGTTGCGCATATGCTGGTTGCTCTACCGGCTCAAGCCGGATATGACGGAGTTCAGTACGCCTAAAGCTGGACTGTTGGGCACAGTAGCCGCCCGTCTATGTGGCGTGCCCGTGCGCGTTTACCTTTTGCGCGGACTCAAGCTGGAGACCAGCGCCGGACTGAAGCGCCGCATCCTGCTGGCCGCCGAAAAGCTGGCTTCTGCCTGTTCTCATGTAGTCGTGTGCAACAGCGAGAGTCTGCGGGGCGAGGCGCTCGCGCTGGGCTTGGCGCCCCAGAGCAAATTGCATTTGCTGGGCAGCGGCAGCAGCAGCGGAGTGGATGTGGAGCGGTTTTGCCCGGGTCCGAGCCAGCTGCGCCAGCGGCTCGGTCTTCCGCCCGATGCCAAGGTGGTGGGTTTTGTGGGCCGGATGACGCGTGACAAAGGCCTGCCGGAGTTGGTTCGAGCATTCGACGCCATTCTGGCAGGGGAACCGGATGCTCACCTGCTTCTCGTGGGCTGGTTTGACATGGCAGACGATGCGCTCGACGATGGTTTGCGCTGCCGAATCAACAATCATCCGCGAATTCACGCGACTGGATTCGTCGCTGATGTAGCGCCCTACTACCGCGTCATGGATGTGATGGTATTGCCCACCTGGCGGGAAGGTTTTCCGAATGTCGTTCTGGAGGCGGCAGCCAGCGGGATTCCCGTCGTGACCACGCTCTCGACCGGGTCACGCGACGCCGTGGTGCCTGGGGTTACAGGGCTGCTGATCCCGCCCGGCCAGCCGGCTGCCATCTGCGAGGCTGTACTGCAATTGCTGCGCAATCCGGAATGCCGGCGGCGCATGGGTTTCGCGGCGCGCGCCTGGGTTATTGATCACTACGTCAATGGCCGCGTCCTCGGCCTCGCCGTGCGCTACTACAAGAGCCTGCTTGACCGGAATCGTGCAGCGGATGCAAGAACGGCGCAGGTTCCCGTGGATTCCGTGCTGAATCCGGTCTGAAGCAAGCTGATTTTGGGCGGGGCCTGAGTGGCATCTCCGTCGTGGCTCGCTGAAGAGGCGGAAAGCGCGCTGCCGTGGATTCGATTCAAGGCTGCTGTGCAAAGGCATGGCCCGACGCGCTGGTCTGCACAGGAGGCGCCTGCAATGTGTGCGCCCCTGCCTCGGCAGCGCGCAGCACATCGTTGGGCACAATGCCCAGCACCAGCGTTGCCGCAACGGCCAGCAGCAGCGCCGCTCCCACCGCTACGCCCACCCGGGGCTTGGGAATCGCGGCATCGTTCTCATCGGCGGCCTTGCGTTGCGCGGCTGCCAGGGCCAGGCGCAGATAGTAGGCTGCAGCCAAACCGGAGTTGAGCAGGCCGATGACGGCCAGCCAGATCGCGCCTCCGCCCACCGCCGCTGAAAACGAGTAGAACTTGCCGAAGAAGCCGCCGGTGAAGGGGATGCCCACCAGCGAGACGAGGAAGAAGATCAGCAAACTCCCGAGCAAAGGCGAGCGGTAAATGAGTCCGCGGAAATCCTCGACCAGCGGACGCTGCTCGTCATAGCCGCTGGCCAGGGTCACCACGGCAAAGATGCCCACATTCATGGCCGCATAGGCCGCTGTGTAAAAGCTGGCCGCGGCAATCCCGCTGGACCCGAGGCCGGCAAAGGCGGCCAACAGATAGCCGGCGTGCGCGATTGAGGAGTAGGCCAGCATCCGCTTGACGTTTTGCTGGCGCAGCGCGGCCAGGTTGCCGACGGTCATGGAGAGCACGGCGACCACCCACAACAGCGGCGACCACGTGGAGTGGAGCGTGGGGAACATTTCGTAGACCACACGCAGCAGCAGCGCAAACGCCGCCGCCTTGGGCGCGGTGGACATGAGGGCGACCACCGGCGAAGGCGCGCCTTCGTACACATCCGGCGTCCACACATGGAAGGGCGCGGCCGACACCTTGAAGAGGATGCCCACCAGCATTAGCGCCAGGGCGGCGAGCACGAGGCCGTGATTCTCAGCCGTGGGCGCCAGCCGGGCAATTTCATACACTTGCGTTGTTCCTGTCGCGCCGAAGATCAGGGCCACGCCATAGAGCAGAAAGCCAGTTGCAAAGGAGCCGAGCAGGAAGTACTTGATAGCCGCTTCAGGGCCGCGGGCGGTGCCTTTGCGATAGCCGGCCAGCACGTAGGTGGCGATGGAGGAAATCTCGAGGGCAATAAAGACCAGCAACAGCTCAACGGCGCCGGTCAGCAGGCACATGCCGACGGCGCCAAAAACCACCAGCGCATAGAATTCGCCCTGATGATGGCTGGTTTCAGGCAAGGTGTCGAGGGAAAGCAAGAGCGTTACCAGCACAAGGCCGCAGATGAGCACGTGGAAGAAGACGGTGAAGGGGCTGGTCTCGACGGTCCCATAAAAGCCGGTTCCCACGGGTAAGGAGAGCTGCCACAAGCTGGCCCACAGGGCAAGCGTTGTTCCGATTGCGCCGACCCAGCCCAGCGAGCGGCGCGGAAATCCTGCCGGCAGCGACGCGTCGATCAGCATGATGGCCACGCCGGTCAGGGTGAGGATGACCTCGGGAAGGATACGGAAGATATCGGGAACGGAATTCACCGCGAGCCCTCCCCTTGGGATGGAATCGACAGGGATGGAAGAAGCAGAACATTGGTGGGCAGGGTTTGCGTCGACTTCAACGGCGGTGGATGCACGCCGGTTTGAATCGCGGCCAGCCAGTAGGAAGGTGCCAGGCCCATCACTAGCATGAGCACGGCGAGCGGCGCGAGCACGGCGAGTTGACCGATGTGAAGGTCAGTTGCCGGATGGGATGCCGTGAGCTGGCTTTCAGGCCCGTAGAAGATTCGCTGAACCAGCCACAACATGTACGCCGCGCCCAGGATGACGCCCAGCGCGGCGGCAATCGTCCAACTGCGGCTGACGCCGGTAAAGGTGCTGGAAAGGATGATGAACTCGCCCACAAAGCCGCTCAGCATGGGCAGCCCAATCATGGCCAGCGTGGCGATGACGAAGAGCGTAGCGGTGCGCGGCAGTTTGGCGGCCAGGCCGCCGTAGGCGTTGATCTGGCTGGTTGCGTATTGGTCGTAGAGCGCGCCCAGCAGCAGGAAGAGCGCGCCATCGACCACGCCGTGGCTGAGAATCTGGTAAACAGCGCCTTCCCAGCCAGTGAATGTGAGGCCATAAATGGCCAGCGTAATAAGGCTCAGGTGACTAAGAGCGGCGAAGGCCATCAGCCTCCAGAAGTCGCGCTGCACAAGCGCCAGGCAGGCCCCGTAGAGAATGCCGACGACCGCCAGAGCGATGAGAACCGGCGCCAGTGCGCGGGCCTGGGTGGGAAATAGCCCGATGTGAAAGCGCAGCATGGAGTAGAGGCCGAGCTTCCCGGCCACCACCATGGCCAGGGCCACCGGGGCTTCGCTGAAGGTGTCCGCAACCCAGCCATGGAGCGGAAAGACCGGCACCTTGACGGCAAAGGCGAAGAGGAATGCCAAGGCTACCCAACAGAGCGCGCTGGCTGAGAAGGAGCCGTGGTTGATGAGGGTCTGCAGCGTGAAGAAGTCGAAGCTGCCGGTCTGCGCGTAAAGCCAGAGCAGGGCAACCAGTAAAGGCGCTGAGGGAATGAAGGTGAAGAGGAAGAACTTGAGGGCGGCCCTTGGTCCATCCTTGCGGCCATACATGGCGATGAGGATGGCCATGGGAACCAGCGAGAGCTCCCAGAAGCCGTAGTACAACATTAGGTCGAGCGAGATGAAGACGCCGAACATGGCAGTCTGCTGCACCAGGAAGAGCGCGTAAAAAACCTTGCGGCGCTCCTTGATGGTGTTCCAACTGGCCACGACACCGATGGGCGCCAGCAATCCGGCGAGGACCACCAGCCAGAGGCTCAGTCCGTCCACGCCGACGTGGTAGTGAATGGCCGGACTCTCGATCCAGGGCAAGTTGATCTCAAACTGGAAGAGCGGAGCATTCTTATCCAAAGAGAAGTGCGCGGGCAGGTGGAGCGTGAGTCCGAAGGTGACCAGCGCCGTGACAAGCGCGATCCAGTTGGGCAACTTGGCGCGGTCTGGAGCCAAAGCCACCAGCACCGCCCCGGCCAGCGGGACGAGGATGATCAGCGTGAGAATCGAGTTGTTGATTTCGTTCATTTAGTGACCCGCCACGCCGAAATGAATTGCCGAAACACTGGCCAGTACCGTGGCCCATGGAACCAGCACATAGAGCAGCAGCGCCGCTGCGCCGGCGGCCAGCCACGCCGCGTAAGAACGCAAATTGCCCGACTGCCAGCGTTGCAGAAGTGCCCCGCTCAGCAGAGCGATGCCGCCCAGAAGCCAGGCCATACCGCCCAGAATGGCTACATCCACCACCCACTCCAGTACGAATCTCGAGAAGCCAAAAAGAGGCTTGACGATCGTAACGCCGTAAACCTCGTCCACGTAATACTTGTTCAACAGCAGCTTGTAGCTGCCTGGCCAGGCCGCTGCGAGCTGCTCCGCAGAGGCTGGCCGTTGGCGGTAGAGCCGATCGGCGACGAACCAGCCAAGCAGCGCCACGGCGATGGCAACCAGGCCGAGGGTGAGTTCAAGATGTCCGGCAGCCTCATGCGGCCGCGCGCCTGTCGAGGGCGCCAGGTAGGCGCTGAAACGCTCGATGCCGATCCAGCCGCCGCAGATGGAGAGCAAAGCCAAAACTACCAGCGGTCCCAGCATGGACCACGGCGTGGCGTGATGGTGGCCGACCTCGCTGCGCGGCTTGCCGAGAAACGCCATGTACCAAAGGCGGAACATGTAGAACGAAGTGAGCAGCGCAGTGATCAGGCCGACCAGCCAGAGCGCCTTGCCGACGTCGCCCTGCTGAAAGGCCGCGAAGAGAATCGCGTCCTTGGAGAAGAATCCGGCAAAGGGAAAGAATCCGGCAATGGCCAGAACGCCCACGGTGGTAACGGCGAAGGTGAGCGGCAGTTTCTTCCACAGGCCGCCCATCTTGCGCAGGTCCTGTTCGCCGCCCATGCCGTGGATCACCGAGCCCGCAGCCAGGAAGAGCAGAGCCTTGAAGAAGGCATGCGTGACCAGATGGAAGATGCCCGCCGAGTAGGCCGCCACGCCGCAGGCCAGGAACATGTAGCCGAGCTGCGAGATGGTGGAGTAGGCCAGCACTCGCTTGATATCGTTCTGCACCAGGCCGATGGTGGCGGCAAACAGAGCCGTTGCCGCGCCGATGACGGCGACCACACCCAGCGCAAACGGCGAGCGGTCAAACAAGACATGAGTTCGGGCAATCATGTAGACGCCGGCCGTGACCATGGTGGCTGCGTGAATGAGCGCGGAGACCGGGGTGGGGCCTTCCATGGCGTCCGGCAGCCAGATGTAAAGCGGCAACTGGGCGCTCTTGCCCGTTGCGCCCAGCAACAGACAAAGCGCGATCACGGTGAGCAGGCCGCCGTGCCATGCGGGGTTCAGGGCAAGCTGAGCGCCAATTCCGTCAAAGCTGAGCGTACCGAAGTTGGCCAGCAGCAGGAACATGCCGATGAGAAACCCGAAGTCGCCAATGCGGTTGACGATGAAGGCCTTCTTGCCCGCGTCCGCGGCCGACTTCTTTTGGAAGTAGAAGCCGATCAGAAGATAAGACGCCAGGCCCACGCCTTCCCAGCCGACAAACATCACGAGCGCATTGCCGGCCAGCACCAGCACGGTCATGAAGAAGAGGAAGAGGTTCAGGAAGCTGAAGTAGCGCGCGTAGCCTTCTTCATCGTGCATGTAGCCGACGGAGTAGATGTGAATCAGGAAGCCCACGCCGGTAACCACGAGCAGCATGACCAGCGAAAGCTGATCGAGCACCAGGCTGAAGTCCACATGCAGCGAGGCAATGTTGATCCAGGGGGTCGGGCAGGTCTCGGCAAGCGGCAAGAGCGCCGGATTTGCCTGCGAGAGCAGCCAGGCATTTGCAACAGCGGCAAAGGCAACCAAGGGCGCCAGCAAAGCCACGGTCGTGACCAGGAACTTCGGCAGTCTGCGGCCCAGCAACCCGTTGAACAGGAAGCCGGCGAAGGGCGCGAGCGGAATCAGCCAGAGATGGAGGTATGCGTTCATAGTTTCATCAGGTCGATTCGGTCGACGGCCAGGGTAGCGCGGGCGCGGAAGACGGCAATAATGATGGCCAGGCCCACGGCGGCCTCTGCCGCGGCAACCATCATCACAAAGAAGACGAAGATCTGCCCCCTCACCTCGTGCCACTGGTGAGCGAAGGTCACAAAGGAAAGGTTCACGGCGTTGAGCATCAGCTCAATCGACATGAAGACGGTAATCAGGTTGCGCTTGATGAGGAATCCGATGACGCCCAGCGAGAACAGGACCGCGCTCAAGAGCAGATACCAACTGAGCGGAACTTCCTGCTGGAGGAAAGATGTGGTGGTGGGGTTCACTGTTCGCCGGTCCTTTCTGGCTTGCGCTCGGGGTCACCGTGGCCGTGGCGCGCCAGCGCCACAGCGCCCAGGATGGCAATGAGGATGAGGACCGAGGTGACCTCAAAGGGCAACAGCAGCTTGGTGAAGAGCACCGTGCTCAGATCCGCGGTGGAGGTGATGCCTTCGTTCAGTGCAGCGTTGCCCAGGCCCTGCACATGCAGGATCACGGTTGCCAGCACGGCCAGAATCGCGGCCACCGCGGGCAAGCCCACCGCGAGCGCCGAGCGGCTGCCCAGGGTGCGTTCTTCCCGGCCGGCGTTGAGCAGCATCACCACAAAGGTGAACAGCACCATGATGGCGCCGGCGTAGACAATCACCTGCGCGGCGGCCAGAAACTCCGCGCCCAGCAGCAGATAAAGCACGGCCAGCGAGGTCATCACCACGATCAGCGAAAGAGCGCTGTTGATGGGATGCGTCTGGAGCAGGAGGTTAATGGCTCCCGCCAGGCAGATTCCGGCAAAGACGATAAACAGGATCAGGTGCATCGTTCCATCACGTTCAGGCAAATGCAGGCTCAAACAAACCGGCAGGTTGGAGGGCTGGGTCAGGGAGCCGATGCCAAGGCTCCCGGAAATCCTTCCCGATTGTAAATCAGTGGTAAGCAAGCCAAAGGCTTGTCGCCACAATGTTGAGGATGGCCAGCGGCATGAGAATGCGCCATCCGAATTTCATCAGTTGGTCATAGCGGAAGCGAGGCAGCGTGCCGCGCACCCAAACATACAGGAACAGGAAGCAAAAGACCTTGGCCACAAACCAGAAGATGGGAAACAGGGCATGGGCAAAAATGTTCTCCGGCGGGTCAATCAACTTGCCGAAGGGGCTGGTCCAGCCGCCAAAAAACAGGAGCGTGGCCACGCAGCCCACGTTGATCATGTTGCCGTACTCGGCCATGAAAAACATGGCAAACTTCATCGAGCTGTACTCGGTATGGTAGCCGGCGACCAGTTCGCTCTCCGCTTCGGGCAGATCGAACGGCGACCGGTTGGTTTCAGCAAAGGCCGCAATCAGGTAGATGAAGAAGGCCACAAACTGAAAGCCGCCAAAGATGTTCCAGGTGACGATGCCTTTCTCGGCCTGCTTCTCCACAATCAGCCGCAGGTTGAAGGTGCCCGACTGCAGCACCACGCCCACCAGCGACAGCCCCAGCGCCAACTCGTAGCTTATCAACTGGGCAGACGAGCGCAAAGATCCGAGCAGCGAATACTTGTTGTTCGACGACCAGCCGGCCAGCGCGATGCCGTAGACGCCCATCGAAGTGATGCCCAGGATGACCAGCAGGCCGATGTTCACGTTGGCGATCTCGAACAGGTCCATGCCGCCCGGTCCGATCCTGGGTTCGCCAAAGGGCACAACGCCGATGGTGATCAGCGCGCAGCCTAATGCCAGGATGGGCGCGAGCAGATAAAGCGGCTTGTAAACCCCAGTGGGGATCAGGTCCTCTTTCATAAAGGACTTGGCGCCATCGACAAGCGGCTGCAGCAGGCCGAAGGGCCCCACGCGGTTGGGTCCCCAGCGGTTCTGAATGCGGCCCACCAGCTTGCGCTCCAGCAGCACGGTGTAGGCGACGCCCAGCAGCATCACCACCGTCACCACGGCAACCTTGAGCACGTTCCACAGGAAAAACTGCAAAATCGTCACTTGCCCTCAACCTCTTCCGATCAAGCTGGAACTTTGAAACTCCCTACAAATTCTTAATCCGCCGCAGTTTCTGCTACTGCTTCCTGCCCCTGATGCTTTTCCAGTTCCTTGAGCGCCGGGCTGTAGCGGCCCAGAGTTCCCGAGCTGAACAGCCCGTTGTGTGCCGGGACAACGAGATCCGGCTCCTTCAATTCTTTTGCATTGAGCGACGAAACAGGAACCAATCCGGGCTCTGTCGTCACATCGTTGCCGCCAAACAGATTGGTCCGGTCGAGCGTGTAGCTGGGAACCAGCCGCGCAATCTCATCCAATACCGCAAGCGGGTCGAAGGGACTGAGCTTGGGTTCCAGGTTGTTGGCTGCCAGCCACACCGAATGGCGATCGGCCTCGCCGGCACTGGCTCCGCGCGACTGGCCCAGATCCGCGGTGGTGCCGCCCTTGCCAAAAGGCACCAGCGCTTTCACATTTGCGCCCATGGCCCCGGCGAGGCGCACCAGGATTTCGAAATCGGTCTTTACGCCGGCGCGATCCGCGGCCTTGCGAACCAGTTGCACATCGCCATAGGTATTGGTCACGGTTCCGGACTTCTCATAGAGGCTTGCCGCGGGAAGCACGACATCGGCCAGGGCCGCGGTCTCTGTCAGGAAGAGATCTTGCACGATGACGAAAGTGTTCTTCAGGGTCGCCGGATCCACGCTTCGCTCGGCCACTGGGTTGGCGCCAACAATGAGCAGCGCGCCGAGTTCGCCCTTAGCCGCCGCGGCAAAGATCTCCGGCTGAGTCTTGCCGGCGGTTGCGGGCAGGCCGGGGTACTCGGCGGCAAAGCCGCCGGGCTGGGCCACAGGAACGTAGCCAGGCAGGAGGTCGGGCAGCAGGCCCATGTCGGCCGCGCCGCGCGAGTTGGCGTAATCGCCGAGGAAGGCAAAGCGCACATTGCCGCGCTTCAGACCCCAGGCCACCAGCGCCGCCACCTGCTCGCCGCGATACTCCTCGCCCAAGACCACCAGCAGCGACTCCTCGGCCAGCACCGATTTGCTGAAATCGGAGTTGCTGCTTTCGAGGTACTCGGCCAGCTGTGCGTAGCCGTCCGCCGGCAGCAGCAGCGCGGCCTTGGCCTGGCGCTCCAGCTTAATTTTGGTGGTGTTGGCGATGTAGAGGCGGGCACGGTTCAGGCGCACATTGGTGCGCAGGTTCCAGGCCAGCAGCGGATGCTCCTCGGTCGGATTTCCGCCTACCAGCAGAATGGCCGGCGCGGTGGCCGTGTCGCGCAGGCTGGCCGCCTTGTTCCGGCTTCCGGCCAGGGCGTGCGCAAATGCCGCGTAATCCGTGCTGCGCTCGTGATCGATGTTGTTGGTGTTAAGAACCGTGCGCGCAAACTTCTGCAGCAGGTAGTTCTCTTCGTTGGTGGTCCGGTTGGACCCGAGGACGCCGATGGCCGAGCCACCTTTGCCGTCGCGCACTTCCTTCAGTTTGCCAGCGGCATAACGCAGCGCGTGCTCCCAGGTGGTCTCCTCGAGTTTGCCCTCGGCATTGCGCACCAGAGGCTTGGTCAGGCGCTCCGCGCTCTCCACAAAGTCGAAGCCGAAACGGCCCTTGGCGCAGAGAAAGTCACCGTTGATGCCGCTCTTGTCGCGGTTGTCGGCGCGCACAATCTCCGAGCCCTCGTTGGTCTGGCGCACGCCCAGCGTCACCTTGCAGCCGTCGGCGCAATGCGTGCAAACCGTCGACACGTGGTTCATCTCCCATGGCCGCGTCTTGTAGCGGTAGCTGCCGCTGGTCAACGCACCTACAGGGCAAACGTCGATGCACATGCCGCACTGTTCGCAGTCCAGTTGGTCGCCACCATTGGGAGCGATCACGGAACTCACGCCACGGTTCTGCACGCCCAAGGCCCACACATCCATGCCTTCGCCGCACATGCGCGTGCAGCGGTAGCAGAGAATGCAGCGCGGCCGGTCATAGTAAACGGCGGGGGACCACTGCTGCTCTTCGCGATGCGCCTTGGCCTCGGCGTAGAGGCTTTCGCCTGCGCCGTACTTGAAGGTCATGTCCTGCAACTCGCACTCGCCGCCGGCATCGCAAACCGGGCAGTCCAGCGGGTGATTCCCCAAGAGCAGCTGAATCGTGGCCTTGCGCGCCTGCGCAATCTCCGGCGAGTCGGTGATGAAGACCTGGCCCTCGGCCACTGTGGTGGTGCAGGCGGTCTGCAGCTTGCCGACCTTCTCCTGGCGCACCACGCACATGCGGCAGGCAGCTTGCAGGCTCAGGCCGGGGTAGTAGCAGAAGGCCGGAATCCCGATGCCCGCCTTGCGGCACGCGTCAATCAGCAGCGTCCCCACGGGAGCCGTCAGCTTCTTTCCATCGACTATGAACGTTACGTCTGCCATTCGTCTCCTCAGGCCGCCCGAGTTTCCGTCTGCGGAAGAGACACCGCAAGCCACTCGACTACGTACTGCTTCGATTCGCGTCCCGGATCAAATTCGTCGAAATTGACGGTTGTCGCGGCTGGTTCAGGGATCGATTCTCCCGCCCTTGCGGTTTCGCTCAGGTAGAGTCCCATGGCTTCGCGCATATTCGCGCGCGTATCTTCCAAAGCGTCGCCCAGAGAGCCACATCCCGGCAGGTCGGGAGAGAATGCGCTCCAGTTGTTTGCGCCCTTTTCGAAGACCACCAAATACTCGCGCGTCATTTAAGTCCTGCCTTCTTCAGAATACTGTGCAGCAAACCCTTTCCGAGCTCTTTCCCGGCGTGCATCGGAACCACCAACAGTCCAGGTCTCGTCGGGTGGCGAAAATGCCGGTGACTTCCCGTTTGTCCCGTGCTGTACCAGCCATCCGCTTCAAGCATCTTTAGCAGTTCCTGAGGCTTCACTTGCTTGCTCGCCTTCTCGTTTCTCCGACTTTAAACTCCGTTCCCGAGGAGTCCCAATTTCACACCACCGCCAAATCCACATGCTTAGCGAACGGGCAGGGCTTGCCGTTCAAATGATCCTCGAACTCCTTGCGGAACTTCTTCACAAACCCCAGCGTGGGCATGGCCGCCGCGTCGCCCAGCGGGCAGAAGGTGCGGCCTAACATGTTTTCCGCCAGGTATTGAATATTGTCGATGTCTTTCAGCTCGCCAAATCCCGCGTGGAAACGGGTCAGCGATTTCTTCAGCCAGTCCGTTCCTTCGCGGCAGGGAATGCACCAGCCGCAGCTTTCGTGCTGATAGAAGCTGATGGTCCGCAGCGCGAACTCGACGATGCAGGTCTGGTCGTCGAGGACCACCACGCCGCCCGAACCCAGCATCGATCCCGCCTTACCCACCTGGTCGAAGTCCATGCCGATGTCGATCTCTTCGGGCAACAGCACCGGGGTCGACGACCCGCCTGGGACAACCGCTTTCAACTTGCGTCCGCCGCGAATGCCGCCGGCCACTTCATAGATCATCTTCTTGAGGTTGTAGCCCATGGGCAGCTCGTAGACGCCGGGCCGCTCCACGTGGCCGCTGATGGAAAACAAGCGTGTCCCGCCGTTGCGCTCGGAACCGACCGCCGCATAGGCCGCGCCGCCCATTTCAATCACATGCGGAACGGTGGCAATGGTCTCCGCATTATTGATGACCGTGGGCCCGCCATAGAGACCGACGACGGCAGGGAAGGGCGGCTTGATGCGCGGCACGCCGCGCTTGCCCTCGAGCGACTCCATCAGCGCCGATTCTTCGCCCACTTCATAAGCGCCGGCGCCGGTCTGCGTGATGATCTGGAACTCGGTCTTGGAGCCGAAGATCTTCTTGCCCAGGAAGCCCTTGGCGTAGGCGTCGGCTACCGCCTTCTCCATGATCTCCAGCAGATAGCGGTACTCGCCGCGCAGATAGATGAAGCCCAGCTTGGCGCCGATCGCCAGTCCGGCAATGATGGTGCCTTCAATCACCGCGTGGGGATCGTGCAGAAAGATCAGGTGGTCCTTGCAGGTGCCGGGCTCGCTCTCGTCGCCGTTGACCAGCACGTACTTGGGCTTGGCCGATTTCTGGGGCACGAACGACCACTTCATGCCTGTCGGGAATCCCGCGCCGCCGCGGCCGCGCAAGTTCGAGGCCTTCACCTCGTTGACGATCCACTCAGGACCCTGCTCCAGGCACTTCTTTGTCGCTGCGTAGCCGCCCAGTTCGATATAACGGTCGATGTTGGCCGCGCCCATGCCGAAGCGGCGGGTGACAACCTTTACTTCATCGGGATGCGAGACCAGCCTAGGCATGGGTGACCGTCCCTTCTACCCCAGCCTTGCCGCGATACCCGTCGATGATGCCCACGACAAGCTCGGGCTTCAACTCGTCGTGGAAGTCGTAGTTCACCTGGATTGCCGGCGCCCAGCAACAGGCCCCAATGCACTCGACTTCTTCGAGGGAGAACACTCCGTCGGGCGTGACTTCCTTAGGCCCGATGCCCAACTCGATCTGGAACTTCTCGTAGAGCTCGTATGCCCCGCTCAACATGCAACTGATGTTGGTGCAGACCTGGATGTTGTATTTGCCCACCGGCTTGAAGCGCAGCATGGAGTAGTAGGTGGCCACGTTGCGCACATCGAGTTCGGTGATGCCGATGCGCTCGGCCACTTCGGCGATCACGGCGTCGGAAAGGTAACCGATCTCGTCCTGCGCGTAGAGCAGCATGGGAACCAGCGCCGAGCGGCGCAGTGGGTACTTGGCCACCAGTGCGTCAAAACGGGCCGCCAGTTGCGGCGAAAACAGGCTCAGGGTCTCCGGATTCGTTTTCTCTGGGCTCATCGCCGCCACTCCCGCATCAGGTCCCGCGCCCACGCTTCGGCTGCCATATCCATCTCTTCCTCACCCGCCTCGCCGCGCAATGTGCCGGCCTCAGTCAATTCCAGCGCTCCCTGGCTTCCATCCTCGCGCTTCCAGGTAACGGTTGCTCCCTGCCGCGTCAACTCCAACCTTTGGACGCCCTGGCAAACCACGATCCGCTCTTCATCCGACTCCACAACCGCCTGCCGGCTGCCGCTCAGTCCATACAACGCGGTGTAGCTGCGGAGCAGGGAAGTTAGTGAAACCCAAAGTTCGCTCCAAACCTGGTCCAAAACGCTAAGGCCCGGAGGCCTCAACGGTCGATCTCGCCCAAGACAATATCGATGGAACCAATGACGGCCACCACATCGGCCAGCATTTTCCCTTTGCACATGGTTTCCAGCGCCTGCAAGGTAGCAAACGAGGGATAACGCATGTGCACGCGGTACGGCTTGGCGGTTCCGTCGGAAACCACATAGTAACCGGTCTGTCCGTGTCCGGCTTCAATCGCCTGGTAGACTTCGCCGGCGGGCACCTCAAAACCCTCGGTGACAATCTTGAAGTGATGGATCAGCGCCTCCATCTGGGTCTTCATCTTTTCCCGGTCGGGCAACACGATTTTGGGAGCGTCGGCCTTGATTGCACCCTCCGGCATGCCGTCCAGCGCCTGCTGGATGATCTTCACGCTCTCCCGCATTTCGACCAGGCGGACCTCGTACCGCGCCCAGCAATCGCCATCGGTCGAGATCGGCACCTGGAACTGGAAGTTTTCATAGCCGCAGTAGGGAATGTCGCGGCGCACGTCGAAGTCCACGCCCGAAGCGCGCATCGGCGGGCCGGTGACGCCGAGTGCCACTGCATCCGCGCCGGAAAGATAACCCACGCCTTTGAGCCGGCTGCGGAAGATCGGATTGCCGGTCAAGAGATTTGAATACTCGTCGATCTTCTCCGGGAAGGTATGGATGAATCCCTGCACGCGATCGAAGAAGTCCAGTGGCGGTTCCATTGCGAGTCCGCCGATGCGGATGTAGCTGGTCATCATGCGCTGGCCGGCCAGACCCTCGAGAATGCGCAGAATCTCTTCGCGTTCGCGGAATGTGTAGAGGAAAACGGTGAGCGCGCCAATGTCCATGGCGTGGGTGCCCAGCCAGATCAGGTGCGAGTTGAGACGGCTCAACTCGGCCAGCAGCACGCGCAGCCAGGTTGCCTTCTCGGGAATGCCGATTCCCAGCAGCTTTTCCACGGCCAATGCGTAGCAGAGATTGTTCGACAGTGGGTCAAGATAGTTGATGCGATCGGTCAGCGGCACGATCTGCTGGTAGAACTTGGCCTCGCAGGTCTTCTCGATGCCGGTGTGCAGATAGCCGATTTCCGGATAGACACGGACCACGATCTCGCCGTCGATCTCGAGCACCAGGCGCAGCACGCCGTGCGTCGCCGGATGCTGCGGCCCCATGTTCAAAACCATGTGCTGGTCTTTGGCGCCTTCCGCCGGTTCCAGGACGGGTACGCCCGCAGGATTACTCATTTATCTGTACCCCTCCACCGGATAATCCTTGCGCAAGGGATGGCCTTCCCAGTCGTCGGGCATCATGATACGCCGCAGATTGGGATGTCCCTCGAAGCGAATGCCGAACAGGTCAAAGACTTCGCGTTCGTAGAAGTTGGCCGAGGGCCACACGGCGGTCATTGACTCGACCGCGGGGCTGGCTTCGGCGAGCAAAACGCGAAGCCGGATGTGCTCCTTGTAGCGGTGCGAAAGGATGTGATAGCTGACCTGAAAGCGCGGCGACGAAGGATACCAGTCCACAGCGGTCAGGTCGTCGAGAAAGTTGTAGCCTGCGGCCTGCAGATTGGCTGCCGCGGCGCAGATCGATTCAGCAGAAATTGTCAGGGTCAACTCGCTGAACTCGAATCTGGCATCGGTCAGAGCCTCAGGGTTCCAGGCCAGAATGGCCTTGACCGCCGGATGCTCTGCGAGACCTTCGGTCACTTCGGTCCTGCCAATCAGGGTCTTGGATTCGCTCATCCTAGAGGTCCGCCTTGTCCTGGCTCCAGTTCAGGATGCCTTTGCGCACAATATAGTAGAGGCCGACGGCCACAAAACCCAGGTAGACCAGCATCTCCCAGAAGCCGAAGAGGCGGGAGCCGGTAATCCGGGGCAGTTGGCGGTAGATTACCGCCCAAGGCATGATGAAAACCGTTTCCACGTCGAACAGGATGAACAGCATCGCCACCATGTAAAACCGCACGCTGAATCGTCCGCGGGCATCGCCGACCGCGACAATTCCGCACTCGTAGGCGGCGAGCTTGGTCTTGGTGTTGCGGTGCCGTCCCACGAACCACGAGGCCAAAACCATCAACGCTCCAAGCCCAAATGCAGCAACGATTTGTATCAGGAGGGGAAGGTATTGCCAAGGGTATGGGATCATTGCCGTCCAGTCCAGAAAGTCCCGCGGAATTTCATCCGGTCCACCGGAACCGCCAGCCGCTCCGATTCGACAGGGTGCTTGAATGAGATTAGGTTTTCAGCCGCCTCCCGTCAAGGCAGATCCGGGTATTGGGAACAGGGTTGAGCATCGACACAGAGAATGCTGGCGCAAGGCGCTCGCTCTGCGGCGGAAGCCAAGCGATTGATTGCAGATTAATTGGTGGCTTTGTGCGAGGCTTTTCTTGAGTGCGCCGAAAGTGGACCAGAACCGTTTGGGCTGTATCAGCAGTGAGCGCTGTCACACGATTTCCCAAATTGGCATGGCAGGATTCATTGATCCTTTTTTGAAACCAGGTACGTCCGTAATCTGAAAAATGCTCCGAAGGTGCCGAAGAAGAGGGTGAGGATGAAGAGCATGGCTGCTTCCGCGACAACCGGCTTTCCCGTTCCGGCGTCTGTGCCGGCCGTCTCCATCGCCCGTCCGGTCACCCAACGCCGCCGCCAGATCACGCCCCAGGCAGGGCGCGCCCTGGAGATTCTAGGCCACGCCATCGAATACCTGACCGATGAGTTCGTGCAGGAAGGTGGGTCGTTTTCCGCGGGCAACCCGCAACTGGAGGCTATACAACTGCTCATGGCCCTCAATCGCCAGGTCTACTTTTCCTGTCCCGTGGCGCCCACCCTCGGGGAGCGGTGCCGTGCGTTGCTGCGTTTTCATCCCGCCTGAGCATTGCAGAATGACGGTTACCAGGGCTTGGATTGGCTGGATGTGGTCCGGTTGGCGCACGAACTGGCCGCCCGCGAGCCGACACATGGGCCTGTTATTGTCCAAACACCAGCACCGCCAGCAGCCCCAGCCAGACCAAGCTCATGGCATGCCAGTACCAGGCGACCGTATCCACTGCGATCTGGCGATACTCGACACGCTTCAACCACCGCAGGGCCACCAGACACGCCAGCAGCGCGGCAATGCCCAACAGCAGGTGCGCCGCGTGCAAGCCGGTGATGACATAAAAGAAGTAGCTCGCCGGGGTCGACCATCGATTAAAGGCAAAGCCCTGGGCCGTCAACTGGCTCCAGGCCATCCACAGCCCGGCGAGAAACAGCGCGCCGAGGCCGAGCGTTGCTCCCACCCACGGTAACGAGCGGCGCAATGCCGGCTGGCCCAGCCCCAACCACTCCTCCAGAACATCGATCTCGCGGAAGATATTTTGCCGGGCCACTTCCATCGTCAATGTGCTCAGCAGCAGCGCCGCGGTGTTAAGGAAGAGGATGGGCGGAAGCAGCACCGGACGCCAGTCGCCGCTGAACTGGTGAGTGCGTGGATCCATGCGCAGGCCAGCCTGGCGCGCGAAGAAGAACAGCGCCAGCACGGCAAAGAACAGCATGTCCGCCGCGAGCGCGGAGAGCACGAAAAACCGGACCGTGCGCAGCAGTTCGCCAGGCCCCCGCCGTTCCGGGCGCGAGTCGTCATCGCCGCCTCCGCCTCCGCCGCCTGTGGGCCGTTTGGCCGCAGGAGGTTTGCCGCCGATTCCCGGCTCTTTCCGTTCCGTTTGCGCTGGGGTTCGCGTAAAAGTCGCGGGCATACGGGCCTCTGTGGAGATGAGATGACTCTCACTTCTGCTTGGACGCATCCGAATTGCAAGGGAGAGGATCCGTTCAGCAGGGAACCGCGCACCTTTGCTCGATGAACGCACTCATTTCTGTTGCGAGGCGATCACGGTCTCGACAAACAGTCGGTGCACCCGGCGGTCGGCGGAAAGTTCGGGATGAAAGGTAGCCGCCATGATGGCACCTTGCTTGACCAGTACAGGGAAGCCTTCGCGCCAGGCCAGCACTTCAACCGCCGGACCGGTCTTGACGATGCGCGGGGCGCGAATGAAGACCATCTCCAGTGGACCGCCGGGCAGCGCGGTCTCCGCGGTCAGGATGGTTGAGTCAATCTGGCGGCCATAGGCGTTGCGCTCAACGACTGCGTCGAGCAGCCCAAGGCTGCGCTGTGCCGGATTCAAGACCTCCCGCGCCAGAAGAATGGCGCCTGCGCAGGTGCCGAAGACCGGGTTGTTTGCACAAAACTCGGCCAAAAGGTCAAAGAAGCGGTGCTTCTCTAAGAAGCGGAGCATGGTGGTGGATTCGCCGCCGGGCAGAATCAGACCATCGAGACCGGCCAGGTGGTCGGGCTTGCGCACTTCGATGGGGGAAGCGCCGCCCTCAGTCAGAGCCGCGGCATGAGCGGCGAAGTTGCCCTGGATGGCCAGCACGCCAATCCGGGGAATCAAAGCGGTAGCGGTCAATTCTTCTCCCCTGCGACCACCCGAGGCTGACCGAGCGTTAATTTGCAAATACGGCGACCCCACGGGCTGGTTGCGACAGGCAAAATAGGTGTGCTAGACAATGAGACTCCAGTCCAAAAAATTCTCGAATACCGCAATTGCGAGCACAAGCAGACAAGCCGTAAAGAGAGCAAAGGCCAGGCGCGACCGGAAGATCCGCCCGGCATACAGGAAGGCAGGGAAGACCACTAGCACATAGCGGCAGGTGCTTTGCAGTACTGGATCTGTTTGTTTGGTCAGCAGAAGCCAGATGGCCGCGACCGCGAAGATGGCATACTCCACGTGGGCGGCAGTACTCAGGGCCAGGGCGGCCACAAGACAGAGCGCAACCATGTTGAGCCCAACGTAGGACGCCGGAGCAGTCAGCCCTTGCCATAGCGTCTCCCAGGGCAGCGCCATGGTCGTGCGCCAATAGAGCGCGTAGGCCTGCTCGGCGGGGATGCGGCCCGTGGAGTGAATCCAGTAGGCCATGCCCGCGGGTACGGCCAATGCCGCGGCTCCCGCCGCCAGCATGCCCCACTTCATTCTGCGGATGGCGATGAAGGCAATGGGGAGGAAAACCAGCGCGCCCACTGCCTTGGCGCCGCCGGCAAGCAACGCCACGGCCGCAGTGGGCAGAACCCTGCCCATCCGCGCGAAATAGATCGACCACACCACAAGGCACAACAGCAGGCTCTCCGGGTAGCCGCCGAAGAGCATGAAACCGCTGGGAAAAACCAGATACAGGATGAGGGCGCGGATGCCCACTTCAGCTGGATAGTCCAGCGTGACCAGTCTCTGAAAGCCCCATGCAAAGAAGAAACTCGACAGGGTTGAAATCAGCAGCGCCGCTACCAGAGGGGGCAGGTGCGAAAGGGCGATCAGCGCCGGATAAAGCGGATAGAAGACGACGGACTCGGGCCGGTCGTAACCGGACTGCGCCAGGTGAATGTACCAAAGGGTATCGAACCGCTCCCAGGTGCCCAGCAGAGCGTACTTCCAGCCATCGGCCGGGGTCAGGATGTTTTCAGTGAAATCATTAGAGCGGATTAAGAGGGGATTCAGCACCAGATGCGATACCGAAAGTGCGGCAATGGCTGAAAACAGCAGCCGTCCTAACACCGCAAACGCCAGCGCAGTCCCGAGCGGAGTCTCTTGGATGAACCGGCGAATATGCTCGAAGGCCGTCCTTGTACCGGCAACCTGCGATGCTGCGACTGAAGTGCTGGCTGTGCTGGTCATCGTTCCCTCCGGCGGCGATGTAAAACGGAATCCCCATGATGTGGCGGATTTTCTTGCATTGTACCGCTCCTGCTGTTGCCATTCAGGATCGAGGCTGGCGCGGCCTCGACGATCTCGCTGCCTCCTGTGGCAAGGGGAAACCATCCGTTCAGGTCTAGCCGAACCGGCCGATTAACGGCGGCTCTTTCGCTTGGCGTCGGCCCTGGGCCAGTACTGGAACTCGTCGGCGAACAGCTCTCCGTTGAGATCGGCGACGCGCTGTTGCAATCGTGCCTGCGCGTCGGCAATCGCCTGGTTATAAATCACGGGTCCAACCTCTTCCACGAAGAAGTTGAGCAGTAATCCGGCGGGCAGGTCGCCGATGGGCTCGGGCAGGTTCTCTTCGAAGTAGCGCTGGATCGAAGCGATCGCCGCTGCTCGCGATTGCTTGGAGATCTCAAGATTCATGGTGTGGCGGACTCCCGGAGTTGGTTGCATCATGCAGGTTCTGAAAGGGCACAGTTTTAAAACAGGATGCTGGCGCGGCGAAGGCTTGCCCGGCCGGAGGCCGGCGCTTTTCCGATTGTTCTTCCGGCGCGCTCGATCAACCAGGGGCAGCTCTACCCCTCTTTGCAGATCATATCTCGCATCCTGCTAACCTGAAGCCTGGGCCTGGTCCGACCGCAATGGTCTGCAAAAGGGCTTTCGGGAGCACACCCACCCCCCCCCCCGGAAAATCCCTGATTTCGGGGCGTCTCTTCGATCGGATGGAAGGCATAAGCGTCCTTTAATCAATTATTTGGAGCGTCGAGTAGAAGGTTGCCCTGTTAGCTTAGTGGTAAACAAGACCTTCGAAAAAGCACGTCTTTTGAGCGCCAAAAGCACTGCTTCCCGGTGACTTTGGCCCGCGTTTCCTCGATCCTGAAAGGGTTGAAGTGCTGCCCGCCCTCATCCATGCGCTCTTTTCCACGCGAAAAAACGGGATAGCAACGAAGCCCGTGCGAGCGAATAGTGAGCGTCCGCCTGAGCGGCCAGCTCACCAGCCGCGTGTTTGCAACAGGTCCTTCTCTTCGATGGCAGCGGCGGCCAGGCCTTTCATGGTGCCGGTGACCTGCTCGGAGACCTCGGCCAGAATCTTGGGGTCGTTGAAGTGGGTCGTCGCCATCACGATGGCCTTGGCGCGGGAGACCGCTTCCTCACGTTCTTTTGGATCGTTCTCGACATCCAGCGGCGTAGCGCGCTCCTTCATAAAGATGCCCGAGCCAACGAAGATGGCCTCGGCGCCCAACTGCATCATCAGGGCAGCGTCGGCCGGGGTGGCAATGCCGCCGGCGGAGAAGTTCGGCACGGGCAGCTTGCCGGTTTGCGCCACCAAGCGGATCAGCTCGTAAGGGGCCTGGTGGTCCTTGGCAGCCTTATAGAGCTCCTGCTCGCTGAGCACGGTCAGCGCCCGCATCTCACTCGTGATCTGCCGCATGTGTTGCACGGCGTGGACCACGTCGCCGGTGCCTGCCTCGCCCTTGGTGCGGATCATGGCCGCGCCCTCGGCGATGCGCCGGAGGGCCTCTCCGAGGTTTCGCGCTCCACAGACAAACGGTGTTGTGAAAGCATGCTTATCGATATGGTGTGCCTCATCGGCCGGTGTGAGGACTTCGCTTTCGTCGATGAAGTCGACGCCTAACTCTTGCAGAATCTGCGCCTCGGCAAAGTGTCCGATGCGCGCCTTGGCCATGACCGGAATCGAAACCGCCTGGATGATCTGCTTGATCAGGCTGGGCTTGGCCATCCGGGCCACGCCGCCCTCGGCACGGATCATCGCTGGAACCCGCTCCAGCGCCATCACGGACGTGGCGCCGGACTCCTCGGCAATGCGGGCTTGTTCGACGTTCATCACGTCCATGATGACGCCGCCCTTGAGCATCTCGGCCAGGCCTACCTTGAGGCGCAGGCTTGTGGATGTAAAGCCATTGTCTTTATTCAATTCCGGCATAAAGTTCAACCTCGATTCGGATCGTATCCGGGCGCCGCTGCCCGCGGCAGGTGCGTATTGTGAACAGCTATCAGTGTAACAGCGATGTTGTCTACGAGTCTCACCCGGCGGGAAGGCCGTGGAATTGCGCGGACCGATCATGAGGCCCTTCTAATCCTTCTCATCCACCAACGGTCCCCCTTCTGCTTCACTTCACTGCACATGGCCACCGCACCACCACTGTCGTCTCCGGCAAGCGTGTCTCCGGCTCCGTCAGAGCCGGTTGCGCCGCGTGATCTGTCTGCAGAAAAGGCGCTGTTGCCTTTGCCGCCGCCGGCGGTGGGGCAGTCTCTGATACCACCCAACTCGCCCGCGGCCCGGCTGCCGGTGGAACTTGACATCTCGGTGGCGGTGCGGAAGTTCAGGGTGCGCAATCTCCTGGCCCTGGAGCCGGGGCAGGTGATCGAGACCCAGTGGGGCCATGGGCAAGATGTGCCGCTGGCTTCCGGAGAGGTGCGACTGGCCTGGAGCGAGTTCGAAGTTGTGGATTCGCAGTTGGCAGTGCGCCTGACCCGGCTGATTTGATTGGCTGGTTTCGGTCAGCGGCGGCAGCGGCAGTTGCAAAAAAAGGAAACAGAGGAAAGGCAGGGTCATGAGCCGGGAGATCAAGCAAAAGGCAGCTGCGTCCGGGCCTGGCGGTCTCACGGGCTGGTTGGTCAACCGCTTTCTGGGCCGCGTCGCGGGCCGGTTGCGCGGGGCGCGCCGCGACAGACCTCGGCTGGCGCTGCTGGAACGCATCGCGCTTGCCCCGCGGCAGACGTTGGCGCTGGTGGAGGCCGAGGGACGCCGGTTTCTGGTGGCGACTTCGGCTGATGGAGCTCCGGCTTTCTACGCTCTCGATGAGCGCACCCGGCCCGGCCCAGGCATTGGGCGCGCCGCTGCGAGGGTCTCGTGGTAGCCGCCCTGGCAGTGCTGGCGCCGGTCCAGGTTCCGCTGTTGCCCGATCTCAATGCCAGGCTCCACCCCTCCGACTCCACCCCGTGGACGATTCTCTTTGCCCTCACCCTGATCACCCTGCTGCCCGCGATTTTGATGTGCATGACGCCGCTGGTGCGGTTGCTGGTGGTCTTCCACTTTCTGCGCCAGGCGCTGGGTACCCAGACCGCGCCCTCCAACCCCACGCTGATGGGCCTGGCCCTGATGATGACCTGGTTTCTGATGACTCCGGTGCTGACTCAGGTGGACCAGCAGGCGGTCGAGCCTTACCGCGCCGGACAGGTGACCGGCATTGAGGCCATCGACCGCGGTGCGCAACCGGTGAAGCACTTTCTGCTGCGCTACGCCCGCGAGAAGGACCTGGCCCTGTTCACCGCCGCGGGCCAGATTCCCAGGCCCAATAAGCCCGAAGACCTGCCCATGCAGGTGGTGATTCCGGCCTACATTCTCTCGGAGTTGAAGGCCGGCTTCGCGATTGGCGCCGTGCTCTATCTTCCGTTTTTGCTGATTGACATGGTCACCGCCTCGATTACCACCTCGATCGGCATGTTTCAGCTGCCCCCGGTGGTGGTCTCGACACCGTTGAAGATTCTGCTGTTTGTGATGGTGGACGGCTGGAACCTGTTGGCCGGGTCCCTGCTGAAGAGCTTTTGAAGGAGATTGAGGATGACGCCCGACCTGGTCGCCGAACTGCTGCGCCAATTGATGAAGGAAGCCATGATCCTGGCCGCGCCGGTGCTGATCTCCGCGGCCCTCATCAGCTTCATCCTGAGCCTCTTCCAGACCCTGACCAGTTTGCAGGAGCAGTCGCTGACCTCGGTCCCGCGACTGGCGGCCATAGCGCTGATTCTGCTCGCCGGCATGCCCTGGTTCCTGGGCCGGATGGCGGCCTACACACGGCTGCTGCTGGCCGACCTGCACCGTTATCTCGGCTAAACGCTGGAGGCTGAAAACGATGCCGCACGCCAACCCGATCGATTGGACCAGCTTTCTGAGCGCCATGACGCTAGCCTTGGTGCGGGTGAGCGGCATGGTTGCGTTTGCGCCCTTCTTTTCCTCGACCGCGCTTCCCCTGCGCGCGAAAGCCGTTTTTGTGCTGGCGGTAGCCTTTCTGCTGGCTCCGCTGGTGGCCTCGCTGCCCAACGCCCACGCAGTGCTCGGCTTCTCCGCGCTGCTGGGCGAGCTGGCCGTGGGACTGGTCTACGGCCTGACGCTGGCCTTGTTGAGCGAGATGTTGCTCTTTGCCGGCCAGATTGCCGGCCTGCAGTTCAGCTTTTCCCTGGTCAATCTGCTCGATCCGGCCTCCGCCATCCAGACGCCCCTGCTGGGCGACCTCTTCCAGTTGATGGGCACGCTGGTGGTTCTCGCGGCCGGGTTGGACCGCATTCTGCTGGCCTCGGTGGTGCGCAGTTTCCGCGCCGCTCCGTTGGGCGGCTTTGCTTTGCAGCCAGTCTCGGCGCTCCAGATTGTGCGCGCCGCCGGGGGCATCTTTCTGGCCGCCGTCGAGCTGGCCGCGCCAGTGCTGGCGGCCACGCTTCTGGTCGAGGTAGCTGTGGCCCTGTTAGGCAAGCTCAGCCCGCAACTTCCGGTCATGTCGCTAACGGTTCCTCTCAAAACCCTGACTGGCTTTGCCATTCTCACCGGGTCGCTGGCCCTGTGGCCGCGCTTCATCGAGGCTCGTTTCTCCGGCCTGCTCGACCTGGCCGAGCAACTGATCGCGGCGCATGGCCCCTCGCCCGCTCCCGGCCTAGGAGGTTAGCCGATGGCCGGAGAGCGCACCGAACAGGCAACCCAGCATCGCCGTGAAAAGGCCCGCAAGGAAGGCGACATTCTGCACAGCCGCGAACTGTCGGCCGCGGCCGGCACCCTGGCTGGGGTCATCGCGCTGGGAGCGCTGGGCAGCCGCACGCTGCTGGCCTGGCGCGCGGCCTTTGCCGGCTTCCTCGACCTGGGCGCCCCGGCCCGCTGGGAACCGGCCGAGATGCAACCCACCCTTTACGCCCTGCGCCGGCTCTCGCTCTCCGTGCTGGCCCCGCTGGGCACGGTGATGGCCGTGGTGGCCATGGCGGCTCTGGCAGTCGGCATTCTCCAGACGGGCGGAGTCAACTTCTACGCCGGAGCCATCGGCTTCAAGCTGGACCGCATCAATCCCGTCTCGAACATCAAGAACCTCTTCTCGCTGCGCGCCGCCTCGCGGCTGGCCAAGTCCGTGATTCCGGCCAGCCTGCTGGCGGTCTTTGCCGTGCAGCGCATCGCCCGGCAGTTGACCATCCCTCCCTTCTCGACCGCGCGCCTGGAGCTGCTCGGTTCCGACGTTTACGGTCTGCTGGTGGCCGCGGCCTGGCTTCTCTTTGGCTGGTCGGCCATCGATTATCTGGTCGAGTGGCAGAGCCGCGAGTCGCGCCTGAAGATGAGCCGCCAAGACCTGCGCGACGAGTTCAAGGAGACCGAAGGCAACCCGCAGATTCGCTCCCGCATCCGCAGCCTGCAGCGCCAGATGCGCCGCCGCAGGGTAAAGGCCGATGTCTCGAAGGCCGCTGTGGTCCTGACCAACCCCACGCATTATGCCGTCGCCCTGGGCTTCGACTTCGGCACCATGGAAGCGCCGAGGGTGGTGGCCAAGGGGCGCAACCTGCTGGCCGAGGAGATCAAGGCCGAGGCGCGCTGGGCTGGGGTGCCGATCATCGAAAACCCGCCGCTGGCCCGATCGCTCTACCGCTCGGTCGAAGTGGGCCAGCCGATCCCCGTCGACCTCTATGCCGCGGTGGCCGCAATTCTGGCCTGGCTCTACCGTCAGCGCGTGGAGCAGGAGCTGCGCGACCGTCGCGCGCACGAGGCTGCGGCTCGCGCGGCTGCCCAACCCGGCCGCCCCGGCTCCGCCGTTCCACCCTTTGGAGGAGGTCCTTGATGAGCACCACCGCCCTGGCCGCCGGCGCTTTGCCGGCTCAATCCATCCTCCATCGCCTGCGCGAGTACGTGCTGCCGCTGGCCGCCATCAGCGTGATCTTTGTCATGCTGGTGCCGCTGCCCGCGGCGGGGCTGGACCTGCTGCTGGCGCTCTCGATGGCCGCCTCGATCATCGTCTTTCTTTCCTCGGTGCAGATTCGCCGCGCGGTCGAACTCAGCGTTTTTCCCACCCTGCTGCTCTTGCTGACCCTCTTCCGGCTGGCCTTGAACATCGCCTCCAGCCGCCGCATCCTGCTCCACGGGCAGGAGGGCACGGCGGCCGCCGGAAAGGTCATTGAGGCCTTCGGCCAGTTTGTGGTGGGCGGCAACTATGTGGTCGGCTTCGTCCTCTTTCTGGCCCTGATCGCGATCCAGTTTCTCGTCGTCTCCCACGGCGCGGTCCGCACCGCCGAGGTCACGGCCCGCTTCACCCTGGACGCGTTGCCGGGCAAGCAGATGGCCATCGACGCGGATATGAATGCCGGCCTGATCGACGAGGCCGAGGCCCGCCGCCGCCGCCAGGCCATCGCCCGCGAAGCCGAGTTCTACGGCGCCATGGACGGCGCGGCGCGCTTCAACCAGCGCGACTCGCTGGCCACCATTCTCATCACCGCCATCAACATCGTCGCCGGGCTGCTGATCGGCACCCTGCAACAGGGCATCGAACTGGGCGAAGCGGCGCGCACCTATACCGTGCTGACGGTGGGCGATGGGCTGGTCACCCTGATTCCCTCGCTTCTGGTTTCGATTGCCGGCGGCATCACCCTGACCCGCGCCAACTCGGCCGGTTTGCTGGGTGGCGAGATTCGCCAGCAGCTATTGGCCAAGCCGGCAACGCTCTATCTAGCCAGTTTGGTCTCGGCGGCCATGTGCCTGATTCCCGGACTGCCCAAGCTGGCCTTTCTGGCCGTCGCGGCGGGCCTCTTCTGGGGTGGGCGCCGTCTCTCCGCGCAAGCCCAGACGGCCCCCTCGCCGGAGCTGGGCGCGGTCGACAAGAAGAAGGCTGAGCAGGCCCAGGGTTCGGACCTGGCGCAGTTGCTGCGCCTGGAAGATCTGACCCTCGAGATCGGTTTTCAACTCATTCCGCTGGTCGACGACAAGCAGGGCGGGCTACTGCTCAGCCGGGTGCGTTCGCTGCGCCGCCATCTCTCGGCGGAGATGGGGTTCCTGGTGCCGCCGGTGCATATCTCGGACAACCTGCGCCTCCGCCCCCGCGAATACCTCTTCTCGCTGCGCGGCATCGAGATCGGCCGCTGGCAGACCGAGGGGCCGCAACTGCTGGCAGTCTCCGGCGAGGCGGCCCGCCGGCCTTTGACGGGCAAGGAGACACGGGAACCCGCCTTCGGCGTGCCCGCCATCTGGATCGCGCCGGCTCTGGAGGACCAGGCTATCGCCGCCGGATACTCGGTGGTGGATGCGGTCACGGTCCTCACCACTCACCTGGGAGAACTGATTCGCCAGCACGCCTGGGAGCTGTTGGGCCGGGCGGAGACCAAGCGGCTGATGGACGCGCTCAACGAAAGCCATCCCAAATTGATCGAGGAGCTGGTTCCCAAGCTGCTGACTCTCGGCGAGGTAGGCCGGGTGCTGGAACAGTTGCTCCGCGAACGGGTCTCGATCCGCGACCTGGGCTCGATTCTCGAAGCGCTTCTGGAAACCGCGCCTATGAACAAGAGTACGGTTGCGCTGGTCGAGGCCGCGCGCCAGACCCTGGGCCGCCGCCTCATCCGTCCCTTGCTCGACAGCGAGGGCCAGTTGCCGGTCCTGTTGCTGGACCCGGCTCTGGAAGAAGAGATCCTCGCCACGCTTGCGCCGGAGACCGGCCAGCGCCTCTTGGCCGTGAACGGCGCGCCCGGCACGCCGCTGCTCCGCCGTCTCTCCGATTCTTTGAGACAACTTATCGGTTCCGCCTCCGCCGCGGCCCTCCCCGTGCTCCTTTGTCCCAGTCCGGCACGCTATCACGTCAAGCGCTGGCTGGAGCCGGTTTTGCCGCGTCTGGCGGTGGTGGCGGCCGGGGAGGTTCCCCCCGAAATCCGGCTCCGCCCGGTGGGAACGGTGCGCTGATGCGAGGGCAGAGGAATCGTTGAATGCCGGGATGCGGAAGCATTGGTTCTGGTTGCGGCGAAGGGGAAAACGATGGGGATCGAGGCGGCGGGTGCGGCGGTCAAACAGGCAGGGGGGCGGCGAAGCGCTGGGGCAGGGAGCTATCCCCCCGTGGCAGCCTCCTCGGTTCCGATGCTCACCGGCGAGCAGGAGCGGGTGCTGTTGGAGCACCTGCCGATGGTTCGCTTTCTTGCCCGCCGGATCCACGAGCGCCTGCCCCAGCACGTGGACATCGAGGACCTGGTCTCGGCTGGCGTTGTGGGCTTGATGGACGCCTTCTCCAAGTTCGATCCGGCCAAGCGGGTGCAGTTTCGCAGTTACGCGCAGTTCCGTATCCGGGGTGCGATTCTGGACAGCCTGCGGACTCTGGACTGGAGTCCCCGGGAGCTGCGGCGCAAGGGCCGTGCGGTCGAGGAAGCCATCCGGGTGCTGACGGCGCGGCTGGGCCACGCGCCCGGCGAAGCGGAAGTGGCCGCCGAGATGACGTTGAGCCTGGAAGAGTACCAGCAACTGCTCGGCGACCTGAAGGGTCTGGAGATTGGCACCTTGCACCTGGAGCGCAACGAGGACTCCGGCGAAGAGGAGCTGGCCTATGTGCCGGGCCGCCCGGAAGAGGACCCGCTCTTTCGCTGCCTGAGGGGCGAGCTCGAAGAACGGCTGGCCGAGGCCATCGCCCATCTGCCCGACCGCGAGCGGCTGGTGATGAGCCTCTACTACTACGAGGAGATGACCATGCGCGAGATCGGCCTGGCGCTGGGGGTGGTCGAGTCGCGCGTCTCGCAGGTGCACGCCTCGGCTGTGGTCCATCTGCGCTCCGCGCTGAAGGATCTGGCCGCGCGCGGCGCGTTTGAAAGTGCCCCCCGGCGCAAGATGCCGCAGCCGGCGCGGCGCTGAACCGAACTGGCACGGGATAGAGCAGGGGCAAGTACAGTCTTTTGGCGGCCGGGGGGAATGAAGCAGCGATGGAAAAGACGCTCAAACAGGACGAGATTGATGCTCTCTTTGAAGCGGCGCGCCGTTCCGCGCCGGATTCGTCTCGGCCCGGAGTGCGGGCCCGGGTCGTGCCCTACAACTTCTCCTCGGCAGGACAGATATCGACCGACCAGTTGCGCGCCATCAGCATGTTGAACGACCTGTTCGCCCGCAACCTTACCCACAACCTGGCGGCCTGGCTGCGCACCCGCTTCCAGGTCAACCTGGTCTCCGCCGAGCAGATTCAGTTCAACGAGTTCCTCCTGCGCATTCCCGAGATCAGCTACGTGGCCTCGGTGCGCCTGGAACCGCTGGGCGCGGTCTCGGTGCTGCAGCTGGACCTTGCCCTTGCGCCTCCGGTGATCGACCTGCTGCTGGGCGGCGAAGGCCGCGACGGGCCCTTGCGCGAGCTGACGGATATCGAGGAATCGATCCTGGGCTCGGTGGTCGAGATCGTCTGCCGCGAGCTGACCGCGGCCTGGCAACCGGTGGGGCTGAGTTTCAACTTCGAGCGCCGCCAAATGCAGACCCAGGTGGCGCGCATCATGTCGGTGACCGAGAAGACACTCTGTCTGAGCTTTGAGATTCGCATGCCGCACAGCTCCGGCCTCCTGAATCTGGCCTTTCCCGCCGTGGTAGCCAATACCATCCTGCGCCGCTTGACCTCGGACTGGGGCCGCGACCCCCGCCATGCTGGAGAGACCCGGGCACGGATGGAGGCCACGGCACGCAAGATCCGCTTCGGCGGCTCTCTGCAGTTGCCCACCGTTCGCCTGGCGGCCCGCGAGATCGAAGACCTGGAGCCGGGATCGGTGCTGCGTCTCGACTTGGCCGCCAACACCCTGGCCGAGTGGCGGGTCGGCGGCCAGACTCTGGCCGAGGCCCAGGCCGTTCGCCAGGGTCCCCACCGCGCCGCCCGCATCCAGCGGACAGAGGGAGAGGTGGCGGGGTGAAGACCTACCTTGACTGCTGGACAAGCGTGGCCGCGGCCCTGTTTTCGCAGGCGCTGGCCGGTGAGCCGGAACTGGCCGAGTCGTTGCCCAAGCCCATCGCGGGGGGAGTTTTCGGATTTGCGGCAACCTTGGCGGGAGACCGGGAGGGCCGGTTTGCGGTGGTTCTCGACGCCGCCCTGCTCGGCTCTCCTCTGCTGGGCGAGGGAGTGGACCAGAAGGCCGGCTGGAGCGAGCTGTTGCGCGAGGTGGCCGATGCGGCGGCGGGAGAACTGCTGGCCAAGACCGGCGCCAAATGCCGGGTGGAGAAATTCGAAGAGATCGCCGCGGAGAGCAAAGCCTCCCGCGCCTTTCAGTTGCAGTGCGGAGAACGCAGCTTCGCGATTCTGGTCCGAGACGAGGTGCGCGCCCCCCAACCCGCACAACCTGCCGCGCAGCGAGTACCCGCTGCAGAGACGGTCCCGGCGGCATTCAACCCGGGCATCGAATTGTTGCTCGACATTGAGCTCGAGGCCTCTCTGCGCTTTGGCTGCAGGGAGATGCCGCTGGGCCAGCTGCTGGACCTGGGCCCGGGGGACGTGGTGCAACTGGATCGCCATGTCGCCGATCCGGTGGATCTGATTGTGGGCGACAAAATAGTGGCGCGAGGCGAGGTGGTGCTGGTCAACGGCAACTTCGGCCTGCGGGTCACCGAAGTAGCGACGCCGAGAAAGCGCCTGGAGAGCATACGATGCCTCTTCTGAGCCACAGGAGGACGGCCGGCGCGCTGGCTGAGAACGGCCAGGTCATGCTGGCGGACCGCTTGCGTCGGGCACGTACAGACCAGGACCGTTCCGTCTGGGAACTTGGAGTCCAGAAACGCGGAATTCAGGAACGCGGCGTCCCGGCCAGTTCGCCCTCTGTGCGGTCGGGCCTGTTTGAGATCTGCGCCAACCCCGGCTGCGGCTCAGGCTGGCTGCATTTCTTGCGCAGCCGCTCGGCGCCGGTCTTCGAGCAAGGGTGGAGTTGCTCGCCGGAGTGTACCCGGGCGCTGGTGGCCTCGGCGGTGCGCCGCGAGCTCGATGGCCGCGCCGGTACGCAGCAGAGCCATCGCCACCGCATCCCGCTCGGCCTGGTGATGCTGGAGCAGGGCTGGATCAGCGCCGGTCAACTGCGTCAGGCCCTCGATGCGCAGAAGGTGGGCGGGGGCGGACGGCTGGGCCACTGGCTGGTACGCCACCTGGGCGTCAGCGAGGAACTGGTCACCCGGGCCCTGGGTCTGCAATGGAGCTGCCCGGTGCTGCCGGTCGAGTATCACGACGCCGAGGCGCTGACGGCGCTGGTGCCGCGCCTGTTTGTGGACGCATTTGGCGCGATGCCCCTGCGCGTGGCGGCAGGCAAGCTGCTTTACCTGGGGTTTGAGGACCGGCTGGACCCGGTACTGGCCCTGGCCGTCGAGCGGATCAACGGGCTGAGGGTCGAGAGCGGGGTGGTGCAGGGGACGCACTTCCGGCTGGCGCATACGCGCGCCCTAAATGCCAGCTACCCCTCGGCCGAGCTAATCGAGGCCAGCTCGGAACTCGCGGCCGCGCAGGCTTTGGCCAAGGCAGTGGAACGCGCCCGCGCGGTCGAGTCCCGCCTGGCAAGGGTTCATGACTGCTTATGGTTGAGAATGTGGCGCCGCGCCCAGCGCGGACCGCTGCCGCCGCTCGACACGGTGCAGGACCTGATTTGCTCGATCGGCGGGCACTAGCCTGGCGTGAGAACGGCAGGATGCAATCCGGAAGCCGGGCCGGGCGCATCTCATGGATTGTTGAATCCGGCCGATATGGACTCAAGAGGAGCCCGGCATGAGCGAAATAAGAACCTTGATCGTTGACGATTCCTCGGTGATGCGCAAGATCGTGGAACGCGCGCTGCGACAGGCCGGCCTCGACTCGCTGGTGGTGCATGAGGCCGGCAGCGGCACCGAGGGGTTGGAATTGCTGAAGGTCCGGCAGGTGGATCTGATCCTCTCCGATATCAACATGCCCTTGATGGATGGCCTCGAGTTTCTTCGCCAGATCCGCGCGCAGAACCTGGCCCCCGGGGTTCCCGTGGTGATGATCACCACCGAGTCGAGCGAGGAACATGTCAAGCAGGCAATCCAGTCGGGCGCCCAGGGGTACATTCGCAAGCCTTTTACGGCCGAGCAGGTCAAGGAGCGGGTCTTGCCGTTGCTGAACGCGGCATAGACCAGAGAGGATCGCCGTGCTGCTCAATGGAGTGCGGAATGCGGCCATCGCGAACTCGCGGGGGCCCGGCAAGAACGAAATGGAGCATACGATGGCGCTATCGTTGCGTGAATCCGTGCACCTGGTCTCCGATCCGAGGAACCTGGATGCGAGCGTGGAAGAGGTTTTTCAGTTGATGCTGGGGGTCGAATGCCGGCGCGACGCCGAACCGCTGATCGTCCCGCCCGAGTCGGTGACCGCGGTGGTGGGCTTCGGCGGCCTGCTCAGCGGAGCCTGTGTCTTTCGCACCGGCGGGCCGGCTGCCTTGAAGATGGCCGCGCGCCTGACAGGCATGGATTTCGCCGAAATCGACGACATCGTCAAAGACGGAATCGGCGAGATCTGCAACATGCTAGCGGGGGCCTGGAAGGGCAAGGTTCCCGACCTGGCCGCCAACTGCGGCCTCTCGGTTCCGGCGGTGATTACCGGCCGGGATTACACGCTTCATGTCCAGGCTCCCGAGTTTCAGCTGGTCCACACTTACCGCTTTGAAGATTCAGGGTTCGCCGTGACCATCGTCTGTGACGGCTTGCAATAGAGGCTTCCCACGTTCCAGCGGCAGGCGCAGAGGCGGAGCCTCCTGTTTTGCCGTGCTCTGCAAGCAGGCGTGGCCGAGATGCTGCTTCCGCAACTCTGGTTGCACGCACACGGGCTTTTCCCCACCGATTCTGATTTCCCTCTAATCCCACCCTCGCCCCTCCGGCACTTCGCTTGCACCTTGGTTATGCAGGCAGGGGGTCTTCCATGGATAGTGGATACTATGCGGCGATGACCGGACTCGTGGCGCGCACGCAGGCTCTGGATACGGCGGCTGCCAATTTGGCGAACGCGCAGACTCCCGGCTACCGGGCAGAGCGGGAGTTCTTCCGTTCCGCCCTTCTGGGCCCGGATGCTCTGGATTCGCAGTTAGGACGCACCGTGAACAACTACGGACTGCTGGGTGGCGACCAGTTGTATCTTGGCCAGGGCCAGTTGCAGCAGACCGGTAATCCGCTCGACCTGGCCATCGAAGGCGAGGGGTTTTTTCAGGTTCAGACCCCGAGCGGTCTTCGTTACACCCGCGATGGCGCCTTCCATCGGACGCAGACGGGTCAGTTGGTGACCGCCTCCAACGAGCCGGTGCTTTCAACGGCAGGACAGGCGATCCCGGTTCCGCCCGGCGAAGTCTCGATCGGCGCCGATGGTGTGCTGTCGGTGGGAGGGGGAGCGGTGGCCACCGTAGGTGTTTTCACCTTTCCTGCCGGGACCCGGCTGACCCCCGAGGGAGCCAACCGCTACGCGCCACCCAACGGCGTCGCGGCCGTTGCTTCGAAGTCCGCCACGGTCCGTCAGGGCGTGATCGAGGCCGCCAACCAGGACATGATCACGGGAACGCTGGACCTGATCGGCATGCAGCGCCAGGCCGAGATGATGCAGCGGGCGCTGACCGTCTTCCACACCGAGTTCAACAAGATTGCGACCGAGGACCTGCCAAGAGTGTAGTGCTGCTTCTCTCGCCCAAGACAAGGAGAAAAATGATTCGAGCACTGTATACGGCCGCCAGCGGCATGAGCGCGCAGCAGATGAATCTGGACACCATCGCCAACAATCTGGCCAACTCCTCGACCACTGGATTTCGCCAGTTGCGGCTGCAGTTTCAGGACATGGTCTACCAGAACCTGGTCACTCCGGGGGCAGCGCAGAGCCAGTCCACGGTCTCGGCGGGGTTACAGATCGGCCTGGGCACCAAATCGGCCGCCACCGAGGTCATCATGACCCAGGGGGAGTTGAACCAGACCAACAACCCGCTCGACGTGGCCATCGAGGGCGCGGGGTTCTTCCAGGTGCAGCGGCCGGACGGGACGATCGCCTACACCCGTGCAGGGCAATTCCAACTCAACAATCAGGGTACGATCGTCACCACCGATGGCGACCCGGTGATTCCCACCATCACCATCCCACCGAACGCCACGGCGGTCACCATCACCCAGTACGGTGTGGTGAATGCGACGCTGCCTGGACAGCAGAACCCTTCGCAGCTAGGTCAGTTGCAATTGGCCACCTTTCCCAACCCGGGCGGCCTGGAGAGTATGGGCTCGAACCTCTTGCAGGCGACCCTCAGTTCGGGCGATCCTCTGTTGGGCAACCCGGGTGGTTCGGAGGGTCTGGGCACCCTGCAGCAGGGGTACCTGGAAAACTCGAACGTCGATGTCGTCACCATGTTTGTCCAGATGGTGCTGGCGCAGAGGGCCTACGAGTCGAACTCAAAGGTGATCAAAGCTGCGGACGATATGTATTCGCAAGTCAATAACATGACGCATTGAAGTGAAAGCGTTGTATGAGGAACAGATGGGTTGGCACGCGATGAGGAAAGGGTTGCAGATCGGGTTGGGCGGGTTGCTCGCGTCGCTGGGCGCGGCCGGCGCGGCAAACGGACAGGTGGGTGTCCGGGGGGCCTCGGCGGGTGTCGAGCCGGGTGCCGGCGTGATGGTGACCTTGGCTGGGAGGATAGACGCCCACGCAATTCCTGCCGACCGGATGATCCGCTGGATCGAGGATCGGAGCCTGGGAAACCGCTGGCTTCTTTGCCGTGACCCGGAGCATCCGGGTGGCCCTGGCCGTCTGCTGCTGATTGCATCGAACTGGCGCGAGGGCGTGTCCTCTGGGAGGTCCGGCGTTGTTTCGGCCACAACGGCCGAAGCACGACCTGTCATCCGCTCCGGTGACCGGCTGGTGGTTGAGGAGAACTCCGCCGTGGCCCAGGCGCGCCTGACTGCGGTTGCCCTGGAATCGGCTGCGGCTGGCTCTGCATTTCATGCGCGGCTGGAGATTGGTGGCAGGGTGCTGCGGGCGGTGGCGATAGCAGCCGGCAGGGCCGTCTTCGCCGGGGATTCGGAGGTGGGGCCATGAAGGGCATTCGGTCGCAGGCGCGTGCGGCGAGTGTGCTGGCGGCGGTCTTGTTGGTGCTCCTGGCGCCGGTGTGCGCGAAAAAGCCGAAGCTGCTGACACCGGCTCCCAAGACCACCCCGCCGGAGCAGGCTCTACGCGCATATTGCGAACGCGTGCGGGCGCAGCAGGCGGCCGAGGTGCGCACACCGGGCTCGATCTGGAGTTCCGAGGGCCGCATGGTGCGGCTGGGCACCGATGCCAAGGCCGTAAGGCTGCACGATGTGGTCTCGATCGTCGTCACCGAGAGCCTGGCGGCCTCGACCGATGGGCAGGTCAAGAACTCGCGGGCCTCCAATGCCAACTCCGGACTGACCTCGCTCTTTGGTAAGCTCAAGCCCTCCAACAACCTGCAGAATTTATTGGGCATGACCGCATCTTCGGGGCTGTCGGCGCAGGGCCAGAGTACGACCAACTCCAGCCTGGCGACTACGTTCGGCGGAGAGGTCGTCGATGTGTTGCCTAACGGCATGCTGGTGGTGCAGGCGACGCGGCAGTTGACGTTTTCCCAGCAGACGCAGCTGATCAAACTGCGCGGCCTGGTGCGCCCCGAGGATGTGAGCGCGCAGAACCAGGTGTTGTCGACGGCCATGACCGACCTCGAGCTGGAAGTGACCGGCAAGGGCATTGTGAACGACTCGACGTACCGGCAGAATCCGCTGGTGCGGTTTCTGGAGAGGCTGCTGGTCTTCTAGAGGCCGGGAGTAGGGAATAGGGAACAGGGAACAGGAGCCGGTAAATCGGCAGATGCAAGGCGGCTGGGGCGGACGGCAAGCATTAGTACTTGCCAGAGCAGGAAGTGGGAGCGATGCACGACAGGGGACGGGGTTCGGCAGGGCGCCGGATGGGCGAAACCCTACGGTTGGCAGCTATGCTTGCGGAGTGCGCGTGGATGGGGGCCATCGCGGCCGCTCAGTCTGCGCCGGCGCCGCAGTTGGCGCGGGTCAAGGACGTGGCGACGATCGAGGGAATTCGCGACAACCAGCTGGTGGGCTATGGGCTGGTGGTCGGGTTGCGCGGCACCGGGGACAGTTCGCAGACGGTCTTTCCCGCGCAGACCCTGATCTCGGCTCTGGAGCGCATGGGGATTACGGTTCCCCAGACCGGCTCCAACAGCGCCAGCAACATGCAGGTGAAGAACATGGCGGCGGTGTTTGTTGTGGCGACGCTGCCGCCCTTCAGCCGTCCCGGCTATAAGGTGGACATTACCGTCTCCTCGGCCGGGGATGCGCGCTCGCTTGAAGGCGGCATTCTGCTGATGACCCCGCTTTACGGGCCGGACGGGCAGATCTATGCCCAGGCGCAGGGATCGCTGGTGCTGGGCGGCTTCACGGCTTCGGCGGGAGGCAACGCCAAGCAGATGAACCATCCTACCACGGCGCGGATTCCGGGCGGAGCGCTGGTGGAGCGGCCGGTGCCCTTCGAGCTGAAGCAGATGCACACGGTCAGCGTGGTTTTGAACGATGCCGACTTCCACACCGCGGAGCGGATGGCAGCGGCGATCGACCGGGGGCTGGGATCGGCGCGGGCGCACGCCATCGACAGCCGCCGGGTGGAGATTGCCGCGGCGCCGGACGAGGATATGGCCGCGCTGCTGGACAGGGTGGAGGGAGTGGAAGTGGAGATCTATCCCCGGGCGCGGGTGGTGGTGAACGAACGCACGGGCACGGTGGTGATCGGCGGTACGGTTCGCCTGCAGCCGGTCTCGATTCTGCATGGCGGTCTGTCGGTCAATGTGATGACCGAGACCAAGGTCTCGCAGCCCAATCCAGGCTCCGCGGGAACCACCGAGGTGGTGCAGCAGACATCGGTTCAGGCGCAGGATAAGCCGGTCAACCGCATCGACCTGAAAGAAGGGGCTACCGTGGAAGATTTGGTCCAGGAATTGCAACGTACCGGAGCGGGGGCGCGGGATGTCATCTCGATCCTCCAGGCCATGAAAGAGGCCGGCGCTCTGGAGGCTGACCTGGAGGTTCTCTGATGGAGTTGGGCGGGACAAACCTGGGGGGCGTGGGGGAAGCAGGGGTGTCGATCGGGGCGGGTACAGGGGCAACGTCAGGCCAGACAGCGCCGCCGCGGCTGGTGCGGGCCGCGCACGAGTTTGAAGCCCAGATGATGAAAGAGCTGTTGAAGCCGCTGACGGGGGGCGATGCGCTGAGCGGCGAGGACGACAGCTCAAGCTCCGGTTCTGGCGGAGCGCTGGGGGAATTCGCCTCGGAGGCTCTGGCGCGTTCCCTGAGTGAGCAGGGAGGATTTGGAATTGCTAACCGTATCGTCAAGGATCTCGCCCACTCCAGTAACCAGAGCGGCACCGGCCAGGTAACCAGAGATCTGCACGGCGATACCGTGATGAGAAGTCTCAAATGACTAGAGTGATTAGAGTGCTGGCCGATAGAGCCAGCAAGGAGCAGAACTTATGGACATTCGCAGCAGTCTGGACGGATTGAAATCGCTCTTGGGAACGGGAGCGCCCACTCCGGCCGCCGCGCCGCCGGGCAGGAGCGGAACTGCGTCGGGAAGCAGCGGGTTGGGCAGCGACCAGTTCACGTTCTCCAGCGCGGCCAGCGAGGTCTCGCAGACGGCAACCGATCCCAGCGTGCGTATGGACAAGGTGGCCGGCATCCAGGCGGCTCTGGCCGCGGGAACCTACAGCGTCTCCGCGTCGGCGGTTGCCTCCAGGCTGGTGGATGCCATGCTGGGCCGGAGCTAGCAGACTTGGGCCCGCAGTGGCCCGAAACCGCTCGAGCCAAACGCGGGGAGCCTGGGCTGGGAGCGGCAGCTTCAAGGGATGCTGGAGCCGGGTCAAGGCTACGGAGAAGCGTTGCCATGGTAACAAGCCCTGCGGCAGGGGAAGGAAAGCAGTCCATGCAAGAGATACGAGAGCGGCAACTGCGTCCGGCTCTGAGGGAACTGGTTTCGGAGGCCTCGCGGGCGCTGGCCCGGCTGGATGCCGACCGGTTGGAGGAGCTGGCGCTGAGCTGCCAGGTGTTGAACCGCGATCTGGCGCTGCCGCATGCAGAGGGGCATGGTGTGCTGGCTCGCGAAGCGCATGAGGCGGCCGCGGATATGGCCGTCTTTGCCCGGGTGCTGGAAGTGACGCGGGCCAATTTGAACGTGATGAACCGGCTGCGCGCACTGCACCGCGACCGGTTGGAGTATCGGGAACCCGCCGCGGCGGGCCTGGGGTGGGTGCGGGCGGAGGGCGATCATGGGGACAATTAACTCCGCATTCACGCTCATTGCGCAGGGTCTCGACGCCGACCAGGCAGCTTTGAATATTGTGGCCAACAACGTGGCCAACGCCAACACCACCGGCTACACGGAGGAAACGCCCAACTGGCGGGAGAACCAGCCCATCGTGATCGATGGAGTCTCCTACGGCGCGGGAGTGACGGAGACCGGCGCCACGTCGGTGCGCGACCGGGTGCTGGAGGAGCGGCTGGACCAGCAGCAACAGTTGGCTTCGGCCTCGAGTTCACGGCTGACCGCGCTCAATTCGGTCCAGGCGCTGTTTACGCCCGATTCGGGCTCATCGACTTCCACGGCGGGCGACATTGGCAGCGACCTCACCGGTCTCTTCAGTTCCCTCTCTTCGCTTGAAGCCAATCCCACCAACAATGCGCTGCGTCAGAATGTTCTTTCGACGGCCACGACGCTGGCCGGCGATGTATCGAATGCCGCCGCCAGCCTGAACGCGCAGCAGTCGGCTTTGGATCAGGAAGCGTCCAGCGTCACCAGCCAGGTGAATGCGCTGACCGGCGCCATCGCGCAATTGAACCAGCAGATTCAGTCCACTTCGCCCAACGCCGATGCGGGCACGCTTGAGGACCAGCGGCAGCAGGATTTGAGCCAGCTATCGCAGTTGGTCGGCATCAACCAGGTGACCACGGAGAACAATGGACTCTCGGTCACGACTACATCCGGTCAGTTGCTGGTTTCTGAAGGGTCGAGTTTCCAGTTGACCAGCGGCACGGTGGGCGGGGTGACGCATTTCTTTGCCGGCGGCACGGACATTACATCGCAACTGGCCACCGGGGGGGGGGAACTGGGCGGTCTTTTGACGGCGCGCGATCAGGATATTCCGTCGGTGCTGAACTCTCTCGATACGCTGGCCTACAACGTCTCCACGCAGGTCAACGCGCTGAACAACGAGGGCACGGATTACAACGGAGTCGAAGGCACGGGGACCAATTCCTCCGGGACCGCCGGCACAGGGGTCACTCCGCTCTACATCTTCAATCAACCGGCGCAGGTTGCCGGCAGCGCGGCGTCGATGAGCGTGGCGACGACCGATCCCAATCAAATTGCCGCAGCCGGTCTGGGGCTGGGAACAGGCGACAACTCCAACGCCGTGGCCATGGCCAATCTGGCCAATCAATCCATCGTCAATGGTCAGACGCCCACCGACTACTACTCCAACTTGGTCACCACGCTGGGTTCGACCGTCTCCGGCGTGCAGACCGAGAACACCGCGCAGAGTGCCTCGGTGACCCAGTTACAGACCCAGAACAGCGCTTTCTCCGGCGTAAATCTGAACGATGAGGCAGCATCGATGACCACGCTGGAGCGTAGCTATCAGGCCGCGTCGCAGGTGTTTACCATGCTGAACACGATCATGGCCTCGGCTTTGAACCTGGGCCAGGAGACGACTGTTTCTTAAGTTGACCACGGTCGAAGCGCAGGACAACGCACACGAAGGCCGCAACAACCTGCGGAGGGAATCCGATGCGAGTGGATCCGAATTACATCTCCAATCTGGTCAGTTCGCTGGATCAGACGCAGGCAACCGAGCAGCAGCTCACCGCGGAGCTCTCGAGCGGGGTCCGCGTCACCTCGCTCAGCACGGACCCTGTGGCGTCGGGCGAAAACGTCCTGCTGCTCAACCAGATACAGCAGGATGACTCCTTCACGCAAAGTTCGAATCTTGTGACAGGCCAGTTGCAGGTGGCCGATTCGGCGTTGGGCAGCGTGGTCTCGCAGCTTACCCAAGCCATCTCTCTTGCAACCGGCGCCAACAACGGCACCTTGAACTCCAGCGACGTGAAATCCATCTCCAGCCAGATCTCCGGCATCCTTGACGAGGTGCAGTCGCTGGCCAACACCAGCTACCAAGGCCAATACATCTTTTCCGGCGGCCAGACCTCCACGGCGCCGTTCAGCACTTCAAGCTCCACTTCCCCGGCAACCACTTCCTATGTCGGAGATGAGAGCGTTAACTACCTCCAAACCCCGAACGGCCAGAAGATTCAGTTGAACGTGCCCGGCGATCAGATCTTTGCCGCTGCCGGACCGAACAGCGTTTTTGGAGCGTTGAACAATCTGGTTGCCGATTACTCTTCCGGCACGGTCAATACCGCCAAGGCGGTCAGCGACGCGGCGGCGCTGAGCACGGCCTTGAACTTCGTCTCCCAGCAACGGGTTGTCATCGATAATTCCATTACCCAGCTCACGGCTGCTTCCGACGCGGTGAGCAGCGAGAAGACCCAGTTGACCAGCGCGCAAACCAACCTGATGCAGGCCGACGTGGCCCAGGTTTCAACGCAGCTTTCCCTCTCTGAAACGCAGCAGACCGCACTGGAAGATGTGATCTCGCAATTGGGCTCCGGGAGCCTGTTTGACAAGCTGCCCGGCTGAGGCGCAGGTCGCCGGCATCTGCCTTGCGCAGAACCTCAAGATGTGCAATCAGCCTTCCGCACGTGCCGGGCCGCGTATGCGCTTGGTGCGGGCTCTCCTCGATGTCGCCCGAGACCGGCCTCGCATCTTTGCCACGCTCCCATCGGAGCCGCGGAAGTTTATACTCCATACAAAGGTAGACCCTTGTTCACTCCGATTCGATTTCTTTGGAATGCGACGCGCGGCCACCGGCTGGCTCCATGGCGGAGCGAATATTTTCGCTGGCGAGTCGAGACCTACTCCGGCCGCTGGGCCGAGAGTTTGACAGCCAGGGACGTATTGGCCTTCGTCTGGCACTCGCGCTGGGAGTTGTTGAGTTTCCTGGCGTGGACGAGCCGCTTGCAAGCCGAGGCCCGCAAGCGGGTCTGAGTAGAGATTGGATCATGGGCTTGAAGCACGAGAGTCGTGGATTGGACCGGCCAGCGGAGGCGTGCATGACGCAAAGCGGCAAAGGGCCGCTGACACGGCGGCAGTTCGGGCGGTTTGCTTTATCTCTAGGGGCTGCGAGCACCCTGTCCGGATGGATGCGAGCCTCAGCCATCCAGACACCGGAGCCTGCGCTGGCTCCGAGAGTCCTCGTGGGTGGGGCCAATTCCCTGCGCGCTCATGCCGAGGCACGCGGGCTGCTTTATGGTGTAGCGGTCGATCCAGCACTGCTGGATGTGGAAGGGATGGCAGCCGGCGAAACCAGGGACCGGTACACTTTGCTGGTGGCCACGCAGGCGGACATCCTGGTGGCTGAGAACGCCATGAAGTGGGCAGGCCTTCGGCCTACGGCGGACAAATTCGACTTTTCGCTGGCCGACAGGATGATGCTCTTTGCGGGGCAAACCGGCAAGCGCGTGCGCGGGCACAATCTCTGCTGGCATGAGGGTCTTCCGCCCTGGTTTAAAGACTCGGCCACCAAAGACAACGCCCGGCAGATGCTGGTGGCGCACATTCGCACCGTGGCCGGACGCTACCGCGGCCAGATTCACAGCTGGGATGTGGTCAACGAAGCAGTCGAGCCGGCCGACGATCGACTGGATGGCTTGCGCAAATCGCCGTGGCTGGAACTGGTTGGTCCCGATTACATTGAGTTGGCCTTCAACACCGCTGCCGAGGCCGATCCGCAGGCAAAGCTCGCCTACAACGAGTTCGGCATCGAACTGGACACCCCGGAGCAGACGGAGAAGAGAACCCAGGTTCTGCTGCTTCTGCGGCGGCTCAAGGCGCGTGGGGTACGTATTGATGCCGTGGGCGTGCAAAGCCATTTGCAGGCGGATGGACCCCAACCGGGTGCGGGGCTGGTGAAGTTCATCGAGGAAGTTGCGAAGCTGGGGTTGGAGGTCTTCATCACCGAGATGGACGTGAATACTCGCAATGTGGCGGGCGGTCCGGACCAGCAGGATGCCGCGGTGGCGCTGGTCTACACCAACTACCTTGGCCTTGTGCTCGCCCAGCCCACTGTGCGGGTGCTGCTCACCTGGGGTTTTACCAATGCGCACAGTTGGCTGAATAATGGCATGGATCCCTCAAACCAGCGTCGGGACGGCTCTCCGCAGCGTCCCTTGCCCTTCGACGACAAGCTCAAGCCAACTCCGGTATTTCTGGCGCTGCGGGCGGCTCTGGATAAAGCACAGCCCGCCCCCTCGCCTGCCGCCGCGCGCACGGAAGTGCCGCCGTCCGCTGCCCCGTCCCCGGCGGCTCCGCCAACCCCCACGCCCAACACACCTCCACCTGCTGCTCCGGTGCGCCTTTACGAGCCCTTCTCCGTGAAGGGAAGTCCACCCGCCCAGCCGTCATCTTCCGGGCCGAGTCAATGAGCGCATGGCGCCTCAATGCCTAATCGCGTAGGCCTCGGTGCAGGTCGAGCATTCATGTACCTTCTTGGAGTGTCTTCTGGCATGAGAATCGCTTTTAGCTGGCTGGCTTGCACGGCGCTGACTGCATGGCTCACCCTTGCCACGGTGGCTGGGGCGCAACAACTGCCGCCTCCGGAACCTCCGCAACCGCTGCCCGGCGTACATTCTGAAGCTCCAACCCTACGCCTGAACGCCAACGAAGTGCTGGTGCCCGTTCTGGTGGAGAAACGCGGCGGGGGCATTGTCTACGGCCTGACGCAGAAGGATTTTGTTCTTGAAGACAACGGCGTTCCGCAGAAGATCCGCGTTCAGGAGGAGATGGACACAGCGCCCGTCTCCCTTGTTGTCGCTGTCGAGCAGGGCCGCATGAGCGCGCTTGAGTTCGACAAGCTGGCCAAACTGGGCCCGCTGCTCGACCTGTTTCTTTCTGACGGGCGCAGCCAGGCGGCGCTGGTGGGGTTCGACTCCAAGCCCCATCTGATCCACGATTACACCCACACCAGCGAGGAGATCAACGACGCCCTCAAGCATCTCGATCCAGGCAACGGCGGCGACGCGATTCTCGACACCGTCAGCTACGCCGTCGACTTGCTGGAGTCGCAGCCCAAGGAGTATCGCCGTGTTCTGTTGCTGATCAGCGAAGAGCGCGACCATGGCAGCAAGCACACCAAGCCCGAGCAGTTGATTGAGAAGATTGGCCGCTCCGATGTGCTGGTGCTGAGTGTCGCGTTCTCCCCGTCGCAGGCCGAGTTTGCCCACGATGTGAAAGACAGCGGTGACAACCGCACCATGAACATGATTTCGACTTTGTTCATGCTGGTGCAGGCTTTCAAAAAGAATGTCGCCAAAGAGGTGGCGCACATGAGCGGCGGCGAATACACCACCTTTACCGGCGACAAGGCCTTCGAAAGCCGCGTGGTGGAGAGCGCCAAGCACGCCCGCAACCGCTACCTCATCACCTTCAGTCCCTCTGACCCCACCCCAGGCTTACATACGATTCGGGTAAGAACCACCGAGGACTTTGGCGCCCGCATCGTGGCCCGGGCCAACTATTGGCGGGTTGCAGAACCGTAGCAGCGCAATTCCGGCCTGGGGTCCCAAACCCGCGATCCCTTTGACAATTGGGGCAGGAAGGACAAAATGCCGCGAAATCTGTGGCATAATGTCCCCATGAGCCAAGTGTCAACCGCCGCCCTGGAACCCTCCCCAGCTTTCGCGTTGAGTTGGAGAGACATTGAACGCGGCCTCCCGATCACGCTGCTGGAGGAGTTCTCAGCCTATTCAGGTCTTGCCATCAAGGACCTGCTTGAGGTGGTCATCCCCGCCCGCACTCTCAAGCACCGCCGCCAGCGGCAGGAGCCGCTCAACCTTGACGAGTCCGACCGGTTGGCCCGCGTTGCGCGCATCTACGAGCTTGCTGTGAAGGTCTATGACGATCGTGAAGACGGTAGACGCTGGCTGATGGGCCAAAAGCAACGCTTTGATGGCAAAACTGCGTTGGCCATGTTGCGCACTGAAGCCGGAGAACATGCGGTACAGGAGTTCCTGATTCAGATTGACGAGGGAATGTTCGTCTAGATGAACAGCCGCGGGCACGACCGCTCATGACGACTCTCTGGCGCATCAGCAACTACGTTGATTTGAGCGGAGAAGGCGCCCGCCTCGCCTCTGGACGCTGGCATACCGAAGGCCGGCTGGTTGTCTACCTCGCCGAAAACCCTGCCGGCGCAATGCTGGAGCGCATCGTTCACCTGATGGACCTGAACCAGGACGGGATTCTTCCCCGATTCTATCAACTGCTCCAAATCGCAGTTCCCGAACCGCTTGCCACGAAGCAGTTGAACGCGATCACCCCAACCGACTGGAAAGAGCACACAGAGTTCACGCGTGCATTGGGCGATGCGTGGCTTGCCTCGCGAGAAACGCCGTTGGCGCGCGTTCCCTCGGTGATCGTTCCCCACACCTGGAACTACCTTTTTAACCCTGAGCATCCGGATGCGAAGAAGATTGAAATTGCCGAGGTCATTAAGGAGCGCTTCGACGGCCGCCTCTTTCGATTCGGGCCGCGCTGAGCTGGAAGGGTTTACTTTCAGGTTCGCCACGCCAGCCCGAATGGCGCCCACCCGCGCATTCATGGTAATCTCACCTTAGACACTTAAGAGTGGACCTGAGAACGCAAGAGGAGTAACACACGCCGTGCTGGCGACCGCAAAGAAAACTACCCTGATTGAAACCTTCCGCACCCACGATACGGACACCGGCTCTCCCGAGGTCCAGATCGCGATTCTGAGTGCGCGCATCGCAGAACTGACCGAGCATTTCAAGACGCACAAAAAGGATCACGCTTCGCGGCGTGGCCTGTTGCAATTGGTCAGCAAGCGCCGCCGTCTGCTGGACTACCTGAAGACGCACGATGCCGATCGCTATCGCGACGTTATCGGCAAACTCGGTATCCGCAAGTAACCCGAAAGCCCACTTTGAACCGGAAGCGCCCAGACCGGAGTTTGGTCACGGCCCTCGTTCCACCCAGAACCTGGGGCCATGGTGTACCTGGCGAACTCGACCCGCTGCCAGGGCCTGTGCAGAGCTATCGGCTCTGCACAGGCCCTGCCGCATCGGCAGGCCCGCAGACCGGGAGAATCCGCTCCCTCGCGCAAACTCCACTCTTTTGCGCGCGCCCTGCACTCCCCGTCCGCTCGCCAGCTTTACCCCCATCCCCGGCGCTTCACCCATCCAGTTTCCCAAGCGAAAAAACGAAAAGAGGACACTATGTCTAAGCATGAAGTAGCTGTCGAGCTTGCCGGTGGCAAGCGGCTGGTTTTTGAAACTGGCCGCATGGCCAAGCAGGCTTCTGGCGCCGCCCTGGTCACCACGGGCGAAACGGTTGTTCTGGCCACTGCTGTGGCCTCTCCCGATCCCAGGGAGGGAATAGACTTCTTTCCCCTCACCGTGGATTACCGCGAATACACCTACGCCGGCGGACGTATTCCCGGCGGATTCATCAAGCGGGAAGGACGGCCCAGCGAAAAGGAAGTTCTCACCTGCCGCCAGATCGATCGCCCCATCCGCCCGTTGTTCCCCGACGGTTTCCGCAACGAGACCCAGGTCATCGCGCTGGTCTTTTCCGCCGACAAGGAAAACGATCCAGATGTGGTCGCGATCAATGCCGCGGCTTGCGCGCTGGCTCTCTCTGATATTCCCTTCAGCGCCACCGTGGGCGCGGTTCGCGTCGGCCGGGTCAACGGCGAGTTCGTCATCAACCCCACCTATACCGAGCGCGCAGAAACCACCGTCAACATCATGGTCGTCGGCCACAAAGACGGCATCGTGATGATCGAGTCCGGCGCCAAGGAAGAATCCGAAGACGTGATTCTGGCGGCCATCGAGTTTGCTCACATTGAGATCAAGAAGATCGTTGCCGCCATTGACGAGTTGGCAGCCCTGGGCGGCAAGCCCAAGCGGGCTTTTACCGCGCCCGAGTTCGACGAAGCCTATTATGCCGAGCTCAAAGGCAAGATGGGTGACCGCCTCAAGGACGCCCTTGACACCAAGATTCATCCCAAGCTGGAAAGCCAAGCGCTGGTCAAGCAGATCAAGGACGAGCTGGCCGCAGCGTTGCCTGCCGACGATCCGGCCGCCAAGAAGAAGCTGGCCCACTATTACGAGCACCTCCGCGAGCGGACCTTCCGCGAGCAGGTCACCAAAGATCGCATCCGGCCCGATCGCCGTGAATTCGACCAGATTCGCCAGATCACCATTGAGCACAGCGTTCTGCCCCGCGTTCATGGGTCGGCACTGTTTACCCGAGGCGAGACGCAGGCGCTGGTTACGGCCACTCTGGGCACCACCGACGACGGCCAGCGGCTGGAGAGCTACGAGGGCGAAAAGAAGAAGCCCTTCATGCTCCACTACAACTTCCCGCCCTTCTGCGTGGGCGAAACGGGCCGCATGACCGGCACCGGACGCCGCGAGATCGGCCACGGTGCACTCGCTGAGCGCGCCATCTCCGCGGTTCTTCCCAGTGCGGAAGAGTCGCCCTACACCATCCGCATCGTTTCCGACATTCTGGAGTCGAACGGCTCTTCGTCCATGGCAACCGTCTGCGGAGCAAGCCTGGCGCTGTTTGACGCCGGCATCGCTCTCAAGGGCGCAGTGGCCGGCGTGGCGATGGGCCTGGTCAAGGAGGGCGACGACTACGCCATCCTTACCGACATCGCCGGCGCCGAAGATCACTACGGCGACATGGACTTCAAGGTAGCCGGAACCCGCAAGGGCATTACCGCGCTGCAGATGGACATCAAGATCGGCGGCCTGACCCGCGAGATCCTTCAACAGGCGATGGAGCAGGCGCGCCGCGGCCGCATCTTCCTGCTCGACAAGATGGACGCGGTGCTTGACGGGCCGCGTACTGAGCGCTCGGCCTATGCCCCGCGCATTGAAACCGTCATGATTCCCACCGACAAGATCCGCGACCTGATCGGCAAGGGTGGTGCAACCATCCGCGGCATCATTGAGCAAACCGGCGCCAAGATCGATGTCGACGACACCGGCCGAGTGAATGTCGCCTCTTGCGACGCAGACGGCCTCAAGAAGGCGCTCGAACTCATCGGCAACATCACCGCCGTGCCGGAGATCGGCAAGGTTTACCTGGGCAAGGTGGTCCGCCTGGCTGAGTTCGGCGCGTTTGTTGAGCTCTTCCCCGGCACGGATGGCCTGCTGCACATCTCCGAGATCGCCGAGCATCGCGTCAAGGAAGTAAAGGACGAGCTGCGCGAGGGCGACCAGGTGATGGTAAAGGTTCTGGCCATTGAAGGCAATCGCATCAAACTCAGCCGCAAGGCGCTCATCAAGGAGCAGAAGGCCAAGCTGGCTCCGGCTGCGGCAGAGCCGGGAGAGGTTGAGATTGAAGCCTCCGGATCGGTTGCACCGCCGGCAGCGCCCGCTGCGCCAGCGCATCCGCGCAACGAGTTCGACGAGCGCCAGCCGAAGTCGAATCAGAGCACCATCCTTATTGAGGGCGGCGAAGATTTTGACGAGGAAGAGGGCGAGGAGTTCGACGAGGAGACTGAGCCAAACTTCAACCGCGTGGATGGAGCGCCGCCTCCGGTGGTTCAGCCTGCGGGCGGAGCCCGTCCCCCGGCCAACAACAACAATCGCCGGCGCCGGCGTCGCAGACCAGGCGGTGGCAGTGGTGGCGGCCGCGGACCCGGCGGCGGTGGCCAGTAGTCAGGCGAATTGCAGCGTGGCAAAAAAAGGCAAAGGCCCGGAGCTTAGCTCCGGGCCTTTTCATGCACTCGTCTACCATAGGTTCGTACGATTCCCCGGCAGGTCTCAGCGTTCCTTCGGCGGCTGTAGCATCTCATACTTCTCCCGCCGATAGCTTTCCTGCATCTTCTGCCCAGCTATCTGCTGCGACTCCGCCATCGCGCCGGCATGATTCTCCGAGCCGCCAGTTCGATGCTTGTCGGCATACATCTGCAGATCGGCCTTGATACAAAGCGCTTCCATGGTGTCCGCATCCTCGGGAAACACCGCAATTCCAACGCTGGCCCCTATCTGCACCGTATGCTCGCCAAGTTCGAGCGGTTCATTGAGCAGTTGCATCAAAGAATCTCCCACGCGCTCAGCATCCGCACGGCTGACAGGTTCTTCCAGAATCACGCAGAACTCGTCGCCACCTGTTCGCGCCACCGTGTCGGAACGGCGAACCCGTCCGACAAAGATTGAACTGACGAACTGCAGCAGCAGATCCCCAACATGGTGCCCCAGCGTATCGTTGACGAGCTTGAAGCGATCAAGGTCCACCAGCAGCAGCGCCGTGTGGGTTCCCGAGCGGCGAGCCCGCTCGATTGCGCTCGTCATCCTGTCCTGAAACAATCGCCGATTCGGCAATCCTGTCAATTCGTCGTGCAGCGCCAGAAACTTGTTGTGTGCGATCTGGTCCTCGAGCAGCAGAAGAATCATGCCCACGGCAACCACGTACTTGGGCAGATTCCAAACCTCGCTCTCCAGATGAAATCCGGGCAGAAAGGCCGCCATCCCCGGTGCAACCACAAAGACGGCTGCCCAGGTTGCGAATCCCGCGATGGTGACAAACGCGCCTGCCGTCGCCCGCTTGTACCGATAGAGGAAGTGGAGGCAGCAGCCGAGATAGACCGTAAACAGAACTGCGTTCACCGCCAGATCGGGACCATTGCCGGGCCTGTTTTGAAAAATGAGAAGGAAGACCGAGAGCAAGCAGTTGATGAGAACCATCATCCAACGCAGAGGGCTGTTGAATCTGTGCAGCGTAACCAGCGTGAGCGCCAGCGGGAGCACGCCAAGCAGTGAAGCGGAAACCATGAGAGCCCAGAAGGCCGACGGGGCGATGGTGACAACCGCGATGTAAAGTGTGTTGGTTCCCACCAGAACGGCGAGCATCCAGGGGCTGGAGCGCTCATTGCGAAAGGGAACGCACGCCCACATGAAGAGCAAACCGGCCCAGGTGAGGGCAGCCACACCGGTCAACAGTGCCAAATTTCCCCAAAAGCCCGGAACCGGCAGAAATATGAAGGCTGTGAAATGCAGCGCAATCATCAGCCAGCCCGTAAGCCAGAGCCCGGAAACATGCGTCTGACTGCGCCTCGCGACAGAAGCAAAGGCACAAGCCAGCAGCGCCACGGCGCCCACATCCGGCAGCTTGCTCCAATCCATCACGGTTACTCCAATGCTCAAAGTATATTACTTATCGAATCGGGCCCTTGCACCGGATTACTATAGCCCTTTTGTTGCAATAGAAGCACTTGGGACAAACTTGAGTAACCGTTTACGGGGCAGCACCCGTTATCGATTGGATAACTGATGGCAATTTTTTGCGGATATGGCCGCTATCTCTACTAGACTCAGAACGATGGCAGCCAGTCTCTATATCGTCGTTGAAGGGGAGGACCCCGGCTTTGACATCTTCGTCAACGGCCAGGCTCTGGCCCGGAACGAAGACGCCCTGGAAAAGCTTGCCGAACGGCTGCAGGTGAGCCCGCTGCTCGATTTCTTCTCGGCGGATGAGAACTCGATGGCGCTGCTGGTGGACCAGGGAGCGCGCAGCCCCGATTGGGCACGGCCCCTGCCCCAGCCTCAATGGTTCCAGCCTTCAGACGGTCTGCGGACCGTGCGGGCTCTGCTTGGTTCCCTTCAGGAGACTCCGGCAGCCCTTGGCTCGGAAACGTCGCCGGTTGTGCTTGAACTCAGGGAGTATGAACGGGTCCTGCTCAAAACAGCGCAACACGGTTTGCACTGGCACCTCGCCGTCAGTTGGCGCTGAGCCTCAGATCGGCAAACCTTCCTCGTTGGGAGCAAAGAGGTTGCCGATCCGTCGTATCTGAGCGCCTACCCCTGCCAGCTTCTCCTCAATCCGTTCGTAGCCGCGGTCCATGTGATAGACGCGATCGAGGATAGACTCTCCATCCGCCACCAGCGCGGCCAGCACCAGAGACGCGGAAGCACGCAGGTCCGAGCACATCACGGCCGCGGCGGAAAGCGGGGTTGCCCCGCGCACCGTCGCCGTGCGCCCATCCACCTTGATGTTGGCGCCCATCCGCACCAACTCCTGCACGTGCATGAACCGGTTTTCAAAGATGTTCTCCCTTACCACGCTCACACCCTTTGCCTGGGTGGCCAAAGCCATATACTGCGCCTGCATGTCCGTCGGGAAGCCTGGGTATTCTTCCGTTGAGATGTCGGCGGCGCGCAACTGGCCGTCCGCACGCACGCGCACCGCATCGGGGCCCAATACATCCACGCGGGCGCCTGCCTCGCGCAGCTTGGCAATCACCGCGCTCAGGTGAGACGAGTTGCAGTTGGCCACAATCAGGTCGCCAGAGGTAATGGCGCCGGCCACCAGAAACGTACCCGCCTCAATGCGGTCCGGGGTGATGGTGTAGCGTGCCCCGTGCAGGCGGCTCACACCCTTTACACGGATCGTCGATGTCCCGGCCCCCTCAATCTTCGCGCCCATCGCCGTCAGCAGCGCGGCCAGGTCCGGTACTTCCGGCTCGCGCGCGCAGTTCTCCATCAACGTCTCACCCTCGGCCAGCACCGCGGCCATCAGCAGGTCCTCGGTCCCGGTGACGGTGATCTTGTCAAAGACCAGGTGCGCGCCCTGCAACCGGCCGGCGCGCGCGTCAAGATAGCCATGCTCCTGGGTGATGGTGGCGCCCATCTTCTCCAGGCCTTTGATGTGCAGATCGATCGGCCGCCCACCAATGGCGCATCCGCCGGGCATCGCCACGCGCGCCATGCCCACGCGGGCCACCAGAGGGCCCAGCACCAGCGAACTTGCCCGCATGGTTTTGACAATTTCGTATTTGGCTTCCGGGTCAGAAAGTGTGCGGCAACAGATTGTCGTGCGGTGTGCTGCGCTACCATTGCCCAGCTCCACCTGGGCGCCCATCGAGGCCAGCAGCTTCCGCTCCGTCGCAATGTCGCGCACCTGGGGAAGGTTCTCCAGGATGACCTCATCCTCGGTCAGAATCGCAGCAGCCATGCAGGGCAGGGCCGAGTTCTTCGCGCCGGAGACACGCAGGGTGCCCACCAGCGGATTGCCGCCCCGAATGACGTATTTATCCATGAAGGATGAAGATCCTCTTGCCTTCTAGTGTAAACGCGCGCGCGTTGATTCGCTGAAACAAACGGTATGCTTGCGATGCCGCTTGAGCGTGGCAGCTTTCGATCGCTCGGAGGCGCAAAGAAGGCCACGGTTCTTTCTCAAAGTCGAAGCGGGCATCTTTGACGCGGCAGGGAACTGACAACCCGGCGCATCTGGAAGGGCGGCCAGACCGGCTACAACATGAATCTAAAATTCGATCGACGTCTTGCAGACAGCGCATTTGACGGCGTTTTGAGCGGACTGTAGCCACCAAATCGGCGGTTGCTACAGCTCCAGCACGTTGTCCTCAATCGCCAGCCGCACGTTTCCGTCGGACTTCGCCAGCCTTCGCACCGCCTCCGGCTTGTCCACCTTCGCCTTCAGCATCACCAGTGCTACCGGCACGCTGCGTCCGGCGCTCTTGATCGTCTCCACGGCCGTGGCGCGATCGATTTTGCAGGCGCTCATCAGAATCCGGATTCCGCGCTCCACCAGCTTCGAGTTCTGCATGTGCACGTTCACCATTAGGTTCTCGTACACGTAGCCCAGTCGCGTCATGGCGCCGGTGGTGATCATGTTCAGAATCATCTTCTGCGCGGTCCCCGCCTTCATGCGCGTCGAGCCGGAGACCACTTCGGGGCCGACCTCGGCCACAATCACGATGTCGGCGGCAGCCGAGAGGGGAGTGTCGTGGTTGCAGGTGACGGCTGCCGTATGCGCGCCGCGCGCCCGTGCATACGCGACGGCTGCGACCACGTAGGGGGTTCGGCCTGAGGCCGAAACGCCGACCACGATGTCTTTGCGGGTGGGGCGGCGGCGGGCGATGTCCCGCTGGCCCAGTTCTTCAGAGTCCTCGTTCACTTCCACAGCCGAGGCCAGAGCCTTCGGGCCGCCGGCCATGATGTACTGCACCTGTCCGGGGGCGGTGGAATAGGTGGGTGGGCATTCCGACGCGTCCAGCGCGGCAATCCGTCCGCTGGAGCCTGCGCCGACGTAGATCAGGCGGCCACCGTCCCGCAAACATCGCGCCACCTGATCGATCACCTGGGCAATCTCCGGGAGCGCCTTCTTCACCGCAACCGGAACCTTCACATCCTCATGGTTGATGATGCGTGCGATCTCGATGGCAGATTTCGTGTCGAACCCTTGGGAGGCTTCGTTTTGCCTCTCGGTGGTCAGTCCCTGAAGCACGGATGCCGAGTCTTTCTTTGGTCCCTCAGGTTGGGCGGCGGCGGTTCCCTGCGTCGTCGTGCTGGTCAGCATCGTGTAATCCCCAATGATTCATTGTATCTGCAAAACGGTCAAATCCAGTCAGAATTCTCTTTGCCCTGGCTGATCCAAGGCAGCTAAAGGTCACGTGAAGACTCGAGGTCTTCGCGAACGGCATTATGGAAGGCGGGCCTCACCAGTCGAATCAGCTGGTTCCGGCGGTCAGGCCAGGTGCGGTTTGTCAGCAAGACGGTGGCCACCCCGGCCGCGCGGTCGATCCACAGCGAGCAGCCGCTGAAGCCGAGATGGCCAATCGAGCGGGACGAAAAGTGACGGCCTGCCGAGGAGTTCTCCGACGGCGTATCCCAGCCCAGCGCGCGCGAACTGCCCGCCGGGTCCTGTCGCTGGGCAAAGGACTCAATCGTCGCCTCGTTAAAGAGATGACTGCTGCCGGCCAGCCGTCCGCTATCCAGGATCTCCCCGGCAAAGCGCAGTAGGTCAGGAACATTGGAGAAGACTCCTGCATGACCAGCCACGCCCCCGAGCAGCCAGGCGTTCTCATCCTGCACTTCGCCCTGAATGTGGCGATGCCGCAACCAGGTATCTTCCTCAGTGGGTGGAATCGACAATCGCGCTTCCGGCGCCGGGCAGAATCCCGTGTCGGCGAGCCTGAGAGGCTGAAAGACCTCCCGCTCTACCCACGTGGCCAGAGACTCGTTCACCAAGACCTCCAGCGCTCTGCCCAGCAGCATGAAGCCGGGATCGGAGTACTCTGCGCGTGTGCCCGGCTCGGCTTCAAGCGGTAGCGCTTCTAAATTACGCAACAGCGCCAGTGCGGTGGTGGCCGTGCGAAAGAACTCAACATACCCCGGCAGCCCCGAGTTGTGGGCCAGCAAATGGCGAAGCGTGACCCTGTGGGCAGGGTCGCCGGCCGGGCGGCCCGCGACAAAACCAGGCAACAGCTCCCCCAGCGGGGCTTCAAGGTTCAGCTCGCTCCGCTGCCATAGCAGCATGGCTGCGGCCGTGGTGGCCACAACCTTGGTGAGGCTGGCCACGTCATAGACGGTATTCGCTTGAACGCGTGGCGATTCCGCGTCATAGGTGAAGCTGCCCAACGCATCCTGAAGGACCACCTCACCCCCGGCCAGCACTCCAAACGCGCAGCCGGGAAACGCCCGGGCCGCGATGGCATCGGCCAGCACAAGATAAGCCGCGGCGAACCGGGCGCGTGTTTCCGCTGTCTCGGACTGGTTGCTGTCGTGCTTCATCGCTGCTTTGCATCCTATCGCGAATCGGGCCCACCAGGTCATCTCAGGCCGTTTCGGCGGACTACAGCAGAATCATGATCGGTGTTCTCAGGGCCTGGACAGCAAAGGGTTGATTTTATGAATGAATCCCCCCCCGCGCGATGCTTTTCAGGCCACGGGAATCGTGATTTTGCTCTGGAATTCACGAGGAAGCATCAGTCCATGAGTCCGCGAGAGTTTACCTGCGACAGATTTCGCGATAGTATGGACACATCCCTCAAGCGCCTCCCTCGATTGGGGAGGCGTTCAGTTTTTGCGCGGCAGGCTCTGTGGGAGGATCGTAACGACGAATTCCGATTTACCGGTTTTTCCTGGCATATTCCAATGTACTCTACCTTTCTAATGTTCAAGTTGCCGATGCTATCGAGAAAATGAGAGATGGAAACGATTCCCCCCAGCATCCCAGATCCCAACCAGCCCTGCACCCCTGATTCCGGCTCAGGCGAATCACCGTCCTGCCCCACGCCCACGCCGCCACGTAAGTCCGGAGGCATCGGACTGTGGGTACGCGATCTTCTGATCTCTGTGGGCTCCTCGGTGCTGATCATCACCTTTCTTTACCAGCCCGTTCGCGTGGAAGGCACCAGTATGCTGCCCAGGCTGGAGGACCGGGATCGCCTGTTCATCAACAAGTTTGTCTATCGCATCGCAGCCATCGAGCGGGGAGACGTCGTGGTCTTCCGCTATCCTCGCGACCCGGAGAAGAGTTATATCAAGCGGGTGATTGCCTTGCCCGGCGACCGGCTGCGTATTGACCACGGCCAGGTCTGGGTCAACGGCCGGTCACTGCGCGAGAGTTATGTCCCCGAGGAGTATCGCGACAGCCGCTCCATGGCGGCGATGCTTGTCCCCGACGACTGTTATTTCATGATGGGCGACCACCGCTCCATCTCGTCGGACAGCCGCGAGTTCGGGCCCGTGGAGCGCTCGCTCATCTACGGAAAAGCAGTCTTTGTCTACTGGCCGGCACGCGACGCAGGCGTGGTCCGGTAGCCCTCCGAGGAATCGCCCCAAAATCCACTGGGGCATTCCCATCGATGCCTCATAGAACTGATCGAGCATCTTATAGTCCTCTGATAATAGCGCGGTTACTAATTCCCTATAATCTGGGAAGTTCATAGAATCCGGGAAACAGCCAGGGACTTGCCGTGTTTGACGGCAGGGTTGCTGCCGGATGCTCCCGAGGTGGAGTAGGATGGTAGCCGTTAATTCTGGCACAACCGGAAGGGTGCGTTCCCGCGGGGCACGCGGGAGATGCCCGGCAGATCTGCGGCCTTGCGGATTGCGATTCGGTTCTTGAAAGGAGAAACCCCGTGAAGACATCCAGAAGAGAGTTGCTGAAGAACGGCCTGCGGGTGTGCGCGGTGGCTGCGGTTGCTCCACGATCGCTGGTGGCGGGTGCTGAGGCGCCGTTGCCAGCGAGGCCGGCGCGCAATCTGGCGCTGAATCGGGCGGCGTGGGCGTCGAGTTCGGCGGACTTCATTCATACCGGACACATGGCCACCGATGGACAGATGATGACGCAGTGGCTGAGCAAGGGCGGCGGAGCGCAGTGGATTTATGTGGACCTGGGCAGCGTTTGCGAGGTGAACAAGGTGGTGCTGCGGTGGGGCGAGGGCTACGCCAGGGCTTACAAGATCCAGGTAAGCACGGAGCGGGCGGCTTCACCTTTGACGGGGTTGGTGGAGAAGTGGAGCGATGCGCATGAGGCCGGAAGCGGCAAAGGCGCAGTGGAAGAGATTGCCTTGAAGCCGGTGAGGGCGCGGTTTGTGCGGTTGGTTTGCACGGAGGCGGCGGGGGCCGGCGGGTATGAGCTCAACGGGTTTGAGGTGCATGGAACGGGAGGGCCGGCAGCGAAGCCGAACCTTGTGCCTCCGCCGCACGCCGATGGGACGCTGGAGTTGTCAGGCGGGTGGAAGCTGGTGAGCCAGGAGTTTGTTGGCGACGATGCGGGGAAGATTGCTTCGATTGGGTTTGAAGATGCTGCGTGGCTGCCGGCGGTGGTGCCGGGGACGGTGCTGACCAGCTATCTGAACGCGGGCGCTATACCGGATATCTTCTACGGGGACGATATGTACCAGGTCTCCGAGTGGTTCGCGCACGGGCAATGGTGGTACCGGAATGAAATGACCGTACCCGCCAGTTACGCAGGGAAGCGGGTGTGGCTGAACCTGGATGGGATCAACTACAAGGCGGAGATCTTTGTGAATGGCTCGCCAGTGGGGAAGATGGCGGGGGCGTTTATCCGGGGCCGTTTTGAGATCACGGACAAGGTGATGATGGGAAAGCGGAACTGCATCGCCATTCTCATCCACCCTGTGCCGAACCCCTGCAAGCCGACGGTGAGAACGCTAGGGGACTACAGCTGGCCGGAAGACTATACGCACAACGCGCCGACATTTGTGGAGTCGGCGGGGTGGGACTGGCTGCCGACGATTCGCGACCGGAATATCGGCATCTGGAACAAGGTGAGTTTGACGACGAGCGGGGATGTGACGATTGCCTACCCGTTTGTGACGACGGAGCTGCCGCTGCTGCCGGATGTTTCTCGGGCGGATTTGACGCTCAAGGTGGAGCTGAAAAACCATGCAGGCGAGCGGCGGTCGGGCGAGTTGAAGGTTGGGTTCGGAACACTGCGATTCTCGCATCCGGTGACGCTCGAACCGGGCGAGACGCGGAGCCTTTCGCTGGACAAGGCCGCGCATCCGGAACTCTCGTTGCGAGAGCCTCGCCTTTGGTGGCCGAACGGCTGCGGCGAACAATACCTCTACGATCTCTCTCTCCGGTTTGAGACGGAAGGCGGCGGGATTTCGGATGCGAAGACGGCAAAGGTGGGCGTTCGTAAGCTGACCTACAACCAGGATCCCATCGCGCTGCGGAATGTGGGCCTGTTGCAGGATCTGACCGGGAAGGCCAACGCCACGCCAACGACGAATCCGCTGACGATTTCGTGCAATGGGCAGCGCATTCTGCTGAAGGGCGCGGACTGGGGGATGGATGAAGGGATGCTGCGCTGCGACGGCGATGGATACGAGACGCGGGTGCGCTATGAGAAGGAGATGAACTTCAACCTCATCCGCAGCTGCCTGGGGAACGTACACAAGCAGGAGTTCTTCGAGGCCTGCGACCGTCATGGGATTTTTGTGTGGGAAGAGTTCGGCGTGAACCATAACAACATGCCTTACGACGTTCCGATGTGGCTGAGCAACGCGCGGGACCGGATACTGGCGACCAGAAACCATGCCTGCGTGGCGCTGTGGTGCACAGCCAACGAGGGCGCCAGCCAGGAGCCGATTCTGAGCGCGGTGCCGAAGATGGTGGATGCGTTGGATGGGACCAGGCTGTTCCTGCAGCACTCGACGCAACACCCGCCGACAGATGGCGATGGTCCGTATGTGAGCATGCCGCCCAAGTTTTACCTGAGCGGGATGGCGCATGGATTCCGCGCGGAGATCGGGTCGCCGAATGTGCCGCCGGTGGAGTCCATGCGGCGGATGATGCCGCACGACAAGCTTTGGCCGATCAACGAAATGTGGGGCACGCACGACTGGTGGGAAAAGGGATGGCAGGACGGCGACGGGGTGGTGGGACACACGGAAAAGGCGATTGCCTGCTACGGAGAGGCCGCGGGGATTGAAGACTTCTGCCGCAAGTCGCAGATGGTGAATCTGGAGGTCTTCAAGGCGATCTACGAATCGTGGAACGAGAAGATGTGGGATAACTGCTCGGGGGTGATGATCTGGATGAGCAATCCCTGTTGGCCATCGCTGGTGTGGAATACCTATGACTACTTTCTGGAGCCGACGGGCGCGTACTTCGGGATCAAGAAGGCGTGCGAGCCGGTGCATATCCAATGGAGCATGGCGACCAACGATGTGAGCCTCGTGAACTGCACGCTGAAAGGGCTGAAGGACGTGCGGGCCGAGGCGCGGGTGTACAACCTGGACGGGTCGCTGGCGTTGAAGAAGACGGCGACGCTGGATTTACCGGCGAATGGCGCACATTTGGGCTTCAATCTTTTTGCGGGCGAGGAAGCGAAGCTCTCGGCAGTGTACTTTATCCGCCTGGAGTTGAAGGGAGCGGATGGGAAGCTGCTCGCGGATAACTTCTATTGGAATGCGAAGGAGGTTTGGAAGTACAAGGACCTGGCGGGGATGGGCAAGGTGAAGCTGAGTGGGGAAGTGACGAAGGTGCTGGAGGGCGATCGCCGCAAGCTCACGGTGAAGGTGGCGAACGCGAACAAGGACGTGGCCTTCATGGTCCGGCTGAAAGTGGTGGACCCGGGGACGGGGCTGCTGGTGGCGCCGATTTACTACACAGACAATTATTTCTCGTTGACGCCGGGGGAGACGCGGGAGATTGGGATCGAGCACCGCGGAGCGGCGGCGGGGAAGGTGATGGTGGAGGGGTGGAATGTGGCGGAGGCGGAACTGGCGGTGGGTTAGGGCGAAGGGCTAGCTTTGGGCGCGGGGCAAAAACGGCCCTACGCTGGTAGGCTAGCAGCAGGCATGAACGACAATTTGCACCAGTTGCGCTGTTTTGGATGCGGGTCGCGGATCGCGGGGGCGGACGCCCAGCCGGACTTTCGCTGCGCCGCGTGCGGTGACCTGTTTGAGGTGGAGTATCCGGGCTGGAGCCAGCGTCAGGGGCACGACCGGCCGAATGCGGGCGCGCTGAAATGGCTGTGGCGGGAACGGCGCTGCTCGCCGGAGTGGCTGGATCAGTCGGGCGTGTGGCGTTTCCGCGAGCTGCTGCCGATTCTGGACAGCTTTGGCAACGCGGTGACGCTGCGCGAAGGGAATACGCCGCTGTATCCGCTGATTCGCGCGGCGAAGGCGCTGGGCATGGACCAGCTTTATGCCAAGCACCAGGGGATGAACCCTTCAGGATCGTTCAAAGACACGGGGATGACGGCGGCGCTGAGCGTGGCCAAGGAGCGGGGCTTCGAGTGGGTGGCTTGCGCTTCGACGGGGAATACGTCGGCGGCGATGGCGGCTTATGCGGCGCGGGCGGGGTTGCGCAGCCTGGTGCTGATTCCGGAAGGCAAGATTGCCTGGGGCAAGCTGTCGCAGGCGATGGATTATGGGGCGGTGACCTGCCAGTTGAAGACGGACTTCGACGGCTGCCTGACGCTGCTGACGCAGATTGTGAGGGAAGCGCCGATCTACCTGCTGAACTCGGTAAACCCCTACCGGCTTGAGGGGCAAAAGACGCCGGCGTTCGAGATTGCCGAGGCGCTTGACTGGAACGTGCCGGACCACCTGATTGTTCCGGGCGGAAACTTGGGCAACAGTTCGGCACTAGGCAAGGGGTTCAAGGAGTTGCACGAGCTGGGACTGGTGGCGCGGATGCCGCGGATCTCTGTGATCCAGGCGGCGGGGGCCAATCCGCTGGCGCGGAGCTTTGCGCACGATCATGGCGCGACGATGGAGCCGGTGGAGGCGCACACGCGGGCGACGGCGATTCGCATCGGGAACCCGGCCTCCTGGCGCAAGGCAGCGCGGGTGATCCAGGAGACAGGCGGCTGGTGCCTGGATGTGAGCGAGGCCGAGATCGCGATTGCCAAGGCCGAGTTGGGGGCCGAGGGGCTGGGCTGCGAACCGGCTTCGGCAGTGACGCTGGCGGGGCTGAAGAAGCTGCGCGCGCGCGGCGATGTGGCCGCGGGCGAACTGGTGGTTCTGGTGTTGACCGGGCACACGCTGAAGGATGCCGATTACACGATCGATTTCCATCGCGGAACGCTGCTGGACGACGAAGAGAAGGTGGGACTGGAGGCTGAGATTGAGGCACTCCAGCGCAACGCGCAGGTGGTTGAGGCGACACCAGCCGCGGTTCTGGCGACGCTGAAGGGCAGCGGGCGATGACCGAGGCAGGGAGCGAGCCTGGAATGCGGGGCAGTGCGCCGCTGCGGCTGCGGCTGCCCGCAACGTCTGCCAACCTCGGACCCGGATTTGACGCGGTGGCCGTGGCGCTGGATCTTTATCTTGAGATTGAAGCGGAACCGGCGGAGACCTTTTCAATTGCGGCAACGGGGCGCGACCAGGAACGCTGCTCGCGGCTGGACGACAATCTCATTCTTGGTATTTATGAGCGGTTGCTGAGGGAGCATGGCAGGCCGGTGACGCCGCTGGCGATTCGAATGCAGAACGGGATTCCGCTGGGGATGGGATGCGGTTCTTCGGCGGCGGGGCGGCTGGCGGCGATTGCGCTGGCGGTTCATTTTGGGGGGCTGGGTTGGAGCCCGGAAGAGATTCTTGAGGAAGCCTGCGCGCTGGAGGGGCATCCGGATAATGCGGCGGCCTGCTGGCTGGGTGGATTTGTGGCCGCGGCTTGCGAAGGACGGACGGTGCATGTGGCTCGGGTTGTGCCGCCGGAAGAGTGGCGCGCGATTGTGGTGTTGCCTGCCGATCCGTTGCCAACCAGCAAGGCGCGGGCGGTGCTGCCGGAGAGCTATTCGCGGGCCGACGCGGTGACCAACATTCAGTCGGCTGCGCTGCTGGGGCTGGCGTTTGCGCTGGGACGGGGCGACCTGTTGCGGATGGGCATGAACGACCGGATCCACCAGCCGTATCGTGCGCCGATTTGCCCCTTGTTGCCCAGGCTGCTGCCTTTGGCGGGGCGGCACGGGATTCTGGGAGCGGCACTGAGCGGTGCAGGACCGGCGATGTTGGTGGTGGTGGCCAGCCAGGAAGCGGTAGCGGAGGCTTCCGCGGCCATCCGCGAGGCAATCCAAGGCTACATGGATGCGGAGCTTTTGGTGTGCAGCTTTGAAGCCGCCGGAGCCTGCCAGCAATTTAAGGCGCGGGCGATGTCAGCGGATGGACAGGCAGGCCGGTAAACGGCCTCTTTGGTGCACGATGGAGAGGTTATCGTTTCAATAACCTTCTCCTGCTCCTTAGTACCTTTGAAGATAGTCATTGAATTGTGATTACCGCTTCAATTACCTAAGTTTGCTTGCTATTCCACCGGAGAAATCCTAAATTCGCAGCGTGGGCAGTTCTGGGGGAGGGCTGCTCTAGCGCCCGTGGTCCTTGATGGGATCCGGGCGCTTTTGTCTGCGCGAAGATGGAGCGCACATGGACTCGCTTGTTGCGCTGTTAACAGGATGCGGTGCTGCTTGCCCTATGATCCCGCAAATTTCCTGTCCGCTTTTGCGCGCTGCTTGCGACTTTCGCGCGGGTTGTGGCATCCCATGGATACGCAGCAGCAATTACACTCAAAAGGGTGTAAACACCGCAAGGAGGATCATGGCAGGGTTGGGAGTGTTGGAAGTAAGCGATGCAACGTTCGACCAGGAAGTGCTCAAGAGCGAGCAGCCGGTTCTGGTGGATTTCTGGGCCGTCTGGTGCGGTCCGTGCAAGGCCATAGCCCCGATTGTGGATGGAATCGCAGCGACCTATGCCGGCAAGCTGAAAGTGGCCAAGGTGAACGTGGACGAAAACAGCGCAACACCGGGCCGTTATGGTGTCCGCGGTATTCCCGCGCTGCTATTTTTCAAGGGCGGCAAGGTGGCGGACCAGGTGGTTGGGTTTGTGCCGCAGGAAGTGATCGAAGAGAAGATTCAGAAGTTGCTGGCGTAACCAAGGCGCGGCAAAGTTGAAAATGAGTTTGGCGAGGGCCCGGCGGATGCGCCGGGCCTTTGTTGTGTCTGCTAATAGCCGGCGGGAGCGGCGGCGGGGGCGACTGGCGAGATAGGCGCGAGGCCGAGGCGCTTGCGGCACTCCTCGAGCATGGACTCAGTGCGCGTGGCGCCGACGCGGCTGACGCCAAGGTTGCGCACGGCGAGGAGCGCATCGAGATCGCGGATGCCGCCGGCGGCCTTGACCTGAACCCGCGCGGGCGAGTGCTTACGCATTAGTTCGAGGTCGGCATGGGTGGCGCCGCTGGGCGCGTAGCCGGTGGAGGTTTTTACCCAGTCGACCTCGATCCCGGCGCAGATTTCGCAGAGGCGGATCTTGGCTGGATCGTCGAGATAAGCATTCTCGAAGATCACCTTGATCTTTTGCCCGGCATCATGGATGAGCCGGGTGAGGGAAGCGAGTTCGTCGTGGACGTAGGTCCAATCGCCGCTGCGCGCCTTGCTGATGTTGATGACGACATCGAGTTCCTGGCCGCCGTCCTGGAGGGCCTGGCGGGCCTCAGCGAGCTTGATGGCGGTGGTGTGTCCGCCGTGCGGGAAACCGATGGTGGTGCTGGCGTGGACGTTGCTGCCGGCCAGGACCTGGGCGCAGCGGGCCAATGCGTAGGGGAGAATGCAGACGCTGGCCACGTCATAGCGCAGCGCCAGCGCGCAACCGTCTTCAAGTTCCGGCGTGGTCAAGGTGGGGTTGAGAAGCGAGTGGTCGATCATTTTAGCGATGGCGGGATAATCGTAAGAAAGCGTCATATTGTTTCTCCAGACGGTTGCGCGCGATTGGATGCAGCCCGCAAACGGAATTCTACAACACACACCGAAATGCGGCTGCGCGCGCCGAAGTGCGGCAGCGGGCACCGAAGTGCGGCTGCGCATGGAACTGGTACACTGCGGAGTGTTCTGAGCGGTCACAAGAATTCAGCGAGGTGTTGGCTTGAAGACTTTTCATCTGCGTTGCCTGGTTCTGGTGGTTTGTGTTTTTCGGCTTATGGTGGCTCACTGGCTGGGGGCACAGCAACCAGCGCTGATGCCGATGCCCGCGCATATGGCGATTGCCGAGGGGCAGTTTGCAATTGACGGGAGCCTTCGTGTTGGCCTGGAGGGATCGGCGGATTCCCGGCTGTCGGCGGGCAAGCAACGTTTTCTGGATGTGCTCTACCGGGAGACCGGGATTCCACTTTCAAGCGAGATGGAGGCCAGGCAGCCCAACTTTGTGATCAAGACGGGCGGGGCGGGTCATGCGGTGCAACAGTTGGGCGAGGATGAGTCGTATCGCCTGGAGGTCTCGGCCGGCGGCGTGTTGCTGTCGGCGCCGAACGCGCTGGGCGCGCTGCACGGATTGCAGACTTTCCTGCAATTGGTGCACTCGACGCCGCAGGGCTTCAGCGTGCCGGCAGTGACGATTGACGACCAGCCGCGGTTTGCCTGGCGCGGGCTGATGATCGATTCGGGGCGGCACTTCATGCCGCTGCCGGTGATTACGCGCAGCCTGGACGGTATGGAGGCGGTGAAGCTGAACGTTTTCCATTGGCACCTTTCCGACGACCAGGGGTTTCGCGTGGAGAGCCGGGTGTATCCGTCGCTTCAGGGGAAAGGGTCGGGCGGGCTTTACTACACGCAGAAACAGATTGGGGATGTGATCCGGTATGCGCGGGAGCGGGGCATCCGCGTGGTGCCGGAGTTCGACATACCTTGCCACACGACTTCGTGGCTGGTGGGTTATCCACGGCTGGGAAGTGGAGCGGGGCCGTACGAGATCGCGAACCGGTGGGGGGTCATGGACTCCGCGATGGACCCGTCGCGGGAGACGACGTACCAGTTTCTCGACAAGTTCATCGGCGAGATGGCGGGGCTGTTTCCGGATGCGTATTTTCATATTGGCGGAGATGAGTGCGACGGCAAGGAATGGACGGCGAACGCGCGCATCCAGGCGTTCATGAAGGCGCACAAGCTGAAGGACAATGCGGCGCTGCAGTCGTATTTCACGGCGAGAGTGCAGAAGCTGGTTGCGGGACACCACAAGATCATGGAGGGCTGGGACGAGGTGTTGCAGCCGGAGACGCCGCGAGATGTGGTGATCCAGTCGTGGCGCGGGCAGACGGCTCTGGGCGTGGCGGCGCGGCAGGGAAATCGCGTGGTGCTCTCGAACGGATACTACATTGACCTGAACCAGCCTGCCGCCGAGCACTACCTGGTGGATCCGCTGGGCGGAAGCGGCGCCGCGTTGACGGCGGAGGAAAAGACGCGCGTGCTGGGCGGGGAAGCCACCATGTGGAGCGAGTATGCGACCGGGGAGAACATCGACAGCCGCATCTGGCCGCGGACGGCAGCGATTGCCGAGCGGCTGTGGTCGCCCGAGGATGTGCGGGATGTGGATTCGATGTATGGCAGGCTGGCCGTTGTGTCGCAACGGTTGCAGTACTACGGGCTGGAACATGTGTCTGGACCGCGGGAGATGCTGGAGCGGATAGGCGGCGGGGTGACGCCGCGGGCCTTGCAGGTTCTTGCCGGCGCGCTTCAGCCGCCACTGGGGTATTCGCGCGGAGGCATGAAGGAGTATCACCCCACGACGCCGCTGAACCGGCTTGTGGACGCGGTTGAGCCGGAAAGTGAGACGGCGCGGAGATTCAGCGAACTTGCGACGTTGATCGCGCAGGGGCTGGCATCGCCGCAGCAGTGGCGGGAGGCACGAGATTGGCTTGCACTATGGCGGGACAACGATGCGAAGCTGGAGCCGCTGCTGGGTGGTTCGGAGCTGACCTCGGAGTTGATCCCGGTATCGCAGAGCTTGTCGCAGGTGGCTGCGGTGGGCTTGCAGGCTCTGGACGATCTGGAAAATCATCGCGCGGCGGATGCGGTGAGCTACGCGAAGAACCTGCAAACCGTGAAGGACGCTGAGAAGCCGCAGGCGGAGCTGCTGGACAAGGTAGCGCCGGGAGTGGAGCTGTTGTTGCAGGCGGCCGGCCAGCGGCAGTGATGGCGCGGGCGGTGAGGGAACGAGTGAGGGCAGCAACGACTCAGCGGTATTTGCGCAAGACGCCGAGCACGCGGCCCTGGATGGCGACCTGGGCGGCGGGGACGTAGATGGGCTCCATTTCGATGTTGGCCGGCTGCAGGCGGACCACACTGCCCTCGGTGTAGAAACGCTTGAGCGTGGTCTCCGAGCCGTGAACCAAGGCCACCACGATCTCGCCTTGGCGCGCCGTGCGGGTGCGCTCCACAAGGACGTAGTCGCCGTTGATGATGTGCTCGTCGCGCATGGAGTCACCGCGCACCTCGAGGGCGAAGACGTCGCGGTTGCCGACCACGTCATGGAGAGAGATGCTCTCAGGGGTCTCGATGGCTTCAACGGGGCGGCCGGCCGCGATGCGGCCGGCGAGCGGGAGACGGTCGCTGGTGCGGGTGCGGGTGCCTGGCGGCAGCACGTCAATGGAGCGGCTGCGGTTGTGGACGCGGTCGAGCAGGCCCTTTTTCTCAAGGTTGGTGATGTGCTTGTGGACCGTGGCCAGACTCTTGAGGTCCATGCCGCGGGCAATCTCCTCAAAGGAGGGGGAGTAGCCGTTGCGGGCCACAAAGGACTCGAGGAAGTCGAGGATCTCTTTTTGCCTTCTTGTGACAGCCATGGGCGCATTATAGCGAATAAAGAGCGAATTGCAACAATTCTTTTTCGCCTTTCTTTCGAGAGGGGCGGGGCGGCACTCCCGACTTGGGGGGTCCAGGCGGATGGATGAGATTTGCGCGGCGCTGGCATTCCCGCTGGGGTGCAATGCGGGGGCGCGGTGATTCGTGCTGGCCCACTCTTGCGTTAGGTTGGAAGAAAACGCGAGGATGGTGGCCACATTTGTGGAGTTTTCAGGGGTTGGCAGCGCGCGCCAGTGTGTACATCATTCATGTGTTTGTACACATCCGTGGTAGGATGACTGAATGGAGGGCGTATGGGAACGGCAAGGGCCACGGTGGTTCACAAGCATTTCCGACTTGACGCCGCGAAGCTGAAACGCGCGCAGAAGTTGCTGGATGCGCCGACGGAGACCGAGACGGTGGAGCGCGCCATCGACATGGCCATTCTGGAGCATGAGCGGAACCGCATCGCGAATCAAGCGCACGACCGGTTTGTTCGCTCGAAGGCGACCGTGCGCGATGTGTACGGCGTGCTTGAGTAGGGACGATGCAAGTTTTGTTCGACACTTCGGTGTATATCGGCGCGCTCCGGGGGAGTGGGGATGCCGGGCTGATCTTCGAGCGATGGCGCCGGAAGGCGCCAATCTGGGTGAGCTCGGTGGTTCTGGAGGAGCTCTATGCAGGGGCGGACGCGGCGGGCGCGCGGCTCATCGGGAAACTGGAGAGGGATTTTGAGAGGGCTCGGCGCGTGCTGGTTCCGAATTTGAGCGACTGGACGCAGACCGGGCGGATTCTGGCGAAGATTGGCGCGAAGTATGGTTTTGAGCGGATCGGGCAGGGGCGGCTGACCAACGATGCGCTGATTGCGGCCAGCGCGGCGCGCTGCGGCATCGAAGTCATCACGGGGAATGCGCGGGACTTCGGGAGGCTTGCGGAGTTTTGTCCGGTGCAGTGGCGGGTGGGGTGAGGCGTAAAGGATGGATTCGACCTACCGTTCCCGGGTTCGATGATTTCGAGGCATCCCATGCCCAAAATTTCGGACCTGGAGCCTGACCAAATCCACGCTTGTATTCGGCGCAGAAAAGGCGCAGAATATTGATAGTTGTACGCAGGCGCCAGCCTGCTAAACCCCAGCCTGGGACATAGTAGGGCTAGAGCGGGCCGCTTTCAGCGGCCCCCTCGCTTTTTAGGGCCAAAGTACGGTGGCGGTCTCCCGGTCGGCGAAGCGCTCCCTGGGGAAGATGGTGACCGCCCAGCGTTTCTTTCCGGCGTGGCCGCAGATGAGAACCCGATAAATGGGCTGGGCGTCCGTTCCGAAATTCTTGATTTAGGCGTCGCCGGGGATGGCGCGGCCCATGGCCTGCCAGTTGGGGACAATCATGGTTGGGCTTTCGATGATTGGTCGCGCCCAAATGAGCTCCTGCGCT
>Ga0302320_10001051_pt1 | contig 66176 bp, 62 predicted proteins | sample Bog_T0_3_FD_202130 | JGI IMG/M metagenome (GOLD analysis project Ga0302320, IMG submission 202130) | Peat permafrost microbial communities from Stordalen Mire near Abisko, Sweden - Bog_T0_3 | ecosystem: Environmental > Terrestrial > Soil > Wetlands > Peat | place: Sweden: Abisko, Stordalen Mire...
AACCGAGTGTGAATTCTCCCTGTACTCGACCATCTAACCATTATCCAGCACAGATGCTGGAAGCTCTCCGCCTGAAAGGCGGAGGGCTTAGACCCGGTGGCAGAAGCTAAACCGAAGCATCCTGCGTCTTACAAATGTATTCTTCCCCTATGCAAGGAAACTCCACGGGCTCGAGCGGCCTGGTTTCATTCGACCCGCCGCGGGAAGGGATGATCTACTTGACGGTCCAATTCGAAGTGCGCAGATGTATGTTCAGGAGCCTGCTTTCCAGCATGGCTTGTATTTGTGTGGGAGCTCTCCCACTTTTAATTCCCGCCTTTTCTGCCCAGCAAGTGAGCGCGCAGGCTGCTGCACCGGCTACTCAGCCAACCTCGCAAACGGCCGCTCCGGCGGCGACGCCTGCTTCGCCCACAGACATTGTTGGGACCTGGCAAGGGACGCTGAAATTTGCCGCGACTGCCGACCATCCTGCGATGGAATTGAGGCTGGTGTTCAAGATTACCAAGACAGATGCCAACGCCCTGAAGGCCGTGTGGTACAGCATCGACCAGGGAGGCCAACCCATTCCCGTTGCGAACGTGAGCTTTCAGGATGGTGTGCTGAAATTCAAGATCACGGTGGCCCCCCGCAGCTATGAAGGCAAAATGTCCGCGGATGGCAAGTCGATTGCCGGAACCTGGATGGAAGGCACGACGCCCATGCCGATGCCTTTGGATCGGGCCAACCCCGAAACCGCCTGGGCAATTCCTGAGCCTCCAAAGCCCATGACCGCGGATGCTACTCCGGGATTCGAAGTGGCAACCATCAAGCCGAGCAAACCGGGAGCGCAAGGCAAGGGCTTTGGCTACCGGGGCAATCAGTTCGTGACGTTCAACACCAACATGAACGATCTCGTCGCCTTTGCCTATGGACTGCACAGCAAGCAGATCGTGGGCGCGCCCGCCTGGTTTGGGACCGATCTGTTCGATATTGCTGGAAAACCGGACGCCGAAGGCCAGCCCAGCCTGCACCAGATGCAACTCATGGTAGCCAAGCTGCTGCCAGACAGATTCGCTCTCAAATTTCACCATGAGCAGAGGGAGCTTTCCGTTTACATCGTGACGGTCGCCCCCGGTGGGCCAAAGATGGCAAAGACCGAATCCGCCCCGAATGCTCCGCAAGGCTTTGGCTTAAGGGGGTTCGGGGACCTGGTAGTGAGGAACATGAATATGGCGGAGTTTGCATCCTGGATGCAGTCGGGGATCATGGACAAGCCAGTGGTCGATCACACCGGTCTGACCGACAAATATGACTTCAACTTGAAGTGGACTCCGGACGATTCGCAATTTGCCCAGTTCAGGGGAACGAATCCGAATATGGCGACAAAGGCGAGCGACAATCCCGATGCGCCGCCGAGCCTATACACAGCGATGCCAGAGCAAGCCGGGCTGAAGATCGAAGCAGGAAAGGCAATGGACGACGTGATTGTCATCGACCACGTCGAGCAGCCTTCGCCAAATTAAGCATCGCGGAACCACAGTCGGAAGCTACCGCTGAATCGTGGCAGCCGAATGCCGCGGAGTAATCAATTCAACCCGTTTCAACTCAATGTCAGGGTCTGTCCGGCGGTTCACCCCATCGGACAGGCCCTGAATATTCCCTCCAGCACTCTCTCCCAATCCATCGCAGTGTCGCACCCGCATGAGCGTTCGTGCGGACGCAACGGCCATGTCTTCGGCACTGGTGATTCTTCCGTCTCAAATGTGACTCGGCCGTTCTCCTTGCAAAACCGCCAAAAATTCCTCTTGACATATTGTACTAGTTCTATAGTACAATGGCACTACAATGAGTTTGCTGCCCAAGCCAACCCGCAACCGCTTTTTGCTTGATCTGCATAGCGGCGTACCTGTCTATCGACAGATTATCGATCAGGTTCGTGGCGCAATTGCGTCCGGCTCGCTGAAGGCCGGCGATCAACTGCCCACGATGCGCCAACTCGCAGTCGACCTGGCAATCAATCCAAATACAGTCGTCCGCGCCTATCGCGAATTGGAACTGGGCGGGTTGCTGGAGACACATCAAGGCACGGGCACCTTTATCAGCACCCAGAAGATGAAGCGTGCAGACGCAGAGCGGGAACGCCAATTGACGCAAATCGTCGGCGACTGCGTTTCAAGAGCTGGAGCGGCTGGGTTCACGCTGGACGACCTGATTGAAGAGTTACGTGCATTGGCTCAGACCCAACACAAAGGAAAGGAAAGGTCATGATGAAGGTTCAAACTGTTCCGAGGAATGGCGTGGCAGTAACCACGTTTATCGCGTGCACCGGCGTGGGAGCCGCTTGCAGTGCGGCATTGCGTCATCCGGCGCCGGTCATTGCCGGAGTGCTGATCGGCATCTATTTTCTGTTCGCGATCCAGGTGGTGCAGCCATGGGAACGCGTGGCGCTGATGAGGCTGGGCCGTTACGTTGGGTTGCGTGGGCCGGGCTTCTTTCATATTGTGCCGGTAATCGAGACCGTCAGTTCGATTGTCGATCAGCGGGTCCGCGTGCACAGCGTCGCCGCGGAGTCCACACTGACACGCGACACCGTTCCAGTCAACGTGGACGCAATCGTGTTCTGGCTGGTCTGGAACGCGGAGAAATCGATCCTTGAAGTGGAGAACTTCGCCGAGGCAATCGATATGAGCGCGCACACGGCGCTTCGAGAGTCCATCGGCCGTCATGAACTGGCGCAGATGATTACCGAGCGCGAGATGATGGGCCGCGAATTGCAGCGAATCCTCGACGAAAAGACCAACCCCTGGGGCATCACCGTGCAATCGGTCGAAATTCGGGATATCAAGATTCCGGACACTCTTGAGAACGCCATGTCCCAGGAAGCGCAAGCGGAGCGCGAACGCCGGGCGCGCGTGATTCTGGGCGCAGCCGAGGTGCAGGTCTCGGAGCAGTTTGCCGAGGCTTCGCGAGTCTACAACGGCAATCCCGGCGCACTACACCTGCGCGCAATGAACATGCTCTACGAAGCAATCAAAGAAAAGGGAGCAATGGTCATTGTGCCATCCACCGCAGTTGAAACCATGGGCCTCGGCGGAACACTCGCCACCACGGCGATGGCCAAACAACCGTGAAGCTGAACCATGAGGGAGGCAGAATCTGGATGAAGCAGAGGTTGCCTCCCATTGCCCTGTTTGCCCGCCCGCTTATCACTGCGCGGCCATTCTCGTTATTCATCTGGTCTTCAAAATCAAATGTCGTTCTGCCTTCGTCGGCGCAAGCCGGCACGGCCCAAATCGCATCCAGACGGGCGTATTGAAGCATCGCTCAAGAGATCAAGAGTTTAGTCGATAACCTTTGTGCCGAGTCGTTTCGTGTGGCACTCGAGCCCAAGGAGAATATTCATGAAGCAAGTCAAAATGGTCTGCGATTACTGCCCACCCTCCCATCACCACAACCCTTCGCTCCACGAAGGGGTTCGCGACTGGGAGATGCACCCTTCGTGGATTGCGGGAATGGAAGCCTTGAACGCCTATAACGAATGGGTGAGCTCTGTCGTTTTGCCCATCGCCTTCCAGTGGATTGACGAGCACAGGCCAGAAGTTTATGCGACGGTCCCGGAGGATCTCAAGGACGATGTGGGCGTGGTGATGGCTGCCGCTTTCAAGCTGGTAAAAGAGTCGCCAGCCTACAAAAGAGGCCTTGAAAAATGCAAAACGTATGAGGCAGCCGTAGCGGCGGGGGATGTATCCAAGATCAATCCTGTTTGGACCGGCATTGTAAAGAAGGTCCGAACTGAAACGAAACAGGCCTTCGCAGAACAAGCTTCGCTCCTGGGAGATATACCAGAATAGTGCGGAAACAAGAATCCGCCCTGACCGTCTGATCGACACGGCAGGGCTGGTTTGCGTGCCTTTGGGACTCAAAGAGAAGCGGGAAGTTGACAACAATCCGCTAGGTTTCGCAGAGCCGCGCATCCATTTCCGCCTGGACGACGCGATTGCGTCCCATGCTTTTTGCTCGGTAAAGAGCTGCGTCCACGGCTCGGATCACGGTTTCAGCTTCACATTGAGACGAAAGGGGCGAGGCTACGCCAAAGCTAGCGGTTACCTGCAACATTGTCTCACCGTCCATCATGCTTGCCGACTCCACCGCTTGGCGCATCTGTTCAGCGCGGAGAAGAGCACTCTCAATTTCGCATTTTGGCAGAATCAATAGAAACTCCTCGCCACCGTAACGCCCCACGCAGTCGTAGGGACGCAAAGAACGCATAAAGATCGCGCTGATCTCTTTCAACACCAGGTCGCCCGCCAAGTGGCCGAAATTGTCGTTCACCTTCTTGAAATGGTCGATATCGATCAGAACCACACTGAGTGGCGTCCCTTCGCGAAGCGAGCGGTTGATCTCATGGCCCAACCGTTCAACAATGACCATGTGATTCCACAAGCCTGTCAAACCATCGTGTTCAGCTTTGTGCCGCATCCGGCCACTTTCGTAGATGAGATCTGTTTTTTCTTGTTCCAGCGCAGCCCGACGATGCTCGTCCTCGCGAACGCTGGTGTAGACCGCGTAAACAATGGCGACCAAGAGAAGTGTTCCGGCGATTGCGGAGAGGGAAACCTCATTGCCCTCGATGGAAAAAAGAGAGGAGTCGATGTTATCCGCGATGGACCAACCGGTGAATTGGCGGCATTGTCTGATGAAGTTGCTGAAGACTACGATCATCTCGTCGAGGAGGGCCAAGCTTGCTACTAGCCAGCGGGCCGAATCGAACCGCTTTCGTTGGAGAAGCGCATAGCTTACCAGGACCACAGGAAACGCTTCCAGAATGACCCAGAGGGATGTTGATGCGGCATCGGAGATCTGAGCTAATCTGCTCCACTCCGGTTTCCAGGCGAGGGCAACAAGCACTCCATCCAGGGTCGCGTTGACCATGTAAATAAGAGCGAGGACGCGCGTAAGGCGGCAAAGGGCCCGGTTTTCATGGAGAGGAAGAAGCCATAGGAGGAGAAACCACAGCGATACATCCTGCAAGGCGACCAAAGGTTGCGCAGCTCCCATGGCGAGAAGATACGGCCATCCCAGGTGGGCATTCAGGAGCAGGAGAATGGCAGGGGAGCAAAGGGCAAAGGCTGCCGTCCAGAAGAGGATCCGCCGGCCGGGAACTCGCAACCAGAGAAGAAAACTCAAAAGCGCAACAACGGCGCAGAGGAAATTCTCAGCAAAGAGAAATTGCCGGCTGCGCAGCCACTGGAACTCCGCCGCATCCCTGGCGTTCGCGATGGCTTCGGGACTCCCGATCAGCGGGGGGGCCCAAAAGCCACCTGCACCGCCCATATCATCGGAGAGCTGTGGGGCCTTCCAAACGCGAACGGCCAGCACACCTTGCCGCACCTGGCCCAGCTCAAAGGTCTGCGCCGGCTGCGAAAGGTATCGAACCGGATGGGGCGGCAGCTTGCCGTTCCCTCCGATGAGTGAGCCATTCCAATAGATTTCGTAGACATCTTTGATCTTCGGCACCAGCAGAGAAAATCGCGGAGGCACGCCGAGAGCGGGGTTGAGCGCGATCGGGCACCGGTACCAGGCAAAACCGGTGAGGTTGGTATGCCCCTGCTTGCCCCATGGCTGGTCCGCGGTGAGCCGTTCCCAAGCCGAGCTGTCAAAGGCGGCAGACGCCCATGCGGGATCGTCTCCCTGATGAAATTGCCAGGGACCGTCGAGGGTGAACGTTCCCCTACCGAGGTCTTCGATGACGATAGGGGTCATCGGCATCGTTTTTGTGCCCGCTTGCCCCGCATGCAAACCCAGGGCGGCGAAAGCAAGCATAGCTATGGCAACTACGCGGCCCAAAGCAATTGATGGCATGTCCCTAGAATACAAAATCATCGTCCGCTTTGCGCGGGAATATGGGCGGGAGCGCCTATCCAGGCACGGTACATCCGTTCACCTATTAGTGTCCGACTAAATCCTGCAGCGATTCAGCGACGCGCATGGGGCAGAGCACAATTGAACCCGTGACACGCACGAATTCGTTCATCGTTGCATTTCCGATTGCTTTTGTCTGGTGACTGGTCGTGCTATCGTTCGCAGAAAGCATTTTTCGGTCAGGTGTCATCACCACGCCGTCTGATATCTCCGGTCGGCGTGGTGGTGACAACCTTCTCTACTCCGCCTTTCTTCAGTCTTGGGAATATCGCATGTTTTCGAGATCGGTAACCAGGCTCGGCCCCGTCGGGTTCCAGCCAAGCTTCTCTCGTGTTTGCACGCTTGAAGCTGGCATATCCGCGCCCGCTGGCGTCGCGAACCAACCAAAATGATCGGGCGCTTCCTCCACAGAGAGACTGACCACGGGCACCTTGAGGCCTCGGCCAACGACCTCAGCAATCTGCCGCGTCGATACTCCCTCTTCGGCGACCGCGTGGTAACGGGCGCCTGGTTCGCGCTTCTCCAATGCAAGCCTGTACAGATGGGCAACATCGAGAACGTGCGCAGCCGCCCAGCGATTGTGCCCGTCCCCAATGTACGCCGAGACGCCCTTCTCACGAGCGAGTCGGATTGTGTAGGAGATGAGGCCCTGCTTGACTGTGTCGTGGACCTGGGGAAGACGCACCACCAAAACGTTCACACCACGCGCAACTTGCGCCAAGCCTGTCTGTTCGGAGACGCGCGGCATCGCTGGGTTGAAAATGGCCGCGTGCTCTTCGGTTGCGGCACGGCCAGGGGCAAGCACCCCAATCCCAGAGGTGACGATCAGGGTGCGGCTGGAACCCGCGAGCGCGTCACCAAGGGCCTCGATGGCACGCTTGTCGGTCTCGCAATTCGCCGCGAATTTCGAAAAATCGTGGATGAAAGCAGTGTGGATGACGGCATCTGCCTGTGCCGCTCCGCTGCGCAGACTTTCGATGTCTTCAAGACTCCCACGATGCACCTCTGCTCCAGCATCGATGACAGATTGCGCGCCCGCATCGCTGCGAGCCATGCCGAGCACCTGATGGCCAGCGCCGAGCAGTTCGCGGACGATGGCGGAACCGATAAAACCTGTTGCTCCTGTGACGAAAACACGCATATTCATGCTCCTGTTCCTGGATTTTCGATTGTTCACAAATGGGTTCGCTACGGATGCCGCGCGATTGGAGCCGCAGCGTCTTGTAGAGCGATCGCGTCGAGGTCGGCAAACACCTCCGCGGAGATTTGCAGGGTCGACGCCTTGAGATTCTCGCGAAGATGGTCGACGGACGACGTTCCGGGGATCACCAGAATGTTCGGCGAGCGCTTGAGCAGCCACGCGAGCGCAACCTGCATCGGCGTGGCATCGAGCGACGCGGCTACCTCATTGAGCTTGGACGACTGCAGCGGGGAGAATCCTCCCAGCGGAAAGTAAGGCACATAGGCGATTCCCTGCTCAGCGAGAGCATCGATGAATGCGTCGTCGGTGCGCTGGGCCACATTGTAGAAATTCTGAATGCACACGATCTCGGTGATGACCTGCGCTTCAACCAGTTGCTTGGCGGAGACGGTGCTGAGGCCGATATGCCGGATCAGGCCCTGCTGCTTCAGTTCGGCAAGCGCCGTCAATGGTTCTTCAAAAGGTTCGTCTGTCGGACCGGTCAAGCCGCCGAGGCGAAGATTGACCAAATCGAGTGCATCGAGGCCAAGATTCCGCAGGTTGTCGTGAACTGCGTCGATAATCTCTTGGCGTGAGCGAGCATGAGGCCATGAGCCATCGCTGCCGCGGCGCGCACCCACTTTGGTCACGAGGACGAGATCGTCGGGGTAAGGATGAAGCGCCTGCCGGATGAGCTGATTGGTTACGTGTGGGCCGTAGAAGTCGCTCGTATCGATGTGGTTTACGCCAGAGGCCACTGCCTCCTTTAGAACCGCGATCGCACCAGGAACATCGCGCGGCGGTCCCCACACCATCTTGTTACCGTCTCTGCCTGCAAGTTGCATGGCGCCGTAGCCCATGCGATTCACGTTGAGTGAACTGCCAGGCAGAGTAAAACTGCCGGCCAGACTCATTTCCTGGAACATAACCATCCCCCCTGATTCATTGCTGCGGTCACTTTTAGTACTCGGAATTGACGAGACCCTGCCGATTCGGATAAAACGGAGAATATCTCCGGTTCAATACATAAGATAACCGGAGACAGTCTCCGGTTGCAATTCTTTTGCGCATGGCAAAGAACCTTTCACAGCCCGTCCCTCGAAACCCGCGCCCAAAAACGCGTACAGACGCGCTGCGGAACCGCATGCGCATCTTGGATGTGGCAAAGCAAGCATTTACCCGGTTCGGCGCAGACGCCAGCCTGGACGACATCGCCAAACAGGCCGGCGTTGGGGCCGGGACTCTCTATCGTCACTTTCCCACCCGGGACGCCCTGATCGAAGCGGTTTATCGCAGCGAGGTGGAAAAGCTGGCTGCGGCGGAGCGCACATTCACCGAATCGATGGCTCCGATCGAAGCATTGCGGGCGTGGATGTTGCTGTTCGTCGACCACATCGCCGCAAAGCAGATCATTGCACCCGCACTCAATAGTGTGGTCGGCGGCCCCGCAAAACTCTTCGAGGGATCACATGGGCTCGTCCACGCAGCAATCGATGCACTGGTGAAACGCGCCATCGAGAGCGGGGAGATCCGCCAAGATCTCGAACCTTTCGACCTGCTGCGAGCCCTCATCGGCGTCGCCCATGTAGCATCTGGTCCTGGCTGGCAACAAAGTGCCCGGCGGTTGGTGGACATTCTCATCACAGGCTCGCGACCTGTCCAGTAAATATCCTCCGGCAAAGCCGGAGGCATTACGAAGGTTGGCCCCTCAAAAGGGCATGGAAAACCTTCTTGCCAAGGGAATCTCATTGCCAGCGCCAGCTTTGGCACCCGCGCCATAGGCGCAGTGTTTGCTAGCCCCGCGTTTCAACGCGGGGTGAGCAAACACCAACGATTTGTCCGGAGTCCCATAGGGACGGAGCCCATGCTCCGCGTCTCTCGAAGAATTCTGCGAGAAGAAGGTAAAAACTCAAACCGGGAACGACTTCGGTAAACGTCAAACTTCTGCTGCCACCCCGGCAAACTCCGCGGGTTCTCCCTTTGGTAATAGTGCGCGTCTCAGAGACCAAGCCAGTGAAGCGGAACGGCTTCCCTCCCGGCCTCGGCTGCGGGTTTCGAGTTTGTTGTCAACGGCGGTTGAAGGACGCTCAGTCGGTGGAACCGCCCGAGGCGTCGACGATCCGGTTCGCTTCGGCGCGGGTTTTATAGCGAAACCAGAGTTGCTGTATCTCGAAGCCTATGTCCTCAAGTCGACGCGACCACCAGGGAGCGGCGACCTTGCACGAGATTTACCAGGCCACCAGAACTCTGGTTTCGCTCAAGTACCGGGAATTCGCGCGAGTGTGACGATGCAGAGATATGAAACCAATACGAACCACCAGGCTGTGATTCCAGTTCAATGAAAACGCCTCCGGCTGGCACCTCTTCTGGCAGAAAAATGCAGAAAAGATGCCAACTGGAGGGTGTTTGCGTCTCGTGGTTTGAGTTGCGGGCCTACCTGGTTGTGAGCAGAACCGCCTTGCCTTTGGCCTTGGAGGAACGGATAAAGTAGATAGCTCCGTAGAGGCCCCATATACCGGAGATGAGCAGCGCCAGCAGTGGCTCCTTGAAGGTACCCAACCCAAAGATCGGACTGATCAGATAGAACGCCATGCAGACCAGGTTGGCCAGCAGGCCAAACCCGGGAATGATCAGATGGCGCACTACGTTGTAATCGTGACGGCGATGATAGGCCATAATACACAGGCCGCAACTGAGCGCGTAGAGGATAAAAGTGCCAAAGTTGGAGGTCAACGTGATGGTCAACAGCGAGTTGGGCAGCGCCGCCATCTTGTCGTGTGTGGTATAGCCGAAGCTGGAAAAGATCCCATGTGGCAGCGCCGCAATGGATGCATCGGTAGGCGCACCGGCATCGCCGAAGGCCAGGGAAACCGCAACGACGCCGATCACTGCCGAGATCACCGCCAGTGCCCAAATGGCGCGGCGAGGAGTGAGAGACTTGGCGTGAAGTACGCCGAAGTGCTCCGGAGCTTCATCGTCTTTGCCCATGGCATACGTGACGCGCGCCCCGGTGTTCATGCAGCTCAGCGTGGTTCCGATCAGCGCCAGGAAGACGGTGAAGGCTTCGGCCAGCATGAAGTATTTGCCATTGCCGTGACCGAGAAAGCCATCGCCGACAATGATCATCATGTCCCCGATGGGCGCTGCGGATGCAGCCGCGCTTTGCATGGTATACCCGGAGTTGAGAAAGTAGTTGGCGGCAAAATACTCGATCAGATAACAGACCAGCCCCTGAATGAGCAGAGAGCCGATAACGGCGATGGGGATATGCTTCGTTGGATTCTTGGCCTCGCCACCCATGGCGGTTACCGATTCAAAACCCACCAGAATCAGGATAGCCACTGTTGCCTGAATAAAGACAAAGCTGAATTTATGCGGCGACACAACGGAGGCTGCGTTCTTGTGCGTGAGGAAGTTGCCGCTGGCGTCCTGCTCGGGATAGTCGATGGTGAAGGGAACAGGCTTGCCGGCTGCGTCCAACAGCGGCACAGGAACACCGCTCGAGTCGCGAACCGTGGAGCCATCCTTGGCGGTGGCAAACTGATAAGAGTACGTGGCCAGCGACTGGCCATCATACTGAAATGCCGCAGCACCTGCAGGATGGCTGGTGCGATAGCCGAGGGCCAGAACGCTGAAGACCATCAGCGCGGAGATCTGCACAATGTTGATCGCCAGATTGACCGCCGTCGAAGCACCTGCACCCTTTTGCGCGATCCACGCGACAAAGAAGGAAAAGGCGATGGCCACCAGAGCCATGAAGACCGGTCCGGGATTCGATCCGCTCAAGAAACCGGGATTGAGAAAGCCGACGACATAACCGACAAAGATGCCCGTTGTCGCAACCATTACACCGGGATAAACCCAGTAGTAGAGATGCGATCCCCAGCCTACGACGAACTTCACGATACGTGCGTATTTGAAGAACCTATCTTTGGACAGAAGTGCCTGTTCCGCATAGTAATAGCTGGAGCCGGTGCCAGGGTACAACTTGGAGATCTCTGCGTAGGCTACGGCCGTGGCCAGACAGAGCAGAAGAGCAGCAAAGATGCCCAACCACATGGTCGGCGCTGTCGTACCTGTCGTGGCCTGAATGTAGAAGGTGAGCCAAAGAAAGGCGCCTGGGGCAATCAGAGCCATGGCGTTGCTGGTCAGGCCGGTTAGGCCCAGAGTGGCCTGCATCTGCGGTGCTTTTTGGTCTGGCATGGGTATCTCCTGAATTTGATTGTTTATTCCACTTCTCTTTGAACAGGGCTCCGGGCATTTCCGCAGCGTGCATCAGCGGTTATTGGGTTGATGGGTGAGAGCACAATGAAGGATTGTCTGAAGGATAGGATTCACGGAATAAGGATCAAATGAAGATGAGAGGAAAAGTCGAATTCGCCTGAGGTTTGCATTGCATGTTGAGTGATGCAGCTTGGCAAGCATGGAGGCTGATTCCCTTTCGGTCGCGCAAGAGAGGTCACGCTGGAAAGACTCGCATCGTGCGAGTTCTTCCAGAGCAATCGTTGCAAGACACTGCATCGCGGTTGCGGATCTTATCCCTGACCGGCCACGGATTTCGGAGTAGACAGACGGACCAACGGCATGGTTCGCTTGGGCCGAACCGCGTCCTGATGGACCTTGAAGACGCGTTCCTGGATAGGAGATGAGCTGACAAAATCCTGATAAGCCCGCTCCAGATGCGCGCGGAAGTGAGCACGAGCTTTGGCCTCGTCCGGTTCGGCATCGGCCTTGCGCAGGTTGTCGCCCATACGACGAAGGATATGCAGGCGGGCGACATCCAGGATCGTCGGATCATAGGAGACTCCGAGATAGGTGAAGAACTCTTCGGCGCAAGAGAGCTTTGACAATTGTTCAAGCACAGTCATAGTGGATCTCCTTGGGACTGTTGGATGCGCTCGTCCGTTTGCTGGAGCAGCGATAGAAGTGGAGCAACTCCTCGGTACTGACAATGCGTTTGGCCTGCATGGAGCGCTGACGGACCTGGGCGAGAAGCCACTGCGTCCGATCCTTGTCGGCGGGAAGGCCAAGGGAGAGCAACGCCTCGGTGATGGAAGCCATTCCCGAGTGCTTGCCGAGCACGATTTCACGCTCACGACCGAAGGTCCGCGGAGAGAGACTCTCATAGGTCGATGGATCTTTGAGCAGGCCATCGACGTGAATGCCGGACTCGTGCGTAAATGCATTGGCGCCGATGATTGCCTGACCGACGGGAATGGGACGGCAAGCCGCTTTGGAGACTAACTCCGCAAGGCGCGGCAGCTTTTCCAGATTCACACCGCTGCCGGTCGAGTGAAAGCGACTAAGGCCGGCGCTTACTTCTTCGAGAGAAGCATTTCCAGCGCGCTCTCCCAGTCCGAGCACGCACACGCTGGCATGAGAGGCGCCACCGCGAACAGCGGCCAGTGTATTCGCCGTGGCCAAACCAAGATCGTCATGGCCATGGAATTCCAGTTCCATGCTTGTCTCTCGGCGAAGCCGCTTGAAGACCTCGCAAAGATAGAACGGCTCCATGTGGCCGAGCGTATCCGCATAGCGATAGCGATGGGCTCCGGCGCAGGCAGCCTCTTCCAAAGCGAGGAGAAGAAAATCCATCTCCGCGCGGCTGGAGTCCTCCCCCCCCATAGCAACGCGCAATCCGCTGTCGACTGCATAGGCGATGACTTCACGGATGCGACGCAGCACGCCTGCACGATCCAGCTTCAGCTTTGCCTGCATCTGCACATCGGAGAGAGGAATAGAGAGATTGACCCGCGTCAGACCAGTCCTTTTTGCTGCATCCACATCCTTGCGTGTCATGCGGCACCAGGCAATCGGCTCGCAGCTGCGCAAGGCACGTCCGATGACCGCAATCTCGTCAATCTCGCGATCACCCATCGCTGGAGTGCCGGCTTCGATCTCGTCCACTCCGGCATCTTCGAGGGCCAGTGCAATGGCTAGCTTCTCGTCGAGCGCGAAGGCGACCCCCGGGGCCTGCTCGCCATCTCGAAGCGTTGAATCATTGATGACAATCCTGGGCGAGTCAGTCACAGGCCGCCTCCATCGATGCGGAGTGGGTTTGCAATTCTTTGACCGCCTGAGGCAACACTTCGAGGACCCTCTCGACATCGCGATCACTATTCTCCCGTGAGAGGGAAAAACGCACGGAACCGCGCAGGTGGCTGAATGGAACCTTCATCGCACACAGCACGTGCGATGGATTCATCGATCCCGAGGTACATGCCGAACCGGAAGACGCGGCAATCAAGGCGCGATCCAACATCAGAAGGAGCGAGTCAGCCTCGACATCTGCAAAGGCAATGTTGGCGGTGTTAGACAAACGACGGGTTCCCCCGGCAATCGAAATTGCGGATGGAACAAGGTGAAGAATCTCCTGTTCCAAAGAGTCGCGTAAGGAGCGAATGCGCTGCATATCCTCGCACAGCGATAGGCCTGCGAGTTGAGCGGCAATTCCGAAGCCAACAATCGCGGCGGTATTCTCGGTGCCTGCACGCCTTCCGCGCTCCTGACGCCCGCCGTGAACCAAAGGTGCGAAGCCAACTCCGTGACGCAGATACAAAGCGCCTATACCTTTCGGCCCGTGAAATTTATGCGCTGAGACGGAGAGCAGATCGATCTCGGTGGTCTTCAGATTGATGGCCAGCTTGCCGGCAGCTTGCACAGCGTCGGTGTGGAAGAGCGCCCCGTTCTCATGGGCGATCAACGCCAGCAACTCTACCGGATGCACACCCCCTGTCTCATTGTTCGCCCACTGCACCGAAGCGAGCGCCGTTCGTTCGCTCAATGCTTGCCGATAAGCTTCCAAGTCCAGGACTCCATTTCCATTTACTGGAATCCGGTGGACTCTTGCTCTGCCGATGCGCTCCAAATGCGCACATGCTGCAAGGATTGCCGGATGCTCGACTGCCGAGGTGACGATCTCGTTGCGATCCTTCTTTATCTCAAGCGCAGAGAAGATCGCTGCATTATTCGCTTCGGTTCCTCCGGAGGTGAAGATGATTTCGCTCTCGCGATTTGCGCCAAGCAGCCACATCACCTGGCCACGAGCAACTCGGATGGCTTCGGCGGGCACCGAACTCAAGCCATGCATGGAGGATGGGTTGGCGAAGTGCTCGCGAAAGAAAGGGAGCATCGCCTCCACAACGCGACCATCCATGCGGGTGGTCGCATTGTTGTCCAGATAGGCCCATCCATCGTTAGCATGTGAGTTTGTCATCCCTTCACCCCTTTAACGATTTAGGCACAGAAGGATTTTCCGCAACCACACTTCGACTTTGCCTGTGGGTTATCGAAAGAGAATCCTGTTCCTTCGATGCCATCGATAAAATCGATCGTGGTTCCGGACAGTAGCGCAGCTGAGGATGGGTCGATGAAGATCCGCACACCAAGGCTCTCACAAGAGAGGTCTTCCGGTTCTGCATTCTCGACCAGCCCCATCTGATATTGCATTCCAGAGCAGCCGCCTGTCTGCACCGTGATGCGCATCCCGAGAATCTGCGCATCCGAAGCGGTCATTGCGGAGTTGAGAGCGCTTGCGGCGGTTTCAGTCAGTTGAATCATGAACCCCTCCCGACGAGACTTTTCTGCAGCGATTGCAGATATCGTTGCACTTGGGGGGCCATTTAAAACTCACTGAAAGCAGAGATAGTTATCCATTCGAATCGCGAGACTATGGGCGCTTTGTCGCATTTGCGACATGTCGACTAGCGGTCACAAGGAAAGAGATCCAGCAATCGAGACCGGAGCGGGAGCCTCAACATGATGACGGATGTGAGCGAGCAGACTCTCCCCCGATTCGTCGCCAAAGCAGGTTTCAAAGTCACCGCACTCCGAACAGCTAGGCGCAGTGCACACACTATAGCCATCTTCGCGACAGATCATCCGATAAAAGAACTTCTTCCACTTCATGTCCTGGTCGTTGCGTCGCGCCAGAGAAGCAAAGTGGCGCAGCATCAGTCGCGACAGCTCACCACGGTTGGCCAGTCCGAGATCCTGCCAGAGATGGTTCGGCCGCGTGGACCTGCGTGCAACCAGAAAGGACAGCAGCGAGTTCAGAGGAGAAGGATCTGTGCGATAGCGCCACAACAGCTCGCGCAAACACCGCTCATCTTCCCCAATATTCGGCTCCTTGTCGAGCTCAAGGAATTCCCACTGCTGCAGAGTTCCGGGAAAATACTTGTCAATATTGCGGCGCAACGCATTGCCACAGATGCCAAAGGCATCCGTGAACGATACGCCCCCGTTCCGCTCGTCGACGCACGCAGCAAAGATGCACGCCAGCAGATGCCCATCGAAGGGATCGCACGCGGTGGCCGCATTGGACTGGCGCAGCACTTCGTAGACTGTCTGTGGCGTCATACTCTCCTCCTCAGGCTTCGCCGTGGACCTGGCAGTTCTTTCCGCAGACCCGCGCGCAGGCGTTGCAGCCAATGCAGGCGCCGGCGTCGGTCACGGTCATGACCTTGCGCAAGATCTCCTCGTCTTCATCCAGATCAACCAGTTCGCCGTCTTCTGTAAGCCCTTGCAAGCTCATCACAGACTGTCCGCAAACCTTGAAGCATCGCCCGCATCCGATGCAGGTCTCGGGATCGATGGAATGCAGATACGATGGATTCCAAGAGCGACCATCGCGGGTCAACGACTGAGCTACTGATTGCGTTTGCGGCATTTATTCTCCTGCGGCCCGAAGGAGGGCGCGTCTTGATTCAAGTTCCCGATAGGTGTCAAATGCGCGCTGCGCTACGGCTGGAATCTTTTCCCAGTCCACCGGCAACTCTTCTGCCAGATCGTGAAGATTTAACTTTGCCTGCACAGCCTGCGAAGAGAGCTTCTTGATTTCTGCCTTGAGCGTTTCCAGATCGGTCAATCCCCTCTCCTCTCAGTAGCGGGCAACTTCGGGATATTTTTCGATCCACTCAATGGCATCGGCCACCAGCTTTTCGCCTTCCGACTCCAACTTCTCCAGGCTGTCAAAGCCGAAGCGATGGACATCGCGCAGGTGTTTATTCATGACGATCAGACGCCCAGCGGTAAGGACCAGGCGCCCAAAGCCTTCATGATGTAGCTTCATCAACGGCGAGACCATCACGCCGGTTACCCGCTCGACAGCGAGACCGACCGCGTTATAGAAAAGCTCCATGCGCCAGAGCGTCTCCGGATCGGGATCGCTCATGATGGGAATCTCGCGCCGCTTCTCGCGCGTCAGGATGTAGGGCTCGAGCAGATCAAGATCAGTCTTCGCGTCCCATGAGCCATGGATGTCCTGCGCTCTCCATTGCTTGATCAGCTCTTTGAGAAATCCCTGCGCGGCAGGCGCGGGTGTTTGTATTGTGCTCTCAGCCATAGATCACCTCGTCTTCAAAGTCCAACACTCGTTCCCTGCCCTTGTTCAACGCCTTGCGCAACCACGGTGGAGGATTTCCCCCAAGCACTGTCTGCAACTGCATCAGGATCTCCTGGATGGGCTTGGTCTCGGCGACTTTCACGGGATGGATGTTCTTGGCCACTACGCGCGCCGCGCCCGATCCGCCGATCGCCGACACGTAAAGAATCGCGCAGTCCTTGATCGCATCGAGTTTCGGACCGAGCTTGTCTTCGTTGCCGTCTTCGGCGAGATTGCCTGCGAATTCAACGGTAGTGACGAAGCGGCAATCCTCTGGAAAGACATCGTAGATGGCTATCTTTTTCGCCCATCCGAAGTGGGCGTCCACATGTTTTTCATCTTCTGTTGCAAAGGCGACTTTCATATTCCTCCCGTTTGGGCTGCATGGTTGGCGGCCACCGTTGTAATGCAATGCTCACTGCACTTTCACCGTCACCAAATCCTGTGAATTGCTCTCCTGCGGCATCCATGTCGCAGGTGTCGGATCATGGGCGGATGCCAGAAAGAGATTCCCCACCTCGAAGATCAAATCGCGTGTTCCACGATAGCCCACAGAGACTTGATGCCCCGCTCCTAGTCGATCGAATACGGGAAGGCCAATGCGAAAGAGGGGGATGCCCAAACGCTCAGAGGCTTGACGTCCGTGAGAGTGGGTCACAAGAAGATCGGCTCCAGCAGCGCGCAGTTCCAGATCTTCCAGGTCGCCGAGAAGCACTTCCTCCACCGGAATGTTTTCCAGCGATGGAGATTGCGTCGTGGTAACCGCAGCCTGGATCTTGCATCCCATCTCGTGAAGCCAGTGCGCCATGGTTGCGAGGAGGTCAGGCTCTGCAGCGACTGCAACGCGCTTGCCCCCGAAATGAAAGTGGCCATCAAGCATGGCATCGATTAGCTGACTGCGCTGGCGGCGAAACTTGCAGGGAACAGGGACACCGCTGATAGTAGAGAGAAACCCCATGAGTTCGTCGTTGGCAGCCAGACCAGTAAGCCTGTCAAAGAGCTTGTAAGGAACGCCGGTGCGATGCTCCAGCGTGATGGCGGCGCCGCGCATCTGTTCGCCAATAGCCACCGTCCAGCAGGCCGACCCCATCTTGCGGATTCGGTCCACCGAGATGCCACCCAACGTGGTGGGTGTGAACTCATCGGGGATATGGCCATCCAGCGAACCGGAAAGATCGGGAAGAAAGACTGGATCAAGACTGAAGGACTCGAAGATGTCGCGTAACTCGTCGATATCTCCGGGTGTCATGTGACAGCCAGGCAGCACATTCACCGCGCGTGACGGTCGGATCTCCAACAATGGCACTTCGACAAGCTCTTCAACGGTACGGGTTACAGCAGAGGCCCATCCATCCTGAAAAGCGCCCTCGAAGTCAGGAGTCGAGACATCGACCAGCGCGATCGAATCAAACTCGGGATGGCTGGCGCGAATCTGCTTGATGAAACCATTAATATCATCTCCCTTGATCTCGGAGATGCCCGTGGAGCAGATGCCGATCAATGCGGGCTTGGTGCGGCTGGCGATGTTGACCAGTGCCTGTTCTACATTGTCGAAACCGCCCAGGACTGTAGCCACCTCGCTCATCGCCGTGGTCTGCAGAGGGATCGCTTCACGGAAGTGGCGCACAAAGAGGACAAGACCAAAGGAGGTACATCCCTGCGAACCGTGCAGAAGAGGCATGGAACGATCAATGCCCATGAAAGCCAAAGACGCGCCGATCGGCTGGCTCATCTTGAGCGGATTCACCGTGCAATGCTTTTGACTGACGACAACTCTTGCCATTTGCATTCCCCTTCCAGTGAGCCTATGCGATGTGCAGATTCAGCGCGCCGAGTGTCGCGGGTGTCTCCCAAGGAGCGGGTTTGCGAACCTGTTCCCAGATGGGGTTGGAGAGGGCCTTGTCGATCTCGTTGACCAAGGCCACCATGCCGACATATCCCGCATAGGCGTGATGGCGCTCCTGGTTGATGTCGAGCCACGGCATCTTCGCCTTGAGTGCGACAAACTGCGTGCGGCCGCCGGAGAGCATGATGTCGGCCCGCGCCTCCTTCAACATCGCATACATCTCGCGCGGCTTCAGATCGTCGAACATGTGAGCGTCTTCCTTAACAAGTTCCTTGATGCGCAACTTGTCGTCGGGTGTGGACTTCTTGATGCTGGTTCCGGTGATGATCAGACCCGCTTCCTGTAAGGCGGCCACAACCGACCAGGATTTCACTCCGCCCGTAAAGAGCAATGCGCGCTTGCCGGAAAGACGCTGTTTATATTGCTCGATTCGTTGCCACGCCAACGCCTCTTCGCGCTGAATAACAGCCTCGGTGCGATCGAGGAGTTCCGCCGGCGCACCACGACTGACGAGCAATTGCGAAATCTGGCGAAGCGAATCGCTCATGTCCCCGATGCCGTAGAAAGATCCTTCAAAGAAGGGAATCCCATAGCGTTCTTCCATCTTCCGGGCCACGTTGATCATGGCCTTGGAGCAGACCATCATGGCCGCACGGGCACGATGCGAGCAGGCTACCTCGTGATACTTTGCATCGCCGGAGAGCGTGGCCAAGATGCGAATGCCCAACTCATCGAACAGCGGCTTGACTTGCCACAGTTCTCCGGAGAGATTGTACTCGCCGATGATATTGATATCGTACGGAGTCGTCTCTTCGGGTTCTTCGGTGCCGATGACGTAATCGAGCAGCGCCTCTCCGGCCAGCTTGTTGCCCAGGTTCTTCGACCCGACAAATCCCGGCACGTTCACAGGAATCACCGGCTTGCCGAACTTCTTCGCCGCGGCTTTGCAGACGGCCTCGATGTCGTCGCCAATCATAGCCGGTACGCAGGTTTGATAGACAAAAATGGCGGGCGGATTGTGCTTTTCGACAATCTCACGGATGGCCTTGTAGAGATGCTTTTCGCCACCGAAGATAATGTCCTGCTCGTTGATGCCGGTAGTGAAGCTTGTGCGGTAGAGCTGAGGACCGGAAGACTTTGCGCCGCGGTTGTCCCATGAGTGCCCCTCGCAACCAATGGGGCCATGAATCAGGTGAGCCACATCGGTGATGGGCTGAAGCGCGATCTTGGCTCCGTCAAACGCGCAACCACCGGCTGCGGCTCCTGGTGCCAACACGCGATTGCAACCCTTTTTACGTTCGACGTTCGGCTTCGCCTGGTTGGTGGTGCAACCCGGCTCGTTTAGGACCTGCTGCAATTTTGAGCCAAGTGTACTCATCGCCGCTCCCTTTCACGTTGCCAAAGTGAAGATGTGCATCTTTCCTTGGTGCATCAATGAAACACTTGCGCCGTGCAGCGATACTGGTTGGAATCGCTGCACAACAGCAACGGGGAAAACACAAACGCACTAGCGGATAATGTCGAAGCTGTAGTCAGTCTTCGATACTTCACTGGTGTTCTGGTCCATGTGATCGAAGATCTTGTCGAGGATCTTGACCAGGACATTGAGTCCTCCCTGATAACCCCAGACCGGATAACGATGGTGATGGTGCCGATCGAAGATCGGGAAGCCCACACGGATCAGAGGCGTCTTGGTGTCGCGCTCCAGAAACTTTCCGTAGGTATTTCCGATCAGGTAATCGACCGGCTCGGTGAAGAGGAGCGAGCGCATATGCCACAAATCTTTTCCGGCATATACATGGCAGTTTTTGCCGAAGGGAGACCCGGCTAACAATGCTTCTTCTTTTTCTCTCCAGGCCACACCACCATTGGTGGAGAGAATGTGGACCGGCTCGGCGCCTAGTTCAAGAAGGAATGCGGTCAAGCCCAGGGTCAAATCAGGATCGCCATAAATCGCGAACCTTTTGCCATGGATGTGAGCACTCGAGTCGGCGATAGCATCGACCAACCGGCCGCGTTCTTTCTTGATTGCATCGGGGATGCTCTTGCCGGAGAGCCGCGCGACCTCAAGCAGGAAGCGGTCCGTGCCCTCAACACCTATGGGGTGATTGAAGGCAATGGTTTCTTGCCCGGAACCCTCAATCAAATGCAGCGTCTTCTCGGTGCAGAACTCCTGCATGGAGATGGTCGCCTTGGCATGGATGGCATCGGCCGCATCTTCTAACGTGGTGCCGCCATCGTACATGCGGAACTCGCCGTCGCTAGGGGTATCCCAGACATCACTATTGTCGCCGAGAATCGTGTATTCAACGCCCATCAAGTCGAAGAGCCGCTTGATCTCGCGCATATTGCCTACGGTGTATCCATCGAAGCCGCCGATGAAATTGAGCTTGCCGTTGGGCTGACGCTCCAGCTTGGGTACAGTACCGGCCTTGCCATTCCAGAAGTGATCAACGATTCCCTTGATCACGTTGTCGTATCCCGTGATGTGGCTGCCGACAAATGCCGGGGTGTGCGCAAAGGGAACGTTGAAGTCCATCGGGACCGATCCCTTTTCCTTCGAATTCTTGATGAAGGCATTGAGATCGTCGCCGATAACTTCGGCCATACAAGTAGTCGAGACCGCAATCATCTTTGGCTTATAAAGACTGTACGCATTGGCCAGGCCGTCGATCATGTTGATGAGCCCGCCGAGCACAGCGGCATCTTCTGTCATGGACGAGGAGACTGCTGAAGTAGGCTCTTTGAAGTGCCGCGAGAAATGACTACGATAGTAGGCAACGCAACCCTGCGATCCATGAACGAAAGGCAGTGTGCCTTCAAATCCGAGTGCCGCGAAGACCGCGCCGAGCGGCTGGCAGGCCTTGGCTGGATTGACGGTAAGGCATTCGCGAGCGAAGTTTTTCTCTTGATACTCGACACTCTTGGTCCACTCATTCACGCGTGCTAGCTCTTCGGCCGGCACCGGATCCTCGAACAAGGCCTTTTTGTTGGCCAGCATCTCGGTGTACTCGGGACCGCGGAACAACTCAAAGTGATCGATCACTTTCTCTGCATTTTGACTCATGTGATTTCTCCTATCGGGTTTCCGCTTAGTTTAGAAGGGCGATTTTGTCATGCGCCATACGGGAGCGTTGATGGCCATGTCCATGTCGCGAGCGAAGATGGCGAATCCGTCGTAGCCGTGGTAGGGTCCCGAGTAATCCCAGGAATGCATCTGGCGGAACGGGACGCCCATCTTCTGGAAGATGTACTTCTCCTTGATGCCTGATCCGACCAGGTCCGGCTTGACGGTCTCGACGAACTTCTCGAACTCGAAGCTGGTCACGTCGTCATAGATCAGCGTGCCATCTTTCACGTAGTGCGTGGTGCGCTGATAATCGTCGTTGTGACCGAACTCGTAGCCGGTGCCAACCACTTCCATGCCCAGATCTTCATAGGCTCCGATGACGTGACGGGGGCGCAGGCCGCCTACGAAGAGCATGACTTTCTTTCCTTCAAGACGGGGGCGATACTTGGCGATGACGGCGTCGGTCAGCGCTTTGTACTGGGCGATGACGCGCTCTGCGCCTTCCTTGATGGTGTCGTCGAAGTGGGAAGCAACAGCGCGCAACGACTCGACGATCTTGGACGGTCCGAAGAAGTTGTATTCGACCCACGGGATCCCGTACTTCTCTTCCATGTGCCGCGAAATGTAGTTCATCGAGCGATAGCAGTGCAGGATGTTGAGCTTGGCCTTAGGCGTAGCCTCAAGTTCAGCCAACGTTCCATCACCGGACCATTGTGCAATGACGCGCAGGCCCATCTGTTCCAGAAGAATGCGTGAGGACCAGGCATCGCCACCGATGTTGTAGTCGCCAATGATGGCCACATCGTATGGTGTGCTCTCAAAGCGAGCAGGCTTGTCTACCTGCTTGTCGAAGACGTGGTCGCGAATGGCATCGTTGGCAATGTGGTGGCCGAGCGACTGTGAGATGCCGCGGAAACCCTCGCAACGAACCGGCACAATGGTCTTCGCATATTGCTTGGCCTTGGCCTTGGAGACGCCTTCAATGTCGTCACCGATCAGGCCTACGGGACACTCGGACTGGATGGAGATGCCCTTGTTCAACGGGAACAGAACCTGAATCTCATCGATGATTTTGGCGAGCTTCTTGTCGCCACCAAAGACGATGTCGTTTTCCTGAAAGTCGGAAGTGAACTGCATGGTGCCGAAGGAATCCACGCCCGTTGTTCCAACATAGTAGTTGCGTCGCGAGGCCCAGGAGTACTGGCCGCAACCGACTGGTCCATGGCTGATGTGAACCATGTCCTTGATCGGTCCCCACACCACGCCTTTCGATCCGGCATAAGCGCAGCCGCGAATAGTCATGACGCCGGGAATGGTCTTGAGGTTCGACTTGATGCCGCAGTCGCTCTTACCCTCTTCGAAAGTGCCAAGATGCTTGGCGCGCTTCTTGGCGCTCTTCTCCGGATAAACCTCAAGTACATCCGCGATCATCTTTTTGTTGCGTTCTTTGATCTCTTCAATGCCAGCGGTTTCGCTCATATGCACCTCGCTCAAATGGGTTTCGAAAATTCTGGCGCCAGCCGGCAAAGATCGACCGACGCCGCAGGGGTTGACCGTTACGCCGCAGCCTCGGCTGCCTTCTTGCCGACCAAAGCCTCGTCGACAGTCTTGATGATGCCGTGCTCCATCAGCATGTCTTCGAGTTCATCCATGGTGATCGGCGTGGGAATCGTGCCAAGACCGGCGTTGTTGTGAATCTTCTCCGCGAGATTGCGATAGTGCTGAGCCTGCTCAGAGTCAGGCGCATACTCGATCACCGTCATGCGGCGAAGCTCGGCATGCTGCACAACGTTGTCGCGAGGAACAAAGTAAATGAGCTTGCTGCCCAACTTCTTGGCCATGTTCTCGGCGAGTTCCAGTTCCTTGTCAGTCTGGCGCTCGTTGCAGATCAGGCCACCCAAGCGAACGCCGCCCGAGTTGGCGTACTTCAGAATGCCCTTGGAGATGTTGTTGGCCGCATACATGGCCATCATCTCGCCCGACATGACAATGTAGATCTCTTGCGCCTTGTTCTCGCGAATGGGCATCGCGAAACCACCGCAAACAACGTCGCCGAGCACGTCGTAGGAAACGTAATCGAGATTCTCATAAGCGCCGTTCTCTTCAAGAAAGTTGATGGCCGTGATCACACCGCGACCCGCACAACCTACGCCCGGTTCCGGGCCACCGGACTCGACGCAGCGGATGCGCTGGTAGCCATACTTCATGACCTCTTCGAGCTCGATATCTTCGACGGTGCCCTTTTCGGCAGCCAGGCTGAGGATGCTGTTCTGTGCTTTGGCATGAAGAATCAAACGCGTCGAATCCGCCTTCGGATCACAACCAACGATGAGGATCTTCTGCCCCATCTCTGCCAGCGCCGCCAATGTGTTTTGCGATGTAGTGGACTTACCGATTCCACCTTTGCCGTAGAATGCAATCTGCCGCAGTTTAGCCATCGTTCCCCTCCTCGATTCGGTGTTCCGTTCGTGTCTCTCAAGATCTCTGCCGGGCGGTGTTCCTCTGCATGAAGAGAGACAACGTCCAGGTGGCTGCCGGATCAGGAATGCCGATTGTCTTGTGCATCCTCGGGCTCCGGTGTTTGACTCTCTATAAAGCAATCACCGTGCCAAAGTTGACTATCCTATAACTAGCAAGGAGTGAAGGGCTTACAGGAGTAAGTCGGAGATTTTGCGGCTGTGTACAACGCGACATTCAAGACGATTGTTGTAGCGAATGCGACGAAACAGGCCGTTGATGCGCGGTGTTTCACAATCGACAACAGGCTAGAGAAGCAGATTCTATAGAGATCAAGGTGCTCGAGCGTCTTGGAGGTGCAGGGCATCAAAAAGGCTATGCAGAAAGTGAGAAGCCTATCGCTCCTCTTCTCTCTGCATAGCCCTGTCTATTGCATCGCATTTCGATGTTGCGGTGTCTACCCTCTCCCTCATCAACCAAGACGAAGAGCATCGCGCGTCACTTCATTGACTAGCTGTTGAAAAATGCTGGAACAAAGTCGGTCAAGCTCATAGGAATGCGCTCAACGTTGAACTGCTCAAGGAAATGTGCTTCATTACGCGTGGGTTCGTCGGGCAAGACCGCCCAGTGCTTGTCAGACGACCTCTTCATGATCTGCCGCGCGAAGAGCCTCTCCAGTTGTGTTGAAAAGCGGCAACCGAGGAAAAGAAAATTTCTCTTTTTGCGAATCTCCTGCACAGGCTCGGGGATCGGCGTCTGAATGTCGATCTCTGTCAGGACTTCAACGAAGTCTGAATCGGAGACAAGATAGTTGTGCGCGGGCCACACGGACCCGAGTGGCTGATAGAGCAGTGTCTTCCACTCGGCGGAATATCCGGTTGACTCGACTCCTGCATGAGTTCCATCAGCATTGAAGTAGTGAACCCAGTTGCCAAAGTGTTCCTGTTGGCTGACTCCCTGCACCATGCCCCAACTGGAGCGCGCGCGCAAAGCTTTTTGAGACAGATCGTCATACCAGGCGTTCACAACGAGCGGCAGCGCTGGCATCTTCATGAGCTGCGTATGCAAGACAGTGGGCTGCGCATCGCTGCTGAAGGCCTCTGTCATGGTCTCAGTCACGGTCCTTCGGTGCTTGAAGTTTTCGATGAACTGGGCCGCCGCGCCCAGATTTTTTTTGATCTTGTGGGGCACACTGCTCTTCGCTGTGAGCCTTCCAACCAATGCGAGTGGTGATCCAGGCAGTTGAGAGCTGGATTCATCCAGCGCCAGCACTCCCGGCCCAAGATAGGGAATGGCCTTACCTTCCGCGAATGCCTGTGCGATGGATTCAAATACCGCTGTACTCATGCCAACATCTCGACGTCCAGCAGCTTTCGCGCCTCCACAGTGATGGGCAAAGTCGTGGCGGCATCCATCTCCGGAAGTTCCAGTTGCCAGCCATTGGCCAAGGTAACAAACCCACCCCAGATGCCCGGCTTCTCCATGCTCACGATCCGCTCTTCCAGATCCTTCTTGGCGATATAGGCGGACAACACCCCTGCTTGATTTCTGCGAATCATAACTTTCATTGCGCTCCTCCACTCGACAGGCATGGCGCCAACTCCGGCTCGAAGCAGCCGACGACTTTATTGAGTGCGAATTCGACCATATAGACAACGGTTCCTGATTCGGTATGTTGCCCTACTTGCACAACCTCTCCGACTTCGCCGCTGGAGACCAGCAAGGCTTCTGCGGGCAGGTCGGGGTAAGAACCATCGTTGAACAACTCGACCACAGCCTGCACGCGCTGTCCCCATTCATAGCGTGGATTGGTAGTTTGCATTATGCCGTTTCTCCCTTCAGGACCGTTTCTACAATCTCTAATTCCTTCTTCCTCATGCCCACGCGAAATCCGCTTCCGAGAAACTCGACACCATAGATATAGTACTGCTGCAGGAACGTACCAATGGAAATCACATAGCCCACTTCGCCCTTTTTGACGAGGACTTCGCCGATGTCCTTTCCAGGAAAAGTGCCGTCATTGCGCACCATTCTGTTAGCGCGAACCTTCTGTCCGTACTCAAACCCTGGCGGTCCGTTCAACTCAATCACCCATCCATCGCGCACGATCTTGGACATGTCAGTGTTTCCTCCCTTCCCATTGCAATATTCTCTTCTCGTTTGTAGGCTGCTCAGGGTCAGATACTTTTGGAGCATCTGCAATTCTCGCTTCTACCAGTTCGCGCACCAAGGGGTCCGGGTCATCGCGCATGACGTCGAGAGCTCGCAACGGAAGGCGACCCGCGACCTCATAGCGTACGCGAAAGTCGGCATGAGTACGCAAGGGCAACAAGTGCGCCGATTCGAGGCGCTCCGCGACTGCGAGGCAGACTGAGGCATCAGGATCGTCAATCAGTTGCGATAGCCACTCGGGCGCAATGCGCTGGGCAACCACGCGTCGCACCTCGGGATCGGGGTCGTCGATCATGTTCCTTAGTTGCGCAACTCCGATACGCCGCGCGACAACCTGACGCACATAGTAGTCGGGGTCAGACATCATCGGGACCAGTTCTTCGCCGTCCAATTGCGAAGCAATGCGTATACGCACTTCACGATGGGGATCGTTGCGAAGCCGAATCATAAAGCGATGGGGCAAGCGAAGAGCCGAGTTCCAGCGCACGGATTCATCTTCATCCGTGAGAAGAGCCGTCAACAGAAAGACATCCGCAACTTTGGCTGCTTCTGCGCGCACTTCGAAATAGGGGTGAGCGAGAAACTCATTGGCCAATTCCGGATTGCTTTTAAAGAACTTCGCAATGCGGTCGGGAGAGCGATCTTGCATGCAGACGTGCTTTTTACGGCAGCGCTCTTCACGGCTCAGTTCACGATGGACGCAAGCATCGCAGCGGATTTCCTGGCCTTGCCAGTCGATGGCTTTCGAAGACTTGAACCACATGATGCGTCCCTCCCTTCTTTCGCGCCGTGCCTCAACTCCGTACGGGGGCTCCGATGGAGACCAGGGAAGGGGCCGAGGCCGACGAGCAGCATTGACCGGCCGGATCTTTCGTGATGACCACAAACCCCGTGTTGGCGCGGGTCTCCGCAAAGTCGACCTCCGCACCGTCGAGCAACAGACAACTGGACGGATCGAGAAAGATGCGCAGTCCCGAGGGCGTCCACAAAATCTCTTTGGGGTCCATCTCATCCACCACATCGAAGGTGACAGCGAGGCCCGAACATCCACCGGGTGCGACCTTGAGACGGAAGCCGGCCGTTTCGCTAGGGTTGAATCGCGTCATGCGGCGGATGAACTTCTCCGCCGCTGCTGTCAGTGTTGTATTTGCAACCAGCGTCTTGCTCATTTACACCGCCACCTGAAACCGGGGTACATCCGGGTTGATGAGGATGGTCTTGGGCAACGGACAGATCGCAACGCACTGCGGTTCTTCAAAGAAGCCAATGCACTCGGTACACTTGGTCGGGTCGATGAAGAACTCAAAGCTCTTCTCGAAGATGGCGTCGTTCGGGCACTCGCTTTCGCAGGCCGAGCATCCCGTACAGCTGGTGGTTCTGATCTGGTATGCCAATTCGCTTCTCCTGTCTGTCTTCCTGTGTGTTCTTCAGCCGATGAGTGCGCCCTGCCGAATCGCGGCATCGCCACGCTGCTTGTGGATGATCTCTCCCCTGCGAAGCCGCTCCAGATACTCGCGGTAGTACGTGATCGCCGATTGTTCAATATACTCCAACGCAAAGCGATCCACTGGCTCGATGTCGGCTTTCAAGAGGCCTTCGCGAGGGCAATTGCCAATCCTCGACATGAAGACGGCGGTGCAATCATTGATGGCGCGAATGACTGTCTCCAAGCTTTCCACTTCGCCGAATCCGTCCTGGCAATAGTTATCGACGCGGCGATGGCCAACAAATTTCGCGCCGGCGGTGCTGACTTCATAGACCTGAAATTCTTTTGCATGGCCGAAGTGTTCGTTGATACGTCCGTTGCCTTTGGTGGCGACAGCGATCAGAATCGATATGTCGCTGCGTTCACCGGCCAGCGTTTGCAGTTCCGCATTCCGCGCGGAAACCACGGCCTGGCGCTGTCTTTCCACTTCCTGCTGATAGGCCTGGCGGATTTCAAGATCGTAGTGCATATCCATCTCCATGACTTTTTCGGTGGTGAACTCATTGCTGCGATCTTCACCCAGCAGGCCGACAGCATCGGCACGGCATTGTCGGCAATGACGCATCATGTTCATCTCACCCTCGCAGGAATCCTGCAAGTGCTTCAGTTGTTGAGCGGTCGGTCCCGGCTGCCCGGCGAGTCCGAAGACTGTGCCATGTTCGGGCGCGGAGATCAGGGGCATGATGTTATGCAGGAAGGCTCCGCGCGCCTTGACGGCCTTGTTGACCTCGACCAGATGCTGATCGTTGACGCCGGGGATCATCACCGAGTTCACCTTGCAGAGAATGCCGCGCGCGGTAAGCATCTCCAGGCCCAGCAATTGCCGCTCGCTGAGAATCCGTGAAGCCTCAACGCCTGTGTATTTCCGCTTGCGGAAATAGATCCACGGATAGATCTTCGCGCCAATCTCGGGATCGATCATGTTGATAGTGATGGTGACATGATCGACGTTGAGCGCGTGAATGGCGTCGACGTAGTCAGGCAGCATAAGACCGTTGGTGGAGAGGCAGAGCTTGATGTCAGGAGCAGTAGCCGTGACCAATTCAAAGGTCTTGAAGGTCTTTTCGGGATTGGCCAGTGGATCTCCCGGGCCGGCGATGCCCAGTACCGTCATCTGCGGAATCGTAGAGGCTACGGCAAGCACCTTCTTCGCGGCCTGCTCGGGCGACAAGCGCTCACTCACCACGCCGGGGCGCGATTCATTGGAGCAGTCGTACTTGCGATTGCAATAGTTGCACTGGATGTTGCAGGCAGGCGCGACCGCCACGTGCATGCGCGCGAAGTGATGGTGCGCCTCTTCGCTATAACAGGGATGGTTCTTGACCTTCTCCCAAACCTCAGGAGAAAGGTCTCCCTGCCCAGCGGCCGATCCGCAACCAGATTTCCCGCTGCCGCCTTTCGAGTTGCAGCTCGATGTTCCGCTCTGGTCCGCGACTGGCTGCATCACCCGTAACAGTGTCGGTTCCTTCTGATTGCCAAGATCCATTGCATCCCCCTTGGTGTTCGAGTGCCCCTGACAACGGGTGTTGCAGAGTTCTTATGCAACTCGACAGCCAAAGATGATGTTGTTGATAGGAAGCGGATTATGCGGATTGTAGCGGATGTCGCACTTGCGACATCCCGCCATAGTTCAGGCGCATTTGTCGGGAATGGACCATCGCAGGCGCACGCCGACGGGAGATGCTGTGCTCAATGGAGAGAAGGAACTGAATCGGGCGAGGGCTCTTTCGCGTTCTACGAACGACTACAGCGAAACCAGAGTTGGTGTATCCCGAAGGCAGGACATCAAAGTCGACGCGACCATCTGGGAGCGGCGACCTTGTACGAAACTCACCGGTTCCCAGGAACTCTGGTTTCGCTCTAAAAACGCTTGATCAGGATGTTGTGCTTGCGCAAAGCATAGCCCATCTGTCGCGGCGTGAGGCGCAAGAAGCGCGCTGCCTTGGCTTGAACCCACCCGGTGCGCTCCATAGCCTCCACGAGACGCTGGCGCTCCGATGAATCTTCGCTCTGCGTGCTGTCGATTGGTTCGCTCATATCCGCCGAGGCTGACGCGAAATGTGGGGGAATCTCACTTCGACGCACTGGCGGCAGATTCTCTCGTGGGGAAACGACAGGGAGGGGAATATAGTGAGCATCCGGCGATTGCATCTTGTTCAATGATCTTCCCAGCACCAGGGAGAGACAGTTTCCGTTACTACAAGCCAGATCTTCCACCACAATCAAGGAGTTCTTGGCCAGTGCCGCAGTGCGCTTCACGCAGCTCTCCAGTTCCCGCACATTGCCGGGAAAGTCGCATCCACGCAAAGCTTCCATGGCCGGTTTGGAGAGGGTCAGTGCAACGCCATGCTCTTTGTTGAAACGACGCAAGAACTCGAGAGCCAGCTTGTCCACATCCTCGCGACGGTCGCGCAAAGGAGGAAGAAAGATCGGCACCACGCTGATGCGATAGTAGAGATCCGAGCGAAACTGGCCGGAGAGCACGGCGGCTTCCAGATTCCGATTGGTGGCGGCTACCAGGCGCACATCCACCTTGATGGTGCGGCTGCCGCCCACGCGTTCGAACTCTCCCTCTTGCAATACCCGCAGTAACTTGGCCTGAAATGCGCCGGAGATTTCCCCGATCTCATCAAGGAAAAGAGTACCGCCATCGGCCATCTCGAACCGGCCTTTGCGTAAGCCGACGGCCCCTGTGAAGGCTCCGCGTTCATGACCGAAGAGTTCCGATTCGAGCACCGTTTCGGAGAGCGCCGCGCAGTTGAGTCGGACATAAACCTTCTGGTTGCGCGGCGAATACTCGTGAATCGCGCGCGCGAACAACTCCTTGCCCGTGCCCGATTCCCCGCACAACAGAACCGGCAGATTACATCGCGCGACCTGCTGGATCTTTCCCACGACCTCGCGAATGGCGGGGCTCTCTCCGATAATCCAATCGATCCCTTCGACTTTTTTGGTGGAGCGCTGCTCCAACTCTTTTTCCAGGCGGTGACTCTCCGACATGAGCCGTTCACGATCTCTGGAAACAAGGGTCTGCAGTTCCACAGACTGGCCGACAAGGTTGGCCACCATGCTGAGGAAGCGCACGTCTTCGTCGAGTGTATGCGGGGATGACGTGCCATCGAGACGCTCGATCATGATGGTGCCAAGAGTGCGGAACCGCCCCTTGATGGGAACGCCGACAAACGATCGGATACCAGAGGAATCGCCGGAGTTCAAGTCAGCCCAATCGGCGAAGAGTGGACTCTCCGCGATGTTGCGCACGATCAGGGGCATGCCCGAAACCACGATCTGTCCTACAGCCTGTTCAGGAATTCTCTCAAAATGGTCCCGAGCCGAGGCTTCGCTCCATCCTGCGCCGACCACGGCCGCAGTCTCGCCATCTTCGTCCAGAAGCGCGATCAGCCCATTGTTCATGTCGAGAAAACTGGCCAGAAGATTGATCACACTGGAGAGAGCGATCTCCAATTTCGAGGGGCGCGTAAGCAGCTTCGAAATCTCGTAGATCCCCATCAGCGCGGAGTGCGCACGGCTGCTGGACTGCATCGTCCGTTCCTGAATGGAGGTCTCAATCTGATTCGACACTTCCCCCTCCTCCCGGGTGAAGGCAAAACCGCAGTGCTGATGGAAACGCGAAAAAACAGGATAGGCGAATTGCCTAGTTGGAAAAGTCTTGCCCGGTCGGCTGCGTGAGCCGGAAGATCTTAACCCCAACCGCGCCGGTTCTTAGGCATATCTTGGCAGGTTTTTCACAATGGGTCAAACTGCGGATCCGGCCATGCTGCAGCACCGAGCCCGCTGCGCATATCTAAATAGCTGATATTTATCGTCCTTACAGCGAAACCAGAGTTGGTCTATCTCGAAGGCACTGCATCGGAGTCGACGCGACCATCAGGGAGCGGCGACCCTGCAGGAATCGCACCGGCCACAGAAACTCTAATTCGGTTACCAATATGCGCAACGGGGCTCCCGAGAAGGAGCGCGCAGCTCAGGTTCACTGCCTCATCCGTAAGAGCTCGCCACACCGAAGAATCACTTTACGGCGAGGGCAAACCCGTATTTCACAAAAACAGCTTGCGCGCCGGGCGTTGCCAAGTAGTTCAAAAATGCGCGTGCGGCCGCTTCGTTGCGGCTGCCCTTGACCACGGCCCCAGGGTAGACAATCGTGTCATGCGAGCCTTCCGGAGCAGTCGCCACAACGCGCACTTTTCGCGACTCACGCGCGTCTGTGGCATAGACCAGGCCCGCATCGGCATTGCCCGTTTCCACATAGGTCAGAACTTGGCGAACGTCTTTTGCCAGGACGAATTTAGAGTTGAGGCGATCAAAGAGATGCAGATAGCTGAGCGTCTGCCGCCCGTATAGCCCTGCCGGCACACTTGCCGGGTCGCCTAGAGCGATCACCCTGACGGAGTTTGCTGTGAGCCCGGAAAAATCTCGAAGAGCAGAGTCCAGCGGCGCAATCAGCACCAGGGAATTCCGCAGCAGATTGCGGCGCGTTCCGGCAACCACCAAGCCTTTCGCTTCCACGTCATCCATCGGCTTGGCAGCCGCCGATAGAAAGATATCAACGGGCACACCCTGATCGATCTGCGCGGCAAGGGTTCCCGAGGAACCGAAGTTGTTGCTTATCTCGACGTTCGCATGGCTCTGTTGATAAGTAGTCTCAGTTTCCACCAGCGCTTCCTTCAAGCTGGCGGCGGCAGAGACGGTCAGTCTTGTTTGCGCCAAGGCGGAGCAAGAAAAAGCCACGGCAACAAGCGCTATTCGTGTAACGCGCCAACCGGTCGCTACGATTATGTTTCCGCCACGATGCTTCGAGCTCACGGACGCTCCTTGCCGGCCTCTTGGCCCTGCACCATCTTTCACGCGATCACCATCGCCACCTTCGAATGGATATGCGCCATGCGATCTGGAACTCGCTAAGCAGCAACTATCCCTGCCGCACAGGTCGGGCATGGATCCACGTATTGAGCAGGCAGAAAGCCACGATCACGCTGAGGCACGCCCCAGGGTGATCGATGGTTAAACTCCGATCAGGACGTTGGAGGCCTTTACAATCGCGCTGACTTTGTCTCCCTGCTTCAGATCAAGTGCATGAACGCTTTCCTTGGTGATCGATGCAACGATCGCGGCGCCGCCGGGAAGCTTGATCTCAACCTCGCTGTTTACGGCCCCATCCAGGGAATTGGAAACGACACCGGCCAGCACATTGCGGGCGCTCAGTTTGGCGCCATCCACGCCCTTGCCGACAATCACCTCGGTGGCTTTGACGATGGCGTAGGCCGTCTTGCCTTCTTCCAGCCCCAACGACTCAACACTGGCGTTGGTAATAATGGCGACGACCTGTTCTCCACCGCTCAACACAAGTGTGATCTGGGCGTTCACAGCACCCTTGGTGACGCTCTGGACTCTACCCTCAAGTATGTTGCGCGCGCTGATCTTCATTTCGCCTCCGAAATTTTCTGACCTGCTGCAAGTCCCCAACGGATCGCGGCATTTGAAATCTACAGTACCATAGGGTTTCTCGATCCTGAGAATGGACCGGGTCAGTCGGATTCCGTCCATCGCGCTTCGAAACGATCGTCGGCCGTCACACCTGGAGCCGGTTCTTTCGAGTTCCACCCCGAGTGTGCATCAGCGAAAGAGTCAAAACTTGGAACATAAGACCAGATGTCGAGCAGCGGAGTGCCATCCAGCATACGACATCGGCGATCCGCTGCTGTACGTGGTGAAGTCGGGCTGTCAGTGGCGTCAACTAGGTCTCTGACCGCTTGAAGTTGTACCTACGATGGGCGCCCCAGGTCTCGATTTTGAGACCTGGGAAGGCACGAGCCAATGGAACGGAATTATGCGGTCAGAGATCTAGCCATGCGCGCTCTTGTACCCATGGCCGCAATTCATGCGCGCCTTCGATTCCCTGCGAGGTAGCAGGTATGTTACAAATGAGAACGATACCATAGGAGAGTTTGCCGTGTCCCAGCCTTCAGAAAAGTCCGTGCTTGTCTACGACATCGGGGGTAGTCACGTTTCGGCCGCGGTCTGCACAGGTTGCGATTTCCGTCTCGGGGCAGTCGTCAGCGCCGCGCATCCCGCCGAGCAGACGAGCGAAGCCTTCATCGATCTTCTGCACATCATCGGAACCGAGGCCAGTCACGGCTTCAATGAAATCCACGGAGCCGAACTCGCATTCCCGGGCCCCTTCGACTACGCCGCCGGTGTCAGTCACCTCACCCACAAGCTGCCTTACCTGTTGGGTGTCGACGTCCGCGCGGCGCTGGCGGAGCGGTTTGGCTGGGAGCAGGCCGATGTTCGGTTTCTGAACGACGCCGCCGCCTACCTGCTCGGCGAAGTCGGCGCTGGAGCAGGACGCGGAGTGGAACGTGTTGTTTGCATTACCCTTGGTACTGGAATCGGCTCCGGCTTTGCCGTCGACGGCCGCGTGGTTACCTCTGGGCCAGGGGTCCCTCCCGGAGGCGAGATCTGGGACTATCCCTACCGCGGGGGCATCCTTGAAGACACTCTTTCGACGCGCGCAATGCAAGCCAGCTACCAAAGCCGCACTGGAAACTTGCGCGAAGTGGCCGAAATCGCAGCCAGCGTACCCTCCGACAAGGATGCACGAGAGGTATTCACCGAGTTTGGCCATGAGCTCGGACAAGCGTTTCGCACGATCCTCGCGACCTTTGCTCCCCAAGTCGTGGTGCTAGGCGGCGGAATCTCTCGCTCGTCGCACCTCTTCCTGCCCGCCGCTGAGCAGGAACTGCAGGGCATAAAGATGGAACTGTGCATTTCCGAATTGATGGACAACGCTCCGCTAGTCGGAGCCGGGGTCGCCTGGTTTTCCGCTTCGAGTCCGGTTGCCGTATAGTCCGATGGTTCTACGCAGCGCCTATCGCAAAGCAAAGGGGCTTGCTCGGATGACGAGCAAGCCCCTTTGCTTTCAATGCAATCTCCTGCTACTGCTTGGCCTGCTTTTTTGCCAGATCGGCAGCGCGCATCTCGGCGTCCAGTCCGTGCGTGGGATCTTTGTGGAAAAACTTGCGGGAAACGTCCGGCCAGAATTCGTCGAAGAGCGACCCGAATCCACCTTCGGCAGTAACCAACATGCCATTGGTGAACGCCTCACTGATCCCGGAGTTGCCTGTCGAAGGGTAGTAGAGGTTAGAGATGGCCCCACCCGCGATGTTGCCGCCAACGTTGGAGATATTCGGTTCCCAGCGGCCGGAATTGTCATGCTTGCACATTACATTGGTCATCAGCGCGTAGAGCACACGATGGGTCGTACTTCCGTGGCCCAGGCGAAAATAGCGCGGATCCTGATGAAGCAGAGCGGGCAGAATGCCATTGCCGAGCAAATTTCCGGTGAAGGAATCGAGATATGCCGCTCCTGCGCGTTCCCCATATCCCTTCGCGCCCCATTCAAATCCGGAGTCGCTGGACAGTTCCTTATACCCGCCCGCCACGGCGGCAATACCGAAGGCTACCGGATCGGTCGCGGAGCGGAAAGAGAGAGTGATCTTCTGTCGTGCAGTCATTGAGACAGCGTCGCTTCGGTAGGAGATGTTGAATTGGGGCAGGACACCAACCACTCGCTGCGTCTCCTGCTCCTTGATCTGCTGCTCGGCCTTTTGCTCCTTGGTCGTATCGTTCGCCGACGCCTTTGCGGCATCCTGCGAACTGGAACTCCCTGCCACGGAAGGAGTTTGCTCCGCCTGCGCGTCGAGAGGTTCAAGGGCGGCAACCTCGAATTGAGGCCGCGGAGCATCCGGGATCTCGGCCGTTAGAGCTGTTGCAGCCGGCTGCTGGGCGGCAGCCCGTGTGGGTAACGCAAAAAAGGCAAGGCTTGTACCAAGCGCTGCAGGAATCAGCCAGGAAACTAAACGCATTCGCTCACCAGAAAGAGAATTGGCGCCTTGTTGACCAATTCCTCGAAGGAGGCGAATCGGGCCATGGGGCTACCTCAAGGGTAAATCACCCCGCCTCGTGGCTTCAGCGCCAACCCGGCCTCAGGGCTACGTTTCATCGCGCATGGAGCGCGCTCTATTGGGTTAGACGAATCAGGGCGCTTCCCGGCCGACAAGAACGCGTCAAGACAAGCCAATCGCATTTGAAATTGCAATCATGACCGAAGTGGCTTTGAAAGGGCACCGCTTTTGCCGTGCCGCAAGAATCCCCAAAATCGACGGGGCTTAAGCCCCCGGGTGAGATAGGCTCTTACATTTCAAAATCATCCCTCAGGGAATAAACAGGCTGCGGAAAAACTCTATTTTGCCATTAGTTGTGAAGGGGCATGGCTTTAGCCGTGCCGATAAGGTCAATCAAATCAGCGTTGGCCTTAGCCACCGAGGGACGTATTTCAGGGTTTTTGGCAAAATACAGCTCTTTTTCGCAGCCTGTCTAGCCGTGCCGCAAGAATCCGCAAAATCACGGGGCTTTACAGACTGCGGAAGAACTCTATTCTGCCATGAGTTTTGAAAGGGCATGGCTTTAGCCGTGCCGATAAGGTCAATCAAATCAGCGTTGGCCTTAGCCACCGAGGGACGCACTTCAGGATTTCTGGGGAAATACAGCCTTTTTCCGCAGTCTGTAGAGCCCTAATCTCTCTTTCGCCAGCTTCGACGCGGCTAAGACCGTGCCCTTTCAAGACATAACCTTCCCGCAACTTGAAGTGCGATTGCCCTGCGCGTTACGAAGGACTGAAATGATCCGCGATGGAGCGATGTTTCCGGAATTCCTCCCGAGATATGGCAGCGGCATGCCCACATGCCTCACCCCTCCGCGCCCTTGCGAAAGGGTGAGACGGCAGGCTCCACGGCCCAAGCAATGGAACAAGGAAACTACTCCGCCCCCTGCCGCACCTTGATCTCCGCCAGCAGCAGTTCGATCTTGTCTTCGCTCTCCAGCGCCTGGAACTTGTCTTCCAACGTCTCCGGCACCATCACTTCGCTAGCGGCGGAGTTTTCAGCGGCCTTGATGTGGACGCGGTTCTTGAGCCGTCCGAATGCGCCCTCCTGATTGTTGCCGATCGCCTGCCGTGCCTCTGTGGCGCGGCCAACAACCTTGGCACGGCGATGCTCCGCCACCAGCATTTCGCAATGCGCGCGGGTTTCATTCAACTTTTGGCCGAGCTTGTGGAGCGCCTGGCGAAGGTTGTCCGCTTCGTGCTTCTGGTCCTCGGCCTGGCTGGTGAACCCGGCGACCAGTTGGTCATGACTAATGGCTCGTTCCAGAGCGCCACGGGCCAGATCGTCGTGGCCCTTCTGCACCGCCAGTTCCGCCTTGCGGCGCCACTCTGCGGCCTGCAATTCATGCTCCGACTTCTTCTTCGCCAGCAGGTGTTGATCGGCGATGGCGATGGCCACTTGTGTCTTGACCTGCATCAGCTGGTTTTCCATGTCGAGGACAATCTGTTTCAACAGCCGCTCTGGATCTTCGGCCTTCTCCACCAGGTCGTTAAGATTGGCGCGGAGCAATGTGCTGACTCTCTCTAAAAGAGACATAAAAACCTCCTGTTTTCTGACCGCTAGCTGCTAGCTTCTAGCCTCTAGCTCTGCATCAAATTCTTCGGTTCTGCTTCTACGGTTTCCCCAGGTCCCAACATCCGGATCTGAGGCGTCAAGTGCCCTCCCGCTCACATCAAGGAGGGCGAACCACTGCGAGTCTTCAGGCCCGAATGCCGCTGTTCCAGTTGCGGGGCGTGGCGGGCGACCTCGGCCAAAAAGCGGTCCTGCTCAGCGACCGCAATCAGAAACTGGCCGCCAGGTACCGCAGTGACCTGCAAGCGATGAGTGGAAAAAACCGGTGCGCTGAACGCGCTATTCACCACGTCCAATTCACTTAGCGCGGAGTAAGGCAGTAGTACCTTCTTCCGTCCCTGGCGAATGAACAGGCCATCCTCGCGCACGTCATAGTACTGCGGCAAACAAGCAAACAGGGAGAACAGAACCACGACGGGCACCAGCAACATCAACCAAGAGGAGACTCCCTGCCCCTTTGCCTGCAACAGAACAATCACTGGCGAAGCGCACCCAACTACGCACCCCAAACCAATCAGCGCCACCAGCCAGCCATCGAATCGAGTTTCGAATCTCATCTCGCTTCCTCTGTCATTCCCTTCCAATTTGTTTCACGATGCGTGCATCCCAGGCCCAGTCTTTGCGGCCCGGGATGCGGGAACTCTGTCTACTTCGCCTCGTCCTTCGCCTTGTCCTTCGGTTTGATCGCCGTGATATTGCTCATGAGCTGCTTGATGTCCACGCCACTGAGCGCTTCAAAAAGCGCTGGGACCTGGGCAGCAATCTTCGTCATGTCGCCGGTGATCTTGTGCGCACCGGCAGCGTCCTCATTGCCGGTAGAGACGATGGTGATGGAGTCGACCTTGCTGAGTGGCTCGCTCATGGCGCGAACAACATCGGCCATGTTGGTGAGCAGCTTGTCGAGTACGGCGGCCTGGTTCCACTGCTTGTAGGCTTCGGCCTTCACGTTCATCGCCTTGGCTTCCGCTTCGCCCTTCTGGAAGATAATCGAAGCCTCCGCTTCGCCCTGTGTACGAATCGCGGCAGCGTGACCCTCTGCTTCCGCAGTCAAACGATTCTTTTCGGCAGCGGCCATATTCTCAATACGCTGCCGCTCGATCTCCGCACCCTTCAGCACCGTGGCGATGAGTTCCTTTTCGTGGCGCGAGATTTCCGCTTCCTGCACCTTGATCTGGCCTTCTTTCTCTACCTGCTGCACCTTCACCTGCTCAGCGGTTACCTGCTGCTGCATGATGTTGGTTTGCAGTTCATAGGCCTTGTCGGCCGTAGCCTTCTGGCGATTGCTCTGCTCGTTGTACTCTTGCTTCTTGATCTCCAGATCCCGCTGCGCCTCAGCCTGGCGTGTTGCCGAGGCCGTCTCCGCAATCACCCGTTCTTGGTCGGCCTGTGCCTTGGCCACAGCGGATTCGCGCATTGCCGTCGCCCGCTTGATGGCCGTATCGCGCTCGGCATCGGCAGTGGCCATTTCCGCGTCGCGCTTGATCCGCGCCACATCCGGGCGGCCCATGTTGCTGATGTACTCGTTCTTGTCCCGCACTTCCTTGATGGTGAACGAAATCACTTCCAGCCCCATCTTGGTCATGTCTTCGGCGCAGGTGGCGCGCATTCGTTCGCCCACCATCTCCGGCTCCTTGACGATCTGCTCCACCGTCAACTGACCGATGATGCCACGCAAATGGCCCTCCATCACCAGCCGGATCAGACCTTCGCGCTGCGGTGGCGCTTTGGAAAGAAACTGCTCGGCAGCCGTGAGAATCGAAGCCTGATCGCTGCGCACCTTGATCTGCGCCACTGCTTCTACCGTCACCGCCACGCCTTGCCTGGTATACAGATCCTGCTGCGGAGCCACGTCGAAACTCATCAGTTCCAGCGAAAGCTCGCGACAGTTTTCTACCATGGGAAAGATGACCGTACCGTGTCCCTTGACGACTCTCGGTCCGCGAAACCCATAGACGATCAGTGCCTCGTTGGGACCGGCCTTGCGATACATCCTGGCCAGAATGCCCATGATAAAGATCAGTGCGAGTATGCCTAGTCCGACAATCAGTACAATTTCATTCATTGCGATCCCGGCCCCTTTGTCCGGGAGGTGATGGGTTGATGGTTTGATTACAGGGGTCAGAGATCAGGGGTCAGGGATCAACCGCGCCCCCAACCCGCGTTCACTTACCTGTATCTGGAACTGGCCTTGCGGCCCCTCTTGGGAAAACTCTTGGCCAGAAACCCCAGCGCGAAAATCCCCACCAGGATGGCCATATCGATAATCAGCACATACGTCGTCGTCATTTCAAATCCTCATCAAGCTCTGGTGATCGGGGCCCAATCGGTCTGCAACAGCAACTATTCCCTGACCCCTGACCTCTGATTCCTGATCCCTGCGTCATCATCCAGCACCTCATCCCAGCGCCGAACGTAGGCGATGCCTTTTTCGTAGCGGACTACGAAGACCTCTTCATTCTTCGCAACCGATTCCCCACTCTCGGAACGGGCCACAGCCGAACAACGCGCGCCCAACTGTTCGTAGATGATCTCCCCGGTTCCGCCCGCACGGATTGTCGCCGAAACTCTTCCTACCACTCCGGTCACTTCGGTTTCATCCGCGGTCAGTTCGTGTTCATGCGGCAACAGAACCTTGGCGAGGAAGAAGAAGACAATTCCGCCTCCCACCACGCCGCAGATCGCAGCCAGCACCACCACCAGCCCGGCGACAAAGCTGCCGTAGCGCGTCAGCAGATAGCCCGCCGCTCCAAACCAGCAGAGGAAAATCATCAGCGAGAACGCATTCCACCACGGAAGAGCCGGGCCATTGCCGCTGCTTCCCTGCCCTCCGCGCAACCCTGCCCCCCCGAGCGGCGCCGGATGCCCCATCCCCACCGGCAGATGCCCCGGCAAGTGCGAAACATGCGGCACGTGAAACTGTGAGCCGAAGTGCCCCATCCCCCCGAGCAATGAAAACGCACTTAGAAAGAGCCCGGAAAGAAAACAGACAAAATAGAAGGTCTCCCAGTTCATATGTGCGCCTCTTTCTTTTTCTCGCTGCCGCGGCCGCGCGATTTTTCACCTGATCGCAGTTCCTTAGTCCCTAGTCCCTGGTCCTTGGTCCCTGCTCCCCTCAGTTTCGGCCGCAACACCTCAACCAGCCGCGGAGCCAGCCCCGGCGTTTCCAGAATGGCCTCCAACAGCAGCAGGCACTCTCGTGAGTGATCGTGCTGCGCCAGAGTGAGAAGCGCTTGCTTCAGCTCTGGATCGCGCCGAAACCGCTCCGCCCCGGCCACCAGCCACAGGTCCAGCTTGTCTTCCACCGGCCTCAGCTCGCTCTGCAGCTCTGGCGAATAGCCCTCCGGGTCATCCACCAGGTAGCCGGGATGAACCTTGAAAAAGGTGGCCAGAATCTGCCGCGTGGTGTTGGTCAGGTGCGGCCGCGCGCCGCTCTCAATCTGCGAGAGATAGCTCTGGCTTAGCTTGGACCCGGTCTCGGCCTCGATGGCCCGAACCATCTCCTGCTGACTCAGATCGCGGTCCAGCCCTCGCAAACTGCCCTCCACCTCGCGTAGATAACGCATTTTTTCGCCAAGCTTCATAGCCACCCGTACCCGTAAAAGGGAATCACCCATCCAGCGATCAGGATGTGCGGTTCAACTCGCGGCAACCATCTATCGCAATCTGCAATAACAATATCGCAATTTGTAATAAGGCGCAATAGGTTTTTGAAGATTATTTTTTACCCTCAGATATTCACTGGATTTTCGCCTCCAACCGAGATAGATTGCTCCTACGCCCCACGGCGAGGAGGTCGCAAGCATGGGAAACCCCATCGCGCATTTTGAGATCATCGGCAAGGACAAGGAGGCGCTCAGCGACTTCTACAGCAGCATCTTCGAGTGGAAGATCGATCCCATCATGGAGGAGTACTCTCTGGTCGACCCCGGTTCAGGCATCGGCGGCGGCATTGGCGGCATGAACGAAGGACGTCGGCACGTTACGTTCTACGTGTCAGTCGACGATGTGGTGACCAAGCTTGCCGAGATCGAAAGCAAAGGCGGCAAGATAGCCTTTGGTCCCCACCCCATCCCCGCAGGCGGCTTTTTCGCCGGCTTCGAAGACCCCGAGGGCCACCTCATCGGCCTGATGCAGGGACCGCCGGAGAAGTAGGCGGATTCGTGAGTTGCGTTCTTGCGGCGCACTGGTGAGGCCCATCCTTGAGGCATTCGCATAGCGGATTCAGAGATGCGGAGCAGGCACGAAGCGTCAGGGCACGACTTCAGTCGTGCCGCCTCGTTTGCTCGAAGAGGTCAGGGCTTCAGCCCCTGCGTTTTTCTGCTTCTTCAGGAACGCTGATCCGAAAGGGTATCGATCCGCGGACTGTGCCAATCCTGACTTTACCGGGTTGTTTTCGATGTAATTCCGATGCTGCTGGAAGCTCACATCGTCGTTGATCCGTACGTCGGAGAACCCGCGCTGCCAAACCTCCCCCTGAAACCCAAGCTCCCGTCTGGCGCGAAATGAGAAGCCTCCCTTGATCAGTTGGGTCGCTTTCTCGATGCTCGTGCCGCCGGGAACAGTCAACAGGATGTGAACATGGTCGGGCATTACGACAAAATCTTGGATTGTGAATCGTCGAGCGCGCATGTTCGATCGCAAGACTTCGATGAAAAGCGATGCCATACGTTCAGCTTGAAAGAGAGGTCTTCTGCCTGCTGTCGCAGTAGACACAAAATATGTGCGAGGGTAGTACGGAGCTTCGTCTGGTTTCGAAGGCCGGGACGGTTTCGCCATGGCGGGGTGTGAACCCTCCTTGCTTGTGCGATCCTAATCAGCGCCCGCAGGGGCTGAAGCCCATCTTCAGGAGAGGCCGTTTCGGCACGACTGAAGTCGCGCCCGGACGCTTCGTGCCTCTTCACTGGCAAACGAAGCTGGACCCTCCAACACAGAATCAATTTACTCCCGCAGAAGGTCGGTCGAAGGTCCACACTAGCCGTTTTTCTGTGCTGCATAGCGCCTTCATTTCATTGCGAGGACTGCCGCTCAACTGTCTGGCCCTCACGGACTGCAATGACTTCCGCAACTTTAAAGAACTTCCCGTCGATTTCTGAAAAAGTCACGCCCCAAAATCAATAAACCCTCTCTGCGGGTCCGTCGAGATCAGCTTCACCGTCACTTTGTCCCCCACGTCCAGCCCCTCGCCGCCCTGCACCAACATGCCTTCCACGTGCGGGTCCAAAGTTCGTACAAAGGTGCCATAGTGGTTCACGCCGGTCACGATGGCCGGGAAGCTCTGGCCGATGCGCGGACGCAGTACCACGGCCGCGATGCGCTTTTGCATCTCGCGCTCCACCTTGCGGGCTGCGTCTTCCATCAGCGTGCAGCGCGCCGCAATGGCGCTGAGATCGTCCACCGTGTAAGGCTGCGCGGATTTCGCCAGATGCGCCTTCATCAGCCGCTGCGTCACCACATCGGGAAAACGCCGGTTCGGTGCCGTCGAGTGGGTATAGTCCTGCACCGCCAGCCCAAAGTGTCCGGGCGACTCTTCGCCGGGCTTCACCAGCACATATTCTCCCGGCCCCATCAGCTTCACCACCGCGAGGGACAGGTCTGGAAAGTGGTCGGGATCTTTCGCCTTCTGCGTCAGCAGAAAATCATTCAGCGCCTTGGAGTCCGGCCCCGCGGGCAGTGTCGTCCCCAGTCCAGCGGCCAGTTCGACGATCCGCTCCCATCGCTTCGGCGTGCGCACAATGCGGCGAATCGAAGCCAGCCGCGCATCCTCGAAGGTCTTGGCGATGACCCCGTTCGCGGCCACCATGAACTCCTCAATCAATGAGGTCGCCCGGTTCTTGTGCTGCCGCGTAATCTCCACTGCCTGGCCGGCAAGCATCACCGGACGGGTCTCGATGGTTTCCAGATCCAACGCGCCGTGCTGAAACCGTCCGTTCACCATCCGCAATGCTGCCTCGTCCTGTAGCTTAAGCTGCGCCGTCAGTTCCGCACTGGCAGCAACCTTCGCAGGAGCCTCTCCCCGGCCCTCGAGCCACGCGCCCACTCCGTCATAGGCCAATTGTGCATGATTGCGCACCTGCGCACGATAAGCCCTGCCATCGCCAACCGTGCCCACGGCATCGACCGTGTATTCGATCACCAGCGCAACGCGATCCTCGCTTTCGTTCAGAGACGTTATGCCCTCGGAGAGCTCCGCCGGCAGCATGGGAAAGACCTTCACACCCGTATAAACCGAGGTCGTCTCGCTGCGCGCATGGCCATCCAAGACAGTGCCCTTCGTGACCCGCGCATCCACATCCGCAACCCCAATGAGCACGCGGATGCGTCCATCGCCAAGTCGTTCTGCCCATTCGATCTGGTCAAGGTCCCGCGAAGTGTCGTTGTCGATGGAAGACCACAGGAGGCTGCGCAGGTCTTCCATCCCAGCGGCTGCCGGCAACTCCAGACGGGAGGCAATGGCTGCCAGTTCCGACGCTGCGGCGGCCGGGAAGTCCGGCTGAAAGCCGTGTTCGAGCATGGACGCATGAGCGGCGGCGACCAGATTGAAATGAATCGAGGGTACAGGTTGCATGACGGGTTTAGGCTCCTTCGCGATGAAGAGAAAGCCTAACACCTTGGGATTAAAACGAGTGCGTGCACCCATCCAATCATCTCTTTGCCGGGCTCCCAGACCTCGTCCATGCAGCGCGGCCTACTGGTTCGGAACCACATTGACCGTGAGATAAACGCTGTGGCTGACCACCGCGTTATCGACGTTGGCGGAAGCCGTAATGGTCAGTGTGGCGACACCGAGCGGTGTGCCCGCTCCCGTCGCCACCGTATTGGACGAGCAGCCAAGCCCCACTCCACCAAGTCCAATCAGCAGCAACAGCAAGACAACGAATTTGCGTGTCTTCTCGCCCGCGGCAAGGCGAACGAAGACGCGCACCCGGCGTCCGAAGGGAAGCAGGAAGATCCCCAGCAACGCCAGCGCCGTCCCGCTCACTGTCCGGGCAAGTCCGCCGGGGAGCAAGGGTCTTCGATCGGCAGTTGTCGCCGGTGGAGTCAGGCCGGTCGAAAAGGTCTGCACGGTAAAGATGACCGTGGTTGTGGGGGTGACATCCTGCGGCGTTGCGGCGCACGTCATGTCGTCTTGGGATGGAACGGCGCAGACCACCTGAACCTGGCTGGCGAATCCACCGAGCCCTGAGACGATGTAAGAAGCCGTTCCCGCCCCGCCCCGCTCAATCGTGAGGTTCGTGGGCGGATTCGTGGAAGACGCGACAATGCTGAAGCCTTGCAACGTCAGCACGATCACATTCGAAGTGGTCGTCTGGAAGGTCAGATCGCCCATATAGACCGCGCTGATCTGATCGACGCCTGCCGGCAGCGTCGGAAGGGTCAACGTCGCCACCGAGGCATTTCCAGCGGAGGCTACCAGCGGCGCCGTCCCAACGACCGTAGTTCCCGAATAGAAGACCACGTCTCCTGTGGGGTTTTGCTCCACGGTGGCGCCCGGTGTGGCTACCGGAGCAACCGTCGCGGTCAGGGTCACTGCTTGTCCCGCAGTGGGAGCAACGGGCGAAGACGTCAGCGTCACCGTAACGGCGAGCAGCACTACGGCCACATTTGGCTGCGCAGAAGCCGTCGGCGTAAACCAGCTGTGAACTTCCGGCGACTGCGCCCTCCCCGACACCCCGGCGAGCGAGAGCAGCAGGAGAAGAGCCAACCGTCGTCTGATCCTCGCTTTGTGCGCCATCCTAGCGTGCTGGGAGTCGCCTTGCCCCACCTGAAAATACATGATCGCCTCTCACCTCGTGAACCAGTGCCAACACCTTGCTGCTCTCGGAAAGATCTGCTGTTCCCTGGCCTGTTTGGCCCGATTGTAGATCCTCCGCGATGCTGCGAATAGCAGATTCGCGTCTCTTCTTCGCGACAGTAAGCCAGTCAGTAATCTTTCTCTACCCTGCCAACGCGAACCGGCCCAGCGACAAGGCAGTCGCTGGGCCGGTTGTTACACGCAGTTCAGGTTGCTATTGAATCCCGAGATCCGACAGCACTTTGGGCTTCGGTTCGTCCTGCGCCAGAAGATTGTGGCAGGCTGAGCAGTCCTGGGTGATCGTCTTGCCGTCCTTGGAGGTATGGTCGGCATCGTGGCAGCGCCAACATCCCGGATAGCTGCTGTGACCGATGTGGTTGGGATGCGTACCCCACGTCACCTTCATCTCCGGAAAGACATTGTGCGTAAAGATGCTGACCAGCCCATCGCCCGCGGTTTTCACCAGATCGGCTTTGGCAGCCATCACTTCCGGATGCTGGGTGCGATAGAAATTGGCAAGCTGCGCGGGAATCTTCGCGCTCGCCTCTTCTGTCGAAGCATAGTTGGCCTTCAGCAGTTCGAGGCTTTCCTTGTGGACCCAGGGCAAATCCGGGCTGACTGCACCCTCGGCCATGGCCCTGTTGAGCGCATCTTCGGCCGTCTGCATGGTGTGCGCAGCGCGGTTGTGGCAATCGACGCAGTCCATCACGCGACGCTCACCCTTGGGAATTCCAGCACCCGCGGTCGAGGACGCAAACACCGTCTCCGAGCCATCTGCATTTCGCTTTTGCACCCAGGGAATCGTCGTGCGTGTCTCATCCGTCGCGATGTACTCGATGTGCCCCAGATGAACACCGTGAATTCCTGTCAAGTGCGAGAGGGAATCGCGGCCGCCCAAATGCAGAACCACGACCGACTGCGTCTCCGTGTTCTTTTCGTCGTCGGCAAAGTTGGACTTGACCAGCAGCCTCTCGCCGATAAACCGCGCCGGGGTGTGGCAACCTTCGCAGATCTCGCGCGCCGGGCGCAGATTCATCACCGGCGAAGGAATCGGCGTCGGATAGTCGGGGATGAGCTTGGGCGCGAAGTGCGCGAACGGATGCGTCGTCACTTCGATCAACTGTTTCGTGCCGTTGACCTTGGCCTTGACATAAGACTCCGCACCCGATCCGATGTGGCAGGCCACACAATCGACATGGGAGTGAGCCGAAACCGTGTAGGCGGCATATTCAGGATGCATCACGTGGCAAGATTGGCCGCAAAACGTCGGCGAATCCATATAGGCCGCGCCACGATAGCTGGCAATCGCAACCAACAGCACGTTGACGATGGTCGCGAGCAGAACAATGTCTAACCCGCGGCGAAAGATCTTGTCGTTCAAGTCGACTTTGGGAAAGAAGGCGGGGATTTGACCTTCCTTCTTCAACTTGGTACGCCGCTGGTATACGCCGACGGGAATCAACGCAAGACCTAGCAGGAACAAAGCCGGCAGAATCAGAAAGAAGATGATGCCGAGGTAGGGGTTGTCATTGGGCCGGCCAAACAACTCCACCAGCCAATAGCCAACCATGGTAACGCCGGACGCCGTGGTGATGGCGCCGCCGGCAAGGCTTATGGGATTGTTTCCGAAGAAGAGCGCCGGACGAACAATGCGGTCACGGAAAGTTTGAAAGACTGACAACGCGTCCCCCTGCAAAAAATGAAAGGTCTCGCCTCGACTGGCGGCCTGAATGCGCGTGTGGCCCCATGGCTCGTGAATCTACGCGACAGCATTCCTGGTTGGTAGATTGCGAATCCTGGTGCGGAAGAAGTGCCTTCTTGCTTGCTTCTGCCGAAGTGCGATTCGCAGCTGAATAAAACCCGCACAAACCAAACGGCCAGCGCGCAATCCGACCGGATCCGCACGCTGGCCCCGGTGGTCTATTTCAACGAATGAAAATACGCCGACACGTCCTTGACTTGCGCATCGGTGAGACCTGCAACCGGCTTCATCTTGCCTTTGCCGGCCTTGACGGCGGTTTCAACCTGAGCCACGGTCAGACCCTTGATCGCCGGGTCAGAGGTCGGCTTGATGCCCATGGCCTTGGCCATGCCTGCACTCGGGGTGCCTGCCGCACCGTGACACATGGCGCACTTGGATTTGTAGGTCGCTTCGCCGCCCGACTGCGCAAAGCCCACGGCACCGGCCAAAGATACGACCACGGCCAACACCACCTGAGAACGAATCATCTTTGTCATTGCAACACTCCTTGAGGGTTAACCGCTCACCGGACACATTGAGAAAGAGCCGGCGTGTACTTCATGCCCTGTTTCCTGCACCGTCCTTCGGTGCCCGGTCGCCAGGGGCGGGCGAGAGGGGTAGTTGCCCAAAGTCGAGTGCCGCGCAAAACCGCGACCCACGCCCCTTCGGCAATTGCCCCGACATCAGCTTACTTGATGAAAGCGCGAAAGTACTCTACTGATTCCTTGATCTGCGCATCCGTCAACTTGTCCTTGAAGGGCTGCATCTTGCCTACGCCGTTCTTGGTGACCGCTATTTGCGCCGAAAGCGAAAGCTTCTTGACTTCCGGGTCGTTCACCGGCCGAACCTTGAGCGCCTTGCCAATGTTGCCTTCGGCCATCCCGGTCGCGCCATGGCAGGTTATGCACTTCGACTTGTAAATGGCTTCGCCGCCCGTCTGCGCACCGCACGCCACACTGGTCAGAGCAAATGCCAAAGCCAATGCGAATAGAGTCTGAATCGTCTTCGTCATGGTAAAACTCCTGAATGAAATCCGCAGCAAGTGTACGCGGTCGGCCTGAGAACGGTGTAGCGTTTCATCCTTTACTTCTTCATCCGTTGGGTCGCTTTACCCCGCTGGTAACAAAAGCAATCCAGTCCCTACAACGGTTCCGCCCCTCCTCAAAGTACAGAGAAGGGGCGGAAACACAGAACACCGCTTACGGACCGCTCCGGCAACCTGCACCGGAGCGGCGGAAGGGTTAGAACTCGTAGTGCATGGAAAGCGTGATATTGTGAGCGCGGAGGTCACGAGGTGCCGTGAAGCCAGCGGCCGTGCCCAAAGAACGAGCTGTGTTGGGAAGCGAGCTGCACGGCACGATGGCGGCAGTCGCAGAGGTCGACAAGCTGCAGTTTGTGGCGCCGGAAACGCCGCCTTCGCTGTAGCTGTTGTAGTTGTACGCCGCGTTCCAAACCAGACCCTGATGAAGCGTCCAGGCCATCTTGGCAAATGGAGTCACAACCGACGAGTTATTCGAACCCGCAACTTGACGGGCATCGCTATAGAACTCATTGCCGCTCACCGAGCTCAGGCGATAGCCCAGGTTCACGTGCACAGGCTTGGCAGGAGACAGCGTGAGAGCAGCCGACACGTATTGCGTCGGAGCTTCCTGGAAGTCTCTGCCATACCAGGTCGTCGTGGATCCAGGACACAGATACGGTCCACCGTTGGCGTTGACCATGGCCGCACCGGGAAGGTTAAAGGTCCCATAGGTGGCCGTGGCTGTCGTCGCTCCGTTGGTGTAGCAGATGTTGGTTGCCGAGAACACATCGGTGTAGGCGTAGCTGACGTCGAGCCCATAGTGCTCGTTGGGCTGCAGCGTCGCGTTCGCGCTGAAGTTCTGCGTAGACTCCACGTGATCCAGGGGACCAGCATAGCCACTCTGCGTGCTCAGATTGTTGGTGTTGTTTTTCTTTTCCGCGTCGGTGAAGGCCGCCGAAAGAATCGCCCACTTGGTCGGCTTGTATTTGGTGTGAATCCGGAAGTGCTCTGCCCTGCGCAGGCCAACCGTGGTAAAGACATTGTCGTCCCACAGAAGCTCGGCTGTGCCGTTGACTTCCCAGTTCGACGTCGGGCGATAAGCCGCGTTAAAGACGGCGCCTTGCCCAGTGATGTCGAAAGTACCGGAAACCGGATCAGTGGCAGGAGCGATGCCTTCCACGATGTGATCTGTCTTGTAGCGGTAGGTGAGCGACAGCTTGGTCGTTGAGTTCACGTCCCAGCTCATGGTCAGGTTGTTGGTAACGAGCCTCTCACCGAGGAAGTTCCATACCTCTGCGCCGGTGTTGCCGTGCGGCAGGGTGCCCACACCCTTGGTAAGCGCGCCAGCGTAGTTGATGGTTTCATTGCCCGTGGAAGTCTTCGTATCCAGGGCCGTGGAAAGAGTCACGGGCAGGGGCATCAGAGAGTAGCCCGGCTCCTGCACATTCGAGAAATTGATCTGATCCGCGATGCTGACTGCCTTGGATAGCTGCCAGACAATCGCGTAATCCGCACCCACAACCGCGCGGTGCGCATAAGCAAATCCGCCGGAAATCGTCGACGAACGAATCGCGCCATTCAACCCCTGGAACTGCTCGTAATAGTTGGGCAGCTTTGAGTTCGCCAGAGTGTAGCGGAAGTCGCCATTCATGCTCACGTTCTTGATGCTTGAGCTCTGCAGGCGCAGGGTCTCGGTGGGCGTCAGAATGCGGGTAGGCTGCGTGCGCGTGTAGCTGGTAATCACTGCGCAAGCCGGATTGATGACCGGCAGACCGCCAGGCGTGTTGCTCGGCGTGAAGACAGTGAAGCTGCTCACGCTGGTGTAGTTGGCTGCTCCCAAGCTGGTCGTGGTGCAAGCAGTCGATAAGCTGCCGCCACCGTAGCCACCCTGGTTGTCCCAGTTGCCCAGATAGACCTTGGTGCCGTCCGCCTCTTGGGCAGTATATCCATTGGGATTCAGCATGAAGGACGAGTCAGCCTTGTAATGATTGACCAGTTCCTCGAAGGTCACCTTGGTGTTCTGCAGCGGCTTCCAGTCGAGTCCAAAGCTGAATTCATCCGAGCTGTTGCGCTGATACTGCTCCAGCAGCGCGTTGTACTTGGTGATTCCCAGGTAACCCGGGCTCATCGTCGGTCCCTCGAAGACATTCTGCGAGTATCCGAAACGATAGGTGAAGGTCGCCAACGGAAGAATGGTGAGGTTGGTGTCCGTCATGCGCCGCACGGTATTGAACATCTCCGGCGAATCATTGATCGCAGGGGCCGAAATCGTGCCGAGTGGCGCGGTCGAGAGCCCGATGGGATAGGTGATGCCATTTCTGAGATTGGGATTGCCGAGCAGATCGTAGTCGAAGTACTGGCGATCACGACGAAAGACTCCGCCAAAATCGACGTACTTGCCCTTGGAGAAATCCAGTTTGCTATAGCTGTTCGGATCGCCGCCGAAACCGGTGCCGTATGCCTTGAGGTGATCGACAACGGCGTGTTTGTTGCCCGGGAGCGCGCGCAGTTCAAAGGTCTCGCCGAGTACGCGCGGACCGGACTGTACGTTCACCAAGGTGTCGTACATGGCGGCGCTGCCGGAACGGGTGACCATGTGACCACCCACATCCACGGAACTCTTCGTCGAGTATCCGTCCGGGGTAGAAGCCTGAGTTGTCGGAGCCGCTAGTTGCGACGCCGGATTCTGGGCAAAAGCGCCGCCCGTCATCAGGAGCAGAATGGCAACTCCAATCCCCCCAGCGACACGCTGACACTTTGCGGAAGGGGTCTGTTGATTGGAGGGCCGAGAAAACCAGCCTGTGTTCTTCATAGGAAGCCTCACTTGAGAAAACGCTCGCATCAAAATCACGATCTTGTGGTTGTTGCACCGGAGTAGGACCGCGCTGCACTGCCTTGAAGGGCCATGCCGCGCCGATCCGGAACTCCTACCGGGTAAACGCCGGACTCAGGTTCGATCCATGAATCATGGTGTGGCAATTGACGCATGGTGTAGCTGAGGATGATCCTGCATCGAGCCCGTGAATCGAGTCGCTCGCAACTGCGCTGTGGCATTGATTGCACAGCGTAGAGACGGTCGGCATGTTCAGCAGACGGGCGTTCTGGGATCCGTGGGGCGTATGGCAACCCGTGCATCCCTCAACCTTGACGGCTGCATGTTCGAAGACGAACGGCCCACGCGTCTCGGTGTGGCACTTGGTGCAAACCGCATTCTGATCGGCGGTGGACTTCAGATTGTTGTTGCCGAAGGTGCCGTGAATGTCATGGCAATCGCTGCACTTGACCAGGCCTTCGTTCACCTTGTGATGGAACGGCATGTCGAAGTTCGGCTTCACGTCGGTGTGGCACTGGAAGCAGAGTTCGGGCTGACCGGCCTTCAACAGGTGCTCATCCTTGGGGGCATGAACCGAGTGGCAACTGATGCAGCTCACATTGGCCTTGGCGTGCGGCGCGCGAGCGAAGTTCTGGTGCTGGCCTTCGTGGCAGCCCAGGCACTTCTTGTCCACTTCGGTAGCCGATGCCTTGGCCGGATTGAAGATCTTGGTGACATCGCCACCGCCATCCACGTGTTCCTTGCCGGCTCCATGGCAGCCTTCGCAGGTGACGCCGGACTTGCCATGCATCTCTGCGATCTTGGTGTGAGGATTATTCGCGAATCCCTTTGAGACCTCTTCGTGGCAAGTGGCGCAGGTTTCGCTGCCCACAAAATTGGAGGAAGTAGCATCTTTGGCCGGCGCGGCGGCCTTGTTCACGGCGGACGCTGGCGCGCCCCATGCGCTGACCGACAAAGCGGCCACCGCCAATATCATCCAACACGCACGCAGTCCCGGCCTTTTTCCCGGAGCCGCATTAACCGGCGATTGCGCTACTGGCTCTACACTGTGCATCAATACCACCTCGGTCATTCTCATCGCCTCTTCGGGAAAGATCTTTACCGGAGCGAAGCGTTCCAACCCCGAAAGGGAGGCCCAAATTCACAACTGCCCGGAGGGCGCATTCTGGCGGTGCACGCTCCACGTGCGGAACATCACACCATGGCGATCATCGTACCTTCCCACATCCGGGTTTCACTGTGATTTTCGTCACGTAGCGTAGAAAGGGAGATGTGTCCTCTGGATGGCGCAAGGGGAAGTGACGAAGATTGCACCAAACGTGTTGAAATCAGTGCCATTGTGAGCGATTTTGACCAGCGTCGAGGCCACTTTCTCGGATCGAATCTCCCCAAAATCGGCCTTAACTAGCGAAGATTCAACGAAGATTTTCGTCTCCCTCCATCACTCACCCTGCTCAAGTCAAACCGGCCGTAAACCATCGAAAGCCCCCTCCGATCCACTTCAAAATGACGGGCAACTGCCTCGAAACCGGTGCACCCAAACCCGCGTAAAATCGCCCCAATCCGGTGAATTTCCCAAGAATCCACGCCTTGCGAGAGAAACCTCCCATGTGAGAATGATCACTCCATCCATGTGAGTCTCATCACATCTATTCTTGACACGAATCCGGCAAACTTTTCTAGGACGAAAGTACCTGCAACCCGCATCACTGAAGCACTTCTCCCTTCATCGCAGCGAGAGCAACAGATTCTTCGTCTGCGCGTAGGCCATGGGCGTGTTCAGTCAAAAGCGGAGGGGACGACAATGGCGAGCAGCGAGAGCGTGGAAACAGTACAGGCAAGACAACGGCACATCACCCGGCAGGTTCCAGTCGGCTGCGCCGCATGCTCCAACCGGCGTCCCGGTTGGTTCTGTTCCCTGGGAAGCGCCGTCCTGGCAGATCTGGAGATGGCCACCAGCGCCATCTCGCTCCCTGCTCAGTCCCCGCTCTTCACCCATGGCGACGACGCCCGCTGCCTTTATCTGATCTGCAACGGCTACCTGAAGCTCACCGCGGGAAAGCTCAAGGATCGCCAGATGATCGTGCGCGTGGCCGGACCCGGCTCCATGCTTGGGCTCTATGCCGTGCTCTCTCATGGCGTCTACGAGGTCTCTGCTGAAACGTTGACGCCCGCGCAGTTGCGCCCCGTCGACCGTGAACGCTTCCTGAGCTTCCTGCGAACCCACAAGGAGGCCCAGATGCGCGCCGTGCAGTGCATCTGCCAGGAGTACCGCTTTGCCTTGCAAGACGCCTGCCGCATCGCCCTCTCCGAGACCGTAGCGGCCCGCCTGGGGCGTTTGCTGGTGGAACTGGCGCATCAGATCGGCGAACATCTCAACGGCGGCGGATTCCGTTTCCCCTTGCTGTTGACCCACGAGGAGATGGCCTCGATGACCTCGACCACGCGAGAAACCGTGACTCGCACCCTGGGCCAATTTCGCAAAGAAGGCTGGATCTCGATCGAAGACTCCCTGGTGACACTCCACCACCCTGAGCGCCTTCAGTCCCAGGCATAGGATCCGCCTGGAAATTGACAGTGCCTTCTGCTCCTCGGCGAAGTCCAAGAGCTAGAATCGAAATCAGGAGTTCATGCTCAATATGATCCGTTTTTCCGCTTGTGTTTCTGGCCTATTGTTCGTCGGCTCCTTGGCCATAGCCCAGAACCCGGTACCTGCAGCGAAACCGACCGTGCCTGCGCCGGCTGTCACTTCCGCAGAAACTCCGGAGGTTAGCGAATTTCAAAAAATAGAAAATACCTGGTCCATTGCCGTGAACCAACATGACCAGTACAGCCTGGAATTGGTCCTCTCCCCCCTGTTTGTGGACGTTGCCGGAAATGGCGACATCACGACACGGAATCAACAACTTGCGCTAGTGGTCACCGGCGAAGACAAGACCCAGCACCTCGAACAGCGCGTCATTACCGTACGCATGTTAGGGGACATTGCCGTTGCCAATGGAACCTATCTGTTGCACCGCAAGGGCGGCGCTGCCCAGATCGACGAAAAGGGCGTCTTCACCCACGTCTTCGAGCGCCTGCGCGGCGGCTGGGTTTGCATTAACTCCCAGCGGACCATCCTCCGTGAAGATTCAAACGCCAAGACCAAAAAACAGTCCAACGCAGAGCTTCCCTTCCATTTTCCAATCTTTGGCAAATAGGGCTTTCCAAGCCTGATTTCAAAGGCTGGATGCCCCCACAGCTTTCCGCTCGGCTCCTGACCAGTTCGTCAGGGAGCGGTACGGGCTGCGCGATTCCGGTTTATGACGAATCATTTACTCCCCTTTTTCTGTTCAAGATCACAATGCTGCCGATAAGCTCATCTGGGCCAGCAGTCGAACTTTGTCTGATCGTTGAAAGAGAACGCGCCGGTCCCTAGGGGCTCAGTATTATGAAGCGCACTTCTCTTGGCATGCATTTGGCAGTTTCTTCATTGGGAGTGGTCCTTGTCGTTGGTTTCGCCTTCGGCGTCATCGCGTGGCATCTGGTCTCCCGCCAGGTTGACAAGCAGGCGGAACAGGAAGCCGCCTTGCAGTCCGACGAATTGATCGGTCAGCTGGCCACCATCGATCAGCTCTCGCGTGCCCAAGTGGAAAGCGCCATGCGGATCCTGGAATACGAGAGCGCAGCCAAGGGCAAGCCGTCGCTGAGAGGCACTGCCAGCATCGCCGATAAAATCGTTCCGGATCTTCACCTCGGCGCAGAGTCGCAGGTGATGAACTTCGACATGGTAGATCGTGTCAAGGAGCTCGCCGGAGGCACAGCAACGCTCTTTGCATGGAATGGAAGCAACTTCGTCCGCGTAACGACCAATGTGAAGAAGCCGGACAGCTCGCGAGCGGTGGGCACCGTCCTCGATCCCAAAGGAAAAGCATTTGCGGCCCTCAACTCTGGCCAATCATTCACCGGCATCGTCGACATCCTGGGCACGCCCTACACCACCAGCTACGTGCCCATGAAGGACGAGTCGGGCACTCTTGTGGGTGCCTGGTATACCGGCTTTCGATTGGACTCAATTTCCCAGTTAGGCAACAGCATCCGCGAAACGACGATTCTCGATCACGGCTTTGTGGCCCTGCTCAAACCTAACGGCGCCGCAGTCTTCCATGGAAGGCAGATCTCCGACGACGCTTTGAGCCAGTTACGCCGGCAACCGAAGGGCTGGGTGATACATGAGACCACCTTTCCCGCCTGGGGATACTCTGTCTTGGCCGCCTACCCTGACTCCGACGTGACGGCGCGGGAGTTGAAGACTCTAGCCATCGTCTTGGGCGGGATTCTGGTACTTTCGGGCCTGATCCTGGGGCTTCAACTGGTTCTGCTCAACCGCCAGGTGTTGCGCCCGGTAACATATCTGACCGAACGTCTGGAACATGCCGACCTGAATACGCTGTTGGAATCCGATCGCAACGACGAAATCGGAACCCTTACTCTCGGCTTCAACCAATTCGTGCTACGGCTGCGCCAGGCCATGATGCAAGTCCGCGACGGCTCTGCCGCCACTTCGGCCAAGTCCAGTGAAATCCGCGCCATCGCCCAAAGTGCCGTCGGCCAAATCAACGACCAGCGCCAGTCCGCGGAGACCGCGGCGGGAGAAGCGTCTCGCCTCTCCTCCTCAATCGCCAGCACTGCCGGCTCCACCGACCAGGCCTCGGAAAATGTGCGCAAAGCCGCCAACGCAGCCCGTGAGGGCAACCAACTGGTGGCTGCCACCGTCTCGCTCATGCACGGACTCTCTGAAGACACCCAGCGGAGCGCCACCCGCATCGCATCGCTCAGCGAGCGGACCAAGCAAATCGGCACCATCGTCGGTGTCATTGATGAGATAGCCGCCGGAACCAACCTACTGGCCCTGAATGCCTCCATCGAGGCCGCCCGCGCAGGCGAACACGGACGCGGCTTCGCCGTGGTCGCGGGGGAAGTCCGCCGCCTGGCCGAGCGTACCGCACAGGCAACTCGCCAGGTTGCCGATCTGGTCAGCGGCATCGAAGAGGAAACCGGGCTTGCTTCAAGCGTGATCCTGGCCGCCTGCAACCACGCTGCCGAAGGTGCCGAGTCTGTCTCAGGCCTCAACAAGACCTTTGAGCACATCGCTACCCTGGTAATCGAAGTCGACGGACGCATGGCGCAGATTGCTCAGGAGACCCGCAACGATGCCCATTCTGCCAACGCCGTCAGTTCCAACCTTCGCGAGGTGGCGGAAAGCGCCAGGCAGAGTGTCGCCGGCGCAGAAGTGGTGGTCAAAACCGCTGGCGAACTCATGGCCAATTCGCAGACACTCGACGGCCTGGTGGACCAGTTCAAACTTCGCGATCTTGCCGAAGACCGCCAACGCTGACCAGCGGCAGAGGGGCCATCTGAGTCGCGCTGCTTGCACCCCATTGTCACGCAACGGCCGGTCTGCACGGTTGGGGCCGCACGAAATTCTGAACGAGTATCGCCCAAAACTGTGATTCCCGCGTAAGGATGCACGGCCCTTTCCGAAAAATGGTGCAGCATCCCCCGTCTCCCGCGCCTTTTTACTGGCGCGGGCCACCCGAAGGCATTGGCCGCACCGCAGGTGCCTGCAGCCGAATTGAGACATGCACCAGGCTGAGTGCGGCCGGGGTAATGCTGGGGATCCGGCTTGCCTGCCCGATGGTCGTCGGACGCACCCGTTCCAGCACCTGGCGCATCTCGCGCGAGAGGCCGCTCATGGCCGCGTAGTCGATCCATTCGGGAATCACGACAGATTCAGCGGCCTTGAGCTTGTCGATAGACTTCTTCTGCTGATCCAGGTAGCCCGCGAACTTGATCTCGGTTTCCACCGCGCGCGCCTCATTGCGTAGCGTACTAGCCACCAGCGAACCGTGCGCCGCCGATGCAGAGCCGGAAACCGTTGTCCCCAACGCGCCCCAACCGGCGAGCAGTGGATCCTCGCGAAGCGACTCCCTCAAGGCGCCCAGAACCGCCTCGATGCTCACCTCGGGACGCTTGAGCAGTTGCGCCCAGGTCAGTCCCGCGGTCGCCGTCAACTCCCCGAAGCCGGCCGCTGCGAGTCCCTCGACATTGACTTTGGAAGTGCTCAGAAGGTGATCGAGAGCAGCCATGCGTGCCTGCTTGTTTTCGTAATCCGCCCACGCCTCATCGCTGATCAATCCCAACTGCCGGCCAAACGGAGTGAGCCGCCGGTCGGCATTGTCGATGCGCAAGTGCAGCCGGAACTCCGCCCGTGACGTGAACATCCGGTAAGGCTCCTCGGTGCCCTTCGAGATCAGGTCATCGATCAGTATCCCGGTGTAGCCATCGGTCCGGTCCAGATGGAACGGCTTCTCCCCTTTGACCGCGAGCGCCGCGTTGATGCCGGCCATGATTCCCTGGCAACCTGCCTCCTCATATCCGCTGGTGCCGTTGATCTGCCCAGCCAGATACAGGCCTTCCATCGACTTGACCTTGAGGGATCGATCCAGCTCCGTGGCGTCCACACTGTCGTACTCAATGGCGTAGCCGGGCCGCAGCATCTCCGCGTTTTCCAGGCCGGGGATGGAGTGGACGATCTCCCATTGCACCTCCATCGGCAACGAAGTCGACATGCCATTGACGTAGACTTCGTGCGTATTCAGCCCCTCCGGCTCCAGAAAAAACTGGTGCTGGGTCTTGTCCGGGAACTTGACGATCTTGTCTTCGATGGAAGGGCAGTAGCGCGGCCCGATGCCCTCAATCCTCCCCGAATACATCGCGGAACGGTGCACATTTTCGCGGATGATGCGCAGCGTCTCCGGCGTGGTGAACGCGATGTGGCACTGAATCTGCGGCTGCACAATTCTCTTCGTCCGGAAGCTGAAGGGCGTCGGTTCCGCGTCGCCGGGCTGCGATTCAAACATGTCCCAGCGGATGGTGCGCCCATCGAGACGTGGCGGCGTGCCGGTCTTGAGGCGGCAGGTGCGCAAACCCAGCGCCCGCAGCGCTTCACCCAAATGCACGCTGGCCGCCTCCCCGCTGCGACCCGCCGGATACCGCTCTTCGCCACAGTGGATCAGCCCATTGAGGAAGGTGCCGGTAGTGATCACGGTGGCTCCGGCCAGGAGATGGCGTCCGTCGCGCAGTTTCACGCCAAGTACCCGCCTCCGCTCGCCACAAAAGCCGTCATCGTGAGCGTTGATGCCACGCTTGTGATCAACTCCAAGCTTGTCATCCTGAGCGGAGCGCAGCGTAGTCGAAGGACCCGCATTTTCTGGTCCCTGCTCCCGAATCCCTGCTCCGTCTTCCAGCAATACATCCACAACCTCGGCCTGGCGGATATGCAGATTCGGCTGCGACTCCAGCACTTCGCGCATCTTGATGCGATAAAGCTGCTTGTCGCACTGCGCGCGGGGACTCCACACCGCAGGCCCACGCGACGAATTGAGCAGCCGAAACTGGATCCCCACCGCATCGGCCACTTCGCCCATGACCCCGCCCAGCGCATCAATCTCGCGGACAAGATGACCTTTAGCCACGCCGCCGATGGCCGGATTGCAGCTCATCTGCGCGATCAGGTCAAGGTTCATGGTGATCAGGGCGGTCTTGAGGCCCATCCGCGCCGCGGCCATCGCTGCCTCGCAGCCAGCGTGCCCCGCGCCTACCACCGCGATATCGTAGTTTTCGGTAAAAGCCATCGGACCTCTATTCTACGAGAACGCCAATCTCCGCGCAGAACAAAGCAGTAAGGTCCAGCGGGGAGGCTTTCGCTCCCCGTTCAGGCCGTCCGCACTCTAGCGAACCGGGTAAGCACCCGGGGTCTTCGCATCCTGTTCACTCCAACCCAGAAGCGTCCGAACATCCTTGGGAGTGAAGTCTCCCGTAGCCCCGCCCGGAATGCTGTGCTGCAATGCGTAGTTTCCAAGGTCAGGTCCTTTCAGAACCGAACGGGGACTCTTGTCAACCTCCACTGCGCCCTTTTCAAACTCCGGCATCAGCTTGCGGAAATCGGCCACCGAAGCAGCTTCTGCGGCACACTGTTCGCCCTTGGCTGGGCCATAAAGAATCATGGGTGCTTGAGAACCTGTCGCCGAAGGCGACCGCAGATAAACATTGGCATCCACCTCTTTTGCCATCGAATTCAGAAACTTCCCGCACAGCTTGGGGCTCTGGTTGAATTCCAGCAGCGTATCGTGCGCGGCATCGGTTGCAGCCATCACGTTATGCACAAAAACATGTCCTTCGCGCTTGTCGAGAGCGGGACCTGTCGTGGCATGCCAATCAAACACATCGCCACTCGCGACACGTTCGTTGCGCTGAAACGTTACGCGGGAGTTCACAAAGGTATTGTTATAGGCGCGCACATCGGCCGAGTTCAACACGTGAAGTCCGCGATTCGAGTTCACAACCACGTTCCCGGCGATCGTGGCGCCCCGCGAGATCTCAAAGAAGATTCCGTCGAGCGCCCCTTCGACGTAGTTGTTGACGATCACCGCATCGCGGTTTCCCACGTCATACCAGACCCCGTTCGAGTACGGCTGGTCCAGAATCAGATTGTCGCGAAAAGTCACCCGCCAGGTCTGATTGAAGATCTTCACCGCGGATGGAAAATACCCCGTCAGCTGCTTGATATTGTTGCGCCGAATGATGTTCCTCTCGAGCAGAACATCGGAAGAGCCAATGACGTAAATGCCTTCCGTGCTGGTGTCGCTGACGAGACAATTCCGCACGATCAATCCGTCTCCGCGGAAATAACCACCCACATGAGCACTGTAAGTTATCGTCACGTTCTCAATCAGCGTGTTGGTCACCTCTTTGCCATAGGTCGCCGGATCGGAGATGCCGACCGGCTCGTTGGTTGGCTCATCCGCCGAGGTGAAATGCTTCTTGCCCTCGATTTCAAGGGCGCGATAGGCAAATTGCGTAAGCGTAATTCCCCGGATGACAGGCCCCTTCCCATCGGAGACCTTCCCATGCAACGGCGCCGTGGTCCGCAGCAAGCCACTCTCGTGCGCGGTAATCTCGACCTGCCGCCCAGCGGGATCCGCACCTATATAGACAAAGCCATTCTTGTAGTCGACATAGAAAGAATGGGAGTCGAGTTCTCCCTCCCAGCCTTTCGAACTCAGCAATTCGCCGTCGATGAAGACCATATCGTTATTGAAGCGATGCAGGGGAGTTTTCATTCCCTCGCGGCGTCGTTGCCACCACGGGAGCGGCTGCGCCGGGAAAAGATGCTGCCAGGGCGTCCGCCAAACGTTGTTCGGCAGAGCCTCCCACTGCGTCGCCACTTCGGTGCCCTTGAGAACGGGCTTTTCCTCTGCGTAAGGCTGGATCGTGATGCCCTGATTCAGCAGCAGATCGCCGGTTCTGTACAAGCCGCCCCGCAGCACAATGGCGTCGCCCGTAACCACGCGCTCCAGCGCCGCTTCAATGGTTGTCGGCTTGTCCAGCCCCGTTCCCACAGCATCGCTCTTTCCGTTTGGGGCCACGAAATATACATGCGCGGCTTGCGGAATCTCATAGCGCTGATCGATCGGACCGTAGGGTCCGCCCGAAGGCTGTGCGGAGACCATTCGGACAAGGCAAAGAAATATCAACGGAAGACGGAAAAAGAGATTTGAGCGCATGCATATCCTCTGGGGTCATCACGACGAATCAATGACCAGCAACAACGCCGCGCATTCCCTCACGGCACGTCCTGTGTAGGATATCCTGCGACGGTCTGGTGCCGCTCGAACCAGCCCTGGACTGGGAATAATGCGGAAGCCGCCTATTTCCCGAGATAAACCCGGTACTGTTGTTCCAGAATCCCCGACGCGCGGGCCAGGCCCAGCTTGGCCAGATTGAACTGGTAAAGGCTCTCAACCAGATTGCTTTGCGCCGCGGCCAATGTCGACTGCGCCTCCACCAGCGGCAGATTGTCGTCCACGCCGGAGTTGACGCGGTCGGTCTCATCAACCATCGTGCGCGTGGCAAGCTCCACATTCGAGCGCGCAACCTCTACCAGTTTTGCGGTAGCGTCCACATCCAGAAGCGCGGAACGCACCTGAAGATCGATTTCATTGCGGAGGTCAGCCAGTTGAGCATTCAAGCCGTTGGATTGGGCCGCTGCCGTATCGACGTCGCCGCGCAGACTGGCCTCGCGGAAGAGCGGAATGCTCAGGCTGCCCTGGGCCACGAAGTTCCCACGGGTTCCAGCGCCGTTCACATGGCTCATGGCCCAGTAGCCGCCAAAGCTGAGGCTCGGAAGCCGCTGACTGCGATAAGCCAACTCCTCCGACTTCATCTCAACCACCTGATTTTGCAGCTTCTTCAGATCCTGCCGGTTCTGGTAGGCGACGGTGCGAACCTCTTCCGGCGCCTGTGCAGCCAGATCGGCATAAGGCGCCGGATCGGTGAGCACGATCTTTTGCCCCGGATCGACGCCAATCTCGCGCTTGAGCAGGATCAGGTCTTTCTCCACCGCATTCTGCGCGGCAATCAACGCCTGCTCCTGGGCCTGTAGCTGAACACGGGCTCGCAGTTCATCCAGATTCGAGACCACCCCAGCCACATGGGCATCGTGTGCCTGACTGAGCAAAAGCTCGTCCGACGACTCCAGCGATCTCGCATTGTCCACTTCGCTGGCCGCGGCGATCACGTGCAGGTAGGCCGAGGCCACCTGTTGTACGACCTCGCCGCGCGCTGAAGTTGTGGCGAAATGAGCCGCATTCTGCGCTGCCCCGGCTGCCTTCCAGGCAGCGATCACCGGGCCGGAAAAGAGCATCTGGCCAAAGCGGAGCTTGCCTTCCGTCAGATCGTCCCGGGTGATGGTCGAGATGCCCCCAGGCATCTTGCCCCCAGGAAACAATCCCGCGAACTTGCTGATGACCCCAGGTCCAAAGCCCAACGCTGCCAGGTCGTGCTGGTGAACGCCGAGGCTGCCGTCGAAGCTGACCGTCGGCAAAAAGTTCTGCAATGCCTGGTTTTTCTGGCCTTTGATCGACAATTCTTCGTTTTCGGCTTCCTTCAGCCCCAGGTTGTTCTCCAGGCCCAGGCGCACGGCATCGTCCAGCGAGAGATCGAGCGTGTCCGCCGTGGCCGGATGCGCCGTGATGCTGCCGAAAAAGGGATTCGAAACCGAAGTCGGATTGGGTGCCTGAGCAAAGACCACCGTTCCCCCCGCCGCAAGGATCAGCAGGAGACTCAAAACAGGCAAATTAGTCCGCAGCGCGGATTGAGGGGTGCTTTTCACTGAATCCATTCTCTCAGATAGACGCTTGAGCCAGGGGTAAGGTTCCCGAAGTTCGTCCTGGCCGGAAATTCCGGGATAAATGGCACACGGACAAAGCCGGGGCTGCAGACAGGTCCTGCACTCTTCGGTCAATCCTTCCTCTACCCAATCTTCCTCAGACAACCCGCCGTATCCCTGGTATCCTCACCAACGGATCGGCGACCAGCCAGCAGGCCGCGCATGCGAGCAGGCCGGCAACGCCGAATTTGACCAGCGCGGGCGCGACCCACCCCCGCAGCAGCAGGCAGATGCCCACAAGCACCGGCGGATGGATGATGTAGACCGCATAGGCGCGGCGGCCCAGCCAGGTCCACAGAGCCGACGGCTTGTTGAAGTGCTCGCGAAAGACCAGCAGCCATGCGGCGATCAGTCCCCAGGCGACGAACGGCTCCCAAAACGCGTAGAAGATTGCAGTCCAAGAAAGGCCGCCGCTGAAGTTTGCCTCGCCTTTTACGAGCGCCTTCATCGCCAGCGAAATCGCAATGGGCATGCAGGGCCAGGCCACGATCGCGGTTACAAGCCAAGGCCGCGCCTGCTTCCAGCTCAGTTGACACAGCCAGTCAAAGCGCCATGCAGCGATACCCAACGCGAAGAGAAAGATGTAGCTGGCGAAGTAGCCCAGTTGAAGCCCCAGAACGTTGACGCCGGTCGGGACAAACTGACGAATCCCCAGCGCCGCCGCACCAACCGCAAGTGCGCAAAGCAGCCACCAGCCGTATGACGGCGCCGCTTTCTCCTCGCGCTGAGAGCCGACGAGCCGTTGGCCAAAGATGGCCCTCCAGGCGCAATAGCCGAGGCTGAAAATCAGCAGCGCCTGCGCGAACCACAGCGGCCCGTTCCCGAACGACTTGGTGCGCCAGTACCAGCGGATACAGGCCCAGAAACCATCGCCCGTCGCGGCGTTCACCATGGCGGAGGTGAGCGGGTTCAGCAGCAGACCATAAGCCAGCAGCGGCACCCCAAGTCGCAGAAACCGGTCGCCCACGAAGCGTGCATAGCCTTTGCGCTCCAATGAAGGAGGCGTAAAGTAGCCCGCCAGCAGGAAGAACAAGCCCATGAAATAGGCCTGGTTGGTGGCCGTGAATAGGGTCAGCAGCAGGCTGGGCAGCGTTGCTGAAGTCTTCAACTCGTGGAAGTACCACCCGCCAGATGCACCATAGGTAATGGAAGCGTGATGCAAGATGACCAGGCCCGTCATCACCGTTCTAAGACGATCAATATAAAGCTCGCGTTCCGCCATGCGGACATGTTAACAGCCTGCTCCGAGCCATTCTTGCGAATCTTTTCCCTTCGATTCTGGAAGCCTGTTGGCGTTTGACCCCAACCTGAGTCGCCGGCACAGGCCGCGCCCCGCCCTTGAATAAGCCAAAGCCGGAGCGCAGCCTGCCTGCCACCAAACCAACGAGTCAACGCGTGGATCTTAGCCCGTTGTCACTTGTCATCGTGCGCAGCCAGCACGGTCTCTGTGGTCACCGCAAAAAAGCTGTGTCCGAACTCCGTCGGGTGTTCAATATCCCAGAAGAACGTGTGGTCGGGATCAGCGCACAGCGCGTTGGTGATGCAAGGAGTGGTGATATTTGTAAACCCGAAATGCGTGGGATCGGTCTGAACGGCGTTGATCAAGCTGAATACGTCGACACGCAGAATGTGCACGCCCTCCAGCGCCTGCTCGAACTCCAGCATCTTGTCGAGATAGCCGTTGACCGCCAGACTGGCCTTCCCCGCAAAGACGGCATTTCCCGCCGCCGCAGGCATCAATGCCACGTTGAACAGATTGGGAATCAGGAAATGCCTGGCTCCCGCCCGCCGTAAGATCAATTCACTGTCGGCAAGGCCCAGCGCAATCTTGAATGCCAAAACATTGGGGGATCCGCTCGTCGTGTTGAGAATGTCGTTTCCACCCCCTTCGAGGACGTACAACGCTTTGGGATCGGCCTTGCCGCCATGCAGGCTCAGATAGAGCTCCACCTGCTCCGGCACGCTGGGAATCGTTCCTTCGGGAGTCACCTGAGGCGCGGTGACCCAGGCTCCGCCGAAGGCAAAGTCCGTGCCACCGGCCAAAGAAGGCTTCAGCGGAACACCCAGAAAGCCTGCCACGTGCTCTACCCAGATGGGGCCATTCGAAAAACGTCCCTGATAATACAAAGCGCCTGGGATGGCCCCGCTGGTAGCCAGAGAGATATTGCCGACATCGCAATAGCTGTCGCCAAAGACATAGAGGTTGTCGTAGACCGGAACCGCCGCGTGCGCCGCGAGCGGAGCGAAAGCAAGTGCTGCCGCTACGATCAGAAGCATTGGAAATTTGCGCATTTTTTGCTCTCCATAATTCAAGGTTGTACGGGGAAGACTGGCCGGGAGGCCTATGTCCTGGAAGATCGCAAACCGTACGCTCCAGACCCGGGGGAAAGGGTCCAAAACAGAAGGCGACTTCCCGGCGTTGCACCGGACGCTCCTCGCGTCACAGCCATCCTACAATGACTTTTACGATTTGTACTTGTTTTTAATGCGACGCGACAGATCGAGGGGGGAGAGCCGATTGCGACGCATAATAGTAGACACTTCGAACGGGCGGCCGAGCGCTTCGGAATTGCGGTCCTGTCGCCAACGGAATTGCTCGGACAGATCAGGCGGAAAGGGATGAAACCATGACGCGTGAATTCAATCTGCCGGATTCGCTCTTGAAACGGGCCGAGGAACTGGCGCGCGAAGGTGGCGTCTCATTCGATATTTGGGTCGCCTCCGCGGTAGCGCAAAAGATCGGCGCGGCAGAGGCGGCCGTGGCATTCTTCCAGCGTAGGGCGACAGGCGCAGGCAAAGGGCTGAACTCCTGCCTCGACGTTGTTCCGGATGCGCCTCCGATGCCAGGAGACGAACTGCCGCAAGCTTGATTTTTGGGTGTGAATCTTCCGGATGGTCGGGAGAAGAGAAAGAGACCATATTGCGGGTTATGAGTAGAAGCCCAAACGGGGATTCACTTGGCTCGTCTCGACCCTCAAGATGAGCGTTTCTGCGCTTCGACGTACGAGCGAAGGACCGCATTCATGCGCGTGAGATGGCCCTTGCCGTGCGACTTGAACCAGTCGACGATATCGCTGTCGAGGCGAAGATGAACGGATGTCTTACCGGCTGGAACCACGACGCGGGCGCTTTTCCAGAACTCCGCACCTAGCGATTTTGCCGCTGGAGCTTTCGGGCTAGTCTGGTCCTTGCCATGCTTTCGCAGGTCATTGATCTCGCTCAAAGTATGTCGCACGGTAGCAGATTTCTCTTTCACCTCGACGGGATACACATTTTTGCCACTTCAGGGTTGCCGATTTGCCTACGGCACTCTCTGAACCCAATGGTGCAAGGGGAAGAAAAAACTAGGCGATAATGTTTGCCAAGGTAAATGCCACAGACACACCGGAATATGCTCCGGATCTGCTCGACTATTCACCAAGGGTATGAAAGCTGGTCAACGGGTAAGTATCGTTCCGCTTCGGATTCTTCCGCAAATAAATCACTCGGACGTTGGAACCGTCTTCATATTCCTCGGAATTCTCATTGGCACCATCGAATAACTCGTGGTCTTCGGTGTAGAACTCGTAGTCGACTCGAAACCGTTTGCCTTTGGGGGCGCAGGCGATCACCTTCCCCTCAGTGACCCATCCAACGCGCGCCAGCCTTCTTTCTCGAAACATGAGTCCCAGCGCCACAATTCCCATGGTGGGGAAAATCATGGCAAAAAGATGCGGCGGAACATCCCACACCGACCACCACGCCCAGCCGCTTGGATAATTTATGGATGGATCCGAAGGAAGAAACAGAATTGTGATCGGGTCGCCCTTACCGACGTATTTAGTTTGACCGTTCGACCATTTAGGCTCATCTTGATATTCCAAGTTAGCCTTTCCTTCATAATCTGCGGACCCCAAACGAAAGGTGTAGCGGGCATAAGTGGTGCCGCGCCCGTGGGTTAACTTCGTGACCTTGGCTATCGTCTCGCGGCCCTCTCGATTCAGAGCCTCCCGGTGCCGCGATTGTTGAGCCAAGTAATATGCCAATCCGCCAAACCAGACCAAACCAATGCCAAGGAGCAACAGAACAGCCACTGCCGCGGCGTACCCGCCATCAGGGTCTAGGCGAACCTTTCGCGGAATCATTGCATTAATTTCGTGAACCTTTAACTCGGTTGTGCTTTGAGTCTGATCGTCAGAAGCTCCGAACATCCTGTTCCCTCTCGCCCGCAGCCCTTGTTTCTTGCGTGATGTTTCTTGTCGGAAGCGACCGACTTAGCCCAAATTGATTTCACTTAGAAGATATCACGGGCTTTGGCGAAGACGCAGCGCTCGATAGAATGCTGATCGTCGGGCGCTTTGTCGGCAACTGTGGGTTTAACACTAGCCAAAAATATTTGAAATTTGACCCCGCCGGTCGTCCATCCGATGATCTTGTTGACGAGACGAGATTGCGGGAGGACGACCGGTGGAGACATTCACAAAGCTGTTTGGCAGCCTGCTGCTCTT